>Ga0255780_10003757_pt1 | contig 13171 bp, 10 predicted proteins | sample 071ome_32_FD_179978 | JGI IMG/M metagenome (GOLD analysis project Ga0255780, IMG submission 179978) | Coastal salt marsh microbial communities from the Groves Creek Marsh, Skidaway Island, Georgia - 071405AT metaG (version 2) | ecosystem: Environmental > Aquatic > Marine > Intertidal zone >... | reverse complement strand
GCTGATGGTGGTTGGCGAGGAGGAGGAGGAGGAATCGGGACGGTCAGCACCCTCGTTTGCGCTGGCGTCCGTTGCTGACGGTCAAGGGTGTACCGAGGTGGTTCCGGGGCTGTATCGCGTTGGTTTGGCTGATCTGGTTCGCGATGGTCTGGATGCTGTGGTCCGGGTCGGGTGGGAGAGCGAGATGTTGGTGGCGCTGGCCGAGTACGAACGGGGCAGCGAAGGCAGTGGTCGTGGTCATGATCGTGATCATGATTGTGATCGTGATCGTGATAGCGAGGAATTGCTAGAGCTGCTGTCGGATGCGGTGGCGCGGCGGTGTGCGACGGGGTCGTACGTTCCGGGTTTGCTCGCTGCGACTGCAGGGAGGGACGCCCGGTTTATGGTGCTCTTCAGCGGTGGGGTCGATAGCACGTTGATTGCTGCGCTCGTGCACAAGGCGCTGCCGGCACGCGAGCCCATCGAGTTGTGTAGCATCTGTTTTGCCTCTGGGGTGTCGGGGGAAGCGTCCTCGCCCGACCGGATAGGAGCCCTAGACGCCTACGTGGAGCTCAAGACGCAGTTTCCGGATCGCCCTTGGCGGTTCATTGCGGTGGATGCTTCGTACGAGGAGCTCAAAACTCGGGAGAATCGACTGCTCACGTTGCTTCATCCTCGCGACTCGGTCATGGACTTTAACATCGGCGGAGCGCTGTGGCTGGCGGCCGCTGGCACGGGCAGGCTGATCGATGTGGTCGACGACGACGTGGTCGACGACGGTGCGTCCACCAACGAGGCGTCCAACCGGTCGTTGTCGGGCGCGCCCCATGCACCGACAACTGTGGTGGTCGTCGTCGACGAGCGGTACGTGAGCAAGGCGAGGGTCGTCTTTCTCGGACACGGTGCAGACGAGCTCTTCGGTGGGTATGGTCGGCACAGGACTCGGTTTACGAAGGGTGGGTGGCCGGGTCTAAAGGAGGAGCTGCGGCTCGACGTCCGACGGATTTGGGAGCGCAACTTTGGCAGGGACGACAGGGTCGTATCGGACCTCGGGAAGGAAGCCCGGCTGCCGTTTATGGACGAGCGCGTGCTTGAGTTCGCGCTGCGGACACCGCTGGAGAGCCTGATGGACTTCAGCCTGCCGGCCGGAGAGGGGGACAAGCGAATCGTCCGGGACTGTCTCAGGTCGTTGGGTCTCGAGCGGGCGAGCCGGCGCGTCAAGCGGGCAATGCAGTTCGGCACCAGACTGGCGAGAGCGAGCAACGAGGCGCTGTTTGGGACCAACACCCAGGCGAATCGCATCGCTGGCGGCCGGGCCAAGTGGCCAGGCGTGAGTGAGTGAGTGGGTGAGTGGGTGAGTGGGCGAGTGGGCGAGTGGGTGACCTCGTTCCCGGTAGAAAAAATGCTGTGCAACAGATCGATCTCTCTTGTTGATGGCATCAGGGCTCGTCAGCATACACATAGGTGCTCTAGGTCTTTCTCAACCCGGCGATCCAACGAGCGAAAGATGACGTCGTCGATTGCGAGCAGGGCAAACGTGCCCGCCGCGATCGAGTCGTTCGAGTCGGAGCTCCGGCGACTCGAGTCGGAGGCCCTGCTCTACGAGGCGTTCGGGAAAATCCCTTCGATCGGCAAGGCCTGGATGATCGAGACCGGAAGCGGTTTCAGCCCCACCGCCACCTCGAGCTCCAGCGCCTCCAAGCCCGGGGCCAAAGTGACGCTGGAGATCTCGCAGAAGGACGTGCCGCAGAACGCCGTACGGAAGTCTGCCGTGCACTTTTGCCTCGACAGCGACCTGGTGGAAGGCGGGATCGTCGACACATTTCCGTCGATATGCACGGAGAACGTCGTGTTCACGAGTCCGTCGCCGAGTGGGAAGAGGACCTTGGTCGTCAGGAAGGGCGACGGGGACAAGGGGTCGTCGGTGGTGCTCCAGGTGTGGAACCAGGCGTCGGTCGAGTTCGAAGTGGTTGTCCCGGAAAAGCTTCACGGGAACGTGATCAACGATGGGTGGTTTGGAAATCGCGCCTCTTGGTCGGTGGGCGAACTGAAGGTGGCATACGTGGCGGAGCGGCCCAAGGGGAGGCCGTCAAATTTGACGCCCGAGTGGGGCAACGGCTGGGAGAAGCAATTGCGAGGCGATACAGGTCGCAACGGCCACAGCGATCACAGCGACCGCAACGAGAAGGATGAGAACGAAGCGAAAGCCAAGGGCAAGACCTGGCGCGGGGTGGGCGAGTTTGATGAGGACTGGGGCGAGGCCAACACGGGCAAGCAGGCGCCGGCGGTGTATGTACTGGATTTGACCAGCGGGACGGTCGAGGTCGCTGTGGAGCCGAGCCCGGACAAGAGCTACGGCCAGCCGGTTTGGGTGCCCGATGGGGGCGCCGGATCCGCCGCCGCCGGGCAGCTCGCCTACGTGCAGTGGGATCATTCGAGTTCGATCTTTCCCAGGATGACCTCAAGACTGGGCATCGTCTACTGCTTCAATCGGCCGTGCGAGATCATGATCTGCAGTCCGGGCTCGGGCCCGGGCCCCAAGAAGGTCGAGACGGGCCTGCGGAGCGCATTCTCCCCGCGCTTTCTCCCCAATGGGGACATGTTGTTCCTCAGTCAGGAGAATGCCGTGCGGTCCGGCACGCACAGCGCAACACCCGAGCTGTTCGTAGCCCGGGCGGGCTCGTCCCGGTCCGGGACCTTCGACTCTGTCGAACCCTTCTCATACGTTGGCGATGGCGCAGAGGCGCCATCAGATGCCTTCCCGGGGATGTACGTGACGGTGCTGCCTGACTCGCCGGCCATGCACGGCGGAAACGGTCAAACACTATTCGCCACCGTCCAGTGGCGGAGCAAGACCGCCGTCGTGGCGATCGACGTATCGCGAAATCGCGTCACCCGCGTCTCTCCGGAGGACACCGAGGGCAGCCGCTCGTGGAGCCATCTGGGCTCCTCGAGCAACGGATTCGTCATGATCCAGGCGAGCGCTCCGAGTATTCCATGCGAAGTGTACGTCCAGTACGTGGCTGATGGTCAGCGGATCGAGGCAAACGGGTGGAAGCGGATCCATGTGCCGGGCGTGACGAGCCCGACGGCTGAAGTGTTGAGCGAGGAGACGCCATGGTGGCGGCTCTCCGTCAACAAAGCCCTGTGTCAGGTCGAAACGCGCGTCGCGACAATCGACGCCTTTGACGCGGACACGAACCCCGTCAAAAGCTTCGAGGCAACGCTGATTAGCGCCAGTCCCGGCACGAGGCGGCCGACGCTCCTAGTCCCCCACGGCGGCCCGCACACGGCGTACAGCACCCAGTTCATCCCTTCCATCTCGTTCCTCGTTTCCTGCGGATACAATGTCCTCACGGTCAACTATCGGGGCTCGACGGGTTTCGGGGAGGCCTCCCTCCAGAGCCTGCCGGGCAACATCGGCACGGCCGACGTCCGGGACTGCATGTCTGCCCTCAACCACTTTATCGACGTGGGATCGGTCGACCCCGACCAGGTGGCCGTCGTGGGAGGCTCCCACGGCGGGTTCCTCTCCGCGCACCTGATCGGCCAGTACCCCGAGGTCTTCAAGGCGGCCGTGATGCGCAACCCAGTGTGCAACATTTCCCTGATGGTGCACCTGTCCGACATCCCCGACTGGTGCTACATTGAGACTTTTGGTAGCGATGAGGGCTTTGCCAGAGCCCAGACGCGCAACACGAGGGAGGACATGATTGCCATGGAGCTCAAGTCGCCCGTCCAGTACGTCGACGACGTGACGGCTCCCGTGTTGATGATGCTCGGCGCCTGCGATCGCCGTGTCCCCATGGACGACGGCAAGAGGTACATTGCGCGCCTCAAACAAAGCGACCACGCCCCAGAGACGAGGATCATCGTCTTCGAAAAGGACGAGCACGGCCTCGTGCGCCCGCAGACGGACTACGAACAGTGGATCACGTGCGTGTGGTGGTTGCGCCGCCACGGCTGCGGGGTCTATGATGTGTGATTGATGCATGATTACTGTACACAGTATCAAAAATCCATTATAATGCAACTCCCGGTGACCCTATATCCTCCTTCTCACATCGTCGTACGCTAGGCCCATCCGGTTAGGCCCCATCCTGGCCAGCGGACAGCATGCCGTTGATGCTCGCGACCAGGTTGATCACGCGAGCTCCGTTGACCGACTTGGAAGACTTGGAAGACGACAGGTTGATCGACAGCGAGTTTTCGAGGCCAGTCGTGTCGGTCGGGTTGGTCAGGCTGGTCGTGACGCTCGTCGTCTCGGTACCCACGAGGGTGACGCTGGCGTCGGCGTTGGCGACCTCCCCGGTCTCAACCACCACCGTCTTGGTCTCCGTGGACGCCTCCCGCAGGCTCTTCCTCGGACTCGCGCTCGCACTCCTGCTCCCGCTCTTGCTCGGCGACCCCGGCCTGTTCGGCGCCCCGTCCTTCCCGTACCGGATGCCACGCTGCGGCACGATGGGCACGAGCGACTTGTTCCTGATCCACCTCGTCCCACATGCATTGCACAGCACGGGAGCCTCAGGAGGTCCACGCCTCCACTGCGGCGACTCGAAGGGATTCATGCAGTGCGGATTTGTGCAGGGTCCGACCGGCTTTGACCCCCTCGGCTTCCTCGGCGAGGACCCGTCCTTGCTTTTCCGCGGACTCGCAGGCTTCTTCGAGGTCTTCTTCGCCGGCGACCGAGACCCAATAGAACCCGCCGCACCCGCAGCATACCCATGCGTGTAGTCCTCGGTGTCGGCAAACGGTGACGCGTTGTACCCCTGCACCGGGATCGGAGCCAAAACGTTCCGCGAGGCGCTCTCCAACATGGAATTGGCAGCCACGTCCGTGACAACCCCTTGATCATTCTTGTCGAGAAGCTCGCAAGCCATCAGCAACAGGGCCAGACCGTCGATGCCGCTCTTCAGACCGGCCGCCGGGGCGCTGTTGCCGTTGATTTTCTTGGACGGCGAGCGCCTCTTGGACGGTGACAAGGCGCGTGGTGCCTCCCTTTCCGAGTGATCTGGAACGCTGTGAAAGTCCTCGGGGGAGTACACCTGCTTGGCGATGCGAACCCGAGTCGACATCCTGCGGCCGGAGGACGTGTCCGTGTCGTAGCCGCCCTCCTGCTGCTGCTGGCGGAAGTCGAGTGAGCGGAGCCGGGAGGACGCGCGGAAGAGCGGCTGGCAGGAAGATGTCAATGCATACCTCGAGCGTCGAGCGAGAGCTGGTTGGGTGATCGCTCATCTCGGACGTGCTGAGCGCTGAATCGGTCAGGTTCGTGACGTGTCGACACGTAGAGGCTATTTAGCAACCAAAAGATACCAATGGGCGTACGCTGGCGTGGGCAAGCGTACCGAAAGCCGGTGAACTGGGCGCACGAACCAAATCTGAGCGATGATTTCGGTGCCAGTCGTGCGGGCTCGGAACGCTCTAACGGGTGTCGAGTACCACAACGAGACTAACTGCACGTTAAATTATATACAAACGCGCTCCAATTCATCGCACGGGGGCATTTTGCTCCCGTTGGCTCTTCGTCCCCGTCCACACAACGTCTCCGCAACCAACTCACAGAGACTTCCACGTTCACGACTTTACACGCCCAGCAACAGTGTGCTTCCCATGACCACCACGCCGAACAGCGCCCCGATCACCAGCTTGCGGTCGTCGCGACACTTCCTTCCCTCGGGCAGCAGCTCCAGGACACACACGGCGGCCATGATGCCCCCGACAACGGCAAGGATCACGTGCAGACTGTCTTCACTGATCACCGGCTTGACGCTCAGCAGCGCAATCAACGCCCCGACCGGCTCGCTCATCCCGCTCGCCGCGGCCATCCCCAAGGCCTTCCACCGGGAGCCGGTCGCCGCGTAGACGGGCGCGGCGACGATGATGCCCTCGGGAATGTTGTGAATCGCAATTGCGAGGGCCATGACGGGTCCAAAGTCGGTAAGAGAGGAGAAGGCGACGGCGAACCCCTCGGGAAAGTTGTGGAGGGTCATGGTGACGGACATGAGCAGGCCGAGCCGGAAGAGCTCGGCCGAGCGGACCTTTTTGTTGTTGGCGCGCATCTTCTGCGCCAGTTCTCTCGGCGTCGTCTTTGCTGTTGTTGCTTTTGATGTTGCTGATGTTGCTGATGTTGCTGTTGCTGATGTTGCTGGTGTCGACGCCGTCGTCCCTTCTCTCACCTGCATGTCGGCGTCGTTCAGGTCGAGGGAGGACTTCGTCTCCAGGACGGCCGTGGCTGACTCGGGGAGAAGCGGCTGCACAAGCCGATACGCCCCGGCTCCAGCCAAAAACCCGAGCGTGACGGGCCCCGCTCCGTGCTCCAGCGCGTTATGTACCAACATCTCCACGACGGCCAACAGCATCATCACCCCAATGGCCACACCCAGCAGGAAGGCCAGCGTGCTATCGTTCGGCCTCCGCAGCACCCCAATCAGCCCCCCGATCGTCGTGGAGCCGCCGGCGAGCGTCGAGAGGAGCAGGCCCCAGAGGATCGGGTGATGGGGGGCTGCTCTCGTCTCGTCGACCGAGGCCATTTCGTCGTCGTGCAAGATGTATTCCGGCGACGTGTCCATTTCGTCGTCGAGTCGTCGCAGCGTGCGTGGGTGTGTGTGGCTCCACTCTCGAGGCCTCGAGAATTGCGAGTGAAAAAGGCTTGCCAAGGTCAGGTGACCTTGGCAAGGTTCACCAGCAGCGTGCGGGGGGGCATTCGCCGCCGGTCCTACCGCCCCGTCGGGACTCCCTCGTCCCCCGCCGAGCGTCTTGCCCGCGCCCAAGCGTCCCCGCCGAAACATCGGCTCACGTTCACTCCCCGTGCGCTCCCCGTCGGCCCCCCTCCCCAACCACTTACCACCCCACCACCCCACCATCCCATCACCCGTCGCCCCGCTCCTTGCCCGACACACGCACCCCTCGGATGTCCGCAGCAATGCACTTGACCGGGACCAAGAGTAGAGGCCACGCGCATCACCCATGGCTGGCCAGCCCTCTCTCCGTTTTCTCTCCAAACTCGTTCCTCTCTCCTCTCCTCCCCCCTCCACATCATTTTTATCATACCATCTCGACACACACCACCATCATGAGCGTGACGAACAAGGAGAGCGACATCCAGGTACGTACGGCGCCACCACGCCGATTCAGAAATCGCGGCCGCAGTCCGTCAAATTCCCGGCTCGGCCGGCAGCAATCGCCGCCGACCGTCCCATCTCCCCGAACCAAGTCCATACACCCCTATTCAGCGGGCAAACACGGCCAATCCCCCCGCAGCGTCCACGCCCTCACCCTCCCCCCCGCCCCCCGCCCCCGCCCTCGAACCAGAACCTTCTGGCCGCCCAGTGCCACCTGGGAACCAAGAACTGCACGGAGCACATGGACCGCTACGTCTACCGCCGCCGTAACGACGGAGTCTTTGTCTTCAACCTCGCCAAGACCTGGGACAAGCTCCAGATGGCTGCCCGCGTGATTGTCGCCATCGAGAACCCGCAGGACATCGTCGCCATCTCCGCTCGCCCGTACGGCCAGCGCGGAGTCCTGAAGTTCGCCCACCACACCGGCTCCAACGGCATCGTCGGCCGCCACACCCCGGGATCCTTCACCAACCAGTCCCAGAAGGGATTCTCCGAGCCCCGCCTCGTCATCGTCACCGACCCGCGCACCGACCACCAGGCCATCCGCGAGGCCGGATACATGAACATCCCGGTCATCGCCTTCTGCGACACCGACTCTGACCTCGCCGGCATCGACATTGCCATCCCGGCCAACAACAAGGGAAAGCAGGCCATCGGCATGCTCTACTGGCTGCTCACCAGGATGGTGCTGCAGATGAGGGGAACCGTCTCCGCCGTCAGCCCGTGGGACGTCATGGTCGACATGTTCTTCTACAGGGAGCCGGAAGAGCTCAAGGAGCAGGAGGAGGCCGCCGCCGAGCAGGCCGCCGAGGGCGCCGACGCTGGATTCAGCCAGCAGCTCCCGGGAGAGGGAGAATACGGCGATGCCTACGGCTATAACCCCAGCGGAGAGGCCGTCGCCGGCGGGTTCGCCGGCGGATTTGCTGCTGACTTTGAGGCTGCCGCGGCGCCTGCCGCCGCCGGCGGTGCGGGCATCGAGTACGCGCAGCCCGAAAGCTTCGGGTCCCAGTTCTGAGTCTGAGATGAACTGAAGATAACTTATTTAAAGAACATCCATTCATTTTTGTCCTGGCCTCATCGTCGTCGTCCTGCCACCAACATGGGCCACTCGCCCGCCGCCCTCCAACACCTTGAGCTGCCGCTCGCCCTTCCTCAACAGGTACTCGATCCGATCAAAGCTCTTCCTCGGCACGTCCATGTGTTCCCGGAACGCGTCCCGCACGAGCGCCCGCTCCGAGTCCGTGGGCAACGCGCGCAGCGCTCTCCTCAGAAGGCTCCGCACTCGCCCCTGCAGCGTTACGAACCCCGGCGCTCCCCCCGGCGCCAGCATCGACCGCCGACTCGATCTCGATGTCGAGAGAGAGAGAGGGCAAAGGGAGAGACGGATAGAAAGTCGTCGGAAGAAAAGGAAACAGCTTCCCACAAACGAAAACGTTTGAAACTGACGATACGATGGCCGAGACGAATGGAGCGCCTCCGCAGCCAAGGACGATCATCGATATCTACCAGCAGTTCGTGAATAGACGAGAAGGCATCCTGAAGGCCCTGGTGGATCGTACGTCCACTGCGACCCACGAATACGAATCGCTGTCCCTGCTCACGCCCCGTCCCCACGCTATCCCGCGCAGAGCGGACCGACTTCTACGATCAATGCGACCCCGATAAGGAGAACCTGTGTCTGTACGGTGCGTCACGAGCTCTCGAATATTTTTCATCGGTTCGATTCTCGATTCGACAACGCTGGCGCCGTGGGAGCGCCCGCCTCGCCCGCGTACGACAACGACGACGACGGCGACGACGGCGACGATTGGAGGCGCGAGTAGTAGTACTCGGGGGACGATCGGGGAGATTCGTCGTCGTTCGCCTCACTCCGACCATTTTGACCTTTCCGACCTCTCTCCTCTTTCCTTGTAGGTCACCCGGACGGCACGTGGACGGTGGACCTGCCGGCGGCAGAGGTGCCCCCGGAGATGCCAGAGCCCGTCCTGGGCATTAATTTTGCTCGGAACGGCATGACGCAGTCGGACTGGCTGTCGCTGTGCGCGATCCACTCAGACTCGTGGCTCATGTCCCTCCTGTTCTTCTTCGGTGCGCGGTTCAATTGCACCGGTCGTGCGGAGCTGTTTGCATTGGCGAACCAGCACCCGACGATCTACGAAGTGGTGAGCGAGAAGGTGCCGCGGAACGTGATGTACAAGCGCGGCGACGGGGGGCTGGGAGTTGGATTCAGTGGCGTCGGGGCGCCGGCCAATGGCGGTCACCCCTCTCAGGGGATTTCTGGAGGGGGGATGGATGCTGTTGCGGGCGCGGGACTGGTCGGGTCGACTCCGGCGGACGGGAGAAGGCCGATGCATTCAGAGCCGGCGATTCGGTCCGAGCCGAGTGGGAAGATTATCGGGCCGGAGGACTTTTCCACGGCGCTGTGCGGGAAGCGGGCAGAGTTGTTCTGGCCGGACGATCAGAAGTGGTACCTGGTGGAGATTCAGGCGATTGATATGGAGACAAAGATGGCAAAGGTGCGCTACGCGACGCAGGAAGAGGAGGAGCTGAATTTGATGGAGGTCATTGAGGACGGACAGATGAGTCTGCTGGGATAGAAAGAACGAGGAGATGGTATGGAGGGAGGCTGGTGTTGGTGTTGGTGTTGATGTTGACTTTAACGCGATGTGATGGTGGGCTTCGCTGCATGCTTCGCATCTTGGCGTCTTGGCGCTGACCCCGGATCGGAATTCCCGGATCGTCTCGTGTGTCGTCTCGTTCGCCGTGCATTGGCCTTTTTATTCATTATAAAGCTCGTGTGTCACTCAAGTCGCGCGAGAATATCATCAACGAGAGGAATTCAGCCCCGTCTTTAGCTGAATCACGAGAACGATGGAAGGAAAGACGGCTTATCTCGGCGTCGGGGTGGACGCCATCCTGTCCCACCAGCCCCAGAAGTCGAACAAAACCAAGGTACGTGCGATCGTGCCGTGCATTGTCCGCTCCGCCGTTTGTCGCCGACTGACGCATCGGCCATGCAGGCCGAGCGGCTGCGAGTCGAGTCGTCGAGTCGAGTCATCGAGTCACCATACTGCACGCCTCACGATTCCGTCCCATTCTCCTTCACCTTCTCCTCCTCCAGGTGGTCTGCACGCTCGGACCGGCGGCCCGCGACGTCCCCATCCTGTGCGAGATGCTCCGCGCCGGGATGAACGTCGCCCGTTTCAACTTCTCCCACGGATCGCACGACTACCACCAGGAGACCCTGGACAACCTCCGTCAGGCGATGCAGGAGACTGGCATCATGGCTGCGGTGATGCTCGACACCAAGGGACCGGAGATCCGTACGGGCTTCCTCGAGGGAGGTAACCCGGTCCACCTCGAGGTGGGCCAGGAGGTGACCATCACCACCGACTACGAGAAGAAGGGGAACAAGAACATGATCGCGATGTCGTACAAGAAGCTCGCCGAGGACGTGAAGAAGGGCTCTGTCATCCTCGTCGCGGATGGATCCATCTCGCTGGAGGTGCTGTCGACCGACCCGAAGAACGGAACTGTGCAGGCCAAATGTCTCAACACGGCCATGCTGGGAGAGCGCAAGAACGTCAACCTGCCGGGTGTCATTGTTGACCTTCCGACCCTGACGGAGAAGGACATCGAGGATCTGACCAACTGGGGTGTGCCCAACGAGATTGACCTCGTCGCGGCCTCCTTCGTCCGTAAGGGATCCGACCTGGACTACATCAGGTCCATCCTAGGACCCAAGGGCCGGTACATCAAGATCATCTCGAAAGTAGAGAACCACGAGGGCGTGTCCAACTTTGACGACATCCTCGAGAAGTCTGACGCCATCATGGTCGCCCGTGGCGACCTTGGTATGGAGATCCCCACCGAGAAGATCTTCCTGGCGCAGAAGCTGATGATCCAGAAGTGCAACCTGGCCGGAAAGCCGGTCGTGACGGCCACTCAGATGCTCGAGTCCATGACTAAGTCCCCCCGCCCCACCCGTGCCGAGGCCACCGACGTCGCCAACGCCGTGCTCGACGGGACCGACTGCGTCATGCTTTCCGGCGAGACCGCGGCCGGGTCCTACCCCATCCAGGCCGTCCAGGTCATGACGAAGATTTGCCGCGAGGCCGAGGCCTCCATCGACTACCACTCGCTCTTCAAGGCCATCATGAAGCGCACGCCGCTCCCGATGACCCCCCTCGAGTCCCTGGCGTCTTCCGCCGTGCGCACTGCGCACAAGGTCCAGGCGAGCCTCATCGTCGTGCTGACCCGCGGCGGCGCCACCGCCAGGCTCGTGGCCAAGTACCGCCCCACCGTCCCCATCCTGACGGTCGTCGTCCCGGTCCTGACCACCGACAACCTGACGTGGCAGTGCAGCTCCGAGGCCCCCGCCAGGCAGTGCCTGATGAGCAGGGGACTCAGCCCGATCCTCGCCGAGGGATCCGCCAGGGCCTCGGACACCGACACCACCGACGAGATCCTCCACGCGGCCCTCAAGCACGCCAAGGATATGAACTACTGCAACAGCGGCGACACTGTCGTGGCGCTGCACAGGATTGGAAACGCGAGCGTGATCAAGCTGGTCGACATCAAGGAGTAATTCGTTTGTTCTTACCATGTTATAATGCTACTACCGTTTCCCCTTTCCGACCTCTTGCAGCTCTTTCACCAGCCCCTCTTGCACCTTGACCAGCCGATCCATGCTCGCCTTGCACGCTTTCGCCTCCCCGTCCGCCTCCTTCACCCCCGCCTCCAGCCCCTCCAGAATCTCCTCCCGCCCCACGCACATGTACGCCTTCCCGACACTCTTATACGTCACCGTCCCCTCCTTCACCTCATTCAAATGGTGCGCCGTGATCACCGCCCGCCTGATGTCCGTCTCCAAGGCCTTCTTCTGCGCCTCCAGTTGACGGATGGCCTGGGCGTTTGAGTTGAGCTTCTGACTGAGCTCCAAGACTGCCTTTGGCGGCGCGTTCGCGGCAGACATGTGGTCGTCGTGACGACGATGACGGTCGTCGGGGTGGCGTCGAAGGGGGAGGGGGTCGTGGACTGTGATCCGAGAGTTTTGGTCTCTCGAACTTAACTCGGAACAAAGAACGAGCGAAAAAAACACAGGATAGACATCAGTAGTAGTAGTACGAGTAGTACGAGTACGTCATAGCGACATGGCATCAACGACAGCGGCGAGCCATCTCCGGCAGAGCGGCAAAGCAGTGCGTACGCTCTTTTTGGCAGACGGCATTCCGTCCCACGTGTTCTCGTCTCTGCCGGGCTCTGCGTCGACGACGACGACGACGACGACGACGACGGCGATCGATGGCTTGAGAAGTCTTGTGACTGGCGGTCTGCGGGGCGGTCGTCGCGCGTACAGCAGTCTGGGGGGCGGATTCGCCGGAATCACGTCCAGGGCGACGACGAACAACTCGAGGCGTGTCGTACGGAAAGCGGAAGGAAGCTTCGGGAGGTCGAGTGCGAACAAGGCACGGACGTTTGCGTCTGGGGGGTCGTCGTCGGGCAAGGAGGTTGTCCACGAGGGGTTGAAGCTGCATGAGACGGGGGGTTGGCACAAGACGGTCGGGGAGACGCTGTCGTCAGTGATGTGGTTCTGGGTGTTTTATCGGTTGTACCACGACTACGAGGGCTTTTTGTTCGGGCACGTGGGGCACCATGAGCATATGTTGCACGAGGAGGCGGGCGAGGCGAAAGACGGCCACCATTGACGTGTAAGATCTGACTGTTGGAACGTCGTCACGACGTACGACCTGGAGAAGCGGCCTCCGGAAAGTGCGTGCAGTAGAACTTTGCCATCTTCTGTAACTCGAGTTGAAGGAGCATGACCTTGCGTGCGGCTTGGCGGGGGCAGGGGGCGTCGTCGGCGTCGTCGTGGGATTGTGGCAGGTTGAGGCACTCGAGGGCGGCCTCGAGTGCCCGCGTGTTCTGTTCGTCGACGGCGTTCTGGTGGTTCTTGATGCATTCGGTGTACGCTAGGTTGGCCTCGTTCTGGTCGTTCATGCGTTGTATGAGGTTTTGGCGGGCCCTATCGGCAGGGGGGGGAGGGGCGTGCATAGTGGATCGGGGTGCTC
>Ga0255780_10003740_pt1 | contig 13200 bp, 15 predicted proteins | sample 071ome_32_FD_179978 | JGI IMG/M metagenome (GOLD analysis project Ga0255780, IMG submission 179978) | Coastal salt marsh microbial communities from the Groves Creek Marsh, Skidaway Island, Georgia - 071405AT metaG (version 2) | ecosystem: Environmental > Aquatic > Marine > Intertidal zone >... | reverse complement strand
GGTGGAGGGGATCTTGACCTTCCCCCGGTCTACCGCTTCCCGCACGTCGATTAGCGCCGGATCGGGGTCAAAGTCCGCGGAGAATTCCACCACTAGGCTCGCCGAACCCTCTGCCGCATAGGCCGTGAGCTCCTTCACCCCTTCCACGGCCCGGAGTTCCGTCTCCATGGGCATGACCAGAAGCCGTTCCGAGTCCTCCGGGGAGATCCCTTCGTGGAGGATGGTAATGATGAAGATCGGGACCTGTATGTTGGGGTCCGCTTCTACCGGGATCTTGGCGTAGGAGTAGAGCCCCGTGAGGATGATCAGGCCCATGATGGAAAGGGTGGTCCGGCCCCGATCGACGGCCCAGGCGATGATGTTATTCATGGCGCGTGCTCCCGCCTACTGTCCAAGGCCGCTCGCGGCGGCGTCGCCCAAGCCCGTGGTACTGTGGTCGAAGCTCACCTCGACCAGGTTGCCCGGGGTGACCAGCTCCTGGCCCACGGTGATAACCGTTGCCGTGGCCGGTAGTCCCGTCACCCAGAGCCCTTCCGCTACTTCCTTAACGATGGTGACGGGCACCATCTGGACGCGCTTGTTCGGATCGACGATGCGAACGTTGAGGGCGCCAGCGTCATCCAAGGCGAGAATAGCCGCGGGGATCAGGTGGGCATCGTGCTCCGCCACGGGCAGCACGATTTCCGTGGTGACCCCATCCCGGAGCCGCCCTTCGGGGTTGGGCACGGCCACCTCAACCCGGAAGGTACGGGTGCGGCCATTAGCGCTGCGTCCGATGAATCGAACCGTTCCCTCGACCCTTTCTCCTGTGATGAGCGTGCCCCGTGCCGTGGCGCCGGGGGTGAGTTCAGCCACTTCGTTCTCGCTGACCTCGCCCACGAGGAGCATGGGGTTGCTGTCAAGAATGCGTGCGCAGATGGCCCCGAGCTGGAGGAGGTCCCCTTCCTCGACGGGGCGGGTCTCCACCTCGCCGGCGAAGGGCGCGCGAATGATCGTGTTCTCGAGTTCCCGCTCCCGCTGGAGTACCAGGGCTTCGGCGCTGGCGAGGCGGGTGGCCGTGGCTGCTACCGCCGCGTCGGACAAGAGGCCTTCCCGCTGCAGCTTTAAGCTGCCTTCGTGATCGATGCGGGCTTGGGCCAGCTGGGCGCGGCTTTCCCCTAGGAGGGCAGGGCGCGCCTCCGCATCAAGACGGCACAGGGGCGCGTCGGCAGAGACTACATCACCTTTTTCAGCGAGGAGCTCCACGACCCGACCGCGGGTTTCGCTGCGTACGTCGACGAAGCGCTCCACCGCCGTGCGTCCACGCACGACGACCTCGGCGCTGATGGGCTGGCTCTGGAGGATCTGGGCGCGCACGCGAACGGGGGCGTCCTCCGCCACGGCCGTTTCCCGAGCGCGGGCTTCAGCCAGAGAGGGGGCCGGTCCTGTGCTGTCCGAGCCGCCGAGCTGGCCGGATAAAACCCATAGGATGAAGGCGGCGGCGATGGCGGTGGCCGCGAGGTAGGTTCGTTTCACAATAGCTATCCTGGCTGCGCATGCCCAGTGGGGGGCGCGAAGGATAGCAAATGTCCAACCTTAGGACACGACCTCTTTCAAGAGCCGATGGGCGGTGCCCCCGGGGGCGCTTCACAGCAGCGCGCCCCGGGGGACCCTTGGCTTTAAGTCCTAAGCGCTAGCGCTGGGTCGCGCGCCTACCCGCGCAAGCCAGGCGGCGATTTTGGTGCAGTCTTCCGGAAGGGGCTGGCCGACGGCGGCGCCGAAGGTCAGGAAGCAGTAGAGCATGATGTCTGCGAGGGTAAAGCGATCACCGCAGACAAAGGTCTTATCTCCCAGAAGACCGTCCAGCCAAATCAGCTTGTCCTTCGCGATCGCTTTTAAGCCATCGGCGGCTTCGGGCAGGCACCGCATGCGGCTTTCGAACATCGGCAGGCCCTCGCTGAAGCGGAAGCCATTCGCGAGATTCTCGCAAATGCCGAGGTCGATGCGGCGGGTCCACATGCGAGTCTCGGCCCGCTCCTCCGCCGTGCTGCCGAGGAGGGGCGGGGAGGGGAAGCGTTCTTCTAGGTATTCACAGATGGCGGTGATCTCGGCGAGCACGGATCCGTCGTCGAGCTCCAGGGCGGGGGAGCCGCCGCCGGGGTTCTTAGCCAGATAATCCGGCTTCCGGTTTGCCCCGGCCATGATGTCCACCGTTTCCATGGGGATTTCTACCCCCTTTTCCGCAATGAACATACGGACCACATGCGGGTTTGGTCCAACGGAGTCGTAAAGTTTCATAGCTGCCCTCCCCAGGCTTTGGATGAGCTACCAGCTTCCAACATTTTCCATGCTGAGCCAAGGCTCCGCCGGCGCAAGGGCCTCCCCCCGCTGCAGGAGCTCAATGGAAATGCCGTCCGGGGAGCGCACGAAGGCCATGCGCCCATCCCGAGGCGGCCGATTGATGGTCACACCATGGGCTTGGAGCCGCTCGCAGCTTTCGTAAATATTCTCCACGGCGTAGGCCAGGTGGCCGAAGTTACGGCCGCCGGCGAGGGTCTCCGGTTCCCAGTTATAGGTCAGCTCCACCTGGGCTTCTTCGTCCCCCGGGGCTGCAAGAAACAGAAGGGAGAAGCGCCCTGCCTCGTTGTCGTAGCGCTTCAGCAGCGTGAGGCCCAAGGCATCGCAAAAGAAGGCTAGGGACGCATCGGGATTGGTGATTCGCACCATGGTGTGGAGATACTTCATTCGTTGGGCCTCGCGCTTGCCGATTAGCGATCGCAAAAGCATAGCAGGGGCCTGGGAAAGTAGGGCATAAAGAGCGGGATATGGGGGAGAGGAGAAACCATGAGTTACGAATACGAAACCTTGAAGGTCGAGGTGGCCGATTACATCTGCACGGTGATGCTGCATCGCCCACACCGCCGCAATGCGTTGAATCCTCAGGGCTACAGCGATCTCGAAGCGGTCTTCCGTCGAGTTCAAGAGGATCCCGAGGTGCGCGTGGTGCTGCTCACGGGCTGCGAAGGGGCCTTTTGCGCCGGGGAAGACGTCAAGGAAATGATGACGGGCAAGCCGGCTCCCGATAGCCATGCTCGGCTGCGCAAGCCCCGGCCCAGCATGACGCCGGCGGCGGAGGCTATCCTCGCCTGCGATCGCCCCATCATCGCTGCGGTGAACGGGGTTGCGGTGGGTTGGGGTATGGATCTCTCCCTGCTGGCGGATATGCGCGTGGCGTCAACGGAGGCGCGCTTTGCGTCCCTCTTTGTGAAGCGGGGGCTGATCACGGACCTCGGCGGCCTTTGGCGGCTCCCTAAGCTCGTGGGCCCGGAGCGGGCAGCGGAGCTCATCTTTAGCGGACGCATGATTGACGGCGCCGAAGCGGCAGCCCTAGGCATGGTATTGGAGGTCGTGCCCGCCGACGAGCTGATGGCCCGGGCCCGGGCCCTCGCAACGAGCATCGCGGAGAATCCGCCCCTGGCCGTGCGCTATCTAAAGGAAGGGCTTCGGCGCAGCACCTGGAGCGATCCCGAGCCCATGGGCAGCTGGATTTCCCAAACCCTGGGGGTGCTTTTTGCCACGGAAGATCACCGGGAAGGGGTCGCCAGCTTCCTCGAGAAGCGACCGCCGAAGTTTACGGGCCGCTAGCTTGGCGCCTTTGAGGCGCTCGCAAGCCCTTCCCGCTGGGGATTGATATGCGTGCCCGAGGCCAGGGGGACCCCATTGACGGTCACCGCGAGGGGGGCGTCCGCGCGCCGGCGCACTTCGACCAGGTAGTGTTCTTCAAAGGGAAGTTCGACGTTGGTCCAGAGGTAGCAGGGCGTACCCTGGCGACGCTTACGCAGACAGCCGTCTACATACAATGCGAGATGATCGTCGGCTTCGGCGATCACTTGAACGGGATGACCGGCAAGGTTTAGGGAAAATTCCGTCGCCATGGGCCTGCCATCGAAAAGTGTGGCCGGCTCGGGACGCCGGCACCCTGCATAGTGGTCGGAGTGACTGGACTCGAACCAGCGACCCCCGCCTCCCGAAGACGGTGCTCTACCAGGCTGAGCTACACTCCGAGGGGGCGAGAGTGTATGCGCTCTCTGCGTCAATGAGAAGGCTTGGGAATCGCAAAGAGGGAAAAAAGGCGCCGCTCCGGCGGCGGGCTAGTAGGCGCGGTGCAGGGCAAAGTCCGCGAGCGCCCCGAGGGCCTCCCGATAGGGGGAGGGGGGCAGCACTTCAAGAGCTGCCTTGGCGCTGGCGATCTCCCGCTCCGCGGCGCGCTGCGTATAGCCAAGGGCATCACAGGACTGAAGCGCCGCTTGCACTGCCGGCAGGGCGCTCGCGTCTTTTTTCGAGAGGGCTTCCCGGACCACCTGGCGAGTGGCCTCGTCTCCGTCCCGCAGCGCGACGATCAGGGGGAGGGTAAGTTTCCCCTCGGCGAGGTCGTCTCCCACATTTTTCCCCAGGGCTGCCGCGTCGCCGGCATAGTCGAGGCTGTCATCGATCAGCTGGAAGGCAAGCCCGAGGGCTTGGCCATAGCGCTGCAGGGCAGCGATCTGAGCATCCCGATGCGGCGTGCTGGCGGGGCTTAGAAGGGCGGCGCTGTGAGCCGCAGCCTCAAAGAGCTTAGCCGTCTTGGCGTTGATGATGGTTCGGTAATCTTCTTCCGAGAGGTCTAGGCGGCCGATATTGGCCAGCTGCATCACCTCGCCTTCCGCAATGACGTTGGTCGCCTCAGCAAGGACCGCCAGGATATCGAGCTGTCCCAGCTCAACCATGAGCTGAAAGGCCCGGGAGTAGACGAAATCTCCGACTAAAACGCTGGGGGCGTTGCCCCAGAGCGCGTTGGCCGTGAGCTTGCCTCGGCGCAGCCCTGAGCTGTCCACCACGTCGTCATGGAGGAGCGTCGCCGTGTGCAAAAACTCGATTACCGCCGCGAGCTTCACCCGAGCCTTGCGCTCCGCCGCGCAGGCATTCGCGGCCAGCAACACCACGAGGGGGCGGAGGCGCTTGCCGCCGGCTTCCACTAAATGCTGACCAATTTCTTCCACAAGGTGAACGTCGGAGGTGAGCTGGCGGGGAATCAGTGCGTTAACGGCGGAGAAGTCGTCTAGGACCGGCCCATAGAACGGAAGGGGGGGCGCCGGCCGCGGGGAGGTGGCGACTGAAAAATTGGCGGTCATGGTGCGCTCCGCAGGCCCGTGCTGCTCGATTCCGATAAGGCGTTTTCCGCGTCGCGAGGAAGGGTTCCCCGGCTTCGCATCCCTGGGAGTATAAGGTGCTTGGGGGCTCTTGTCGCTGGGCGAGGCTTTCCGTATAGTTGCGCGCCTTGCGCGGGGTGCCGCGCGCGCTGTGCCCTGCCTATCCCGCCGTACGTCTCGAGGGATTTGGGCCGCAGTCGCCTTCAGGCACAGTGAGATAAAGGCATAGCCTTCGGAGAGAATATGTTCGCGGTAATCGAAAGCGGTGGCAAGCAGCACCGCGTCGAGGAAGGGGAAGTCCTTCGCCTCGAGAAGCTTGCAGCGGGTCCTGGCGAAACGGTCACCTTTGACCGCGTGCTGCTGATTGCAGAAGGCGACGACATCAAGGTCGGTACGCCCTTCGTGGACGGCGGTGAAGTCACGGCGGAAGTCGTGGGTGAAGGTCGGGGCGATAAGGTGACGGTGATCAAGTTCAAGCGTCGCAAGAACTATCACCGGAAGCAGGGACATCGTCAGAGCTACACGGAAGTCCGTGTAACGGGCATTCGCGGTTAAGGAGGCGGTAGGCCATGGCACACAAAAAAGCAGGCGGTAGTACTCGCAACGGCCGCGATTCAGAGTCAAAGCGCCTTGGCGTTAAGCTCTTTGGGGGCCAAGCCGCTAAGGCGGGGAACATCCTCGTCCGGCAGCGCGGCACCAAGTTCCACCCCGGCACTAACGTGGGCTTGGGTCGGGACCACACCCTCTTCGCCCTTGCCGATGGTAAGGTGAAGTTTGAGATTCGTGGGCCGCAGAAGCGTCGTCACGTGAGCATCGAGCCGGCGGAGGCCTAAACGGGGCCTTAAGCCAAGGGTCCCCGATATTCGGGGGCTAGCGAAAAAGCCCCGGTTCCCGGGGTTTTTTTTTGCCCGGCGCAGGGCCGCGGCATGGGAGGAAGGGGCAGCATGAAGTTCGTAGACGAGGCGGTGATTCGCGTGGAGGCGGGCAAGGGCGGCGACGGGTGCCTGTCCTTCCTTCGGGCGAAGAATTTGGCCAAGGGCGGCCCTGACGGTGGCAACGGCGGTGACGGCGGTGACGTGATCCTCTGCGCTGAAGCCGCCTTGAATACCCTCGTGGATTTTCGCTTCCAGCCGCGCTATCGAGCAAAGGCGGGGCAAGCGGGCGCCGGCCGGGAGATGACCGGGCGGCGAGGCGAGGATGCGCTCGTGAAGGTGCCCGTAGGTACGACGGTCATCGACGAGGAAACCCTTGAGCCCCTTGGCGATCTCACCGAGCCTGGCCAGACCCTCCGCGTCGCCGCGGGGGGGCGTCATGGACTGGGTAACACGGTGTTTAAAAGCTCGGTGAATCGGGCGCCCCGGCGCACGACCAAGGGAACGCCGGGGGAAGTGCGCAACCTGCGACTTCAGCTCAAGCTCATCGCCGATGTGGGGCTCCTGGGTCTTCCCAACGCAGGGAAGTCCACGCTCATTCGCGCGGTCTCAGCGGCACGCCCCAAGGTAGCCGATTACCCCTTCACCACCCTCGTGCCCAATCTTGGCACCGTGCGCATCAGCGCTGAGCGTAGCTTCGTAATGGCCGATGTGCCTGGATTGATCGTCGGCGCCGCGGAGGGCGCGGGGTTGGGTACTCGTTTCCTTCGCCACCTCTCGCGCACCCGTATTCTGTACCACGTGGTAGACATGCTCCCCATTGATGACAGTGATCCCGCGGAGAATCTCGCCGCCCTGGAACAGGAGCTCGCCCGCTTTAGCCCAGCGCTCGCCCGGCGTCCCCGGTGGCTTGTGCTGAACAAGCGCGATGCCCTAGACGAAGAGGGTCGAGCCGTCGTTCAGGCGGCTTGCAAAGCCGTGCTCCCCGAGGCACCGATCTTCGAGATCTCCGCGGTCACCGGCGAAGGCACGGAAGCGCTGTGCTATGCCACCGCAGAAGCCCTAGAGGCCCAGCGAGCTGGAGAGCTTGAGGATCCCGCGCAGCGGGAAGCGGAAATTGCTCTGCAGGCTGCCATCGACGAGGATTTGCTCGCCCGGACGGCGGAGGCGCGCCGCCAGCGCGCGGGGGCTGATGCCGACGATGAAGACGACGAAGACGATAACGGTGACGTCGAGGTGCACTATGTCCGCTGAGGGGGCTGCGGAGACTGGTGGGATGGACGCTGAATCGGAAAGGGTTGTGCAGGCCGCAGGCGCTGAACGCCTGCGGGATGCCCGGCGTTGGGTGATCAAGATTGGCAGCGCCCTGCTGACGGCCGACGGTGCGGGGCTCGATCTGTCTGCCATGGCCGGCTGGGCCCGGGCTCTCGAGCCCTGCCTGACTCGGGGCGATGAGATCATCCTGGTGAGTTCCGGCGCCGTTGCCGAGGGGGCAAGGCGCCTGGGCTATGCGCAACGCCCGACTACCCTCGAGGCCATTCAGGCCGCGGCGGCGGTGGGTCAGGTGGGTCTTATTGATGCCTGGGCTAAGGTGCTCGGCGCGCTAGACCGCACGGTGGGATTGGTGCTGCTGACCCACGATGATCTCGCGCATCGCACCCGCTATCTCAATGCCCGGGGCACGCTGCGGACCCTTTTGGCTCAGGGTGCGATACCCGTGATCAATGAGAATGACACCGTAGCCACGGAAGAGCTGCGCTTTGGTGATAACGACACGCTGGCAGCGCTGGTGGCGAATCTCATGGCCGCCGACGTATTGGTGCTCATGACGGACCAAAATGGGCTCCGGCTGCGTGATCCGCGAATCGACCCCTCGGCCCCGGTGCTGACCGCGGCGGCAGCAGGAGATCTACGCCTTGATGCGATGGCCGGGCCCTCCGGGGGGGCTCTGGGACGGGGGGGTATGGTGACGAAAATTCGGGCGGCCCGTTTGGCGGCCCGCTCCGGTGCGGTGACGGCGATCGTGGGGGGGCGTACCCCAGAGGCGCTATCTTCCCTCCTTTCCGGGCAGCCTGCGGGCACCTTGCTGCTGCCGGACCAGGCGCCCTTGGCGGCGCGGAAGCAATGGATTGCGGGGCAGCTTCAAACCCGGGGAACGGTGGTGCTGGATAGTGGCGCCGTTCGCGCTGTAAAGGCCCAGGGGCGGAGCCTCTTGGCCGTAGGGGTTCGCGGACTTCGAGGGCAGTTCTCCCGTGGTGAGGTCGTCGCCTGTGAGGACGAAACGGGGCGCGTGGTCGCGCGCGGCCTGGTGAACTTCAGCGCGGAGGAGATGGCATTGATTTTAGGGGCGGGGACTGACGAGATCGCCGCGCGCCTCGGTTACCCGGGCGCGCAGGAAGTCATCCACCGAGACGATCTGGTGGTGCTTTGAGGTGCTAGCCCTTGAGGGCGTGAACCTGGGCGTTAAGCCGGGCTTTGTGGCGGGCGGCTTTATTCTTGTGAAGAATGCCCTTGTCGGCCATGCGATCGATCACCGGGACCGCAGCCTGGTAGGCGGCCGTGGCGCTGTCGTAGTCACCGCCGGCAATGGTCGCTTGAACCTTCTTAATAGCGGTGCGCACCATGGAGCGCAGGCTGGCGTTGTGTTGGCGACGCTTTTCCGCTTGGCGGGCGCGCTTTTTAGCAGTTGCAGTATTCGCCACGGGGAATCTCCGAATCGCGGGCGTTGCTTGAAAGGCGCGGTAATATGCCGATGGCCTGGGGCCTTGTCAATGTATAGCTCGCTAAGGACGGTAAGACTGTCGCCCGGGAGGGGTGAAGCCCGTGAACGGTGAGGCGCAGGGAGGCCTGGGGCGCCGTTCTGCGGTCGTGGGTGCCATGACCAGCCTCTCCCGGGTGCTGGGGCTGCTGCGGGATATGGTGCTCGCTCAGCTGCTCGGGGCCCAGCCCGCGGCCGACGCCTTCTATGTGGCGTTCAAGATTCCGAACTTCTTCCGACGCATGTTCGCTGAAGGGGCCTTTTCCCAGGGCTTCGTGCCCGTCCTCACGGCGGCGCGGCAGAGCGATCCACCGGAGGCTGTGCAACGGCTCGTGGCCGCCGTGGCGGGGGCCCTGGGGCTTCTATTGCTGGTGTTGACGGCATCCGCGATGATCTTCAGCGAAGCGGTTATCGGGGTCTTTGCGCCGGGGCTCGGCGCCGATCCCCGGGGTGCGCTCGCCGCCGAACTGCTGGTGCTGACTGCGCCCTATCTCTTTTTTATCTCCCTCACCGCCCTTGCCGCGGGGGTGCAGAACGTTCACGGCACCTTTGCGCGCCCAGCGATCACCCCCATTTGGCTCAATATCTGCCTGCTCGCAGCGGCCTGGGGCCTCGCGCCCTGGCTGGGCCGTCCGGCCCTTGCTTTGGCCTGGGGTGTGCTTCTCGCCGGGATCGTACAGTTTCTTTTTCAGCTGCCGGCGCTGGCGCGCCTCGGTTATCTCCGCTGGCCTCGCCTCGAACTGAGCCATCCAGGGGTCCGGAGGATCGGGGTATTGATGTTGCCAGCCCTGTTCGCAGCCTCCGTCAGCCAGATCAATCTCCTCATCGATACCATTCTGGCGTCTCTGCTCCAAAGCGGGAGCGTGTCCTGGCTCTACTACGGGGACCGGCTCATGGAGCTGCCCCTGGGCATCTTCGCGATTGCCCTCGGCACGGTGCTGTTGCCGCGCCTTTCTCAGCACCACAGCGCCGGGGATCGCGCCAGCTTCAGCCACGCGCTGGATCTTGGTCTCCGTTTGGCCTTGCTGCTCACCGTTCCGGCGGCGGTCGCCTTGGCGGTGTTGGCCCAGCCGCTCATGGGCACCCTTTTCCAGTACGGTGCCATGACCCCGGCGGATGCCAAGGCCGCCGCGGCGGCGCTCCAAGCCTATACCCTGGGGCTTCTGGGCTTTACCGGCGTTAAGGTGTTGGCGCCGGCGTTCTTTGCGCAGCAGGACACGAAAACCCCGGTGCGCTTCGCCACCGTGGCCGTGGGGGCGAACATTGCTCTTAACCTGCTTTTGATTGGGCCTCTGGCGCACGTCGGGTTGGCCCTCGCCACGGGGCTTGCGGCGCTCTTGCAGGCGGGGCTTCTGGCGCGGGCCTTGCTCCGTCGCGGGGACTGGACGCCGGCGCCGGCCCTTGCCCGCTTTTGTTTTGCCTTGCTCCTGGCGACCTTGGCCATGGCTCTGGCGCTGTTTTTAGCGCTTCCCGATGCAGGGTTTTGGTTTGCCGCACCGCCGCTTTTCCGGGGGGCAGCCCTGGCGGGGCTCGTGGTCCTGGGGCTGGTCGTCTATGCCAGCGCGCTGACTCTCCTGGGCTATGGCCCCCGGTGGCTTCGCTCGCTTCTCGCCCAATAGGTGAGCTTCCCCCCTATGCCCCGTATACTGCGTCTCTGAATTTTTAGCCTTAGGAGCCTTCCCCGTGGAACTGATCCGAGGGATGCATAACGTGCGTCCGGCGCATCGCGGGTGCGTGGCGACCATTGGCAACTTCGACGGGGTTCATCGAGGGCATCAGGCGATTCTTCAGACCCTCAAGGCTCGGGCTCGGGAATGGGGATGCAAAACGGCGCTCATCACCTTCGAGCCCCAGCCTCGGGAGTTCTTCCAGGGCAAAGAGGTACCCGCACGGCTTACCCGGCTGCGAGAGAAGTGGGCGCGCTTAAAGGCCTTGGGCGTTGATCTCTTGGTGCTCCTGCCCTTTAACGAGGCGCTTGCAAACAGCGACCCGGAAGCCTGGGCGCGGTCGGTTTTTGTCGACGGCCTCGCGGTGCGCCACGTGCTTGTGGGGGACGACTTTCGCTTTGGGCACCAGCGGCGAGGCGATGGCGCTTTACTTCGAGCCCTCGGCGCAGAAGCCGGCTTTACCGTCGCCGCCACTCCCACGGTGCGGGAGGGGGGGGAACGCATCTCCTCTAGTCGTATTCGTGCGTGCCTCGCCGAGGCCGACTTTGCAGCCGCGGAGCAGCTCCTCGGGGCGCCCTACAGCATCACCGGGCGGGTGGTCTATGGACGCCAGCTGGGGCGAACGCTCTCCATGCCCACGGCTAATCTGCGCCTTCAGCGCTATCGCTCCCCCTTAAGCGGGGTCTTTACGGTGGTGGTGGAGGGGCTCGATCGTCCCTACGGCGGGGTGTGCAATATCGGTGTTCGCCCCACCGTGGAGGGGCGGGAGCCGCTGCTTGAGGTTCATCTCTTCGATTTTGAGGGGTCCCTTTACGGCCAGCTTTTGACCGTGCGTTTTCTCGAAAAGATTCGGGACGAGCAGCGCTTCGATGGCCTCGAGGCCCTTCAAGCGCAGATTCACCGGGATGCTGCCGCGGCCCGGGTGCGCTGGGCCCAGGAGCCTGCCCCTTGAGCCTCCGGGGGCAAGCCCTGGGGCTTGCGGGACTGCTGCTCATCCTCGATCAGGCCACGAAGGCGCTGGTCCGGGAAAGCCTGGCGCTGGGTGCACGCCTGGACCTTACGCCCTTCTTTGCCCTGGTCCACGCAGAGAATCGGGGTGCCGCCTTTTCTTTCCTTGCCGGGGCTTCGGGCTGGCAGCGCTGGTTTTTCCTAGCGCTGGCCCTGGGCTTTACCCTTTGGGTGTTGCGGGAGCTTCGGGCCCTTGGCGCCGAGCAGCGGGCTCTGGCCCTGACCTACGGGGCTCTGCTTGGCGGCGCGCTCGGCAATGCGCTGGATCGCGCCGTCTCCGGCGCTGTCACCGATTTCCTGCTTGTTCATTGGCAGGACCACTACTTCCCCGCCTTTAACGTGGCAGATAGCGCGCTGACCGGCGCGGTCATGGCGCTTTTGCTTCTGTGGTGGAAAGACGGGCACAACACGCCAGCGGAGGATTCGTGAACGCACTTGCCATTGGCCCGCAAACCCGGGTGACCCTGCACTTTGCCCTGCGCCTGCCCTCGGGAGAGGTGCTGGATTCCACCTTTGAGGGCAAGCCCGCTACCTTCACCCTGGGGGATGGCAACTTGCCGGGGGGCTTTGAAGCCTGCCTTCTGGGGCTCGAAGCCGGAGCCTCGGAAACCTTCGAAGTGCCGCCGGAGCGCGCCTTCGGTCAGCCCAATCCCAACAACGTTCAGCGCTTTCCCCGGGCCAATTTTGGCCCGGAGCTCGCCCTTGAGCCGGGCCTGGTGCTTTCCTTCGCCGATGCGGCTAAAAGTGAGCTTCCTGGGGTGGTCACGGCGCTGGAAGGTGACGAGGTGGTGGTGGACTTCAATCATCCCCTCGCAGGGCGTACGGTCACCTTTGAGGTTGCCGTCATCACCGTGGAAGCGGTGGAGGAGTAATAACCATGAATTCCGAACCGCTGCAGGGGATGGACGTCAAGCTGGCTAACCCCCGGGGGTTCTGCGCCGGGGTGGATCGGGCCATTGATATCGTGGAGCGGGCGCTTGCCGCCTTTGGCCCCCCCGTCTACGTGCGCCACGAGGTGGTTCACAATCGCACCGTGGTCGAGGATCTGCGTCAGCGCGGGGCCCGGTTTGTTGATGAGCTGGAGGAAGTTCCCGACGATTCGGTGGTGATCTTTAGTGCCCACGGTGTGCCCCGGTGGGTGCAGGAGGCCGCCGCGGCGCGTCAGCTGAAGGTCTTCGATGCGACCTGCCCCCTGGTGACTAAGGTGCACATGGAAGTCATGAAGTTCAGCCGTCAGGGCCGGGAGTGCATCCTCATTGGCCATGAAGGGCACCCGGAGGTAGAGGGCACGCTGGGGCAGTTTGACCGTACCCAGGGCGGTGAAATGTACCTCGTGGAGGACGAAGCGGATGTCGCCGCCTTGGCGGTCCGCAATCCCGAAGCCCTGTCCTTCGTCACCCAAACCACCCTGTCCGTAGACGATACGGCCAAGGTGATTGACGCCCTACGGGAGCGCTTCCCCGCCATCGAGGGGCCTCGGAAGGACGATATTTGCTACGCCACGCAGAACCGCCAGGACTCGGTACGAACCCTCGCGGCGCGCTGCGATGTCGTGCTCGTGGTGGGGTCCGCCAATTCATCGAATTCCAACCGCCTCCGGGAACTGGCAGAGCGGGAAGGGACGCGGGCCTTTTTGTTGGATGGTCCCGAGGGATTGGACCTGACCTGGTTCAAAGGGGCGCGGGCCATTGGCGTTACTGCTGGCGCCTCGGCGCCGGAGGACGTGG
>Ga0255780_10003738_pt1 | contig 13209 bp, 11 predicted proteins | sample 071ome_32_FD_179978 | JGI IMG/M metagenome (GOLD analysis project Ga0255780, IMG submission 179978) | Coastal salt marsh microbial communities from the Groves Creek Marsh, Skidaway Island, Georgia - 071405AT metaG (version 2) | ecosystem: Environmental > Aquatic > Marine > Intertidal zone >... | reverse complement strand
AATATTGAATGTTCGCTTCTCATGCCCCCAGTGAAGAAGGCCTGGTTCCTGTGGATTAATTTGGAAATACTTCGTCATGAATTCTTCTCCAAACTCAGGGTGTGGCTCATCAAAAACCAAGAGAATCCGTTCACTGAAGGCTCCAAGCGAACCAATACCTGCAAGCCCAGGTTTACCGTCAATCAGCACTTTATGTAACTGCGGCGGCCCTTCGGGAGTTTGTGTGTCAAAGCCATGTGAATCATTTTCAATCATCAAATCTTTTTCTGTAGCTGGTTGTGTTTTTGTGGTTGTCATGGGAGTAAATTTCTTCGAGAATATATAAACAATTCATTTTCGTTTTGTGAATACATTCTTCAAAATGAGCGAACCTGTTTTTACATACCTTCGATGAGACGAGGGCATGCGTGTGCATTGCTTGGGCGGAGGGCTTGTCGGGTCGTTTGTCACCCGAAAACTCGTGGAATCTGGGTTTGATGTGCATTTGTTTGATGTGATTGAGCGAAACACAACAGCTCATTTTCACCTAGAATCTGCCCTCGATGCAGACCATTCTACCGCCGATATCATCGTCAACATGGTTCCAGGTTCGATTGGCCATCACGTCCTTCAGTCACTCAAAGATTCAAATCAACGGATCATTGATTTATCGTTTAGTGAAAAGACACCTGACCAACTCGATGACCCGAAATCTAAGATTTTGTGGGATGTAGGTATTGCACCTGGCCTCTCAAACATGTTGGTGGCTTTAGGACATAGAGAACTTGGTCATCTCGACAAGGTCACTATCAAAGTCGGAGGCAATCCCGCAGAACCAGATGATGAATGGTCATACATGGCCCCATTTTCACCACATGATGTGATTGCTGAATACACTCGACCTGCAAGAATCATTCAAGAAAATGCACCAAAAACAGTACCTGCAATATCCGACCTTCATGCTATTGATGCAAGCGGTCGAAAGATGGAGGCGTTCTTAACAGATGGATTGCGCTCACTGATGAGTCTTTCAGCAAACGCAATGGGTGAATACACTGTTCGGTGGCCAGGTCACATACAGAAATATCAGCAATCGAATTTATCGCCAGATGAACTCGTGGATGCATGGAAGTTCGACCCGAAGAGAGCAGAGTTCACTTGGATGGAAGTGAGGTTTCGAGCGATGGGTCAAGAACACGTTTGGGTCATCGAAGATTGTGGAAAAGATGGTGATTCAAGTATGGCTCGAACAACAGGACTGGTGACATATTGTTGTGCTCTTGCTTGGTCAACGCAAGACCTTTTTTCAGAAAACGGTGTTTTTGCTCCAGAAGATCTTCCAACCGATGTGATTAAATTCATCATCGATACAATGAGAAAAGAAGGAGTTAGCATCGAACACTCCGTATTCTATGACTAAGCGAAACAGAATAACTTGTCGAATCTTCAATGTGCAAATCCTAAGAACCCCCGCAACAACCTTTCGGCATGGACGAGGAACAATTCCCACTCTTCGTCTTACCCATGGTGCTCTTCCCTGGAGAAGAACAAGAACTTCGCATCTTTGAACCTCGGTACAAACAAATGCTCGACACTTGCATTCTCGATGAACGAAATTTCGGTCTTGTTATGAACGACCCTTTTCGGCCAATCAATTATTGGGACGGCCCCCGAATGGTTGGATGCGAGGCCGAAATCCTAGAACATGAAACAAGAGGTTCCAATCATTTCATCATCATTCGAGGTGGTAGACGATTCAAGATAGAACGAATGTATTCGCCCGCATTGCCTCCTCTCAATCATCCATCGTTAGCAGATGAACTCGGCGAAGGGGTGTTTCCAGATTTAGAAACGCTCATCTCTCTCATACCCGAGGATGTTGACCACCAACGGCTCTACATATCTGCGGACATCTCCTTTGACAGAATTGAGGGCCAGTTGGATGAAGCACAGCAGGCGGCTCTCACGATATTCGCTCAATCAATGCTCAACCGATTTGGCAATCGAATGGGTTTTGAGCATGAGGTATTGGATGAATGGATTGAGAGGTATATCGCATCTACCATATCAAGCGACCCATCTTCGATCTATTCGATGGCTTCAATATTTCTTCCAGAATTGGAAATGAAGCAACAACTGCTCGCCTGTGATTCTGTTGAAGAAGCCTATCATGAATTTATGATTCACACTGAAATTTTTGAAGAAGGTGAATCGTTTCAATAGCGAGGCATTGAAAACAAGAAGGGATGAGCACCCCTCATGTCCGTGCATGGAAGTGCTCGCAAAGTGACCACCAACACCCTGCAGGAAATGAAGCGGGCTGGTGAAAAAATCACCATGCTGACTGCCTACGATTACTCACTCGCAAAACTTGTTGACAACGCTGGTGTCGATGTCATTCTTGTGGGTGATTCTGCATCCAACGTCATGGCTGGTCAAGTCACAACAGTTCCAATGACCCTTGATCATATGATATACCATGCTCAATGTGTTGAGCGAGCCATCGACAGAGCATTGCTTGTGGTTGATATGCCATTCGGAACCTATCAAGGCAATTCTCGTCAAGCCCTCGAAAGTGCCATTCGAATCATGAAGGAGGCAAACGGCCACGCTGTCAAACTTGAGGGAGGGGCAGAAATCGTTGAATCAATCCAGCGTATTTTGACCGCTGGAATACCGGTCATGGGTCATCTTGGCCTCACACCTCAATCAATTTACAAATTCGGAACATACACCGTTCGAGCAAAAGAAGACGAGGAGGCTGAGAAATTAATTGCCGATGCAAAAGTACTCGAAGAAGCGGGCTGCTTTGCTATCGTGCTTGAAAAAATTCCTCGTGACCTTGCAAAGAAAGTGAGTGAAGCCATCAACATTCCAACCATTGGCATTGGTGCAGGACCTGATTGCGATGGTCAAGTGCTTGTGCTTCACGACCTCCTCGGCATCACCATGGATTTCTCTCCACGATTTCTTCGGAGATATCTTAATCTCGCCGAGGAGATTGATACGGCAATCAAATCCTATTGCGAAGATGTTCGTAGCGGAGATTTCCCAAACGAAGACGAATCCTACACCTCATAATCAAAACATTTGATACACGAGGATTGAACTGAAAAATGCTCCAATGTTGACACTTAGAACATGCCAAATGCCATATCGAAATGGCGGATAGGTCATTCTTGGCCATGATGCACTCACCACAATCCAACCTATGCCAGCAAGGTAGGCTCCGCACAGAAGACTGCCATATCCGGTGAGCCAAACAAAGAGCAAGGGAAAGGCGAGTGCACAATTGCCTGCCAAGTACTCAGTCCAACGACTTGATTGTTCCCTCCACAGAATCGGGAAAGAAATTGTCGAAACCACCAGCCAGCACAGGAGAGCAAATTGCGGAGGTGCGGGTAGGCCATAGGGCATTGAATCAACATAGAAGGCTTGCCAAAGACCGCCAAATACCCCGCCGATGATGAATGGAATGAGGCTGTGAAGGAGCACATCACGCTGCCCACTTCCAAGTGGTGCGTCAACGCTTGATTCGCTGACACTTATCTCCTCGGTCATGGAGGTTGGTTCTACTCCGCCTTCAAAAGCCCTGCAGGTAAATTTTATCGAAATGAATATACATCTAAGGTTCAACCATAAACCATGGGAAATAAGGAAGTCCTTACCATTTGTATTGGTTTAGCCATGATTCTTGCAGGTTGTACAGAACTCATGGCTGACGATGAAGAAGATGAGAATTCGGAAATCTACACCTCACAAGATTTGAGCGGAACATATTTTGCAGAGATGTTTTCAATACGGGCAGAAGTAGCAAATGACAACTCCATTCAACTTCACATCTTGGCACTTCTGGATTGTTATGATGATATTGCTACTGCACAAACTGAGGCGGACACATACAACTCAAGTGGCGAAGAAGGAACTGCAGTTGTTTTGGAAAATGCCTGCTTGTACATTGAGCGACCAATGGCAAGTGAGGAATTAACCAGCGTCGAATTGGTCGAACATCAAGGTATAATGGTTATCGAAGCTGTTATTGGAAACCCGGCACAAGATGAAGGATACGAACTCGTTCTTTCTCCTGATGGTTATGGTGCAATCGAATTCTCATTCGACGGTCTTGAAATCTGTGTTGGCATGCAACCCAATTTCGACATCAATATTGCTGAACAAGTGGTTGAAGCGATGGTTGAATACGAAAACAACGGTGGTGAAATCACTGAGGAGAACATCGACGACCTCCCGGAAAGTATCACGAGTCTGTATGCAGAATATCAACAAAACTTTGCAAACAGCATGATTCCAAATATCGTTGAAGGGTGCAATGGCACATATTATGGCAATTTCTTGTACCTCTATATTTGGGCGAGTTCGATGGCGTCAGATGAAATCGAAGGTGAAACAACCCTCTACAGATTTGATGGTGTCGATGCTCATGAAACAACAACATCTGAGACCAATGATGTGCTCGTCAATGTCACATATGTGTCTGGTAAAGATATCGACTGGAGCAGAATCTCAATCAGAATATCCGTGAATGAGGATGCCCCATACTCCTGCGATAATCCAAATCAAAACGATTCGAATATTTGCAAAATCATCGATACCTCAGATGTTGATTCTGAGGTTCTCAACGTCGGGGAAGTTTTTCAAATCGCCGAAAACAATGATGATCTTTGTCATCAAGAATTAGAATGTACTCTTGAGGTAAGTGTTATTGATTCAGACGAAGGTGTGGTACTTACTAGTTTTACACTTTTGGTCGAGTAGATGATGAAAATGGGTAAAATTGTTTCATTTTTCATCGTAGGACTTGGACTATTCAGCGCATTAATCTTTCTTTTGTACCAGGTTGATTGGGAATCATTGGAGGAATCGATGGAAAATAATCAGCAACTGAACCCATATGACATATCAATCATCGGTGGTCAATCCGTTAGCGATGGTGATGGAGACACGTTAACTGAAATTACCCACTGGCATTTCGAGGGGATTCCGTGGGATAAATTTGTACTCCAAATCGATATTGATGGCGGACCTACCTTGACTTGTGCTAATCCTTATTATGACACAAATTCAACTATTGATACTCAATGCGTGCTCGTTGAATTTAATGGTGAATACAGAGACAACGGATTTTTTGATAAAGCTGAAAGGGTGTATGTCAAAGAAAACGGTGTGGACCTGTGCTCATCACCTTGCAACATTAGATTCTTATTCATTTTAGACGATGAAGTGGTAGAAATGTCGCTTCTCACTGTAAGTTGAGAGACACATGAAACGACCAGTCAAATATTGTTCTGACGATCGGTGATGAGCAGCCATGGGGATTTAGATGAAATTGTTAATGAGCGGTCATGGAATCTATCCCCCCCTCCAAAAGCGCTGTACTAATGAAGTATCGAAATACATATGAAGTGTCCGTGTTAATTGTCAATCATGCGAAGGAAAAGTTTGATGATTATAACCATCTTATTCATATTCTCCCTCTTTCCAGTTCAGGGCCAAATCTCTGGTGCTGCAGTATCAATGGAGTGCAATGAAAATTCAACAAATGAAACATATCCACATTCGTTCAATATTTCTATGGTCTGTGTGGTCAGCAACCCCACGGCCTATGTTGAAAAAATCCATATTTCAGTGAACAATACATCAAACCACTCCAACTTTTCTAGCACCGTGTATGTTGGTGCAGGTGCAGACGTGACGGTGTATGTTAATATTTCATTAACTCAGTTCGTCACATCTCCATTCCAAGTTCCAATTGAAGCAGTGGTCGAGGAATTGAACAATTTACCGCCGCCTAATTCGGCCACTTCAGAGCAAAACGTCACGTTCTCAATCATTCAAACGTGCACTTCCTCTCTGTCACCAACACTTGGAAATATTCTCGAACTATTGTTTTTTGATTCCTCGACAAATGTAACCCACAGCATCATTTTGGTGCTCAACGAAACTGCGGCACCTATTCATGTCCAGAATTTCTTGACACTCGCAGAACTTGGATGTTATGATAACACAACAATGCACAGAATTATCGATGATTTCATGATTCAAGGTGGCGATTTCACAAATGCAGATGGAACAGGTGGGCATGCTGGCATTTGGGCAGGATATTGCAACGGACAGGCTTCAAATGATTCATTATGCAATGGCCAAGGAGTTGAAGCTTGGACCATTCCCGATGAAGCAAACAACGGGCTATCTCATACGATTTGCACCATTTCGATGGCAAAGACATCCCAAGCAAACACGGGAGGAAGTCAATTCTTCCTCATTCCCGAGGACACCCAACAAGGACAAGGAGCAACTTGGCTTGACGGAGTCCACACTGTTTTTGGTTCAATCGAATACGGATGTGATGCCGTGACAACATTGAGTGAAGTGTCAACTGGCCAAAACGACCGACCTGTGAATGATGTTATTCTTGTCGACATTCTTGACGGCGACCATGATGACGATGGTGTATTCAACCCCGTCGATGCATTTCCTAACAACGCTAGCGAGTGGGCGGATTCGGACGGCGACGGTGTTGGCGACAACACAGATGCCTATCCATTCGATGCGAATGAAACTGTTCTGAACGATGATGACAACGATGGTGTACCGAACGCATCAGACCTATGCCCTGGAACACTCCTCAATTCAACAGTCAATACTCAGGGCTGTGCAGCGAATCAAATTGATTCAGACAGCGATGGCGTTTCTGACGCGTTTGATCAATGTCCAAACACAACGCTTGGTTCAGTCGTCGACCAAGCGGGTTGTGAGGTTACTGAATCTAGTGAGGATGAGGAAGCCGTTCCCGGATTCACGCTCTTCACAACCGTCTTCGCATTCATCATCGGTTTCATTTGGACTCGAAAATACGACGAGTAGAAACGATTTCGATGAGATGTGTACGGCTAACGAGGACGTCATTGTCGATTTTTTGACAAATAACCATGATGCGTTGAACGAAGTGAGGAATTCATTTATACTTCAATGAATCATTGAGCAGTGTGGCAGACGCTGGTATCGAGTACTTAGATGAAATAGGACTCATATTGAACATTCTTGTGTTATCATTTATCCTACTCTTCCTTCTACCAAGCATCGAGCAGAGAAACAGAATTATTCATTCGGTCTCTGGCGTTGTTTCAAAATTAATCTCTCGGCTTAGGCCTAGTGATGCGCCTTCCACTGAAGAACAGCCTTCGATAGAGAAATTGCCCGATGTAACGACCCCGTGGGATCGGAGAATAGGTGCTTGGCTGGTTGTTTGGTTACTGCTTTACCTTATTCACAAAGACCTATCAAGATATGAGTTCTTTGACTGGATCAACTATTCTGGCACGAATTATGACATGATGAGAACTGAGAGTATCGCATCATGGTTCAATTACATCATGATAGGTACGCTCCTCATGCTCCTCATTCCTATCCCTCTATTACGACGCACATGGATGGTTGTTTTGTTTGCAGGTCTCGTGTTACTTTCAAGAATTGCTGATACGTGGGCCCTCGATGATGGGTTTAATTCCAATTACTCTATTCTCTTCATCATGATTTGCTCAATCATTTGCATAACCATGGGGATTCGATTGTTCCTCTTTTTACCGGATGCTGAATCGAAAGATAAGAAGGATATGGCTCTAAGAAGATCTGGTTTCTTTGCACTTGGAGCAGCAGTTATTTTTAGTGATTTCATGATTTTCTTAGTACCCGGTTTCTTTACAGGGAGTGCTCACACATGGTGGTACATGTATTTCATGAACTGGTCAGTTGTCTCACACGGATTCAATGGACTCGTTGCGACACACATCATCACATCGTTCATCATGGGAATATTTTCATTCATGATTATAGGCTTGGGCTTAGCGGGCATCTATCACTTAATCCTCACATTTAGAAAGAAGAGATCGTTTGGGGTACCCGGTATTTTTGCGGTGTATTTTTTGCTCATGTGGGTGATGATTTTAGTTCGTTTTATCACCATCGAATTGGAATTAACCGCGTTCACAACGATGACTGGTACACCTACATCAGAGGGAGATTATTCTTGGTATGACAACAATGGATATTTGAATCAGCAGATAGTTACTGCAGAGATGGAATCCTTATCTGTCGTCATTTATGGTCTTACATCTGGATTTACCGACAATCTGATTTATCCATGCGTTGCCTTAATGCACGCAGTCAAATTTGGGTTGATACGTATTCAAACCGATGCAGAAAAAAAGGTGTTTCGCGTTCTAGCCCTCGCTCTGCTCGTTGCCATTGCAGCAGTCTTCACTGAAATTTTACAGGAGCTCTTACAAATAATTGGGTTCTTCAACAACGATATTATCTTCGCTGTCATTTGTGGCTTAGTGCTCACAACAGGATGGGAGAAAAAACTCATCGATGCACTGGAACCAGAAGCGGAAACCGTCAATGTTTCATGGAAATATCCTCAAAACGAAAATCTACTGTTCTGGGTGGTCAACGCCATTATCGGAACTGCATTTTTCCTACAGGTGTTCATTGGGGTTTTCAATCCTGAAACGTATGTAGCACTTGTTCTACCATTCATCATCCTCATTACTGCCATAATCGCTGCGAACATGCTTCCAAGGAGGTTGAAAAATGCCAACTGATGAAGAGAATGATTCGATAACCAAACCTAAGCGATCACGTCCAGTGGGCCGAAAAAAAGCCGTGGATGGTGTGGAACGGAAAAGAACGAACGTTGGAAGGCGACGAGTTCGAACAGATGACGAAAATGGTTCGGCTGCTAGGCGAAAACGACCGCGACCAGTTCGACGGAGCACCACAGAGGATGGCGAGGTACGAAAAAGAACCAATGGTGGTAGGCGACGACCAACTCGAAGGAGAAAGAAACGAAATGAAAATGAATTGGTTGTCATCGAGGAACTCCCTTCAATCCGTTTTATTATCGGAGGTGAACAATCAAAGTGGTTCATACCAGCATGCATCGTATCGATTTTACTCATCTCTTTGTATGGGGGAATGGTCTCGTGGAATCTTCAGTATGCAGACCCAGATCCTTCATTCGATGGAACTTCTCGCGAATATCACGATTGTATTGCAGTGAATTTCAAATATGGTTCGAGAAATTCAAGTGACCACGACCCCTATCATCCTGAAAATGTCAGATGTGCAGAAAAACAAGGTATTGATCCCAATTGGTCTGAATTGGAATACCAAGAATGGATTACAAGTTTATTGAGTGATTTAGCAGTTGACGATGGAAACCACAGTGGATATGTCTGGACTGAGACAGGTATAGCCACAATGACATACCTTGTATCTACAATGAATGCGAATATGAGTGTGTACTACAATCCAGGAGCAGGTGATGAATTCAATGCCACACATTTAGCGTTGTGGAATTCGGCAACGATTGCGTTTGGAGGAGGGAATGATTCGTATGAAGATCTTCTCCCAAATGGCGGTACTGCGATGGCTATGTACATCGGTCCTGGAGGTATTGTCGGCCATAAACCCACAGGATTCATTTGGACGGCTGTCGGACTTGCGACAATGGAATACCTCTTTGCATTAAACAATGCGAATATGAGCCTCTATGGCTATCCATCCGAAGGAGATGTCTTCACTGATGCACACCTCGGTATTTGGAATGCTGCAACTGTGGGCTTCGGTGGAGGGAACGATTCGTTTGAATCCCTCCTGCCAGGAGGCGATAGTGCGATGGCCATGTACATAGGTGCAGGTGGAATTGTCGCAGTTGCTCCAACTGGTTATGTTTGGACAGAAGAGGGACTTTTCACGATGGAATATTTGTTCGCTCTCAACAATGCGAATATGAGTCTCTATGGCTATCCATCCGAAGGGGATGTCTTCACCGAAGAACACCTCGGAATATGGAATGCAGCAACAGTAGGGTTCGGAGGTGGAAACGATTCAATGGAAGATCTTGTTCCAGGAGGAGGAAGTGCCTTGGCATTGTATATTGGTGCAGGTGGTATCGTCCTTTGGTCCAACCTCACGGAGATGCCTACTGTCGCAAATGTCAGCATTTCTCCATCAGCACCAGCCGCTTCCGATCAACTCACCTGTACCTATGACTACTACGACCCACAAGGTGATGTTGATGCCTCCACGGTTCGATGGTATCTCAACGGTGCTCGAACCCTTGATGATGCAGTACCGTCAGAACTTAGCACCGGTGATGAAGTTTCATGCAGTGTCTTATCCTCTGATGGTACGAATCCTGGATTCAGAGTCCATTCTGAACCAGTCATAATCGCTTGAACGCGGAAGTCGCACACCCACACGTCTGTGTATCTTCTGGAATCATCCATTTCATATCAGATTCATCTTTACTCAATACGAGGAAGAAGAGCGATGGGGCTTTAGGGCACGACACTATCGATAGTTCATGGGCGAAGGAAAGATTGTCGCTGGTTGCCTAGCACCACACCCACCACATCTTGTCTATGCAGAAAATCCTCCACAAAATGAACCAGTCGCCGAAGGGGGTTGGGAACAACTTCGATGGGGATATGAACGTCTACGCGATTCACTCAAAGACATCGAATACGATGCAATTGTTCTCCTCTCACCTCATTGGCAGACCTATGTAGGCACGCATTTCCTCGGTCTTGAAAATTTCAAAAGCCTCTCCGTTGACCCGATTTTTCCCAATCTTTTCAGGTATCATTACGACATCAACATCGATGTTGAACTGTCAGAGGCTATTTGCAATGCTGCTGCAGAAGCTGGACTACCTACAAAAATGATGACAAATCCTGATTTCCGGGTCGATTACGGTACGATCACGACAGGCCACATGTTCAATCCGGATTGGGATAAGCCATTTGTTGTGATTTCAAGCAATCGCTCAACCCACTACTATTCTGTTGAAGTCATGCAAGAGATGATGCTCGAACTAGGACGCATCACCCGTAAAGCCATTCTTGAAAGTGGAAAACGAGTTGTTGTTCTTGCAAGTAATTCGCTCTCTCATCGACACTTTACAACCGAATCAGATATGCCTGAAGATATGAGCAAAGAACACATCACAAGCCACGCCATGCACCTTTGGGACATGCGGATGATCGAATACATGCGAAGTGGACAATCTCAACGCATCATCGACGAAATGCCTGAATTTACTGAACAAGCTATTGCTGAAAGCGATGGAGGGGGCTTAACTTGGCTTCTGTCGACACTCGACATCCCTCAATATCCAGCAATTCTCCATGGCTACGGCACAATTATCGGCACGGGTAATGCCATCGTCGAATGGCCCGTCCACAAGCACGAGGAGGCGAGTGCATGAGTGATGTCATCGTCGGTAACCTTGTCGTACCCGTCCACCCACATACCGTTCTGGCTCCGGACATGAACGAAGGATGGCGGCGACTTCGAGATGCCTACGATGAAGCAGCAAAAATGATTGAAGACTCAGGTGCTGATCTCCTCATTATTTACTCAACAACGTGGCCAAGCATCATCGGTCATCAGATTCAAGCTGATCCAAATCCAGAATGGGTGATGGTTGACCACGATTTCCACGATCTAGGAAGCATTCCATACTCATTCAACATCGATGCTGAGTTTGCACATGCTTGGAACGAGGCAAATAAAAATCGTGGATTGCAAAGTCGGTGTGTGAATTACAAAGGTTTCCCAATCGACGTTGGCTCCGTTGTGGCCTTAACACTCCTCAATCCCGAAAACAAAATTCCCGCCGTGATTGTATCCTCCAACGTCTACGCAAATCGAGCAGAAACCACCGTTCTTGCAAAAGCATGCCTTGATGTGCTCCGACAACAAGGTCGAAAGGCTGTTGCTATCACCGCCATGTCTCTCTCAAACAGGATGTTCACAGACTTCATCTCTCCAGAAGATGATAAAATTCACTCGCTCAAAGACGATGAATGGAATCGTAAAATTCTAGAATTTCTAGAAGAAGGACGATTGGAAGATGTCGGTCAACTGTCAAGAACGATTCATCAACAAATTCGGGTTCAAAAAGTCGTGACATTCAAGCCTATGTGGTGGCTCTCAGCAATGAACGGAAATCGAAATGACCTCTCCGGTCGAGTCCTCGCATACGAGGCATTGCATGGTGCCGGAGGGGCAGTTGTCTATGTTGACCCAACGCCTACTGGGATGGGTGACAAGGAGTACGATGAAGACGATGTTGAAACCTACACGGGTGATCGAAATGTCCTTGATGCTGATGGGGATGAGCAGACTGAAGAATCAGAGGAAGAAAAAATCCAGACCAACAGTGGCCCTGAATTATGGGAGCCTACTAAAGCAGAAGGTTCGGTCAATTCAGATGCTGCACCAAAACCAGTAGGTGCCTATCCACACGCAAGGAAAGTTGGTGACCTGCTCTATCTCTCTGGCGTTGGTCCACGACAACCCGGGACGAATGCGATTCCAGGGGGACCGATTCATGATGAAGATGGTCGACCACTCGATTACGACATTAAGGCTCAAACCCAAGCGGTCATCGACAACATTGAGAGAATTCTTCTTGAGGCTGGTTCATCGATTGAGAAAGTCCTAGATGTAACGACGTTCCTCGTCGACATGGACCGAGATTTCAAAGGCTACAATGAAGTTTGGGCACAAACTCTTGGACATGTTGGTCCAACTCGAACCACAATTGCGATTGATGCACTCCCAACACCAATTGCTGTTGAAATGAAAGTCATCGCTCAAGCGTAATTTCCGGAATACGGAAGTATCTCTACAGAATACCGGAGGAAAGAATATCTATCGTTGTCTTTTGCTATGGCCATAAGCACAATCTCTTGTCTTTTTCCGGAAGTGAAACAATGGATTTGAAAAATACAACTGGCAAACTTTTGAAAGGTGATGTTAAGGGTGTTGCAGCAGACCTAAAGAAAGGGTTGGAACCTACGGTTGGCCTCGTTGGTGTCATCATCATTTCGCTTGCTTCGATGGTGGGTTCAGGTTTATTTGTTCTTCCCGGATTTGCAGCGACAATCATGGGGCCGGGCATCTGGCTCGCTTACCTCCTTGCAGCCATCGTCGTTTTTCCAGGAGCAATATCAAAAGCAGAAATCTCTAGTGCGATTCCTGAAACAGGTGGAACGTATGTCTATCTCGAACGAGCATATGGCCCGTTGTTTGGTACAATATCTGGTCTTGGACTTTGGGCTTCTTTCCTGCTTAAATCAGCATTTGCACTTATCGGATTTTCTGCATATCTCCACTTCGTATCCGATTACTATGATTTCA
>Ga0255780_10003737_pt1 | contig 13215 bp, 12 predicted proteins | sample 071ome_32_FD_179978 | JGI IMG/M metagenome (GOLD analysis project Ga0255780, IMG submission 179978) | Coastal salt marsh microbial communities from the Groves Creek Marsh, Skidaway Island, Georgia - 071405AT metaG (version 2) | ecosystem: Environmental > Aquatic > Marine > Intertidal zone >... | reverse complement strand
GCTGCCCGAGCACTCGTCTCCGAGGACGGACGTCACGGATGTCACGGACGTCACGTCCACCCGCCACGCCACGCTCCCGTCCGAGAGCACGCACGAGACAAAGACGGCGGACCCGGACCCGGACCCGGATCCTTTGTCTGCAGGGAGGGGCTCGACGTGGGCGACGAACACGCGATCGCTCAGGTCGTGCGTGACGACGGCTTGGAGCGAGACGGACGGGAGCGCACCCAGCGTTACCGTTGCGCTGTGCTCCGTAGTGAGCTTGAGGTTTCGCATCCTTTGCGTCCGAGCCAAACGTGTTCAATCGTGCAAGGGGTTTCGCATCCTTCGAGCGAGCATGCCCCCGAAAATCAGTCGAGAGGTGCACGGAGATTGCTGCACGCGACGACCAGCCCGAGGATCAAATCAGAATGGAGAAGACATCAAATCCATTCGATCCACGATGTATGTATGTGTGGAGGGAGCGCGACGACGGCGCTGAAGGGGGCAAGTCACCACGGCGCCCACGGCCAGCCCACGGCCAGCCGGCTACGGGTTCTTCAACGTTCAACGTTCAACGTTCAACGGATCCGGCTGGGTCACCCTCGGCGGAGCTCCCGGAGAATCCGATCTGCGTGGCGATCAGTGTCCCATCCGGCTTGGGTCGCTTCAGGCTTCTTTGCACCCCACACCCTTCCCTCCTCGGGGGGTCGCCTTGTCTCTGTCTCGGATCTGAACCCCCCGCGGCCACAAAATCAATCGATCAATCGATCAATCGATCGTTTCACACTCCTATCGATCGCCTCCCTTATTATCGAACAGGTACATACCATGGCCGTCACGCGCGCGTTCAGGCGCCTTGTGGCGTCTCGCGCTCTCCTGGCCGGCCTCGATTCCGGCCTCGAGTCCCTCCAACATCGGAGCCTGTCGACGAGAACGACGCTGGGGGGGTCGACGACGACGCTGAGAACCTCCGACGTCTCTCTGTCCCCTGCCGTGCCTGCACTGCTCCCTGGGAGGCGGGATGTTCATGCTGGTGTGGGGACGCTGCACGGTTCGGGTTCTTGCAGCTGTGCACAGTGCCTGGGGTCGATCAAGAAGAAAATCTCCCACGGAGGGGACGCACAGAGGTCGTACGCTGCCCGGGCGGCGAGGGAGGGACCGGAGGACACGACGAAGACGGCGGAGCCCACGACGGCTTCTCCGAGTTCACCACTCACCTCCGCGGCCCCGGAGGTGGACACGTCGTTCATCCACCCGGATCCAAACACCCAGAACAGTGCCGCCACGGAGACCGGCTCGTATTGGTTGATGCAGCCCGTGTACGACTTTGAGTACCTGGAAAAGGTCAAGCCGCATCCTCGGAAGCCGTCGTCGTTCATGGACTGGACGGGGTACCTGGCGGTGCAGGCGATGCGGAGCTCGTTCGACCTGATTACCGGGTACGGGGCGAATATGACGCACAAGAAGTGGATGACGCGTTTCCTGTTCCTCGAGACGGTGGCCGGCGTGCCTGGTATGGTGGGGGCGATGCATCGGCACCTGCGGAGTCTGCGGGATATGCGGAGGGACGGGGGGAGGATCCATACGCTGTTGGAGGAAAGTGAGAACGAGCGGATGCACCTGTTGACGTTCCTGCAGCTGAAGGATCCGAGCCTCTTCTTTCGGTTCAACGTGATTGCGACGCAGGGGGTGTTCATCGCGTTGTACAGTCTGTTCTATGCGGTGAGCGAGCGGCACTGTCATGCCTTCGTGGAGTATCTGGAGGCCGAGGCGGTGAAGACGTACACGCATGCGATCGCCGATTACGACGCGGGGCGGATTCCCGAGTGGAAGGGGCTGGAGGCGCCCGCGATTGCGAAGAAGTACTGGCGGCTGAAGGAGGACGCGACGTTCAGGGACGTGCTGTTGAACGTGCGGGCGGACGAGGCGTGTCATCAGCACGTCAACGGGGCGTTTGCGACGATGGGCATCTGGGACACGAATCCGTTTGCGCCGGGGGTGACGCAGCATTTGCATGAATGAGAAACTGAGTACGTCCGAGTACGTGGTTGAATGTACCATTTGAACGAACAACGAAGAACGAAGAACGAACAAACACGGACAAAGCAGTGGTGGTGGTCACCGCACCGTCGGCGGGATCCCGGCGCTGGCCATCGTCTCGTCGAGCACCTTGGCGAACTTTTCCATGTCCACGTACGTGTTTTGGTATATCCAGTGGTTTCCTGGGCGGACGCCGGTGGGCAGGCCCCAGGAGCGCTTTGGGTGAACGGCGTACTCCATCTCGACGCCCTTGAGCTTCATGCTCTTGAAGTCGTGCCGCCGCATGAAGGCCATATCAGGATCGTCGTTCACGAACTCGTGGTAGTTGCTATCGCTGGCGAGTAACAGCGATTTGTACGAGCTGCCGCGGATGATGGCGCCGTCCTCCTTGACCCAGCCGTAGGGGATGAGCTGGAGCGTGGCGGCGCCGCGCTTGAGAAACAGGCCGTTGGTCCAGCCGGCGCCGTGCATGCCGATCACGACGTCCGAGGTGGACATGAGGTCGACCACGTCGGGGAGCGGCTCTTGGAGGGAGGTGACCCGGAGCGTGACGTTGTACCGCTTGAGCACGTACGAGAGGACGTCGTGCGTGTTGAGCACGCTGCGCTTGTAGTTGTCCCGCCACAAGTAGGTGACGACCGGACGTGGCGACTCGTGCTGGATTCGGGTGTTGCCCGTCGTCGGAGTCGTCCGAGTCGGCCGGGCCGATACGAGCCGCTCTGTAAGCTCCCTCGACGAGTTCCACATTCGCTCCAAGTTGGTTATTTCCTTCGGAGACATGTACGCGCGTTGGGCCCATCCCTTGTTGGGTTTGACGGCGTCGAGCGCACCGTCTGCCAGGTCCTCGGGGCCGATGCCCCTGAACAGCCGACTCCACGCCGGCAGCGTGTGATCTGGCCACGGTTCCTTCCACATCGGGATCTTGGAGACGTCGCGCGCGAAGATGACGGCGTCCTTCTGCGCCGGACGCATCACCCGTTTGAAAGCCTCGGTTGCGTTGGATCGGCGGGACGTGATGGCGCGAATGTTGGACCGGGTCAGCGCGGTCTGCGACCCGTCGTCCAGGATGGGGAGGAGCGGCATGTAATAGCTCAACGTGTTGGACTTGGCGAACGAACGAGCGCGTAGCGCGAGTGAGAGAGTCAGAAGGGGGGGGGAGGCGCGAGCGCGCGGCGGCCGAGGTCAGTATCCCACCTTGCCGATGTACAGCTCACGGAAGCAGCTCCCTTGCAGGCTTTCCCACGACCATATGTTCGTGGAGATGGCGTAGAACATGTGCTGCCACGTTTTCGTGACCCCCATCCCCTTGGCCATCATCAGGACCGGCCCGTCGTCCCTGTAGCGACTGTGGACGCCGGGCACACACCCCTCGAGCGTGCACGGTCCTTCCTCGACGATCCCGGTCTTGACTCGACACGTCGAAGCACGCCGTGGCTCGAGCGTCTCCTGGTCAATCTCCCAAGGGCAGTCCGGCTCGAGGTCATCGACGTACTCGGTCCCGTACCCCCGACTGTCCACCTCGACCAGGGGCAGGAGGCCCTGCTCCCGGAGAGTTTGGAACGCTGCCTGGATTCCCTCGTTCCACGCGTGCCAAATGTTGCTGCTATGCTGCATCTGCACGAGGTACGTCGGTCGGTCCACCTGGCGAACGAGCGAAGCGCGTAGCGCGAGTGAGGGTCGAGTCTGGGCGTGCGAGCGTACGTCGGTCGAGGTCAATACCCACCCACTTGCGACAGGCTGGCTGCTTCTTCGACGCCGGGTTGTAGTGCCACTTGATGTACGTATACTTGCCGTTCTCGGCGTGACGCATCATCGTCACCGTCGGAAGCCTCATGCTCGTCCCGTTGTTGAAGATCGTATCTACCCACGACGTCTCGTCCTCACCGCCGCCGGGTTTTCGAAAGCCATCCTCGTAGTAAAAGTCGAGCCCCTCCTTGCCCAACCGCACGTTTTCCACTCTGTAGAACTGCTTCACCATATTCCCTGACCCCGACGTCGTCCCCATGACCGTCCCCCTAGAGACCACGAAGTCCGGCCTCCCCTCGTCTCCGTACGAGTCGAAAGGCAGCCTGCCGAGCTTGTCCTCGTCGCCCCCCGCGATCTTCACGAATGCCTTGGCCTTGTCCAGGTTCCGAAGATACTTCTTCACGCTCACCCGCATGACCGAGTACTGCGAGAAGAGGAGTAGCATCACGAACAGCAGGAATGCGAGGAGCACGACCCTCGGCCTCCGCCTCCCCCACGCACCTCGCAGGCTCTTCGGGAGCTTTGGCGTCGCCATGGTCGTCCTATCTTCTCCCTCGCTACGAGGATGCTAGGCTGCGCGTCCCGAAGGCATACGTGGAGTGGGCGGTTGGCCAAAATTCGGAATTTCTCCCGATCCAGATCGTTTGTTGGAGCTCACGTTGTGCGTTTCAGCGCCAGAGGGAGCGCGAATGGTGACGTTATCGCCCAAAGATTACATCTGAAGCGTCGAAGAAAGACGGGCGAACGAGGTATTGGCGTAGTCATCGAGAAGGGGGTTGCTCCCGTCGGCCAACGTGCAGGCTGTCAACACGTCATCGCCGGCGACCTTGCCCAAGAACTCGTGGGCCTTGAAAATCTCCACAGCACCCCCAGCACCCACCTGCTCGTACATCGCCGCAAGAAGCCGGAAGTCTGTGGGAAAGAAGATGTCCACCATGCCAAACGGCGCCGAGAGCAGCTCGCCTCGATCCCTCGCCTTGCCGTCGACCGTGCTGGATACGATCGGCGCGAACTCGCCGGCAATCACGACTCCCGGCAGGAAATCAAAGTCACCGAGCAGCAGTTCGTGGTTCGGAACGGTGCTGGCGACCGCACGGACGAGCTGTTCCGCCCCGGTCGGCAGCCAGACCGGGTCCGGCGTCTCGGTCGCGTCCAGCAGCCATTTGAACATCGCATCCCGCGTGGGTCTCCGCGTGGGCGCGCTTTGCACACGCTCGTACGCGTCGAGCGCACGCAGGATCGGCCCGTCGTCGGTGACGGGCTCGAGCGCTTCCCGAAGCGTCTCTCCGAATGCCTCGCGTTGCTGAACTTGCACGCGCGTCTGGTGCCAGACGCCGTCGACGACCTGTACCTTATCGTGAGGGAGGTTGTCGAGCACCTCCAACCCGACGATCAGCGTCGGCTGCTCGTCGGCAAACTGCCGCCACGTCGACTCGAGCAGCGCGTCTGCGTGACGGCTCTGGTACACGTCCGCGTGCCCCGCCCCTTCCATCCGCGCCGCCTGGCTCTGCGACAGCGACTTGCTTATTTCGATCGACACGAACTCGAACTTTCTATCCGCGTACTCGCGTGCCTTCAACGAGTCAACGATGTCTCGAGCGAGGGTCCCGGTGCCGCTGCCGATCTCGACGACGCGCGTGACGCCCAGCGAGGCGACGTGGTTGGCGATCGCGCGACCGAGATACGGCGAGAATATCTCCGACGGGGTGAGCCACTTGGTCTGAGCCACTTGGTATTGGGCGGCGACGTACGCCAAATACTCGTCTCGGGTTTGCAGGCTTGCGAACGGTATTGGGCCATGAGTCAACGGCCCCACCGGTGCCTTGTGTTTCGTGAAGTACCCACCCACCGGGTCGTACAGCATGCTGTATATCCACTCGCGCATCAGCGGCGCGCGGGTGGCGGCCAGGGCACTCCGCCGGGCAGAGGCCATTCTTTGTTTTGAACCGATCCGTCGCGATGGCAACGAAGCACAACCTCTCAACCGTTGCGGGCCTGCAGCCCAGCGTGCTGCTCAAGCACTTCTCCATCTTCGCTAGCATCCCCAGGCCGAGCTTCAAGGAGCAGCGAGTGAAGCAGGTACGTGAGAACGTCGTCGTCGTCTGTTTGGTTCGGGATCACTCGACTCACCCAACGCACCCAACAACAACTCACAGTACTTGCGGCAGTTCAGTGACGACCTGAAACTTCAAGGCGTCACCTACGTCGAAGACACGGTCGGCAACGTCTGTCTCCACTACCCGGGTTCGGGCAAAGGCGAACGCGTCGTCCTCCAGGGCCACCTCGATATGGTCACCGAGCGCCGCGCTGACTCGTCCCACGACTTTGACACGGATCCCCTGACGCTGCGATACGACGGCGCTCGGTGGCTGACCGCGGATGGTACGACCCTCGGTGCTGACAACGGCGTCGGGGTGTGCGCGGCGTTGGCCGTGGTCGAGCGGGCGTGCGCGGGTGAGATCAGCGTCCCCCCGCTCGAGGTCCTCTGCACGGTGGCCGAGGAGGTCGGTCTGGTGGGGGCCTTTGGCTTGGACGTCGACGCGCTGCGCATCCGGGGCACGAAGCTGATCAACCTCGACTCGGAAGACTGGCCGGACGTCTTCGTGGGTTGTGCCGGCGGTGGCGACTCCCTGTTGAGAAAAACGGTCGTCATGGAGACGACGACGAGCGGTCCAGCCTCTGGATTGTCTGCGCGGTGGAATATGACGACGATGACCGTCTCTGGCCTGCCGGGAGGGCACAGCGGACTGGATATCCACCGTGGCAACGGCAACGCGGTCGTTCTGGCCGCCGAGCTGGCCATCCAGGTCCTCAGCACGCACCCGGACGTGCGGCTCGTCTCTATCTGCGGCGGGGACAAGCGCAATGCGCTCGCCCGAGACGCCGTCGTCTGCTTGGCCGTGCCAGACGATGTCGATCTTGACGTCGAGTCGCTCCGAGCCAGCGTCGACCATCCAGACGCCCGCATCGAGCTCGCCGAGGCACCCACGGCCGAGGCCACCTTCATCCGCCGCGACGACGCCCTCTCCCTGCTCTCCTTGCTCGTCTCCCTGCCACACGGCGTCATCAAGCTCGAGGCAGACGGCAACGTCCAGACCAGCTCCAACGTGGCGTCGATCAAAATCGAAGCGAGCGACGCCAGTCGCTACGTCGTGCAGTGCAGCACGCGGTCTAGCGTCGATGCGCACCTCGAGCGCGTGCGCCGCTCCATCCGTCTCGTCGGCGAGCAGCTCGGTTTCGACGTCGAACAGAACGAGGCGTATCCAGGGTGGCAGGACGCCGGCGAAACCGAGCTGCGCTCGCTCGCGATCGAGGTGATCAGGAAGACGGGCGTCGAGCCCAAAGTTCGGACTATCCATGCCGGACTGGAGGCGGGCATCCTCAAGAAGAAGATGGAGGCGGCGCTCGGCGGGACGGTCGACGCCATCGCCATCGGCCCGACGATCGTCGGCGCGCACTCTCCCGACGAGGCCTGCGATCTGGTGACGACCCATGCGTTTTATAACGTGTTGGAGGGCCTCTTGGTGGCGCTCGGTGGTGACGACTCTTGATGGCGCCGGCGGTGATGATGAGAAGTTCGAACTCGCTCCTCTTCTTCCCTGCTGCTGTTCCCGCTGGCCCTCTACTTTTAAGTTGCGTATCACCGATCGTACGACCGTTCACATCTCCATATACCACAGAGCACACCCGGTCATCCCGCACGAGAGAGAACACCGCGCCGTCATGGTCGGACTGCAAATTGACGAGTCGCTCTCGGCCGACGCTTTGCAGCGATCCCTGACGACGGGACAGCCCGCTGGTTTTCCCTTCGGTGATTTCGCTGTCGAGGACGTCATGATCGAGGGCGATATGGGCATTCCGAGCGAAGACGAGGAGGAGGAAATCGATGAACCGACCGAGCTTTCTATGAACCACGTGGTCGTCGTCGACAACCTGCCAGTCGTGGACCAGTCCAAATACGAGCGTCTGACGAAGATCTTGGCCAAGGTGACCGGTGGCGCCGGCAAGGTGGTGCAGCTCGTTCATCCCGTCGACTCGGCTGGTACGTACTGGGTTCTTCTCTCCGTCTCTCTCTGTCTCTCTGTCGCGCACCCGCACACGCGCCCTCACTCGCTCGGTTCGCTTCCGCCCCATCATCAGGTATGTCCAAGGGCTTTGCGTTCGTCGAGTACGAAGACGAGACCGCGGCCCGCACCGCCCGGGCTGCGCTCGACGGGTACGCGCTGGACAAGCAGCACACGTTCATTTGCATCCTGTTTGGCGACCTGGAGCGGCTGAACAGTGTGCCGGACGAGTACGTTGCACCGCCGGCGAAGGAGTATGAGCCGACGAACGACCTGTACGAGTGGATGGGGGACAAGCGCGGCCGCGATCAGTTCGCGCTCCGTTACGGGGACGAGACGGAGGTGTGCTGGAACGACATTCACCAGCAGGAGCCGGAGGGGGTGTACAAGCGCTCGTTCTGGACTGAGGCGCCGTTCATCCAGTGGTCTCCGAACGGGACGTTCATCGCGACGGTGCACCCGCAGGGTGTGGCCATCTGGGGTGGGGCTGACTTCCGCAGGATCCGCCGGTTTGCGCACAAGAACGCGCAGCGCCTGGCATTCTCGTCCTGCGAGAAGTACATCTACGTCTACACGGACATCCCGCCCGAGGGAAAGCAGCCGCCGCGGTACTCGCTGTCCGTGCACGAGGTGGCCACGGGACGCAAGCTCAGGGTGTTTGAGGGCCCGCAGGGGGACCACGCGGTGGGCGCCGCCCGCCGTCCGGACGGGGGCATGGCCTACCCGGCCTTCAAGTGGTCGAGCAGCAAGAACGGTGGCGACGCGTTCCTCGCCGTCATGCGCAAGAACGCCATCTCGATCTACCAGGCGCCGGAGATGGCGCTGCTGGACAAGCGGTCGATCAAGGCCGAGAACATCTTCTCGTTCGAGTGGAGCCCGTCGGACCCCATCCTCTGCGCCTACCAGGAGGAGCAGGGCAACCTTCCCGCCCGCGTGGTGCTGATCCGGTCTCCGGATAGGGAGGAGGTGCGCGCGAAGAACCTGTTCTCTGTCGCCGACGTCCGCATGGCCTGGCACCCGGACGGCGACTACCTCGCCGTGCGCGTCGAGAAGTGGACCAAGACCAAAAAGTCCACCACCACCAACCTGGAGATCTTCTCAATGCGCCAGAAGAACATCCCGGTCGACATGCTCGAGCTGCCGAACAAGAGCGAGAAGATCACCGGCCTCGCGTGGGAGCCCAACGGCGGGCACCGGTTCGCCGTCATCCACGGGCCGGACCCGCAGCGCCCTTCCGTGTCGCTGTACACGATGAAGGATCCCAAGAGCGGCGCCCTGGGCGGCGTGCATCACATCCACACCATGGTCAACAGGACGGTGTCGTCGCTGCACTGGTCGCCCAAGGGACGCTTCCTCCTGCTGGCCGGGCTCAAGCAGAACGGAAAGTTCGAGTGGTGGGACGCCGACGAGGCCAGCGTGGTCGGCGCCGGCGAGCATATTCAGGCGTGCGAGGTCGCCTGGGACCCGTCTGGACGCTACGTCGTCACCAGCGTGACGGCCATGAACCAGATGGAGAACGGCTTCCAGGTCTGGTCCTTCTGCGGCCAGCCGCTCTACCGCTCGTCCAAGGAGCGGTTCTTCGGCTTCGTGTGGAGGCCGAGGCCCGCCTGCCTGCTGTCGGACGAGAAGCAGAAGGAGATTTCCAAGAACCTCAAGAAGTACAGCAAGCGGTTCGAGGAGGAGGACGAGAAGCTGCTGGCGGCCGTCGACTCTGAGTTGCTCGCCGAGCGGGAGAAGCTGATGTCCGAGTGGAACGCCTGGAGGGAGAGCAGGAAGGAATGGGTGGAGCAGAACAAGGCGGCGGAGAGGGCGCTGCTGGAGAGCCTGGGCAAGTGGTACGAGCCCGAGTTTGTCATCGAGGAGGTGACTGTCGAGGCCATCGTCGGACAGACCGAGACCAAGGTCGAGCAGCAGTAAGCCGCTTATTTATTCATACGTATACGTTTGTTAGGAACACGAAAGAAGAAGAAGAAGGAAGACATCGGGTTGGCACTCCCTAGAAGACGATGGTATCGAGCATCGTGCCGAGACACTGCACGACGCTCTTGGCCATGAGCTTCTCGGCGCCTTCCTCCAGGTGTCTCTTGCTGTCCATCTTCCCGGCCTTGACGACCGCCCGTTTGTCCAGCTCGACGTTCCCCTCCTCCGTCACGTCCTTGTCGTACTTGCTCGTCAGCCGCTTGAACTCTCCCAGCGCGTCCTCGCTGCTCTTGGCGTGCTGCTTGAAGTCAGTCAGCGTCAGGCCCGACGTCCACGTGTGCTTCTGCAAGTTGAGCAGCATCCGCTCTTCGAGCTCCGTCTGACGGTGGGGTGGGGTGGAGATGGCGAGTCGGTGAGTGACACGACGGCTCCCTATATCGACAGACAGACAGACAGACAGACGCACCTTCCTATACGAGATTCCCATCGAGTAGTAATGCCTGTTCAGCCCGTGGATCAGGGCCTGGATCGACGGCTTGTTCAGACTGCCCAAATTCGAGGTGGTCTGCCGCGGCTCCTGGCCGAGCATCATCGTCTGCGGACTGATGCACCGAAACGCGTCGATCACCACCTTACCCTTCACCGACTGGATCGGATCGATCACTACCGCCACGGCCCGCGGGTTGAGCGCCTCGAACGACTGCTGCGTGTTGACGTCCACCCCAGACAGCCAGCATCCAAACCCGGGATGGCTATGGTACCATCCGACCACCATCTCGGGCCGCCCCACCTGCTTCAGCATATCCAACATCTTGGTCTGGAACACCGGATCGACTGCCTCGACGGACACGCCCGTCCCGGACTGCGGCATCGCAAACACGTCGACGACCTTGACGGTATAGTCGTCCACAAACTCGCCCAGCATGAGCCCCATCACCTCGAGCGGCACGCCCGCCCGACCGTGCTTCAGCATCTTGAGCAGCGCGAGCGACGAAATGTAGATTTGCTCTCCGGTGTCCTGCGTGAGAAGGGTCGAGGTTCGCGTGTGGTCATGATGAGAGACGTGACGAAGAGAAGTTGGTTCAGCGACGACGCACCTGCTGCGGCGCGTCACCGCCGCCCCCGCCGGACGAAGGTCCGAAACTCCCTCCCTGTTGCAAGAGGCGCTGGAGGCGCTCCATGTTCTCGTCGTCGGGAGTGAAGAACCGAAAATTCCTTGATCCACGCCTTCCTCTCGTTGGCTGGTAGCGTTTCTCCTGGAGTATACGACAGTCTCGACGACGACGACGACGACGACGACGACAACGACACACACGACTGGATTGGATTGCGTGCGTGGATTCTATTTTGTCAATGGAGGACAGGTGTGGCTCGGCGACGTGCCTGGGAGGGCAGTGAGATAAACGTTTAAACGTTTATACTTTCTGGGGTCGTCCAGTTTGTTGAGAAGGCTCTTCGCAATGGCTTGTAACGAGAGAGGCTTGCCATCAACCTTTGGCTCGGGAGACCACGTCCTGACGTGTCGAGATGTCGAGACATACTCTCAAAGGTCGCCTCGGGAAGACTGCCCCTGGGAATACATCAGATACTTGTACGCACCTTTGATGCTCTCTCGGACGTTCGAAATGCTCTCATCGGTTTCGTAGGCACGCCGCATGGGAACAGCACCAGTCGCTACATGTAGCAATTGACGAAAGGGCCGATTCTCGACGGTGCCGGTTCGGACTACTCTCACACCACTTTGTCTGGCAGTGAATGAATATATTCATTCACACCATCATCAGTGCTCGTAGTCCGCGAGCCTGGGACGACAGGGCCCCCCCCCGTCCCCGCCCCTGGCCCTTCCCACCCCGTCCCTTGTTGGCGCCAAACCAGGGGTGGTGTACGTGGACCGGTTCGACGGGGAGCCGCTTTCGTCGAAGCTCGAGAAGTGGAAGGAGGAGGTGCAGTCGGATGGCACGTGGAAGAAGTCGACGGACGGCAAACGGCCGAGGGGGCCGATCGATTCCTACGGCGACTTGCTGTGGCCGCCTTCTTCGACGGGAAGAACATCGTTCTGATTGCGGCCGAGGCAGAGCTGGAGAGTCGGTCGGAGCGCTTCCTCATGGCCTCGATGCAGATGCGGAGACCCCCCGAACAGTGCATCGTCTTCTGCACCACGGTCGAGTCGATCACGGCAGCGCACAACATCACGGCGAAAGCGGTGGCACTCGTCGGCGACTCGACCGCGCACCAGCTGGCGACCGCCGACCTCCTGCTGTCGCCGACCGGCTTCGCAGAGCTGACGATATACGGTCTCCGGAGGCTCTTTGCCGGACACGGCGAGGGCTTCATGAACTTGTCGAAGAAGAAGTCGGAGGACGACGAGCGTGACACCAAGCCCGTCGAGCAGGCGACGATCGAGCCAGACAGGTGAGGACGCGGGTCATGGGCACGCGCCCTAGCCGGGCCACACGTTTCATCCAGGAGGGATTTTGTCCAGTGTCCAGTATAAACCCATTCAGTGTCACGTCCAACGGTGTCCCGTCCAATTAGACGCCAAAGGAGAACTCGTCGTCCCGAAAACGAAAGCGCCCCTCACCAAACAAGCCACCGTCAAACCCCATTTCAAACCGGTCAAACCCCAACCGGTCAAACCCCAACCGTTCGGACACCAACAAGCGGATTCGGACACCCGGACACGGACACGGATCACATCGTCGTCACAGTACCGCTCGCCATTCGCATTCGTCTTGAGCGACGTATCCGCTCGCAAGAGTACGCCTCCGCAAACATATGTACAACCGTACGCGTCCAGGTACCGCCGCAGTCAGAAAAATTCGCCATTTCGTCGAGTTTTCTCCAGAAACTAGACCATCGTGTTCATATTGTCTTTCCTAGGTCGAATTGACGACCCGGAGAGGCGCCGTGTCGCCTTGGGCGTTGATTCGTCGTGTGATTGGCGTGGTTGTGATTTTGCCACCTAAGCCGCACAATGAACGCACAGCAGCGTGCACGTCTTGGCCGGGGCTGGGTGCGCGCCACGAGGTCGACAACAGGAATCCCAGTCGGTGGGACGGTCGGTGGGCAAGCCCTCATGCGCTGGCAGAATCGGGTTGGCGAGCAAGCGCCCTCCACAGTCGCGGGGCGCTTATTGGAGTCAATCAATCAGACCAAAGCCGCGACGTGGGAGGGCCACCTGACTGCCCGACCGACGGACGAGTCGTCGAAGGAGATCGTCGGGGAGCTGGTCTCCCTTGCGGCAGTATCCTTCTTCGAGGACACGAGCGACTGGGGCACGTATCGATCAGCGCTCCTCGATCCGAACAAGTCGCCGTCGCTGCCGGACGAGGACTGGATAGCGCTCTCCGGGTCCGAGTCTCGGACGTGGCTGGCCGACTGTCGGCCGTATAAGAACAAGCCGTTTGAGACATTCGACGGTGCTTTGTACACCAAGAATCAGGACGGGTCGACGGGTCTCCGG
>Ga0255780_10003735_pt1 | contig 13217 bp, 12 predicted proteins | sample 071ome_32_FD_179978 | JGI IMG/M metagenome (GOLD analysis project Ga0255780, IMG submission 179978) | Coastal salt marsh microbial communities from the Groves Creek Marsh, Skidaway Island, Georgia - 071405AT metaG (version 2) | ecosystem: Environmental > Aquatic > Marine > Intertidal zone >... | reverse complement strand
TTAGCGTCTTGATAGTGAGCGCGAAGTAGCCTATTGCACAGACCGTGGAATGTGCCAACCCACATGCCGCGCGTGTTGATGGGCAACATTGTCGAGATTCGAAACAACATCTCTTCTGCCGCCTTGTTGGTGAACGTCACGGCAAGGAGCTCAAAAGGGCTGATTTGTCCTGTTTGTATCAGCCACGCAATGCGCGTGGTTAAAACTCGCGTTTTGCCGGAGCCCGCGCCGGCCAACACCAAAACGGAGGCGTTAGGAAAGGTTGTTGCCTCTAGCTGGGGCTCATTGAGGCCGCTTAATATGTCAGACATTAAAACTCTTTAATTGCGATTACTCGTTCCGTTTGTTTCTACTGATGCGCGCCGATTTTGATAGGTTAATGAGTCGTGGCTCTACGATTTCTCTAAGGGCATTTTCGTAAAGCTCTCCCGCGACAACGATCGAGTCCTCCCGACTTTGAAAAGCGCGAACCAATTTGCTGAGTATATCGTCAATTTCCTTTTGGTCAGGATCGTTAAAGCGAATCACGATCAGACTTTGGGATGCCGTCGGGATCCCTGAATTTGAAAATGGGTTGGATGTGTCCACAGTCGGGACACGTTGAAAATTGATGTGTGTTCGCGAGAATTGAGGCACGATGTGCTCGACATAATCTGGCATGCGTCTCAATATGGTTTGTGTGACGTCGTCAACACTGTGTCCCCGGTCTTTTTGATCGCGGTCTAATTTTTGAATCCATTCGAGATTAATCGTCGGCGTGATCCCGATGAGCAGATCGACATGTTGCGCGATATTGGTCTCATCCGTTACGAAGCCGCCATGGAGGCCCTCATAGATCAACAAGTCTGAATCAGTCTCAAGCTCCGACCAGTCAGTAAATGTGCCAGATTTACGGCGAAATGATCTCGCACTGTTCTCGTCGCGCAGATACTGCCTGACTTGTCCTGACCCATTGGCGCCGTAGCTAATGAATAACTGTTCAAGCTCTTGTAGTAAGTTTGCCTCGGGCCCGAAGTGACTAATTGTTCTGCCCGCAGTTCTTTCCCACGCGTCGATGAGTCGACGCATCTCATCACGCTCGTATCGGTGATAACTGTCCCCTTCAACGAAAGCTGCGTTGATTTTCGCGGATGCACATATCGCCCGAAAGGTTTCTTGAACGCTCGTGGTTCCCGCACCTGATGCGCCGGTGACCGCGATGATTGGGTGTTTCTTTGACATGAGATGAATGAATTCGTCGATCTACTTGACGCTCTTTAGCTGTTGGTCGGAATTATCAAGTTTTGAGCGTAAATGATGTGACTCAAAGCTATAATTACGAATTAGAAATTAGTTTATACCAGTATCCGTTCATGGAAAGTCAATACCACCCCGCGCTCACAGAAGCCGAAGTCCAGTCTCGTTGGGAGGCTCAGGAGTCATTTCAAGCGAAGGAGGCTGAGGGAAAGCCGAAGTATTACTGCCTATCAATGTTCCCATATCCCTCTGGAAAGTTACACATGGGACATGTTCGAAATTACACGATTGGGGATGTGTTGACGCGTCATCGACGCATGCAAGGTTTCAACGTCATGCAACCAATGGGTTGGGATGCATTTGGTCTCCCTGCAGAAAACGCTGCGATGGCTAACGGTGTGTCGCCGTCCAAATGGACATACGACAACATTGCCTACATGAAGAAACAGCTGCAATCGCTTGGCTTTGCGCTCGATTGGAGTCGAGAGCTCGCGACTTGTGACCCGAAGTATTATCGGTGGAATCAGTGGTTATTTACCAAAATGTTAGAAAAGGGACTGGTCTATCGTAAAACGGGCACAGTGAACTGGGACCCTGTTGATCAAACTGTGTTAGCCAACGAGCAAGTGATTGATGGTAAGGGCTGGCGCACGGGTGCAGAGGTCGAAAAGCGTGAAATCCCGATGTATTACATGAAGATCACGGACTATGCGCCAGAACTACTAAGTGCCCTTGATGAGTTACCAGGATGGCCTGATCGAGTGAAGACGATGCAGGCAAATTGGATTGGACGAAGTGAAGGGCTAAACATCAGTTTTCCATATGCCTTAGACGGGAGTGATCACACGTTGAAGGTTTTTACGACTCGGGCCGATACGATTATGGGTGTTACGTTTTGTGCGGTCGCAGCGGAACATCCAATTGCCCAATACGCTTCGAAGCACAATCGAGATGTCGCCGATTTCGTTGATGAGTGTCAGCGAGGCAGCACCATGGAGGCCGACCTAGCGGCACTCGAGAAAAAAGGGGTGCCAACCGGAATCTATGTCACACATCCAATTGATGGCCGACGAATCGAGGTTTGGGTTGGAAACTACGTATTGATGACGTATGGCGAAGGGGCGGTAATGGGCGTCCCTGGACATGACGAGAGAGACTTCTTGTTCGCGAAGAAGTATGGGATTGAGATCCAACAAGTGATCGATATAGCCGGCAAAGAATACTCGCTTGAATCTTGGCAAGAATGGTACGCCGAAAAAGGTACGTGTGTCTCTTCCGGAAAATACGATGGTCTCAATTTTACGGCGGCAGTTGACGCCATTGCGTCTGATCTATCCACTCAGTCTCTAGGCAACAAGCATACACAGTGGCGATTACGTGACTGGGGTATTTCGAGGCAGCGTTACTGGGGTACTCCGATCCCCATTATTCACTGTGATGTGTGCGGTGATGTACCCGTGCCGGAGAAGGACCTACCCGTGGTTCTGCCTGACGACTGCATTCCAGACGGATCTGGTAACCCTCTCAATAAATTAGATTCATTTTTGAATTCCGCTTGTCCAAAATGCGGCAAGAATGCTCGACGAGAGACGGATACGATGGATACTTTTGTGGATTCGTCGTGGTATTTCTTGAGGTATGCGTGTGCCGATTCGCAGTCATCGATGTTGGACGATCGTGCCAACTATTGGTTGCCAGTGGACCAGTACATCGGTGGAATTGAACACGCGATACTCCACTTGCTCTATTCGAGGTTTTGGACAAAAGTGATGCGAGACGTCGGATTAGTCTCGATCGATGAGCCGTTTGACAATCTTCTCACTCAGGGTATGGTGCTTAACGAGATTTTTTTCAGAAAAAATGAATCGGGTCGGATCGAGTATTTCAATCCACAGGACATTGAATTGTTGCTGGATGATGATGGTAAGCGCGTCGGCCAGACGCTCATCGCAGATGGCCAGCCAGTTGAGACTGGCGGCATTCGTACGATGTCAAAATCAAAGAATAACGGTGTCGACCCGCAATCGCTCATCGAAAAATACGGGGCGGATACAGCACGTTTTTTCATGATGTTTACGGCGCCCCCGGAGGACACTCTTGCATGGAATGATGATGGCGTTGAGGGCGCTTATCGTTTTATGAAGCGATTGTGGCGTTACGGCTTCGATCATCAAAAGGAAATCGCCTCAGGGTTGCAGACTGAACCAACGGAATTTGTCTCAAAAGTTGCCAAGACCGCGAGGCGAGACATACATGTGTTATTGCAACAGGCGAATTTTGATTATGACCGGAAGCAATTTAATACGGTGGCCTCAGCAGCTATGAAGATGTTGAATACGTTGGAGCAGGTTGACGGATCCCAAATAGAGCCCAGTGAAATGAATTGTTTTATTTCCGAGGGGTTCGGTATACTGCTTCGCGTATTGTTCCCAATCGTACCTCACATTACCGACGCTCTTTGGAGAGAGCTCGGTTATTCCGCAGATATTCAATTTATGGAATGGCCACAGGTAGATGACAAAGCACTCGAACGAGACGAAGTTGAGCTCGTTGTTCAAATCAACGGAAAACTCAGATCAAAAATCTTAGTATCTGCGGTAGCGACAAAAGAGGAAATCGAAAAAGTGGCGCTCGACGATCAGCATGTTCAGAATCATGTGCAGGACAAAGTTGTGAAGAAACTTATTGTCGTGCCCGGGCGTTTAATCAATATCGTGATCTAGTTGGTAGAGGATTGCGCGAGACTATGACGAGATTAGGATTCACACTCACCGTTCTCACGCTAATTTGTGGGCTCCTGTCATCGTGTGGTTTTCACTTAAGAGGCGGGTTTCAGTTGCCCGATGGGGACATCTACGTGTCATCGAATATCGATTCGTTAGTTGCTAGAGCGTTAAAGAAAAAGATCGAGAGAAAACGCTCAGGGGCTTTAGCGACCGATCCATTAGTTGCAGATATTACGGTTAGCATTACCGAGGAGAACAGTCAAAAAGTATTGGCTGTGTTGTCAAATACGGGGAGTGTTGACGAGTACGAGATCACTTACAACGTGACGTTTGGTATATCCTCAAAGAACGGGCACATTGAAACTCCTGTTCAAGACAGGTTGACGCTTAAAAGGCAAATGACTTACGAAGACCAGGCGTTGACCGCGAAGAGCGATGAAGAGAGAACACTAATTGAAGATATGGCGAGTGAAGTTGCGACTCGAATTTTAGTGCGCTTATCAAGGATGACTCAAACACAATGAACGTTGACGCACAGCAGAGCCCGAATGCCGAGCTTTCATTAGGTGACGTCAGTCCACAAATTTTGCAGTTCGATACTTCAATACTTTTGAAGTGTGGCATGGAGTTACCTGAGTACTCGATCACGTATGAGACATACGGAGAGCTTAATCGAGAGAAGACGAACGCTGTTCTCATATGCCACGCGTTAAATGCGTCTCATCATGTCGCTGGAACTTATGATGGCGATGAAAAAACTCGAGGGTGGTGGGACAACATGGTCGGTCCTGGAAAACCTGTGGACACCAACCGGTTTTTCGTTGTCAGTGTGAATAACCTTGGTGGTTGTCACGGCTCAACGGGTCCCGCGTCAATTAATCCTAAAACGGGGCAGCCATGGGGCAGCACTTTTCCAGTTGTGACAGTTGAAGATTGGGTCGAAGTCCAAGCGCGCTTGGCCACTCGGCTCGGAATTGAGGCCTTCGCTGCGGTGATGGGAGGAAGCCTCGGTGGGATGCAGGCGCTACAGTGGACGATTGATCAAGCTGACCGAGTCAAGCACGCGATTGTCGTCGCGGCCGCACCAAAGTTGTCAGCGCAAAACATTGCCTTCAATGAAGTTGCACGAACGGCGATTACGTCCGATCCTGACTTTTATGGCGGTGATTATTACGCTCATAATGTGGTCCCGAGGCGAGGGCTTAAAGTTGCCCGGATGATCGGTCACATTACCTATCTTTCTGATGATGCGATGGATGCGAAATTTGGTAGAAACCTCAGGGAGGAAGTACTCAAATTTAATTTCGATACAGAATTTCAGGTGGAGTCATACCTGCGTTATCAAGGCGATAAATTCGCCGATATATTTGATGCAAACACGTACCTCAGGATCACCAAAGCGTTAGATTATTTTGACCCCGCGGCAGCGTGCGACGGTGATTTGATTGCGACGTTAGCCAAGTCGAAATCGAAATATCTTGTCGTCTCGTTCACATCAGATTGGCGATTCTCACCCGAACGATCTCGGGAAATTGTTGAAGCGCTCGTCGACAATAATCTTGATGTCTCGTATGCTGAAATTGAATCGCCGCATGGTCACGACGCATTTTTAATGGATGACGTGGTTTATCACAACCTCGTGAGAGCCTACTTTGATCGGATTGCGGCGGAGGTTGCTTATGATGACTAACCGGTCTAGCAGTCATCGTCAGGACTATCGAATCATCTCTTCAATGATTCGCGAAGGTGCGACCGTTCTCGACTTAGGGTGCGGTGATGGTGCCTTGTTGGCTCATTTAAAGCAGGCGTGCGGGGTGTCTGGGTACGGTGTTGAAAAAGATGACCAAAAAGTATTATCTAGTGTCAAAAATGGCATTAATGTCATTCAAGCCGATTTAGAGCAAGGCCTTTCGGGTTTTGCAGATGGCGCATTTGATTATGTTGTGTTGTCATTGACGCTGCAGACCGTTCATGAAACAGAAACCATCATTCAAGAGATGTTGCGTGTCGGCAAGGAGGTCATTGTCACGTTTCCCAATTTTGGTTTTTGGCGACACCGAGTCCAAATCTTTTTTGGAAAAACACCTGTATCTAAAGAGTTGCCTTATCAGTGGTATAACACCCCTAACGTACACGTCTTGACGATCAGTGATTTCGAAATATTTTGTGACACTCATGCGGTTCGGATCTTGGAGAAAATCATACTCAACGAGCAAGGTACTCGCGTTAATGTTCGACCAAATTTATTCGGGGCGCTTGCTATTTACCGGTTTAATCGGCGAGGTCTCTAAATCCGGGTCATCTCTCGAAAGTGGCGGCTCGACGTACGATGACGATGAGTATGAGAACCGGTAGGCCTAATAGCGCTGTTCCGAGAAAAAACCAGTTATAACCATATTGTTCTACAAAGATGCCGGACCAACCTGCTAGAAACTTGGGCCCTAGGAACATCAACGAACTAAAGAGTGCGTATTGCGTGGCCGAATAGTTGATATTCGTCAAGCTGGACAAGTAAGCAACAAAAGCCGCGGTGGCGATACCAGCGCTCAGATTATCCAAGCTTATTGTGACGACTAAATGAAGAATTGACGCGTCACTTGTCGATAACCAGGCAAAGACACAATTGGTTAGGCTGCTTAATACAGCGCCGAGGAAAAGGGTTTTGATGAGTCCTAGTTGTTTCACCAAAACCCCGCCCAACAAAGCGCCAATAATCGTCATCACGACGCCATAGAACTTCGATACGGTCGCGATTTCACTTTTGCTGTAACCCATGTCGATGTAAAACGGATTGGCCATGACACCCATCACAACATCTGAAATCCGGTACAGGCCAATCATCAACAGCAAGAGTATCGCTTGGCTCCTGTAGCGGGTAATGAATTCGACAAACGGCATGACGATTGCTCGTTTGGACCAGACGTATATTCGGTCTATTCTAGTTATAGATTTTTTCGATGACCTCTCCTCGCGATCAAGTTGAACAATTGGCTCTGGGGACAAGAGCGTGGTGACTATTCCGATCAACATCAAAGACGACATGACGAGGTATGTGTAGAACCAAGGTGTGGATTCGTACAGATCCTCAGTTTGATCAAAAAATGACGCGAGGAATAATGCCCCTGCTGATGCAACGATCATCGCAATACGGTAGCCGAGTTGATAGGCTGCGGCCATCGCTCCCTGATCGTCATGACTGCCTGATTCGATTCGAAATGCGTCAAGAGCGATATCTTGAGTTGCTGAAGAAAAAGCTGCCCACAACGCCAATAAAACCATGGCGCTTAAGTAAATGGATGGGTCGGTGACAGCGAGCCCGATTAACGCACCCATGACACTGAGTTGAGCGATAAGAAGCCAGGATCGCCTTCGACCTAATTTCTTTGTGAGGTAGGGAATCTCGAGTTGATCAACCAGTGGAGACCATACCCACTTGAATGCGTAAACCAGTCCAACCCAAGAGAAAAACCCGATCGTCGATAGGTCGACCCCCGCTTCTCGAAGCCAAAACGATAGCGTTCCAAAGATGAGAAGAAGAGGAAGTCCAGCAGAGAACCCGAGAGTTAACATCCGTAGAACGTTGGCTTGACCATAGATTTTTAAAGAGTCGTACCAGCTCATTGTCTTTATTCGACTTTGATAAGACCGAATAACGGATTACAGCTTTTTGTCATAATCAATGATGAGAGGCGCATGATCGCTGAACCGTTTCTTTTTATAGATCGATACTTTTTTTGCCAGCTTTGCTAGTTCGGGATTCGCCAGCTGGTAGTCGATTCTCCAGCCAACATTATTGTCCCACGCTCTCCCACGATTTGACCACCATGTGTATTGATCAGGTTGTGTGTTGATTGAACGAAACACATCGACATACCCCAATTTCTCTAGTATCCCATCGAACCACTCCCGCTCCTCTGGGAGAAAACCAGAGTTTTTTTGGTTTGACCTCCAGTTTTTTAGATCGATTTGTTTGTGGGCAACATTCCAATCGCCACAGATAATGATTTGACGGCCACTGCTGATGAGTTCGTGAAGGGGTTGTATGAACCGCTCCATGAATTTGTATTTAATTGAAAGACGCTCATCGGAGCTTGATCCGGACGGTACATACACAGACACAACGGATAAATCGCCGTACCGAGCTTCGATGTAACGACCCTCGTGATCAATATCCTCAATTCCGAGTCCCTCGATCACGTCGTCTGGCTCTCGTTTAGAATAGATGCCAACGCCACTGTAGCCAGGTCGTTGTGCGTAATGGAAGTAGCCGCGATATTTGGAGGGGTTTTTTAAATCCTCTGTCAGGTCCTTTTCCTGTGCCTTCAACTCCTGTAAGCAGACAATGTCAGCACGAGAGCGTGCCAACCACTGGTCAAGATCTTTTCTGAACGCAGAGCGGATCCCATTCAAATTTAACGATACGATTCTTAACATGACAACTCGGGATTTATCAAAACTTAAGTTTATCCAATTTGCACTAGACGCTGCTGTGTTGCGTTTTGGCACATTTAAAACCAAAGCGGGGCGACAATCACCGTATTTTTTTAACGCAGGGTTATTTACCGATGGAGCGAGTGTCGATCAGTTGGGGACGTTTTATTCTGAGGCCATACTCGGTTCCGGTGTCGAATTTGATATGCTTTTTGGCCCCGCTTATAAAGGCATCACACTCGCCGCTTCTACAGCGATAGCGATGTCTCGAGTCGGTCGAAATATTCCTTTTGCGTTTAATCGAAAAGAGGCGAAGGATCATGGTGAAGGTGGGACGATCGTCGGCGCTCCTCTCCAAGGGAAAGTTTTGATTATTGACGATGTCATTTCTGCGGGCACTTCCATCAGAGAGTCTGTTGACATCATTCGTGCTTATGGAGCACAACCTTGCGGCGTCGCGGTTTCGTTGGATCGTCAGGAAAAGGGGGTTGGCGAGCTATCTGCGATTCAGGAGATAGAAAAAGAATTTGACTTGCCTGTTATCAGCATATTTACGCTGGATGATTTGATCGAATTCTTGAGTAATCGTGGTGATTTACGTGAAGAATTAAATCAAATTCAGGGCTACAGGAAAAAATACGGATCCAAATCGGGCTAAGCCAATTTTTGACGCAATATCTCGTTGACTTGTCCCGGGTTCGCTTTACCTTTACTGAGCTTCATTACTTGACCCACCAGTGAATTGAGCGCCTTTTCTTTGCCGTTTTTGAAATCTTCAGCTTGTTGTGCATTCGCGGCGATGACTTGATCAACAAGGGCTTCTATCTCTGACGAGTCAGAAATTTGTTTGAGACCTTTCGCTTCGATAATCGTGTCAACTGATGTCTGCCCTTTCCACAGTTCATCGAAGACTTGTTTGGCAAGCTTGGAAGACAATGTCTTGTCAACAATGCGGAGGATCAAGGCTGATAGACTCTCTGGCGTCACTGGGCATTGATTTACCTCGAGTTGTTCTCGATTTAATCCTGCGGCGAGCTCACCGTTCATCCAGTTGGCTACTAATTTTGCTGCTTGTGACTTATCACTCACATCACAGTGAGATAGCGCGGCTTCAAAAAATGCCGCGGTGTCTGCGTGTGACACTAATGAATTTGCGTCATCGGCACTTAAACCATAACTTTCTTGATAGCGCGATGATTTCGAGTCGGGTAATTCGGGTAACGATGTTCGAATATTGTCGATCCACGCCTCATCGATTGAGAGGGGCAGTAAATCGGGGTCTGGAAAATACCGATAATCGTGAGCATCCTCTTTCGTCCTCATTAACCGAGTCTCTCCTGAGTCTGGATCAAACAATACCGTAGCCTGTACGATGGGTCGGCCTTCCTCTAGCTCGTCAATTTGCCACTGAATTTCATAATCAATTGCCTGTTGTAAAAATCGGAACGAATTCAAGTTTTTGATTTCTCGTCGGGTGCCAAGTGTCGAGTCTCCTTTACGACGAACCGAGACGTTGGCGTCACACCGGAAATTACCCTCTTGCATGTTGCCATCACAAATACCGATCCATCGCACTAATGTGTGTAACGTCCTTGCGTATTCAACTGCCTCAAGAGATGACGCCATATCGGGCTCAGTGACGATTTCCAAAAGTGGTGTTCCTGCTCGATTAAGGTCGATGCCACTCATTCCGATAAAATCCTCGTGAAGGGATTTGCCTGCATCTTCTTCTAAATGCGCTCGTGTTAAGCGAACAGTTTTTGTGTTTTCGCCCGCCTTAAAGGTCAGCGAGCCGCCCTCGACAACAGGGATCTCAAACTGACTGATCTGGTAGCCCTTGGGAAGGTCAGGATAGAAATAATTTTTTCTTGCAAAAATAGATTTCTTATTGATCGTTGCATTTGTTGCAAGCCCGAAGCAAATTGCTTTTGCGACCGCCTCTTTGTTAAGCACAGGCAGCACTCCAGGGAGCGCGATATCGACGGCACACGCCTGTGAGTTAGGCGTCGCACCTACATCAGTCGAAGCCCCAGAAAATATCTTTGAATTTGTTGATAATTGGACGTGCGTTTCAAGCCCAATAACAGTTTCCCATTCCATGCTTATTGCTCTCGTGTGATTGGGGGGCGCTTCTCGTGCCAGTCGGTTTCCCGTTGATAGGCATGAGCGACGGACAGCATGCGTGCTTCGTCAAAATAATTACCGATGATCTGTAACCCGATTGGAAGCCCTTTTTGGTCAAATCCGCATGGCAACGACATTGCTGGTAAGCCAGCAAGGTTTGCGGCTATCGTGAACGTATCGGATAAGTACATTTGGACAGGATCGGAGACTTTTTCTCCAATTTTAAAAGCAGTGCTCGGTGTCGTCGGAGACATGATCAGGTCGCATGAGCTAAACGCTGTTTGAAAGTCTGTGGAGATTAAACGCCGGATTTTTTGTGCTTTCAAATAATACGCATCGTAATAGCCATGCGAGAGCACGTAGGCGCCCGTGAGAATACGTCGCTTGACCTCATCGCCGAATCCCTCCGCACGAGTTTTGGCGTACATGTCATTCAGGTCAGTGTAAGTTTTGGCACGGTGTCCGTATCGCACGCCGTCGTATCGTGACAGGTTACTCGATGCTTCCGCCGGAGCTATGACGTAATACGCCGATATGGATAAAGGGCTTGTGGGTAGAGAGACATCCACGATCTTTGCTCCCAGACTTTGGTAGCATTTGATGGCGTCGTCGATACTTTTTGCGACATCCGCATCAGTGTCATCACTGAAGTACTCTTTGGGAAGTCCGATAGTCAGGCCATCAACGCTGCTATCACTTAGATCAGAGTATGCCACCCAATCTCGGCTTAGACTGGTGCTGTCTTTATCGTCGAAGCCAACCATTGTTTCTAGAAGAATAGCGCAATCCTCAGCTGTTCTCGCCATGGGCCCACCTTGGTCGAGACTCGATGCGAATGCGATCATTCCATATCTTGAGACCAAACCGTAAGTTGGTTTCAATCCGGTGATTCCGGTCAGTGCAGCGGGCTGCCTAATCGAGCCTCCAGTATCGGTGCCAGTCGATGCGGGAGTCATCCCAGCGGCAACAGCTGCGGCTGAACCACCTGAACTCCCTCCCGGAACTCTCTCGAGATCCCATGGGTTTTTGACATTTCCAAACCACGATGTTTCATTGGACGAACCCATCGCGAATTCGTCCATATTCGTTTTGCCTTGAATGACGCTACCCTGCTCGTTAAAGCGTTGGATGACATGCGCGTTGTAGGGCGCGACGAACTCGCCTAACATTTTAGATCCGCATGTCGTTCGCCAGCCCTTTGCGCACCAAATATCCTTATGGGCGATCGGAATTCCTGTGACTGGGTGTCCCGAGCCTTTTGCGAGTAACTCATCAGCAACTCGAGCTTGTCCGAGACTTTGTTCCTCATCGAATGTAATAAATGCATTGATTGTTGCATTCAATGTTTGCGCTCGCCGCACGTATTCTTGTGTCAATTCAACACTCGAGAATTCTTTTTGTCGAAGTCCGAGCCCGAGCTCCTTCAGAGTTTTATTCATCATTGCGTTACTCGATGACTTTTGGCACGAGAAATAATGCGCGCTCAACGGAGGGCGCGTTTGACTGAAGCGCCTCGTGCTCATCTTTCTCTGTGACGACGTCATCTCGCAGCCTCGTTGAGATGTCTTGTGCGTGAGCCATTGGCTCAATATCCGTTGTGTCGACGGTTTGCATCTCTTCGATCAACGCGAAGACTTTATTGAGTTGACCAAGTGTCTCCTCAGCTTGTTCATCGCTGATCTCGATCCGCGCAAGCGTCGCCACCTTGTAAACGTCGTTTTTTGTAAGCGCCATAGTTGTATCAATCAAAAATCATAAAAAATCATGACGGTCGTTTATCTTTGCTTTGTATGCAAATTGGTATTGACTCAGTCACCTAGGACAGGCGATAGAAAGTTTTAGCCTCGACCGAACCATTAGGTTATCATAAATGACCCCGTGCTCGACACGGTTCCAACTAGTTGTAAGGACTGAATTATGTTTGGATTTATTACCCGTTTTTTCTCCAACGACATCGCGATTGATCTTGGCACTGCGAATACCTTGATCTATGTAAAAAACAAAGGAATCGTTTTAGACGAGCCATCAGTCGTCGCGATCAGACACGAGTCCACTGGTTCAGGCACGAAAACAATACGAGCGGTTGGAAATGAAGCCAAGTCAATGCTGGGGAGGACGCCCGGAAATATCAATGCGATCCGTCCGATGAAGGACGGTGTGATTGCTGACTTTACGGTGACCGAGCAGATGCTGCGCCATTTCATTAAAAAGGTACATGACACGAGATTTTTCGCGCCAAGCCCAAGAATCGTGATTTGTGTGCCGTGTGGATCAACTCAGGTCGAGCGCAGGGCGATCCGAGAATCTGCATACGGCGCAGGGGCTAGAAAAGTTGAGCTGATTGAGGAGCCAATGGCTGCAGCGATTGGTGCAGGATTGCCAGTTGAGGATGCAGCCGGATCAATGGTGGTTGATATTGGTGGCGGCACGACCGAGGTTGGCGTGATCTCATTGGGTGGTGTTGTGTATTCTGGTTCAGTGAGAACGGGTGGTGATAAATTCGATGAGGCCATCATTAATTTCGTGCGACGCAATTACGGCATGCTGATTGGTGAGGCGACGGCCGAGGAAATTAAAAAAGATATTGGGCTCGCGTTTCCCGGTGGAGAAATTAGAGAAAAAGAAGTGAAGGGACGGAACCTCGCAGAGGGAATCCCCCGGAGTTTTAAGATTACCAGTAACGAGATTTTGGAAGCGCTC
>Ga0255780_10003725_pt1 | contig 13231 bp, 9 predicted proteins | sample 071ome_32_FD_179978 | JGI IMG/M metagenome (GOLD analysis project Ga0255780, IMG submission 179978) | Coastal salt marsh microbial communities from the Groves Creek Marsh, Skidaway Island, Georgia - 071405AT metaG (version 2) | ecosystem: Environmental > Aquatic > Marine > Intertidal zone > Salt... | reverse complement strand
GAGGAGGCGATCATGCTGGCGGACGCGGCGCTCGCCGAGGCGGTGGGGCGGTACGGGGAGGACGTGGTGATGACGATGTGAGGATGGGGGAGTGTCTCTGTTGTGTAAGGGTGCTCCGTGGTAAGTCATTCAGGCAGGCAGGCAGGCGCTGAAACAGCTGATAGACGCGTTGGGCACGACACGGTTTGGTGGGGACGAATTCCTTCTCGAATTTGAAACTTATCGTGCGAAGACCTGCGCAGGTCGAATTCTCGTCCTCATGCTGAGCAGGATACCCGAGGCCAGGACGTGTGGTGCAACCCTCAGGCCCAGAGCCAACGGGAACCCAGGATATTTCGTCCCGACCCCCCATGGGGGGCCTGGCCAGGCCAGGAGGCGTGGTGCAACCCTCAGGCCCCGAGCCAACCCTCGACGCCTCGATCAAGAGGGCGACTTCGTGCTGCTGCCCGGCGGGGAGCTGTGGTGGCTCGGTCTGAGCGGATCGGCCAACGCCTCCCTGAGTGGTACGCCGACCTCCAAGCGAGGATCGATCAGCTCAAGATCGACGGCGAGAAGAATGACGACTTCTGAACCTTACTGAGCAACCAACTGAATCCCTTCCTCGTCGTCGTCAGCCCGAAGCACCCTCCCGCTCAGCTTGGTCTTCAGCCGCGGTCGGCTCGCCTCCCCGCGAACCGTCCATGTGTGCGCCGCCCAGGCGGCGAGCAACACGGCAAGCGTCGGCAAGAAGGTCATAAGCGGATTCATGGCGAACGTGAGTCCCCCGACGAGCCCGCCCACCGCGTAGGAGAGGTTGAACATCGCGGCCGTCGCTACGCTCATGACGAACGCTTCGAGGTGCGTCGCCTTCCCGTAGTATCGTGCCCGGTCTGTCACGAATGTCCACGTCAGCGCGAACGTTAACCCGTGGGCGGGTTCGATGAAAAGGACGCTCCACGCGTTGACCGTACAAAATGCACCGACCGAGTACGCCCCGAGCCGCGCGGCGAATGCGGCAAAACAGACATTGAGTACCCCGACGCCCCCATCAAGCCAACGGACGATCGTTGAGGCAAAATGGAAGACGGCCGTCTCGCTGACGCACGTGACCGTCAATGAGATGCCGTACAGAAACTCGCTGGCCCCAGGGAGCAACGCCAAGACGGGAAAAAGCCACCCTTCAATGACCCCCGTCTGCAGCCCAAACACCATGCACAGCCCGATGAAGAGAAAGAACCCTTCCTCGCGCCGCAACAACTGGAATTTCTCCGCGAACGTCATCTCTTCCCGCCCGCCACCGTCCTCTTCTCGAAACGCCCCCACGCTTGCCGCGAGACGATCGCTCACGACGGCAGTCCCGATCGAAAAGACAGCGTGGAGCCCGAACGCCGGTCCCCACGATCCAGCCCAATCTACGAGAAACGTCGAGATAGCACTGAAGGCACCCCAGCCGACCGCGCCCCACAACCGCTGTCGCTCATACGTCTCACCGCTCCCCGTATCTTCTATGTACCGGGTGCACCACGCATCAATGATCGCCGACACGGGCGCCGAGAAGGCCCCGATCAAAGAACAGACGACCAGGACCGGAACAACACCGCCAGGACGGAGCCAATACAGCGATTGCATGAGCATCCCGCTCGCAACGATGGACAGGCATAGGATCTCTCGGTGTCGTCGAAACTGGTCCGCCAACCCGCACAGCACGGCCCCGCCGGCAATGCCGCTCAAGGGTTTGACGAGTAAAGCGGCAGCCACATGCCGGGGAGACAGTCCCAAGCGGTCGCTCAGTATGAGAGAGAGGAAAGGGTGGAGGCACGAGAGGCTGGCGAAGTACACGAAATAGCTCGCTTTGAACAGGGTGCCGGGCCGCATGTGATTCGTGACCGGCCCGCCCCCCCAAGGTCACTGACACTGACACCCGGACGCGGACCCTGTCGATACTACAGATGACAATGCCCTATACCCGACAGCACGCCGTCAGTGCCTCGAGGCATCTAGAGCTCTAGAGGCCAGATCTGGCTCAAATAAATTCAAAGAATATCGACCATGGGCTCGTCATCATCCAAGCCGGCCAAGTGCGGGCGTCTTAAGGTTGCCAGCAACGTTAGTGAGCTGATTGGTACGGGTTTGGTGTCCTATCGATCGGCTTATCGAGGCAACGTTGTTTTCAATTCCATTACACGTCAACGTCATCCTAACCCCAGCGCTGCTCTACTCTCTCTCTCTCTCAAACCCACACACAGGATGCACGCCTCTTGTCCGATGCAACCTCGACCCGGAGTCCAGGTGTGACGTCATCCTCAAGCTGGAGAGCATGGTGGGCATTGAACTCGACCGCCTGGCCCGCGCCTCGTTCCCCTCGTACCCCTCGTACCCCTCGTACCCCTCGTACCCCTCGTACCTCTCTTCCTCTCTCACTCGCGCTACGCGCTTCGTTCGTTCGCCACAGGAACCGTGCTCAAGCGTGAAGGATAGGATCGGGCTGGCCATGGTCGAAGCCGCGGAGGCCGCCGGTCTCATCTCCCCGGGGAAGACGACGCTGGTGGAGCCGACCTCGGGCAACACCGGGATTGCGCTCGCCTTCATCGCGGCTGCAAAGGGGTACAAGCTGATCCTGACGATGCCGGCGTCGATGTCCATGGAGCGTAGGATTCTCCTGAGGGCGTTTGGCGCCGAGCTGGTCGTGACGGACCCGGCCAAGGGCATGAAGGCCGCGATCGACACGGCGCAAGAAATCGCATCCAAGACGCCCGGCTCCTTCATTCTTCAGCAGTTCGAGAACCCGGCCAACCCGGCGATCCACTACAAGACGACCGGTCCGGAGATCTGGCAGGGGACGTCCGGGGAGGTGGACGTGCTCGTTGCGGGCGTGGGCACAGGCGGCACGATCAGCGGTACCGGGAAATTTCTGAAGGAGAAGAACCCCGACTGTCAGATCATCGCGGTCGAGCCCTCCGAGTCTCCGGTCATCTCGGGGGGCAAGCCCGGGCCGCACAAGATCCAGGGAATTGGGGCCGGGTTCATCCCCAAGAACCTGGACACGAAGATTGTGGACGAGGCAGTCAGCGTGTCGTCGGACGACGCGATGGCCATGTCGAGGCGGCTGGCGCTCGAGGAGGGAATTTTCGTCGGAATTTCCTCTGGAGCGGCGGTGGCGGCGGCGCTCAGGGTGGCCAAGCGGCCGGAGAACAAGGGGCGCACGATCGTCGCGATCATCCCGTCGTTCGGAGAGAGGTACCTCAGCTCGGCCCTGTTTGACGGCATCCGCGACGAGGTCGCGAACATGTCGTTCGCCTAGGGCTTGCCGTGTGTGTGACAATGAACGACGTTTGCGATGTAACAGTCATAACATAGCCACTCACAGATTGCTCGGTAGCCGCAACTTCTGCTTGAGCATGTCGTACAAGGTGAACCCGATGGCCGTCGACGGGACCACCTTGAGGTAGTTGATCGAGAGGCCGCTCCAAAGCACGCTCCAGCCTTCCCTCCTCGCGATGTGCAACAGAGCCTTGGGTGTCGTGCGGGGAAGCAACGGAGCGGCGGGGTTTCCCGATTTCCCGAGCCCCTCGACCTGCATGCGCCGCCGAACGACATCGATCGGGTACGTCGCCGTCTGCGCCACCAGCCCCGCGATGCCGCCGAACATCAACATGTACGGCACGGGCAGTCGAGCATTCGCGTTCGCATGCGTGTGCACGCGTGCACGTGAAAAGTGCAGCTGTTTGAGCTGCTGGTAGACGTAAAATTTGAGTCCGGCATATGGCAGGATCCCGTAGAGGCTCGGGCCGATGCCGCGGTACATGCCGACGAGCCCCTCGCCTCGCATCGCCTCCCTGAGGGTGGCGCGGATGGTCTGCCCGCCGTGGTTTGAGTTGGTCTCCATCGTGTACGCGAGCCTGGTCCGCACAAAGTCCAGGGGGTACGTCATCAGCACGGCGGTCGCGCCTGCTCCGGAGCCTGCCAATAAATCGACCACGGGAGACACAATGGCGGCGGGCGACGACGCCGGGTTCTCCGGGAGGTAGCCCGCGCCGTACCAAGCGTCCACAAAGGCCCGTCGGTAGTGCTCGTACAGCCCGAAGTGGATGCTTGCGTACGGGATGATGCGCAAGACCGACGCGCCGTTGCCCTTGAACAGCCCCTTGATGCCCTCCCGCCGGTTGATGGACACCAGGGTGGTCGTGACGGATGCGCCGTGGAGCCGGCCGGTCTGAAACAGGATCTTGCATCGCTCCAGCGGCGCCACGCTCGTCTTGGCGGCCGCGCCGGCGATCCCTCCCGTGATGATCTCCCGCACGAACACCGGGACCGCCTCGATTCGGTGGTGGCGGTTGATATTCGGGTCGGGCTCGACGACGACCACGTGCCGAGACTCCTCGGCCATGGGCTTGTTGTTCAGGTCGTCGGGCTCGACGACCACCCCGTCCAGACTCTTCCCTGTTCTCCGCTTCCTCGGATCCACTGGGGGGTAGATTGCCTTCCCCTTCAGTCGTTTGCGATCGCGTTCACCCGACCCGCGGTTTTTCAAGGTGATTTCATGCTTCTTCTCTTCGTGTAGCCGAGAGGCGAACGCTTAAAACTGAAAACTCGAGTGGGCACCAGCCGCGCGGCTCGCCGCGAAAAACTCGCCACTCGACGTCACGTCCGTGCCACCCAGGTAGACGTTGACGTGCCCGTCGGCGTTCATTTCCGCCACCGCCTTGGCCTCCTCGTACGTCGTCCCGCCGATGATGAACGCGATGATCAGCTTGGAGCTCCGTTGGTGGGCTGCAGTCCCGGTCGCCGCCCCGCCGGCACCCGCGCCGACGCCGTCTACCCCGGACCCATACCCGGCCCCGTACCCCCCAACTCCTCCACGACCTCCGTCGCCCGCCGCCACCGACGCTGACGACGACGCAAACGGAAAGTCCTCGACGGAGAGCCGACCCCTCGCGGCGCGCTCAATCACGCCCGCAAACGCCGGCTGGTGCTGGGTGTAGACGTTCTCCACGCCGCGAAGGTGCTGCTTGGCCAGGTTGGCAAACCTGGACGTCAGAGTCTTGTCAGAGAACAGGTCGAGGCTGCCGCGGGCCATGATGGCCGCCGTGCTCTTGCGCAGGTACCGCATCGTGTCCATCAGCGCGGCGTCTGCTCCCGCGGCCGTCTCCATGGCCGAAAACAGAGTCGATACTTCCTGTGGCGCCTCTTGTTCGTAGCGGAACGCGTAGAGCAACACAAGCCTCGCCTTGTCCATCGCCCGCACCCTGCCGTTCCGCACAATCCCGGCGACCGCCTCGTAGTGCGCCGCGGGGCTCGACGCCTGACAGCACACGTCCTGCTCCACCCCGGAGACCGCCATCAGCGACCGCTCCTCCACCTCCTTCGAGAGCGCCCCCATGATCGTCACGTGCTTGGCCGTCAGCCCCTGCTGCTCGGTCGCGTCTGGCAGGTGCTCAACGAACGCCGCAATGTCCTCGATCGTATCAAACCCCTTCACCGTCATGTGATCCGCGCTCACCCGGTCCACCAGGTCCTTCACCGCCATCCCCACGTCTCCGAAGTTCAGGTGCATGTTTTTCCGGAAAAACTCGTCGTCGAGCGCCGACATCACGTACTCCTGCCGGCTGTCCCGCAACCGCACCACGTTATCCTTCAGCCCGCCCAGCAGCTCGTGCACCATGGCCTGATACGTCCACTGGCTCAGCAACGGCGTCACCGGGTCCTCCCGACGATCCAACACCAGCACGGTACTGTTACTCCCGCTCTCCCGCTCCCCAAAGTCGAACAGCCCCCGCTGCTCCACCCCGGTCAGCTGGCACAGACTCCTCGCCACCCGCCCGGCCAACTCACTGTGCCGACTGAACCGCACCTTGAAATTCCGCCGCAACGACAGCATCACCGCCGCCAGCCCCTCCGCGCACCCGTCCACCACCTCCCCCATCGCCCCATAGTCCCCCCCACCCAGGCTCCCAGCCCCCGCGCCCACCACAAAGTGCCACCCGTCCAACGCCACGTAGTCCCCGTACACCTCCCGCACTACCTCTACCCGCTCCCCGCCGTCCCCCTCGGCCAGATCCTGCAGCCGCAGATCGCTCACGAAATTCGTGCAGTACACCCTGTACCCCCCGAACCGAGGATTCTTCAACTCCTGACGCAGCCGACGGACGTTCGACTTGGTCGGACGTATGAAGTACACGGCCGTCAACGACGAATACACCGACGATGACGATGACGACGACAACGACGAAGATGACGAGGGCCCGCGCGACCGGTCGTCGATCGCGGCCTCGTCAATCCGCTCCACGAGCGCCACGCCCAGCCGAAGCACGTCCCGCTGACTCATCACCGTCGATACGATACGGACCGTGTCCGCGTCCAGAATCAGCACGGAGCGCTGCTGTTGCAAGTGAAGGGCCGAGGACGGCCCGGGACTGCCAACTGCCGAACGATTCGTTCCGAACGAATCGTTCACAGACTGCAGTCCGAGGAGTACGCGCTCCAGGTAGGAGCGGAGAATGGCCTGGAGTGACAGTATGTGTGGTGCCGGTGCCGGTGCCATCGTCATCCTCTCGTCTCTCGTGGAAGGGTCTCGCGCTCGAGCGAAGAGAGAGAGAGAGAGAGAGAGACGAGGAAATGAATGAACGGGTCCCTTGCTTTGTCGTCCCGAAGACTTCTTATCATCGCGCGAGGCCTATACGATCGTATAGGCCTGGCACGAGAACGTGTACGTTGGTGGTCGGTGGTTTGACCCACAGGCCTCCTCCCATAGGAAGAGGCGCAGCCACAGCCACAGCCACAGCCATCTACTCTACGACGACGATGTTGGCGACGTTGGCGACGACGAGTTGGACTTGGAGATCGATCTCGTCGAACTCGTCGAACTCGTCGAACTCGTCGAACTCGTCGTCGGTGCAGCAGCGACGTCGGCGGGCGTCGTCATCGTCGGTGACGTGGGTGGCTTCCGACGTCGGTCGTGGTTGCGGTCGGAGGCGTCGCCCGGTCGTGGTGCGGGCCGACGCGAAGGACCACCAGGCGATGTACCACCAGACGCACGACGAGCCGACCTCGTGGTTTGGGTATCAGAGCGGGTTCGGGGATCGGTATGTTCTGGGGGATATTCTGGGGAGTGGGACGTTTGGGAAGGTGTATAAGGGTATTGAGATTGTGAGCGGGAAGGAGTATGCCGTGAAGCGGATGCAGAAGCGGTTTGGGGTGGGGGGGACGTTGGACCGGTATTACGTGCGGAGGATTCGGAACGAGGTGGACATTGGGAATCATCTGGGTCGGAGTTTGAATATTGCGTATGTGTACGAGGTGTATGAGGATGATACGCAGGTGGATATCGTGATGGAGATGTGCACGGGGGGTACGTTGTGGGATGCGATCGTGCGGGGGGAGCGGTACACGGGGGAGGACCTGTGCAGGATTGTGCGGGACGTGCTGCGGGTGACGGCGCTGTGTCACTCGCAGGGGGTGTTGATCAGGGATATCAAGCCGGACAATTTTCTGTTTGCCAACCCGGACCACGGGTGTGCGCCGCTCAAGGCGATCGACTTTGGGGTCTCGGTGTTCTGCGAGGCGGGCGAGCGGGTGGATATGCGGGCGGGGACGCCGATGTATATCTCTCCGGAAGTCTTGAAGTGCGATTATGGGCACGAGTCGGACGTGTGGAGCGCGGGGCTGGTGGCGTACATGGTGCTGACAGGGAAGCTGCCGTGGACGGGAGAGGAGGGGGACGAGATTGCGCGGGACTTTATGAACGGCGTGGCTTGCGCGAACCAGGACATTTTCCGGGCCATCTTGTATTCCGACCTGGATTTCAGTGACGAGACGTGGGAGGGGTTGCCGGCGGCGGCGAAGGACCTCGTGCAGCGAATGCTGGACAGGGACCGGACGAGGCGTCCGACGGCCGCGGAATGCCTGCAGCACGAGTGGATGTTTTCGATCGGCGCTCCGGAGCAGGAGGGGGTGGAGAACACGCTCAAGAACACGGTCGTGCAGCGGTTGCAGCGATTCGGGACGTACGGGCTGCTCAAGCAGCAGGCGCTGCGCAAGATGGCGCACGTGGCGGCGCATCTGAACGGTGTCTCCGGAGCGTTGGCAGAGGGTATGGTCAGCCTGGGTATCGAGACGCTGCCCGACGGGCGGATCACGGAGTCGGACCTGCGGAACGTCCTGGTCGGCGGCAACTTTGACCTTTCGCCGGACGAAGCCGACCAGCTCATGGCGCAGATCACGTTCGACAAAGATCAAGCGATCGACCCGGACGATTGGTGCGCGGCGATGACCGAGTGGAAGGCGGTGAGGGACACGGCAGAGTGGGACAACATGCTCGCCGAGGTGTTCGAGGCGGCCGACGTGGACGACGACGACGCGCTCGGTGCGGACGACGTCGAGCGGTTGCTATGCGGCGAGGAAGGGTGCGACGTGTCCGACATGGTCGACGCCGCGATTCGCGAGGCCGACTCGGACGGCGACGGCGCGCTTTCGTTCGGGGATTTCCGGTCGTTCTTGGCCTCCCACGAGAGCGACCTGCAGTTCTTCGACGACCGGAAGAGCGGCAGCGGCAGCGGCAGCGACAGCGACGACGAGTAGCATGGGGCGTTGTTTGGTTTCATTTGTTAACATTTGTTCGTTTGTCGTCCGACGTGCCCGGCTGGAGCGCCGCCGCGGCTGTCCCTGCGCTGCCGAGAAGGGCCACGATCTTGACCGCGGATCCACTCGACTTGAGCACGGCCGCTGCCTTCGAGCCAATCACCAGCACGCCGGCAGCGAGGGCCCGAAAGATGGTCGGCTTGCTGAGCTGAGGCTCGGGCATTTTCACTGTTCTCCTCCTCCTGTCTGTCGAGCTCCGAGCGTTCTCGCCCGCCACGTCGAGCTCCGCGCGGGGTGCGGGTGGGAGTGGGGATGGCGGTGGGGATGAGGGTGGGGGTGTACCTGGGCGGATCGCGTGGCAGCACTGATGATCAAAATGCGTCTGCAGACAGCTGGCCGAGATGATCAGTTTGGACTCGAGGAGAAAACCGATCGTTTCAAGGCAAAGAAGAAACATGAAAGAAAGAATGTCGTCCGCCCCTAGTCGTCCTCGTTGAGCAGCTGCACGGCGGCGATGCTCGGGATCCGCTCGCGCAGCTTCTGCGTCACGGCAACTCGCACGGTCATGACCGAGGCCGCCGGCCCGCTGATCCGGACCTTGACGATCGGTCCATCTAAAGAGTCCAGGTCGAGCGCACCGCCACCGGTTCCAACCAAGTATGGCCGGATCTCGCTCAGCACCGTGTCCACGTTCTCGGGCGTCAGCTCCAGGCCCGTGTTCTCGTCCTCCAGCTGTACAATCTCTAGAATATCGGGAATTTTCTCCTTCAGCCGGCGCTCGATGCCCATCGTCATCGTCGTCGTCGAGGACGGGCAGCTACTGCAGGCGCCCACCAGTTTCAGGTACACCGTGCACCCGTCGAGCTCAACAAACTCCACGTCGCCCCCGTCGCTGACGAGATAGGGGCGGACCTCGTCGAGCACCATGACCACGTTCTCCTCCGTCAGATCCAGCACGCCAGAGTCCGCCGCGGCTACGATGGTCCGTCGAGGCACGGCGAGCGCGCGCGTGCGAGTTGGTCGCGCTCGCCGCATGTGGCTTTCGATTCCGATGGGCGCTCGCCGCGCGGCCGCCCGGCCTCGGGCGCCCACCGCCACCGGCTGTGGGATAATCATGGTATGTGATATGTGTGTATGCCCGCACGTGGTGGTCGCGGCGTCGTCTTCTGCTTCTCTCGCTGAATTTTCGTGTTTTCTGGTGATCCAGCTTCGAGTTGCACGAAGAATTCGCTCGCGATCCCGTCATGAGTGCCTTCAGTCTTGTAGTATCCAGACCCGTCCGTCCGTGCTGGGCGCGAGCGGGCGTCTCTGTCTCCCGGCCTCGTCCCTCCCGGTGGGTCGAGAGACGACCCACCGGTCATTCATTCACCAGGGCCGCAGCGAGCGACGAGGAGCAGCAGGACGTGGTGCCACCCGGCTGCAGCCGGTACATCGCCAAGCTCTCCAAGCCTTTGGGTATCGTCCTCGAGGAAACCAAGGACGGGAGACTGCTCGTGGGGGAGGTACAGGCCGGGGGCAACGCCGAGCGGCACAACGAGACGGCGACAGCCGACAAGCTGATCCGCAAGGGCGACCAGATCGTCGCCGTGAGCGGATTTACGCGGGCCGGGGCCAGTCAGGTATACGGAGAGATCGAAGTTCGTGGCGGCGAGAAGATGGTCCGAGTGGTCGTGGGATCGCAGCCGCAGGACAAGCGGTGGGACATTGTCGTGTCGGCCATTTCATCGCACTTGGCCGGGATGCTGGTCGAGCTCGAGTTTCAGAGGTGCGAATGAATGAATGAATGATTGGGTTGAAAATTGCTGTCAGTGAAAAAAAATGGTCAGTCGTCGGTTCGTGCTGCCTTGTTTTCCCCCTCCGCCCCTCCCAGCACGGCGGAGGCTGTCCGCTTCCTCGACACGTTGACGTTATCGAGCTGCATGTTGTTGTTGATGCCTGCGAGCACCGGGCGGGCGTCGGTCGTGTCGGTGACCACCATGTTGACGTCCGTGGGCTCTTGCTGCTGCTCGGACGCTGTCTGCGAGAGATAGAGCACTTGGTTGAGCCTCAGCATATCATTCTGGTGCTGCACGCGGAGAAGGTAATAGTCCTGCACCAGGCTGTTGTACTCCTGGCGAACGGGCGGGCGAGCGGGCGGGTGCGGGAGTGAGAGTGAGCGCGTCGGGTGCGAACGAGCGGGCGGACGTTTGCGTGCGCGGTCGAGAATTCAGGTACCTACCTCAGTGCTCTGTTGGCTGAGATGCATCATTTGAACAAGGTGTGCTTGCTGGAACGAAAATCGAGCCTGCTCGAGCTCGAGGGCTTTCTCGATGGCTTTTCGCTCTTCGCACTCCAGGTCCATCCGGATCGATGCCGTCCGTCTTCTCCCTCCACGCTTGATTGTAGATGCTTGTAGATGCTCGTCGTCGATTCTGACAAGCAGCTGTTGTCGTCGTCGACCGAGGGTGCGTGAACCCCGAGTCTGAATTCGGTTTTGATTTACGTCGGACCTACCAGTCCGAGTCCCCACTGTCGTCCATGTAGTTTTCCAAAAACTTGAGCTCCTCCACCACGTCAACGACCCTGTTGGGCCGCGTCAGGGGCGTCGGACCCGTGCCTGGCGGCGTCGTCCCGTTTGGCACCGTGCCCGACGGGGTCGACGACGTCGCCAAGCTCGCGCTGCTCCGCCTGTGCCGGTCGCTCGCACATCCAGCCTGCGAGGGCTGGTTGGGCTCGCCGACGCCCGCGCCTGCGCCTGCGCCCACGCCCGCGGCCGCCCCCAAGCTCGCAATCGCCCCACCACTCTGCTGCTGCTGGCTCGCCTTGAGCAGCCCGTGGCGAATGTCGTCCATGCACTCGTGGTAGCGCTGCTTCACCGCGTGGAACAGCACCTGCTGGTCGAGATCGTCCCAGTTCCGCTCCTTTCCATAGTTGAGGGCGGCGACGTCGACTTTGGGGCTGTCGACGCCGTGCTTCTCCGTCAGCAGCTCGTGGAAGATGGCCTGCAGGCCCCACGGAATGGACAGCGCGAGCTTGTCCGACCAGGCAAAGTCGAGACGCTCGCTGGCGCCAAAAACGTGCATAATGCCGTCCATGGCGCGCTCAACGGCGTTGGCCCTGCATTCGATGCCCTTGGCGAGCGCGGCGCTGGTCCACGCCTCGACCTCCTTCCCGACCCAGAGCGCGACGGGCACTTCCCGGAGGGCCGCCTCGACGGCCTGGACCATGCGCGAGTTCTGCGACAGCGACGGCATCTGGGCCGGCTGGAACGATGCCTCCATCGCGGCCGCAGCGGCACGGTCGGCGTCCGCGTCGGCGTCGGCATTGTCGCCGGTCTTGGCCTTCTTCCCGAGCCGCCCGCCCATGAGGATCTTGAGAGCGTCCTTTCGGTTCGTCATTTCCGTCCCGGGCTGCTCCTGTCGCTTGACGCGCTTCGGGTTGAGCTCCGGGTCCAGCGACAGCCGCTTGAAGAAGCCCTCCATGGTCGTCATGCACTGCGACAGGCCGGGGAAGATGTTGAGATTGCTCCGCATCCATCTCGACAAGCTCGACTGGCGAGGCGTCGACTTGAAGCGCTCGTCCACCAGGATGATGGTGCCGTAGTCGTTCTTGTGCCGGATGCACCTGCCGAGTGCCTGGTTCAGGGCGCGGAACGCCTGCTGCTCGTACCACCTGTCGCCAGTCAGCAGATGACTCTGCTTGCCCTCGCTGCTCATGGCGCGGGAGTTGTTGTAGTCCTTCTTTGCGTTGACCTTGGCGTCCTTCAGGTTGGGGTAAGGGATGCCCACGATGACGACGGCGCGCGCGTTCTGGTCCGAAAAGTCGAGGCCCTCCGAGACCTTGCCCCTACAGACGGCGAAAAACATTCCGCCGGCCCCGTCGTTGATCCCCTTGTAGTACTGGTCCATGGTCTTCTTGAGGGCCTCCCCGCCGCCCGACCGGGGCTCCTCGACGTGCGGCTTGAGACGGGCCATGGCCTGGAAGACGCCCGTCTCCTTCCACCGGATGGTCAGCTTGTCCATCATGTTGTAGGACGAGAAGAAGACGAGCAGGCCGTCGGGAACCGTCGAGCACATGGAGAGGATGATTTCCCCGACGCCGTCCATAAACTCGGGCTTGGACGACTGCTGGTAGGTGGCCTTCAGGGGCAGTCCGTTCGAGGCCGTCGAGAGCACGCCGGCCAGGACCTGCTTTTGCATGTTGACGACGTGCGGCGACTCCAGGGACACCGGGAACTTGGCCCCCAGCTCGGACGAAAACGAGTCGAGCGGCGACAGCGTTCCCGAGGTCAGCACGACCGAGTGCGACTTGGTGGAGATCGGCCTGAAGATGATGCCCGGGTTCAGGCACCACAGGGACACGGTCACAACGACGAGACCGCCGACCGCGTCCTTGGGGACCTGGCGACGTCGCACCTGGCCCCGGTTCTGGTCCATGGTCCGCGCTAGGACCAGGCGGTAGTCCCGGCCGCCGTCCTCGCACTGGTGGTGGAGGATGCCGACCAGCTGGATGATGCGCGAAAGGGTGCCGAGCGTCATGGCGCCGATCCGTCCCGACTTCATCTGGGACGTCTGTCCGTCGCCTGCGCTTTGGCCGGCTCCGTCGCCTGCGCCTTGGCCGACGCCCCCGCCCGCGCCCCCCCCCCCCCCCCCCCCCCCCCCCCCCCCCCCGCCCCCCCCCCCCCCCCCCCCCCCCC
>Ga0255780_10003718_pt1 | contig 13249 bp, 10 predicted proteins | sample 071ome_32_FD_179978 | JGI IMG/M metagenome (GOLD analysis project Ga0255780, IMG submission 179978) | Coastal salt marsh microbial communities from the Groves Creek Marsh, Skidaway Island, Georgia - 071405AT metaG (version 2) | ecosystem: Environmental > Aquatic > Marine > Intertidal zone >... | reverse complement strand
TTGGAAGTCATTCGGCTCCTGCTGGAACACGGTGCGGAAGCCAATTTGGCCCAGGCAGACCTGCAAACGCCGGTTTCTGCCCTCGCGGGTGCCCGTGGCAACCAGGATGACATGGTCAAGGCCCTTAAACTGCTGTTTGCCGCAGGCGCCGATCCTAATGTGCGCGCCGTGCCGCATCACCTGCAGCGCACCCGGGGCGGCACCCCTCTGCACTACGCTGTGCGCGCCCGCAATGACAAACTGGTGCAGGCCCTGGTTGAGTTGGGGGCCGATCTTGATGGCAAGGATATAGACGGTCTCACGGCTCTGGATTACGCCGAGGCCCGGGGGCACATCGGCTTCCTCGGTTTACGCCAGCCGCCAAACCGGAAGATGGCCGACCTGTTGCGCAGCCTGGGCGCCACAGAGGAACTGGATGTGACGCCGTTCTGGCCGAATGTCGGGCCACCGTTTTTCTATCCCTGGAGCGTGTTTCCGCTGGACCCGGCTGCTGAAAAGCAGACCATGGTGCCCGGTTCATTTGATCATCAGTAGTACACATAATAAGTAGTACATATTAGTAGTATACAGAAAATGAAAAACCCGACCCGTAGAAAAATCCTGAATGCAGGCACCATCGCCTTGGGTTCTGCCGCGTTGTCGCCGCTCCTGCCACAAGCTGCCGTGGGCCAGGAAAGCGATACAGAAATTACCCTGGTCGAGTTGGGCTATGCCTGGGTCTTCCAGGGTGCCGGTTGTAACGTGTATGCCATACCGCACCCGACAGGTGATGGTGTCCTGATGGTGGATGGCGGCCTGGCGGCGCATTCTGACGAGTTGATCGCCACCGTGCTCGATACCCTGGAAAGGGATCGGGTGGACATGCTCATTAACACGCACTGGCACCCCGAACAGACTGGTAGCAATGAGCGCCTGGGGGCCGAAGGAGCCACCATCTTTGCCCATGAAAAGACCCGCATGTTTCTGCAGAACAGCGTCATGTCCGCCTTGTACGATGGCCGCTATGGTCCGTTAGCTGATGCCGGACTGCCGGGGAAAACCTTTCGCAATACCGGTACCATGACCTGGGGTGGCCAGGAGATCATCTACGGCTACCTGCCGGCGGCCCACTCCGAAAGCGATCTGTTCCTGTATTTCCCGATCCTCGACACGCTGATTGCCGGGGGACCGGTGACGTCCGGCCAGTGGCCCGTGCTGGATATCCGTCATGGCGCCTGGATAGGGGGGCTGCTCAGTGCCTATGAAACCCTGGCGGGTATTGTCAGCGCCGATACCATCGTTGTGCCAGCGCATGGGCCGATGCTAAGTGGTACCGACATCATGCGCATGCGGGCCATGTTCACCAACTTCCATCTCGATCTGGCCGAGCAGCTCAATTTGGGGATGGGGCCGAAGGACACTGTGAAGATGGGTTTGCTTGACGCCTACATTGATGACTTTGGTGATCCCACGCAGTTCATCGACTATGCCCATCGCAGCCTGCAAAGGGCCTATGTACCGGACTGATTGGTCCGCAAAAGATCAGTAGCTCGCCGGAATGGGGTGTTTCCCTCAGGCTTTCCCCGTCCAGGAATGTGAATTTCTTCACAGGTTCTGCAAATACTTACCGCCCCGATTGCCAATCTGAGTGAGTGGTCACTGCACCGCTAACGCTGGAAGCCTACATTGCGCTAACCCAGATAGTTGATAAATACTGAAAATCATAAAGACAAGGACGGACTGTATCCGCCAGAGACCCAGCGTGCTTGCCAGCTGGGCTGAAGCATTTGAAATATTGGAAAATTTTCCATCTTCAAGGGTGTAATATAGATGCAATAAAACTGTGACTTGTCAGTATTCTCCATCAACATACTGTTGTATATAAAAGTTTTTATGCATTCAAAAACGCCGGAAAAACGTTTCGGAGAGCTGTTTCAACAGGGTTTCACCCTGCTTGAACTCATGATTGCTGTCTCGATCCTGGCCATCATTATTACCGTGGCGTTCCCCAGTTTTTCTGACATCGGGGACACCCAGCGGGTGATCGGTGCTACCGAGCAGATTTACAGCCACATCCAGCAGGTGCGATCAGAAGCGCTGACGGCCAATACCACGGCCGGCATCAATTTCGGCGTGGACGGCTCGAAATCCTGGGAGTATGGCTTCAGCACCGTGAATGATCAGTGTGACCTGACCGCAACGCTGCCTACCATGGCGAATGCCTGCGTGATTGTGATCGATGATGGCGATGGGACACTGGACCCCGGTGACGGGTCAGTGGACACAGACGATCTTGTCCTGCAGCGCTTCACCAGCACGGAATGGAATGATGTCAGGGTTTCCATCGCCAGCTTCTCCAGCAGTAATACCCAGATAGCTTTTGACCCGGTGCGTGGGACCTCAACTTCGGGACAGATCAACCTGGTCAGTGGTAATGGCAAACAGTTGAGAATCAATATCAGTTTGCTAGGCAGGCCGACCATTTGTTCACCAGGCACGCAAGTGAGCAACTACGAGACATGCTGACCATGAAGCAAAAGCAGCGGCAATCAGGTTTTACAATAACTGAGTTGCTCATCACAACGGCGTTGGGCCTGAGTGTTATAGGCTCAATACTCGTGGGTTATTTGGCAACCTATACCAGTTCGATGGATACACTCGCAGCCAGTAAGATGAACCAGGACCTGAATGCCGTGATGAACCTGATGATCACGGAGTTCCGGCGTGCCGGTTATTCGGGCAACGCTGCCAGCGCCACGGATCCGACCACAAATGTGTTCCAACAAATCGACAACACGGCGCTGGAAGTCTTCGACTCCATGGCCGGAAATACCCAGATGGTGCCGGTGGGTGATGGCACCTGGACCAATGGCAGTGGCGCCACCCAGGGCAGTTGTATGGTGTATGCCTATGACCGCGATGAGGATGGCGTCGTCGATGCCAACGAACTCGGCGGGTTTCGCCTCAATGACGGTATGGTGGAAATGCGCACAGCCGGCAATACTGCTAATCCGGATACCTGCAGTTCGACTTCTGCGAACACGTGGGAAGCGCTGACTGACGGTGACTTCATTACGGTCTCTGCCCTCTGGTTCAACCTGGACAGCTCGGAATGTCTGAACACCCGGGAACCGGACAACGTTGACAATGACGGCGACTCTTCCGTCGATAATCCCGAGGAAGCGGATTGCTACGATACGCCGCTGCCCGACGCGGCCAGTGGTGACATCACCGTGGAAACACGGCAACTCAACATAACCCTCACGGGTAACCTGACCAACGACAGTTTCGTGCAGATTTCCTTGAACCAGAATGTGCGAGTGCGCAACGACCTGGTGAGGAGGCGCTGATGAGTGCATTGAATAAAGTCAAAAATCCGGTAATGCGCCGTATTGCGGCTGCAAAAACCTCCCAGCATGGCGTGCTGACCCTGGCTGTGTCCCTGGCTATTCTCATGTTGAGTACCCTGGTCACCTTCAATGTCTCCAAAGCCATTCTCATGGAGCAGAAAATCACCAATAACGACACGCGCGCCAAGATGGCTTTCGAGGCCGCCGAAGCCGGCATGCTGGCAGCCCTGGATTATATCGAAACCGACCCGAACCGGGTTGCCGGTGCCAATACCTACAATAGTGGTACAGCGTGCGGTCTGCCGGCCGGCAGCGAAATGGACTGTATTTTCGATACCGATGCCGATGGTAACGGAGATACCAATGTTGCCACTGTGGGATCGGCCACGGTGACCGTGACGCTGACGGACCTGTCCACCAACCTGACCAAAATCCGCATTGTGGCCACCGGCCGCAGTGATGACGGCAGTGCAGCACGGCAGATCACCCAGACCATCGTGACCATCAATCCGCTGCCGAATGCGCCGGACAACCCGGTGATTACCCGCGGCAGCATGATCATCGGCGGCTCAGCTACGGTACATAATCCTGAAGGTCACAGTACGATCTGGACTGGCAGCGAAATCAACATGGGGTCCAATAACAGTACTGCCACGGAAGTACCTGATGTAGGCGCTGCCGATTACCCGGTCTGCATGGACACCCCGCCGAATTACTGTACGTCACTCGTGCAGGCCTCTGAAAACGACATCAAGGGCCTGGATGTCATCGAGAATGACACCAGCCTGAGTGCGCTGACAACGGCAGAATTCTTTGAGAACTTTTTTGGTGTTAATCCGACAACCTACCGCTCGTCCCTGGTCACCATCGATACCACCGCGGCCAATGCCAATACCGATGTGGACCTGGCCACCCATGAGGTTATCTGGGTGGAAGGTAACACCACGTTTTCTGGTGTCACCGTAGGCTGCACCATCGCCGTGACCGGCAGCAATGTCTGCAGTACGGCCAACACCAAGCCCAGTATTATCATCGTGAACGGCGATGCCTCCTTCAGCGGCGGCAGCCAGTTTTACGGCATTCTCTTCGTCATGGGCAATGTACAGATCAGCGGTAATACCACCGTCAGGGGAGCGCTGGTGACAGGTGGTGACACCGAAAGCTCTACCGGGGGCAGATTTGATGTCTGGTACAGCTCGGACATCCTTGGCCGCACCTCCCTGGCGGGAGCGACCACCGGCAGTGCCGGTACGTGGAAGGATTTTTAAATCCGGGAGCGAAGTATGAAAATTTTCAGACCAAAAAATACTGGATTTGGACTGATTGAGATCCTGGTTACCCTGGGCGTGCTATCCGTGGGCATTCTGGGGGTGACATCCCTGCAAGGTGTGATTGCCAGGCAGAGTGCGCACAACAAGGCGCGTTCAGAAGCCCTTAATATTGCGCAGTCGCGCATCGAGGATATGCGTAATTACACGAATGCGGCCGAGTCGATTGCGGGATTCAACACGCTGTACAGCGATACCGCCGGTTTTGCTAACACTGCCAATATCACTGGCATCAGCACGGATTTTGTGCGAACAGAAAGAATTGCCACGACAGGCACCATGAAAGACGTGACGGTCAGAGTGGCCTGGACGGATCCATCCGGAGTCGCCCAGTCTGTAAGCCTGGATACCGAATTTTCTTTCGTGTCTCCTCGCAAGGTTGGTGACAGTGCCCTGGAAGCTTCCGAGGAAAAAGTCGACTCACCAACCGGACGTGCCCGTCTGGGTGACGGAACGGTCACCGATGAGCAGCTTGCCGATACCGGTACCGTGAACAACAACGATGGCACGAAGGAGCTGATCGATGGTTCGGACCGGCTCCTGGCCGTCGGCAATGATGTGGTCCTGACCCTGGTAGAGGCTTGCCAGACCGAAGAGGGAACTTGTGCCGACTTTGTCAGGATCAAGGGCAGGGTCTATGTCGACCGCGACGAGTTGGGTGGTCTTTCGATGGGTGCCATCAATGTTATTGCCACTGATGCAGCGTTCTGTTCCCGCAGTTATATACCTTCCGGTGGCGTTGAGGCAGACCGAGTTCCAGTCACCAATGTCACGGTTAACACGGTCAAGACCAGCGCCAGTAGCAGCGGCGAGTATGAATATTTTGACTATACCTGTTACCTGGGTGGTGGTTGGCATGGCAATGTCGGATTTATTGTTTCAGGTAATACAAACTGGGACAGTTGTGTTGGCGACCCGACATCGGCGCAGCCTTACGCTCAGGCCATTCGCGCCTCTCGTCGCGTTTATCGTGGCATGCTTTACAAAGTGGATGATGCGGAAGCCGATGGTAAGCAAAGAGTCCCTGATTCTGAACTTGTGCAGTATTTTACCCAGGGTGTCGGTGACAGCGTTGAGCTGCCAGTGCCGAACTCGGGCGATTCTACCCATGATTTTATTCTCACCGGGGCATTCAATGCCTCCCAGTTGGGTAATCCCAATCCCTGCCTCAATCTTGGCCCGATGACACGGACGGATTCCAACCTGAATGGCGCTGTAGGCGATCGTTTTGCCGGTATTCCGGACGATTTCTATTGCCTGAACGATGGCTACAGCAATGACGTGTCCACGCTCGATTTGATTCCTAGAGGCTACGGTGTGGAAAACCACCCGGGGTACGGCAACACCTGTCCTTACAATCCGGCAGATCCGCCAGCTACCCTACACCATGTCACGGGTGATATTTCCATGACGGCACCGCAGACGGATGAAAACACTACGCTGGCTAACGGTATTCTGGCCTTTACATCGGATGGTCCGGGTTCATGCACCATTGATGCCACAGCAACGTATTCCCTGCTGTTAGCCAGTTACACGAAAAGCTATGACTGTATCGTCTTTGACTGGACCACCACGGCGGATGACAACACCACCCAGTTGGAAGGTTGGACCGGTTATATCGAGGTTGATTACGACCAGTCCAGCATGAGCTGCGATCCCAAACGGATCAGCTTTTCCGACCTCACGGTGGATAGCGCTGACAATGATTTCACCAACTGTTCACCGGGTTCGTTCATTTACTTTACCGGTACTGTTATCAGTGCTCCCAACAACAGGGAATTGCAGAGTGTCACTATCAGTGATGCAGGTGGCCGTTGTGAGCTGGCAGCTGATGGTCTCAGCTTTACCTGCCTGACCGGTGAAATCGGTCTTATTCCACCGACCTGGACCGGGACTTTAACCATGACCACTGACGCCAACTATGTCTGTACTGCAACCCGTACGGGCGCTAACCCCGGAATGTTCAGCTACACGAACCAGCCCTCGGGTTTTGTGAATCTGGATATCACGCTGTCCAACAATACAAACAGTTGTCCCTAGTCCAGCAGTTCAGGTGCAGGTATCGTCTGCGCCTGATAAAACTCGCTATACTGGCCGCTCGTTATGACGGGCGGTCAGTTTCAAGTGAGCTTGATTGCCGGCTTCGGAGAGACAAGCATGTTAAAGCGCAAGCCTGAAATGTCGGGGTTTACCCTGATCGAGATGATGATCGCCATTGCGATCATCGGTATTCTGGCCATGGTCGCTTATCCTTCCTACCAGGACAGCATGCGCAGTTCCCGCCGCGCTGACGGTATTGCCGCTGCTTTGCAGGTGCAGGTGGCCCAGGAACGCTTTCGGGGTAACTGTCGCTTCTATGCCAAGACTATCGGGTCAACAGATACGTGCGGTGCCAGTGCGGCAGCAAGTACTGTGGCGACCATTTCTTCCAGCAATGACGGCTTCTACACTTTGAGTATAGAAGGTACGCCCTCAGGCAATTCCTATGTCATCCTGATTGATCCGACCGGTTCCCAGGCGGCAGACACGGCCTGTAATCCGATGCGCCTGACCTTCAATAATGTCAATCCTAATGGCGTGAAGTCGCCGACGGATTGCTGGTAAAAAATTACGAGGAAGGGAAAAAGGGAAAAAAGGGCGATCAGAAAAGCTCAGTTATCAAAGTCTCATTTTTTTGTACAACATATCAAAGCCAAGATTCTTACCCTATGCGGCATTTTAGATTCCGCTATTTCTCCGTTTTTGCTTTCTCCTCTTCTCCATCTACTTCTCCCTCAACACGCTAACGCCTCACCCTGGCTGTTCTCCACTATGCCGTCCCCGTCCTTATCCCTGGCGTAACGGGTCCTGCCGGTAAAACTGATGATGACTTGCCTGGCGAGATTAGCATCGCCGTTTTCGGGGCAGTAGGTGAAGTTGCCGTTCTGGTAGTTGGTCATTCCGAACGGGGTCATTTGCAGATATTGTTTGTTGCCGAAGGAGCGGAATTTCAGCGACCCCGGGATCATCAAAGGCTGCAGGCGGTACAACAACCGGTCGTCGCCGTTCATCTGCCTGTCGCCATTGCGGTCTGTAAAGACAATGCTGCCATCGTGCCATTGCCCCTGGCAGTGTGCGCCATCGTCACTGCGGCAGAAAGTGACCATGGTGGCTTCATTGACCGCTGTCTGGCGTGCCATGGCAATAGCGGACACGATATCGGTCATGGCAGATTCCGCGTGCCGTTTGTCCCTGGTCTCTGCAAAACCACCCACATTGACACTGACAAGCAGGATGGCGAGCAGTGCGACACACACCAGCAGTTCAACCAGGGTCAGCCCGCGCATTTGCCCATCCATGGCACCTCCTTTTTCCTGCAGTTAAGGACAGCTTTCGGGGATTGCCAAATCAACCTGGTGGCAGCATGTGCCCTGGCGGTGATTTACGGGGTTGAATGAGGAGAATTTGTGAATTCTTTTTTTTGCTGTTTACTATTAAAATCAGTTAGTTAAACTTGCGCGCCTAATAATTTAACACACCATGCCGTTGACATGATTTCTGGCCACAAAAGTTACAAGAAAAGCCTTTCCCCATCCCCCATTTTCGGTCGCCTTCTGTCAATACTGGTGTTCCTTGTGCTGTTTGCTGCAAACCTGCAGGCACAGGACACTCAGACTGCTGCATCCACTTCGCGCAAACGGGTTGAAATTGCCCGCACCGACCTGGCGCCGGAAATAGATGGGTTGCTGGATGACGAGATCTGGAAAAATGCGACTGTCATCTCCGACATGCACCAGTTCGAACCCGCAGATCATGTCGAGCCATCCGAGCGCAGCGAATTCTACCTGGCGTACAGTGAGCGTTACTTTTACGTTGGCGCCAGGCTCTACGACAGTGACCCTTCATCCATCAGTGCGCGCCAGCTGGTTCAGGGTCAGAACATGCAGTTTGACGATGCCTTCGAGTTCATCCTGGACACCTTCAACAACGGACGCACCGGCTACCAGTTCCAGGTCAATCCCAACGGCATCCGGCGGGAAGGGGTTTACGACCAGCCCAACAACCTGAACCGGGACTGGACCGGCATCTGGCTGGTGGAAAGCCGGATTGACGACCAGGGCTGGACGGCTGAAGTCGCTATCCCTTTCAACACACTGAATTTTGATCCCGAAACCGAAGAGTGGGGTTTCACTATTGCCAGGACCATTGCCCGCAAGCGGGAAGAAATAGCCTGGTCTTCGTTCAATCGCAATATCAATCCGACCACCACGGGCCTGATTACAGGCATTCGTGATATTCGCCAGGGTATTGGCCTGGACGTGATTCCATCCATCGCCATGGCTACCTCCGAGGATCATGTCGCCGGTACCAGCAATGACCGCTTTGATCCCTCATTGAATGTGTTCTACAAGATCACGCCGAACCTGACCGGGGCCCTGACGTTTAATACGGACTTTTCGGCGACAGAAGTCGATAACCGCCAGGTGAACCTAACCCGTTTTTCCCTGTTCTTTCCGGAAAAACGTGACTTCTTCCTGCAGGATGTCGATATTTTTTCCTTCGGCGGACTTGGCGGTGGCGGTAACTTCAACAACAACAGCAACGGCATTCCGTTCTATTCCCGTCGTATCGGCCTGAACAGCCGGACGGGACAACCTGTTGATATCGATGCCGGGGTCAAGATGACGGGCCGTGTCGGCAACTGGAACGTGGGGGCGCTGGGTGTGCAGCAGGGCGATACGCCGGGTCTGGACGGTCAGTCTGTCTTTGTGGGCCGGGCTGCGGCTAACGTGCTGTCGGAATCGAGCATCGGCGGCATCGTCACTTACGGTGATCCCAATAGTGAAACGGACAACGCCCTGGGTGGTGTCGATTTTCGTTATCAGAACACCCGCTTTTCCGATCGCTACACGATGCGGGGTAATGCCTTTTACCAGCAAACCGATACCACCGGCCTGACCGGTGATGACAAGGCCTATGGGGTGCGTATAAACCTCGATACCCAGGGCAATGGCTTCGGGGGCTCTACCGGTTACACCTATATCGGCGAGGACTTCAATCCGGCCCTGGGTTTTGCCAACCTGCGGGGCGCCGAAACCTACAGCCTGATGGGCCGCTTTCGCCGCTTCTTTCAGGGTCATCCGGTACTGAGAACGTTCAATATGTTTGGCCGCTTTGACCATGACCGCGACCTGGCCACAGGCGAGATGATCAGTGAGTCGCTCTTTACCCGCTTCATCAACCTAAATACCCATCGAGGTGACCAGATCGGCCTGGGTATCAGTCGCAGTCGTGAGGGTCTGTTCCGGGATTTCGAAATCCGTCCCGGTGTCGTGATTCCGGCAGGCAAGTACAGCTTCTTGAATCTCAACGGCCAGATCGAATTTTCCAACCAGCGCAACTTTGCCCCGAGTATTGGCTTCAATCACGGCGAGTATTATGACGGTGACCGGACCCAGTACGATATCGGCCTGGAATGGCGCCCGGATGAGCACTTCTTCCTGAACTTCCGCTACAACTACCAGGATATCGAGCTGCCCTATGGCGACTTTGTGGTCAGGCTGGTGAGTGCCAACGTGAACTACGCCTTCAACTCAAAGTGGTCCTGGGTCAATCTCATCCAGTACGACAACTTTTCCAGCAGCCTGGGGCTGAACAGCCGCCTGCGCTGGAATCCCCAGGCCGGTGAAGACCTGTTCATCGTGGTGAACTACAACTTTGATTCGGAAGGCACTTTTACCGAGCTGAGCCGGGAAAGATCCGAAATCGCCCTGAAGTACACCAAAACATTCCGTTTTTAGGTGAACTTACCTATCATCAATTTCAGCTTCAGGTTTCCGGGGGGCTAAACCGGAAGATAGACACGCACAATGCTGAAATTCCACGCCATATCCGATGTCGGTCTCGTCCGGCATAACAACGAAGATTACCACCTGGTTGACCCGGAATACGGCTTGATCATCGTTGCCGATGGGGCGGGCGGGCATGCCGACGGAGAAATTGCCAGTCGCGTGGCGGTGGAAAGCTGCTACCAGTACCTCACCCGCGAAGACTACCTGCTCGACACCACCGACACGCGCAAGACACTCATGGACAGTATTGTCTTCGCTAACAAGCAGCTTATTGAATTCAAACAGAAAAAAATGCCCGGCAGTGACATGGGCACCACCCTGTCCTGCGTCTGCATCAAAGACAGGCAGGCCAGTTTTGCCTGGATGGGGGACTCCCGGATTTACCGCCTGAATGCCGCGGAAGCGGCTGTCGCCCAGCTCAGTGTGGATCATACGTTGTACCAGGAAATGCTGGCCCGGGGCGAGGTGGGCAGCAGCTTCAACAAGCATGTGCTCAGCCGGATGCTAGGCAGCAATCCCTATGCCCAGCCTGATGGTGACAGTCAGTCCGTCATGTCTGGCGACACGCTGCTTGTCTGCAGTGATGGTTTCAGTGATCTTGTCCCGGAGTTTCGTATTCAGGAGACGGTTGCGGCATACGGGGACAGCCTGGATGACATGGCGCAGGTATTTGTTGAACTGGCCAAGGGGCAGGGTGGACGCGACAATATCACGGTGGCGCTGGTCAGCTTATCCTGAGCCAGCATCCTGATCTCACCTATTCGAGGCGCCAGGTTTCCTGCAGCAGGCGCAACAACTCACTCATGGTTTGCAGCCGGCGTGCCGGATCTTTCTCCAGGCATTGCATGGTGGCCGATTCGAGCAGTTCCGGAATCGGATACCTGGCGATCGTTGATGGCCGTTCGGGAACGTCATTGAGTACGCTTTTGACCAGCTGGTCCATGGTCTCGCCTTTGACCGGTGGATCTCCGGCAAGGATTTCATAAATCACGGCTGCCAGGCTGTAGATGTCCGTGCGGGCATTAATGGCAGGATCCTTGCCGATCTGCTCGGGCGACATGTACGAAATGGTGCCCTGCAATTTGTCCTTGCCGGTGATGGAAATATCGTCGGTTTCCGGGTCAACACCGTCCCCCAGAGATTCCTGTGTGCCCTCGGTATCCCAGACCTTCGCCAGTCCCCAGTCCATCAGAATGACCTCGCCGAAAGGTCCGACAAGGATGTTTTCCGGCTTGATGTCCCGATGCAGTACGCCATGGGAGTGCGCATATTCCAGTGCATGGCCGACATCGATCACCACATCTATCAACTGGGTCAGGTCGTAGCGTTCCCGGTAATCCAGGATCTCGCGCAGGGTATAACCATGCACCAGCTTCATGGTGAAGTAATAGTGGCCCTTGTTGTTCCGCCCCAACTCGTATGTCGGAATCGTGTTGGGATGCTGGAGCATGGCGGAGACCCTTGCTTCGCGCAGCAGGCGCTGCTGCTCTATGGGGTCATCGGCGAACTCGGGCTTCAGGGTTTTGTAGCAGACAAAGCGCCCGAGATTCATGTCCTTGCAGGACTGAATGATGGACTTGCCGCCCTTGGCAATGGTGCTGAAAAAGGCATAGCGCAGATTCGGGTCAAGTTTGGCGGGCAAGGGTTGGTCGGTGTCTTCCTTGTAGACCTGGGCATATTCCTTGACGGGCAATTCGGGAAACTGGGGCATGGGCTTGTAACGACAGGATTTCGGCAGTGGTATTATTCTGACAGATGCTTGGAGCAGTGTCTTGCTTGTCGCTATGCACCAATATGAAACACATAAGCGCTATTTTGGTGCGACTTTTCCGTCAAAACAGTGCAATTTCCTGTTTTCCCCGGCCAGGGCCAGCCACGCTGTATCGGGATCAGTGACACGGAAAAAACTCTGTATTTATCGGCCTTTAGGCTGATATTCCCCTTTTTTACCCCCAAGGCGTGAGGTACACTTGAGGGCCTTTTTGCACCGTTATGTACCATTGGCAAGTCAGGTATACAAATTGCATAACGGTGGTCTCAACCTATAAAAATCTTTATCACATCACGTCATAAAGAGCTTATAACGACAAACGACAAAGCTAGGAGTAAAGATCATCATGAAATCCAAGTTGGAATATATCTGGCTCGACGGCAACACGCCGACTCAGGGCATGCGCAGCAAAACCATGGTCCGCAATGACTTTGGCGGTACGCTGGAAGAATGCCCGATGTGGTCATTCGACGGCAGTTCAACCAACCAGGCCGACGGCAGTTCTTCTGACTGTCTGCTGAAGCCGGTTGCCATCATCCCGGATCCCGATCGTGCCAATGGTTACCTGGTCATGACCGAGGTACTGAACGCCGATGGTACCGCGCATTCCACCAACAGCCGTGCCAGGATTGATGATGCTGACGACGACTTCTGGTTTGGTTTTGAGCAGGAATACTTCCTGTGGGATCCCGACACAAACCTGCCTCCCGGCTTTCCGCATTCCGGTTACCCGCGTCCACAGGGCCCTTACTACTGTTCAGTAGGTGCCAAGAACGCTTACGGCCGTGCCATCATTGATGAGCACCTGGATCTGTGTCTGGCCGCCGGTATCAACGTTGAAGGTATCAATGCGGAAGTGGCTGCAGGTCAGTGGGAATTCCAGGTCTTTGCCAAGGGTGCTCAGCGCGCCGGTGATGAAACCTGGTTGGCCCGTTACCTGCTGGAGCGCACTGCCGAGAAATACGGTATGGCCATCGAATGGCATCCGAA
>Ga0255780_10003714_pt1 | contig 13250 bp, 9 predicted proteins | sample 071ome_32_FD_179978 | JGI IMG/M metagenome (GOLD analysis project Ga0255780, IMG submission 179978) | Coastal salt marsh microbial communities from the Groves Creek Marsh, Skidaway Island, Georgia - 071405AT metaG (version 2) | ecosystem: Environmental > Aquatic > Marine > Intertidal zone > Salt... | reverse complement strand
AGGGATGCCGCCAAGAGCAGCTCCTCCAGCAGCGCTTCCTCCCGCAGGCATGCCACCTGCCGGCCTGCCGCCCTCGGCCTCGAAAGCCTTACCACCGCTGCCCCAACCTACGGTTGTTCCGCCGGTAGCCCTGCCCGTGCAACACCCCCAAGCACCTCCGCTACCGCCCACCGGTCTTCCAACGGGTTGGACCATGGAGCAGTGGCAGCACTACGGTCACGAATGGCTGGCCCGCCAAAACCAATGATGAAGGTTGAAAGGGAGGACACTCTCCCAAACCCATGGGCAGCATCGTCTTGTTCGGTCCTCCAGGTGCAGGCAAAGGCACTCAAGCGCAACGCATCATGGAACACACCGGCCTTCCCCAAGTATCCACCGGCGACATGCTTCGTGCCGCCGTGAAAGCCGGTACGCAGGTGGGCTTGGAAGCCAAGCGCTACATGGACGAAGGCGCTTTGGTGCCTGACGAGGTGATTCTTGCGCTCATCGAGGAGCGCATTCAGGAACCCGATGCGGTTGATGGCGTGATGTTTGATGGTTTTCCACGCACGGTGCCACAAGCAGAAGCCCTGAGCGAACTCGCTGATATCAGCCATGTTCTCGCCATCGAAGTTCCGGATGAACGAATCGTCGAGCGTATTTGTGGCCGGGTTACTTGCGGCAGCTGCGGTTCGGTCTTTCACGACACGTTCAATCCGGTACCTGCCGACGGATGCACCTGCGGGAATTTTGAGGCGAAGCGACGTGTGGACGACAACGAAGACACGGTGCTCAATCGCCTCGATGCCTACCACCGTCAAACCTCCCCTCTGGCGGCATGGTACTTGGAGCGGGGCCTTTTCCACCGCGTTGATGGAGACCGAGACATCGCAGCCATCACGGCGGATTTGCTGGCCCTCTTGGACTGAGGCGGACACCATGGGACGACGAAGGCGGCGGTCACAGAAAACCGACCGTCGCGGAAACGCTCTCCTTGCTCAGCAACACCTTTCCTCCATTCTGCAAACGCCAGCTACGGTTCCTGCTGAAGTCTTGGATGCGGCTTCCGTGCACCTGATCAAAACCTCTCGGCGTCATCGTTTACCGCTCCCCGCAGAGGGTCGAAACCTCGTATGCAGAGCGTGTTGGTCGCATCATGCGAGCCCCTCAAGATTCCGGGTTCGGATCAAGGCAGGACAGCGCATCAAGACCTGCTTGCGATGCGGAAGCGTGCGCCGTTACGGTGGTGGCCCGAAACATCATCGCCGTTCGAGGAGGGGCACGTCATGACCGATGTTCCGAAGCACATCCTCCGAGAAGCAGCATCTCGCGACTTCAAACCCAGCGTTCGCGTGGGGAAGGCAGGGCTGAGCGAAACGGTCGTTGACGAGATCATGCAGCAATTCAATTCACGCAACCTCGTGAAGGTCAAAGTCAACAAAGGCCTCTATGAGCGCCAGCAGCGAAGCGAGGTGTGGGCGTATCTCGCTTCAAACACCGGTTCAATTCTTGTCTTGCAACGCGGGAACATCGGTGTTTTGTGGCGCCGGTAATCCAATGCGAACCAAAGGGTCAAAGGGGGCCTTCATCCCCCGAGAAAACGAGGCTTGCTGATGAATACACACTTGTTCACCAACCGAAGTCGACAAATTGCCTTCGGCCTTTTGATGTTTATCGGCGCCATGATGTTTGCCAATCCAACACGGGCAGGCGGTGGCGGGGGGATTGACCTCGGCATTGAAATTCGTGAGGGGCTGGAATCTCAAGCGGTTTACGTCGGTCTTGGGATTCTCGTTGCGGTCTACGTGCTCATCATCTTCGAAACGGTGCACCGCACCCTCGCTGCAGCCGTTGGTGGCCTTGTTGCTTTGTTCGCCTTGAACCACTACAAAGTCGGCGATGCCTTGACGCTTGCAGAAGTTACCACGCTCATTGACTGGGAAACCATCGGCCTGTTGTTGGGGATGATGGTGATGGTTGGTATTCTGTCCAACACGGGCGTGTTCGAGTATTTCGCCGTTCTTTCGTACAAGAAAAGCGGTGGCTCAATCTGGACGCTGGTGGTCATTCTCTGTTCGGTGACGGCCGTTTTGTCAGCTTTTCTCGACAACGTGACGACGATGCTTTTGCTCACGCCCGTCACGATTCAACTCGCAAAAGTTCTGGATATCAAACCCATTCCTCTCCTGATTTCTGAAGTGTTGTTCTCAAACATCGGCGGGGCGGCGACCATGATCGGCGACCCCCCAAACATCATGATTGGGTCCGCTCTTTCCCCAACAAAAATCGAGGAAGCGGGTTACCCTGAATTGGCCCAATTCGGTGTGACGTTCAACGACTTTATCTTCGAAATGGGGCCAGGGATTTTGATGTGCATCGTCCCGAGTTTCATGCTGCTCAAATGGTATTACGCCGATGAATTCTCGGGTTCACGGATTCGTGATGTTGCTGAATTGGAGGCCAAGTACGGCATCAAAGACCCGCAAATGCTCAAAGTTGCAGGTTTTATCCTTGTTCTCGTGATTCTCAACTTCTTCCTTCACCCCATCACCCACATCGCCGTCTCCTGGATTGCTCTTGTGGGCGCCGTTGTGATGCTCCTGGCCACCGACCGGCACGAACTGGAAGAACCGCTCCATCACGTCGAATGGACCACCCTCCTCTTCTTCGCTGGGCTCTTTGTCTTGGTTCATTCCCTTCAAGAAATGGGCGTCATCAACTACATCGGCAAGTACGTCATGGCCGCCATCGAATTCTTCGGCAGCGACACCGGAGACGGCCAAACCGTTCGGCTGGCAGCCGCCATTCTGATCGTGCTTTGGGTTTCAGCCGTAGCCTCTGCCTTCATCGATAACATTCCTTACACGGCAACCATGATTCCCATCGTCCTCCAAATTTCCGACGAATTGGGAGGTTACTTGCTTGATCCACTGATCTGGGCCCTTGCCTTCGGCGCTTGTTTGGGTGGGAACGGGACGCTGATCGGTGCGTCGGCCAACGTGGTCACGGCGGGAATGTCAGAGGAGGCCGGTTATCCGATTTCGTTCAATGAATTCTTCAAAGCGGGTTTCCCAGTGATGATTCTCACCACGTTCATCGTATCGCTCTACATGCTGCTGGTGTTTATTGTCGGGGGTGAAGACAACGCTGTCTTCGTTAAGATCATCCTCGTCGGGATCACGGTTTTGAGCATCATCGGGCAGTTGGCTCGCGGTCGCAGCAAAGGAAAGTCGTTCGCCGAAGCCCTCGTTGACGACGAGATGCAAGGCCTTGGCGAGTTTGTCGTCGAGGCCAAGAGCAAAGCGACCAAAATGCTTCGTGGCGAAGAAGAGTGAACGCTCAGGCGGGCGTTGACTTCAAGTCCTGTTGGGCCAACGACATGCCGGGGCAGAGCCATGTTTGAGTGTCAAATCTGCGGATTGCTCTCCTTGGGCGGGACGGCGTGCCCTGCCTGCGGTAGTCAACTGCGGACCGACCTGGCCGTGAACATGGAAGGCGGTGAAACCCTCCCTTCCGAGGTGCCGGGCTTGGACGATGCTGCGGAAGCATGGTACGATTTGGAAGGCATTGAGCCTCCAACCGAAGAGACGGGGGTTGAGCCCGTTTCCGCTCAACAAGAGAGCGATTCAGGAGGGCTTCCGTTTGGCTTCCAAGGCGAGTCCAAGGTTTTCGCTCCACGGTTGCCTTTTGGCATCGGGAGTTCTGCCGAAGGTATTCCGTTCGACGCTGGCAACGGTTCTTCTCCAGTCTCCGGTGGTTCCACCGATCATGCAGTCGCCCCACCGCAAGTTTCGGACGTCCCCGCCGCCCCCGTTCCTGTCGCTTCGCTACCAGCGGAAGGGAAGCCAACGGAGCCTGTTGCTGTATCCGAGCCGTTGGAGAATCAGCCTACGGAAACACCGTTCAACGAACCCGTTGCTGCGGCTGATACTCAACCCATATCCCAACCGCCTGTGTCTGAATCTCCAGCACCTTCCTTGGACCACCCACCAACACCGGCGCCAGCCTTGGAGGCAACGCCAACGACGCCATCATCGGTCCAAAGCGAGGTGGCGCCCATCGTTCCGGCCACACCCACTCCCTCGACATCCGTCACGCCGATTGACTCAGAAGCCACCATGGTCGCCGCACCGGTCGCTACGGACTCCGGTCATTCAACCGAACCCGTTCGGCTCCAAACCGCCCGTTTGGTTCAGCCCTCGCCGGTTGCTTCGCCCGTTGAAACGATGGCTGTATCGGAAGCACCGGCTCCATCCGGGGCGGAAGATTTTCCTGACTACTGGAAAATTGACGCCGCCATTCCAAACTACGAAGAAATCTACGAACAGCAGGACGACGTCGTTGAGGTGGAATTCGGTTCGTACAACGAGGATGTCGTCGTCTACGACCACACAACGGATTCGCCCGCAGCCGTCTTCCACACACCCTTGGAAGCAAGTCCCGCTGCGGCTGCTGCGCCCTCCATCACGCTCGCCCTTCACCCCGTACAGGCCTTGCAGGTCGACGTGGGGGCGTCGACGGAGCTCTCTGCTGCGCTGAGTGAAGGATTTGCGATGATGCAACAAGCATCTTGGTCCCAGGCCGCTCGCGTGTTTCAACGCATGGCAGCCAGTTTGCCCAACAACCCGGAGGTGTTCAACAACTACGGGATCTCGCTCCTCCAACGGGCCATCGGCATGCGTGATGGCGCTGACCCCCAACAGCACGGTTTGGCCGAAGCTCAGTTTGAGTCTGCGATTCTCGCCCTCAGGGAGGCGGCGAAAGGTGCGCCGTCAAACGGGGACATTCTGGTCAATCTCGCCGTTGCCTTGGTCGAGAGCGGCCGTGCTGAGAAAGCGCTTGGCATCATGAACGTGCACAACGCCCGCTCACCAGGCTCAGCAAAGGGGTTGAACACGGCAGCGGTGGCGATGTTTAACCTCGGCCAATTGAGTCAGGCCAACGAAACGCTGCGAAAGGTCAGCGGCGATGCGGTTGCTCAGGAAAATCTTCAGAAATTGGCCCCCGCTCAACGCGCTTGAAATCGGAATCGTCTCAATTTCCCAAAAAAGGGACACTGTCCCTCAATGAAGCACCGACCGGTACCGATTTCTTCATATACGGGGGGAAGGTCGGGTGGTTGCTTAGCACCCTGTCATGCCTGTCATGGTGGGGGAAGGGCTGAGGAGAATCACCCTCGAGGAGGTGGTTTTCTGTTGAGGCCGAATTGGCATGACTAGATACCGAAGGGTTACTCATATGGTGTGGAAACATACACATGTGATGCTACAACCCAACTGGGGGATCGCTCGGCTCGAGTGCCGATGAAGGTCGTGACAAGCTGCGATAAGCTGCGGGTAGGCGCATGTATGCCTAAGATCCGCAGATGGCTGAATAGGACTTCCTGTTTCTTCGGAAACGGTCGCGTTAGCGATAGGGAACCCACCGAATTGAAGCATCTTAGTAGGTGGAGGAAATGAAATCAAAAGAGATTCCGTTAGTAGTGGCGAATGAACACGGATCAGGACAAGCCGAATCCCAAATCGAAAGAGAGGGAGATGTGGTTGGCAGTCTTTTGTCTAAGTCATGGAAGGAGAACTCACCTGGAATGGTGGATCCAAAGAGGGTGAAAGTCCCGTATCCGTACATGATATGACCACGTGACTGTCACAGAGTAGCATGCGTTGGAAATCGCGTGTGAATATGGGAGGCAGATACTTCCAATCCTAAATACAACTCGAGACCGATAGTTTACAAGTAACGTGAGTGAAAGCTGAAAAGTATCCTTAGCGGGATGTGAAAAGAACGTGAAACCAGTTGGGTACAGGCTGATTGGGCGTGAAAGCGAAGATATGAGCAGCGTCCAGTCGTGCGTTTAGAAAAATGCCCCAGGGAGTCTTGATCATTGGCGAGGTTAAGTGGTTGATCCACGTAGCCGAAGGGAAACCGACAAGTCCGCAGCAGTTTACTGTGAGGGACGAAGTGTGCTCGCTTGGAGTCAATGGTGGAGGACCTGAAGCCCGACGATCTATGCCTGGCCAGATTGAAGCCCGTTGAAAGATGGGTGGAGGATCGAACCGTTGCTGATCTGCAAATCGCTCGGACGAGCTGGGTATAGGGGTGAAAGTCCAATCGAGTTGGGCAATAGCAGGTTCCGCGTGAAACTACTCGTAGGTAGACGTTCGTGGAGATAGATTACGCTGTAGAGCACTGATTGTGCATTTAGGGGAAGCGATTCCTCGGTGTGCTGCCAAACTCCGAAGGTGTAATCGTTGTAGATACGAGCAGTGAGTGATGGTGGGTAAGCTACCATTACGCAAGGTGAACAAACCAGCCTGAAGTTAAGGTCCCTAAATATCAGTTAAGTGTCACAGACAAACCGTGTCCGTGGTCGAAAACAACCAGAAGGTGGGCTTAGAAGCAGCCATCCTTGAAAGAGTTCGTAACAGATCACTGGTCTAGCTTGCGGGCCGGGAAAAGGGACGGGGCTCAAACTGATTACCGATACTTCAGACCATCGAAAGATGATGTGGTAACGCGGCGTCGTGCATGGGCGGAAGGTAGGCTTTGAGGTCTACTGGACCGTGTACGAATGAGAGTCTTGGGAAGAGTAGCAGCACAGTGTGGTGAGAATCCGCACCGCCTTATAAACCAGGGTTCCTCGGCACTGTTTATCAGCCGAGGGTTAGCCGGTCCTAAGGTCATTCTTAACCGAAATGATCGAAAGGGAATGGCGTTAATATTCGTCAGCCCCTCACACAACAAATGGTGACGGCTTGGGCAAAGTCAATGGATCATATGCCAGGTCCATCGATACCTAATTTCTGGAGAACTGTCACAGTGAGAAGGAAAGAAAGTCCCAGGTCCCGTGAAAAACCGTGTGAGGTGACCGTACCGAGAACTGAAACAGGTGTTTTTGGGTGAGTAGCCTAAGGCGTATCGGATACAAGTATCGCGAGGGAACTCGGCAAAATAGCTCCGTAACTTCGGGAGAAGGAGTGCCAGATTGGGAACAATCTGGTCGCAGTGACTAGGGAGCTCCGACTGTTTAATAAAAACATAGGGGACTGCCAGATCGAAAGGTTGTGTATAGTCCCTGAATCCTGCTCAGTGCTGGTATCTTAAATCGGGTTTCAACCTGACGAAGGACCAGTAAACAGCGGGGGTAACTATGACCCTCTTAAGGTAGCGTAATACCTTGTCGCTTAATTGGCGACTTGCATGAATGGTCCAACGAGGGCTCCACTGTCCCCGCGATACGTCCGGCGAAATTGACTTTACTGGCGCACAGTCCAGTACATTCTACCCGCAAGCGAAGACCCCATAGAGCTTTACTGCAGCCTGTCGTTGCATAGTCGCTTTCCATGTACTGTGTAGGTGGGAGACGTTGATCCCTGAGACGCCAGTCTCAGGGGGAGTCGAAAGAAGAGACACCACCCTTGGAAGGTAACTATGCTAACTCTTAATGAGGACACCGATTGGTGGGCAGTTTGGGTGGGGCGCCACGCGCTCGAAAACCTAACAAGCGTGCCCAAAGGTCAGCTTAGGTGGTTCAGCACTCCACCGTTAACTGTAAGGGGAAAAGCTGGCTTGACGTGGATCTGCACAATGAGGATCGACGATGCGAAAGCAGGGCCTAACGAACCTACCAGCCTTATTTCTGAGGGCGGTAGATAACAGAAAAGTTACCTTGGGGATAATTGAGTTGTCACCAGCAAGAGCTCACATCGACCTGGTGGCTTGCTACTTCGATGTCGTCTCTTCCTATCCTGGGTCTGCAGCAGGACCCAAGGGTGGGGTTGTTCGCCCATTAAAAGGGATCGTGAGATGGGTTTAGACCGTCGTGAGACAGGTTTGTTGCTTGGTGGTAGAATCGCGTAAGGTGTCTGATGGAAGGGGTCCTTTAGTACGAGAGGAACGAGGGCTCGGGGCCACTAGTTTACCAGTTGTCTGGCAAGGCAATGCTGGGTAGCCACGCCCTGAAGGATAAGAGCTGAAAGCATCTAAGCTCGAAGCCACCCCAAAGACGAGACACCTCAGAACGCTCGTAAAAGACGAGATGATAGACTGCGGATGTAAGCACGAAGCTTCGGCGACGTGTTCAGTCCAGCAGCACTAATGTTCGAGCATCTTTTTTCGTGATGTATGTATCCGCACCATGAGTGCCCTTCGTCTAAAAGATCATGCCAATTCATTTGCGACGCTACGTCGCATCCTATCCGATTCGAAAAGAGATGGGTGCACGGTCACAGCGTAGGTGTTTACCTGGTCCCATTCCGAACCCAGAAGTCAAGCCCTACTGCGTCTCTCCCATTACTGTGGTACGAGAGTCCACGGGAAAGGAAGTCACTGTGCCCCTCTCTTTTCACTTCGGATCCTCGACCCGAAAGGGCGCTTAAGGCCGGTCCTCGTCACGAGGCCGGCCTTTTTTGCGTTTTCAAAAACACTCGTGCAAAACGAACACACAGGAGCGAACTCATGCCGATTGATACCGTTGATATCTTTGGCAGCGACCAAGTCGGGATTCATCTCGCTTCGGTTGGCGGTGTTCTCTTTCACCCACCTGAACTTCCACCTTTGGTCGTTGAGATGCTCGCAACCAACCTCGAACTTGAGCTTCAACCAATGACGGTTGGAGGATCAAACCTTGTTGGTGCCCTTGTTTGTGGGAACTCCAGAGGCATCGCCGTTGCCGATATCGCCACCGAAGGCGACATTGATGTCCTGACCGCCTTCGGCGATGTGGTCGTGATGGAAGGCGGTGTAAACACCGCTGGAAACCTCTTGGTTGTGAACGAACAAGGGGCTGTGGCGTCCCCGAGCATTCCGCACGAAGGTCTTGAGATTCTCGCAGAGGTCCTCGGCGTTGATGTCGCCTCGACAACCGTTGCGGGCCAGGATGTCGTAGGGAGTCTCGCTGTCGCCAACGATCAGGGGGTTTTGCTTCATCCTGATGTTACGCCCGATGAAGCCATGCTTATCGAGGATGTTCTCGGCGTGAAACCCATGGTTGGAACCGTTTCGTTTGGTTCTCCTTACGTGGGAGCGGGCGTCTGCGCATCAAACACCGGCGCCATCAGCGGTTCGCAAACGACGGGTCCAGAACTCAACCGAATTGAAGACGCCCTTGGCTTCCTATGACCAAGCCCATCAGCAGGCGCTGAAAGGTTCAAAGGCCGATTTTTTGAGTCATATGCCATGGGAGAAATGCTCTACGAAGGCAAAGTCAAGCAAGTTTGGTCGACCGACGACCCCGATGTCCTCGAATTCCGATTTACGAATCAAATTTCGGTGTTTGACCAAATCATTCCCTCGCTCATTCCTCGAAAGGGTGAATCCTTGAACCGAACAACCGCTCATTGGTTCAAACTCGTCGAGGATGCCGGCATCTGCAAAACCCACCTCATTGAAGTCAACGCTGCTGACCGGTGTCTCGTTCGCAAAGTGACCATCATCAAAGAACCCGGAGCGATTCCACGAGATATGGAATGGGTGTTCGTTCCCCTTGAAGTCATTGTCCGTCACTACCTGTCGGGCTCGGCATGGCGACGCTTTCAACGAGGGGAACTCTCTGCCGAAGCCTTGGGTGTGTCACCCGATTGCGAGTACGGTGTGAAACTCGAGAAACCCTTCGTTGAAGTGACAACGAAGTTTGAGCAATTCGATCGGAACATCGACCGAGCAGAGGGGCTTGCTATTTCGAACATCACGGATGAAGAGTACGACGCCATCGTTGCTGCTGCACTCGCCGTTGACGAAATCATCGAAAAAGAAGCGGCCAAAAACGGTCTTATTCATGTTGATGGAAAGAAAGAATTCGCCCTTGGTGACAACCGGGAAATCGTTCTTGTCGATACGTTTGGTACACTTGACGAAGACCGCTGGTGGGATGCTGAAGCATATGCCAACGGCGAATGCATCGAACTCTCCAAAGAATTTGTTCGCTCACACTACATCGATATCGGTCACCAAACCGCTTTGAAAGCGGCTCGTGATGCGGGTACGGATGAACCTCCCATTCCAGCGTTGCCTCAATCGGTCATTGACGACACCGCTGCTCTCTACGCATCGATGTACGAGCGGTTGACCTCGCAATCCTTCTGATCATCGGTGAGAACGAAGAGCGAGCCCGACACGGCGCCGCTCGGCGGCTTTGAGCAATGCGGAGAGATGTTTCGCAACATCCGCAACCCCTCCGTCAAGCGGTTCATCGTAGGACGCCGTCCATGCTCTGCTGGCGAAATCTTTTCGCAATTGATGAACGCCGTCGGCGGATAAGTATCCATGAATACGCATGCCACCAAACCCGTTCTCAAAGCGGTCATGCCCTCTGTGAGCGTCACGGCAGCCATGAGAAAGTTGTTCCAATCCGTTGATCATTCGGTCGTAGAGGGCTTCGCCGTCGTTTTCGGTGATGCTCCGGTTTGGACGGATGTGCTCGAGCAGGTAAGCCAACGCTGAACCGTCCCCGTGGGGAAACCTCCCGAATCGTTCCCGAGTGAGGGTCTCTCCAAGCGGGAGCGGTCGACCGTCGTTGGTTAACTCAACACAGGAGGTGAAGAGAAGCGTAGCGGCGTCCCACTGGATGGTCTGGAAGGAATCGGGGGTTTCCACGCCCTGTTGTTTGAGGCGAGTTTCCAACGACGCATCCTCTTGAACAAGCCTTTGCCAGAGTTGCTCATCGGCTTGCATGGCGGCTTCAATCGCCTGCATGACCTCCGAGGCAAGGTCCCCGTTGAACGCATCGAGTGTGTAAAACGGAGACGTTGTGGAGAGGGTTTTCTCGTCCATGGTTTGGGGTTGGTTGCCGCTCGGTTAAGACCTTGCTTTCTCGAACTTCAGCGGTCACCAAAGAAATCCTTCATCCGGTCTTCAATTGAACCTTCACGTTGCACGTCACCTTCCTCCCCCATTTCCTCTCGTAGGGAGGCGAGTCGACCACTGGCGGTTGCCGGAACATCGGGCTGCGATTCTTCAATGACCTCGATGACCGGAATGGCGTTCTGTTGGACTTCTTCGGTGCCGGGAGGTGTTTCTTCTACGGGCTCCTCCACTTGGAATTGAATATCGTCGCTCTCTGGTTCAGTTTCAAGGTTTGAAGGATCAACGTTCCCCTCCGTTTCTTCTTCGGCCTTCCCGCTTTCTTTCTGAGCGGGTTTGGGCTGACGATCTGGGGTCTTGCGGAGTTGGTTCCTTGGGGCCGGTTGACGAATCAATCCTCCAAACCAAGCGGCTGAAAACAAGACAGCAGCAATGCCAAGGACCCATCCAACCTCATTGGAGGTTACGCTCAACAACCCCTCCGACTTGTAGAACGCACTCTTGGTGTCGTCGTCGGGGTCGTCATCGATGTCGAAGGGAACGCTGCATGAAACCGTGGCGGTGACCCTCTCATCTTTTTCGATGGAGTTCGGGTTCTCGATTGAAATGACCGGAGCAAACTCGGCGTAGGCAATGTCCACGACGTACGTTGTGCTCCAGCCGCCGGATGCTTCCACATAGAGCTCGCAGACGGCTTGTTCCAAAACGCTGTAACCGGTTCGCTGGATACCGACCGTGATGTCACCGTCTGCCGTCAATGAATTGATGCCAATGTTCCAATTTGCTGCCCGAGAGGTGACGTCGGTGTTGAGATTTACCAATTCTCGGCCGTATTGGTCATGCCCGGTCAGGACGATGCCGAACATGCCCGGTTCGGGCGTCCAATCAAGCACCGTGAGGTTGACGGTTTCTCGACCACCGGTGTTCACCGTCCAGATTTCGGTTTGAAGGGGGACCCGTTCGCCCCTTGAGGTGATCACCGTAAGGGCTGCTCGCAGGACTTCTGCATCGTCAGCAGCAAGATCGCATTGTGCAACGGTCCCGCTGATTGGAACTCGTCCAAGATTGTCGAAGACGCCGGGGAGAAAGGCGCATGTTATGGTTGATTCAGGATAGGTGCGTGCAACCGCATAGAGCGAGAGGTTGGTTGAAGTGGACTCGCTGGAAAAGACGACTTCGTATTCGCCAGTGGTTGAGGGTTGGTTGAAGTTGACCGCATTTCCCTCCACCTGCAAGGTCAAACCGGAATTCACCGATGGAGAATCGCCGTCACCCAGATGGAATTCAACGGACTGATGGGTGCTGACATAGGCATCTCGAACCGGAGTTTGCGCCCATGAAATCGAACCGTAGGCGACCTCCATGTTGTGGGCAACGGTTCCCAAAATGGGGTGATGCACGTTGACCGTGACCAAAAACCGTTGACCGTTCCACCCCGTGGCCGGTATCAATTGAAGCGGGAGTCCGCTGATGTCGCCTGGAGCAAGAATCATTTGCGTTCCTTGTTGGGTTGACCAACCCTCGGGGAGGCCGTCGACATCAACGCTGATCATGGCGATGTCGTTGCCGAGGTTGTGTATCCAAGCAGTCGGGTAGCCTCCTTGCTCGTTGACGGTCCATGCACTGCGATGGTCCACGATGATGTTGGGTTGAGCCCCTACACGGACCGGTACCTCTTCCTCGATTGAACCGGAGGTGTCGTTTCCAGTGACGCGAATACGGAGAACACCAATTTCCCCCGCGACGGCGTTTGCGGGTGGTTCGACAAAGACGGTGAACATGACCGTGGAATACGGCGCAACACCCTCAATGGCATCGGGCAACGTGATGTTCCATCCAGCTCCCGCCTTTGCAAAGAACGCCGTTTCGTAGGCGTTGCCGGTGTGGACGAGTTGGAGGGTGAGGTTTTCCCCGGTCGGTTCAATCTCAAGGTCGGCTCCTGTGAGGTTCAACCGCCAGCTCGAGACGGGGAGGACCTCAATGATGAGTGTCGTTTCACCCACGACATAGCCGCTGGTCATGTGCAACAAGGTCACCTCTGCTTGCGACCCAGCCCATGCATTGGTCGGCACATCGAGGAGAAACCAAACCACCTGTGATGCGTTAACGGCCAGGGAGGCTGAGGCAACCGACTGGGAAGGCCATTGAGCGGTATCGTTGCCGAACGCTTGAACCTCGATCTGGGGGACGAGGGTGACGTCATCGATTGCATTGCCGAGGTTTTTGACCTCCAAGGAAAGGTTGAGCACCTCGCCGGGGACCGTTTGATGGTTCGTTCCGTTGAGGGACGTGACTTCCCATTCGTGACTTGGCGCGGCCTGCAGGTTGACGGATACGGCGTCGAAGACCGCTCCGTTCCCCCCCTCAGAGGTCCAAGTAAACGTGATTTCGAAAGGAACCTGTGCAGGGACGTCCTCCGAGAGGACAATATCGACGGTTCCAATACCGGTGGAAAGCGGCCCGAGCGTCTT
>Ga0255780_10003705_pt1 | contig 13265 bp, 21 predicted proteins | sample 071ome_32_FD_179978 | JGI IMG/M metagenome (GOLD analysis project Ga0255780, IMG submission 179978) | Coastal salt marsh microbial communities from the Groves Creek Marsh, Skidaway Island, Georgia - 071405AT metaG (version 2) | ecosystem: Environmental > Aquatic > Marine > Intertidal zone >... | reverse complement strand
TCCTCGTTGTCTTGGAGGAGGAGATTTTAATAACGTTGTTCCCGCATGTTTATCATGCAATCAGGCTAAAGGAAGTAAAAATTGGCTCTCGTGGATGAGAGCTACCTTCGGTATTACACCGAGAGAAACCCTTATCTCATCTTACATTAAATGAACCAGAATGATTTAGCTAGATTCATAATGTCAATGTTTGGCATGAGTCAGCAACAAATTACTAACGAGGCTGCTGTTAATCAATTGTCACCTCGTCCTGGAGTTCAAGCTCCGCAACCTGGGTCTATTGTACCCCAGGGTCAAACTAACATGTTTACTCAAGCAGGTAAACTTCGGGATTTTAGCAAACCTGCTATGGCTCGGACTCGTCCTGCTACACTAACTCCAGTTCAATTAAACAACCCTTTAACGCTTAACCCTGGTCCTTTGCGTCCTGCCGCACCTGGACAGCTGAGCATTTTTGGTACTAACCCTAATGCTACTGTCACTGCTGCTGATCTTCTTCGAGCACCTAGCATTCCTCCAGAAGGTAGTGCTACTAGACCTAACCCGAGGTCTAATCCTTTTTTACAAACACCTAAAATTGAATCAGGTGTAGGCACTAAACCTCAATTTAAACCTAACCTACTAACTCGTGGTCTGCGTAGACTAGATAATGCGACTCGCAATACTTACAACCGTGTTGTTGGTGTAAATAACAAACCTGGTTTAGGTAAAGGTGGTTACGCAGCAATTAGCCTTGGGCTTGCTGACGTTGTTCAAGACATTATTCTTCAACGTTATTTTCCTGAAACTTACGAACTAAAACAAGCTAACCTTGTTGGAACGGATATGAACACTACTCGTGAAGACATCCGAGCACGACGCGAAGCGCTAGCTAACGCTCAACAGCAATTAACTCAAGTTGTTCAACCTGCAGCTGACGAAAGTGTTTCTAAGAAAAAAGTTGACCCTGTTGCTCCTGTGCAGATGACTGATGTCGATAATCCTGTTCCTGTCAGGATTCCTAGTAGTCAAGTACGTCCTCCTGTACAAGTAACTGCACAACCGACGCCTGTTGCACCTAAAGAATCTGCTTATGGTGCGTCTGGTAAAGAGTTGTACATGAAATCTAAAGGTAAGAACCCGCTAATGATTAAATATTTTGGCGAATCTTACGCTACAGATAAAACCAGGAAATTTACCTGATGGACTTTTTAAAACAAGTTAGAAATCTTTTAAAAATTAACCTAAAACCTACCGTATATCACGGTACCAGAGCTGCTGGTGAGATTATGAGCGAAGGGTTTAAACCTTCTAGAGCTGGTAATTTTGGTCCAGGAGTTTATGTCACTAATAATCAAGACATTGCTGAAGGTTATGCTAGAGGTTTTCGAGCTAAAACAGCTGCAGAACAGCGTGAAAAACTAAGGTCTAAACCTAAAGTACTTAAAGGACAGCTGCCTCCAGGCACTAAACTTGTAGATATTAACAAACTACCTTCTAGTTTAAAAGGGTTTGATACTCTTCAAGATTTTGTACAAGCTTCAAGGGCTCAAGGTTATCATGGTGCTGGGTACAACACTCGGGCTATGAACGAAACTATTTTGTTTGACAAAAACCTTGCAAACTCAGCTTTTAGAACTGGTGGTTTTAGAAGTATGCCTATAATGAAGGATACTACAAAAGGTTTAGCGTTTCAAAAAATTACACTACCTTTAGTAGAAGCTCTACTTAAAAGCATGGGGCGTCCTGGAATGCCTATGATGGGTCGTAACCTTTTTGGTAAAAACGCTCCCGTCTATAAAACTCCTTACAATAAATAATGAATAACGTCCTAGAGGCGTTGCGTGGTGATTTCAAGCTGTTTCTGCAAGCCTTGTGGCAGCAGCTTGATCTCCCCTCTCCTACCCGCGCACAATACGCCATTGCAGACTACCTTCAACACGGTCCTAAACGTCTACAGATCCAAGCTTTCCGAGGAGTCGGTAAATCGTGGATTACTGGAGCCTTTGTTTTATGGACCTTGTTTAAAGACCCGGAGAAAAAGATTATGATTATCTCCGCTTCTAAAGAGCGGGCTGATAACATGTCTATCTTTCTACAAAAATTAATTATTGAAACACCATGGCTGAACCATCTCCAACCGAAGAGCGACGACGCCCGATGGAGCCGGATTTCTTTCGATGTCCAATGCTCACCTCACCAGGCTCCGTCTGTGAAGTCTGTGGGCATTACCGGTCAGCTGACTGGTTCCCGTGCGGACTTGATGATTCTGGACGATATCGAAGTTCCTGGTAACTCAATGACTGAGTTGATGCGAGAAAAACTTCTACAGTTGTGTACGGAAGCTGAATCTATCCTTACTCCAAAGAAAGATTCTCGTATTTGCTACCTTGGTACTCCTCAGACATCCTTTACCGTTTACAATAAGCTAGCTGAGAGGTCCTACAAGCCCTTTGTTTGGCCTGCTAGGTATCCCAAGAAGGTAAGCCAGTATGAAGGGCTTCTAGCGCCCCAAATTGTGGGGGATATGGACAACGGTGCAGAGCCTTGGGGTGTCACAGATCCTGACCGTTTTGGTGACGAGGATCTAATCGAGCGTGAAGCGTCCATGGGACGGTCTAATTTCATGCTACAGTTCATGTTAGACACGAGTCTTAGTGATGCAGAAAAGTTCCCACTTAAGATGGCTGACCTTATTGTCACCTCTGTTAACCCTACTACTGCTCCCGAATCCGTCGTTTGGTGCTCCGATCCAGCAAACCTACTCAAAGAACTTCCGACTGTTGGGCTACCTGGAGACTATTTCTATGGCCCGATGCAGCTCCAAGGGGAGTGGAACCCATATACAGAAACAATTTGCTCGGTTGATCCATCGGGTCGAGGAACGGATGAGACAGCAGCAGCTTTTATCTCCCAGCGAAACGGTTTCTTGTACTTGCATGAAATGCGTGCTTACCGAGACGGCTACTCAGACAAGACGCTCTTGGACATTTTAAGAGGTTGTAAAAAGTTTGGTGTAACCAAGCTTCTTATTGAGACAAACTTTGGTGACGGTATCGTCGGTGAACTTTTTAAAAAACACCTTCAACAAACTAAACAAGCTATAGACATCGAAGAGGTACGCGCTAATGTCAGAAAGGAAGACCGTATTATTGATTCCCTTGAGCCTGTCCTTAATCAACACCGCCTTGTTGTTAATCGCTCTGTCATCGACTGGGATTACAACTCAAATAAAGACGCAGCTCCAGAAGAACGCCTCCTCTATATGCTCTTCTATCAAATGAGTCGCATGTGCCGTGAAAAAGGCGCAGTTAAACATGACGACAGATTAGACTGCTTAGCTCAAGGTGTTAAATATTTTACAGACGCCCTGGCTATCTCAGCTAATCAAGAGATGATAAATCGACGAAGAGACGACTGGAATGACCTTCAAGAGTCTTGGCTGGAGAACCCTCAAGAAGCAGCAAATCACATGGCTTTTGGGTTTGATCTTCAAACAAGACAAAAAGCTCGAAACCTTAACGGAGACAAGCGATTTCACAGATGGGTCCCGTAACCAGCTCCCTATACAGGAGGAGGGAAGGGTGGACCCGAGCCCTGTAGGGGGGAAAGACAATCAATTATCATTGATTATCCTCCCCCTTTTTTCTCTTATTATAGATGAGCGATGAGTGCTCATGTCTTAATAAGACACATTTTCCTTTTTATTTTTTTTAATCAGGACTCAAATCACCCCGTGCTCTGCACAGCTCAGACTGTGCCCTGCACAAAGTACTATAGTATGTACCCACCAACATGCACAAAGTAGAACTCATTCACGTAACTCCCAATGCTGAAGAACTCGTAGCTTATATGGCACGAGTCTCTAATCCAAAGAATCAAGACAACAAAGAAACAGCTCCAAAACTTATTAGGTATCTAATCAAGCATAAACATTGGAGTCCTTTTGAAATGGTAAATATGTGTGTAGAAATTAGAACTACACGCAGTATTGCAGCTCAGATCCTTAGGCATCGTAGCTTTTCATTTCAAGAGTTTAGTCAAAGGTACTCGGAAGTCTATTCTTTGCCAGTATTGCCGCGACTTAGAGAGCAAGATCTGATTAATAGACAAAATTCTACTAATACCCTCGATCCGTCTCTTGTCGATAGTCTAACTGATGACATTGAGCAACATTATGACAATTGTATGAAGCTTTATCATCAATTGTTGGATAAAGGGGTTGCTAAAGAGTGTGCTAGGGAGGTCTTGCCTCTGTCTACACCTACTCGGATGTATATGAACGGTACTTTGCGGTCTTGGCTGCACTATTGTGACCTTAGAACGTCTAATGGTACCCAATATGAGCATAAATTGATTGCTGATGAGGTTCAAGACATCATTATTGCACAGTTTCCGTCTATTGCAGCGGCTATGTGGTCGTAAAATTTTGACAGAAATTTCTTAAGTCTAATCGTGTGTCCGGCGGCTGACTCTTCACCCCGTAGGGGGGGTCCGAATGTCTCGAATTGCTACGGGGTGGCGGGTATCGCTTGACGGATGGGGTGGGGGCATGGTAATGGGCGGTGCCGATGCCGTGGATGCCGTGACATCTGTGGCGCCACCTGGGATCTGAAGGATTGCGACTGAATTCTTAAAACAATCTGAATAAACATTGACAGGAGAAAAAGACTCGATATCATCCGTGAGATCCATTGGTATGACTGCGATCTGGCCTCTTATGTAGCGCTCGCTACAGCCAAACCGCTTGACTCATGCCTTAGGATGACCGAAGCCACGCAATCCATTCTCATGACACAGCCCAATGGCTACATCCTGTGGGAGGGTCCGTCTCCTATTGATGGCTCACCACTGGTGGCGATAGTCACCATCAAGACCAGCAACCGCAAGACGGGCAACATGGCCCAAGTGTGGATCCTTAATAGATCCTTAAATCCTGTGGACGCCGTAGCGATTGGCGCCGATTATTCCATTTGTGGGAACTGCCCACACCGCAAACAATCCAACGGGGTGAGAACTTGCTATGTCAACGTCGGACAGGCGCCGCGGTCTGTATGGCTTGCCTATCAACGAGGAGCCTACCCGCACCTTTCCAAAGAGAGCTACGCCACAGTCTTTAGCGGCATTAAAGTCCGTTGGGGCGCTTATGGTGATCCCGCTATGTTGCCTGGGGTTCTTCTGTCTTCCGTTAATCATTACGCCGCTGGTCACACAGCCTACACCCATCAATGGCGCCAGCCGTTCGCAAGTTGGGCTGTGGGAATGATGATGGCATCATGCGACAGTGTTAAGGATTATGAACAGGCGAGGGAGATGGGATGGCGAACCTTTAATGTGGTTTCAGTCGCAACCAAGCCAACTGTCAAAGCTAAGCAATGCCCTGCAACCGTTGAGGGTAGCACTGCCCAGTGTGCAACTTGCGCTCTGTGCGATGGTGCTCGGGTTGACATTTTTGTTAATGCTCATGGTCCTTCTGCCAAACGTGTGACTTATGTCTGAATCCAAACGTCAAGCTTATTACGAAATGTTGCATAAGCTGTACGGCTTGACTGCAACTGAAGAAGACCTTCTACGATGGGTAAAGCAGCAAAGGCTGCGGACCTATTCTTCACCATCACAACCACAACCATGATTGAACTCTGGATCGACAGCGAGTATGCTGAGGATGTTACGAATTCCAACATTCCAGCATGTGACATTCACCACGAGCCCGAGCATTCATGCTATCGTGTCATCATCAGGCACATCAATGAGATGTACTGGCTGACGCAATCGTGGGATGCAATCGCTGAACACTTTGGTTTCCAACCTGAATCCATCATTTACTGCGGCTAATCATGCAACTCTGGACTCTTACTCGCACCTCTGGGTGCTGCGGCGACACCATTGTGCTGGGTGTCTTCGAGAACATGCAAGCTGCCACCTATCGCATGAATCACATAGCGACCTATGCTGATCCTGGCGACGAGCTTCATGTAGAATTGTTTCAGCTTGCAACCGAAGAGGAAGAACGCAAGCGCTGGGGCATTAAGATGAACAAGTCCACCACCACTGAGGACAACTGATCATGACTCTCACCGGTTACCATCTCACTGATCGTTTGCTTACCAAGGCAGCAAGCTGGCTTAGCTCCCGTGGCTACTATCCAGCTATGACCGATCCATCGCTGACCTACAGCGGTCTCCGTGCCCATGTTATGTTCATTGTTGAGCAGAACCCAGGGCTCCGGTGTTACGAGATCGAGCACCGCCTGAGGATCAACACTCCAAAGCAGCGAGTCACCAACAGCATCCTGCGGGATCTTGAGGAGGACAGGCTAATCATGGCGATCAACGACACACCCAAGTCACCACGTCGCTACTACTTCACCGAGAAGTTCTGACCACACTGGGCAGCCGCAAGGCGTAAGTCCCAGGCTTTTTTTTCGGTTTATTCACCATCACGCAGGGGGTATGGCTAACAAAAAGTACTTTCCAAACAACTGGCAAGAATACGCTGAGGCCTCGGATGATTGCTTTCAACAGCATACATTCGAGGAGATCATGACATGGAAGGTTGCAGGATGGGAGCTTCCGTCTTCTGTCTACTGCATCATTCGTGAAATGAATCTTAAGACTGGCAAGGTAAAAGAGCATACCTACCAGCGAAAACATGCAGCACATGCTAAAGTTGAAGAGCTACTCAGTACTCCTGACACGGAGTTTGTAGTAGCAGACAACGAGTCCATTCACCACCTTTTTCCTGGCGACCATGCTGACTTTGATGAAAACGGCTGTGATTTCTGATTACGACATTGATGATCCACTCTTCGATGTTGATGATTACGAATTCATGCAAGACCTTGTTCAACCAATTGATTTGAATGGCGACCGAGAGTGAAATTGAAGCCCAGTACGAACTGGAACGAACAGCTATCAGCTGTGGTTTACAACGCCTTCACAAGAACACATACAATGTGGAGTCCAAGGACTATGCCAGTGCCTCAATTTATGGCATAGCCAGCGTTGACACTCTCATTCCTCTTGTTATCCATACGATCGAACAAACCAATTGGAAGATTCGTAAAGGTAACAGTGGTGTAGCATTCAAAGAAATTGCTACTTATCTTGCTGACATCGAACCTTTTGCTGCAGCAGCTATTACTTGTAAGGTTGTTTTTGATAAGGTGTTTAGCCTTAAAGATAACAGCTCCAAGTTTGCTACCATATGTGATTCAATTGGTGCAGCAGTTGAGCAAGAATGTCAAATGCGTTACTATGAGCGTGAGTGTCCTGAACTTCTTAACTTTTTAAAGAAGAAGTACTGGCATCAAGCAAGTGGTACGCAGCAGAAGTTTGTCAACATACGACGAGCTATGAATAGTAGCGGTCATGTGTGGCATACTTGGGGATCTACTGTCCGAGTCAGGCTAGGTAACTGGCTGCTTGACTGTGTATGCAGTGCAAGTGGTTGGTTTACTGTCATGAACGTGCGTCAAGGTAAAAAGACAATCAATCATGTGGTGCCTACTGCTGAGTTCATGGACATCAAGGACGAGATCATGTCCAACGCTGAGCTGTTCAGCGCCATTGCTTGGCCGATGCTGATCCCTCCAAAGGAGTGGTCAAAGGATCAAGAAGGTGGCTACCTGCTGAATGAGGTGATGCGTGGTCATGACATGATCCGACGCGGTAACCAGCTCCCTATACAGGAGGAAACACCTTACCAATTCCTGAACAGGATTCAAGGTGTGTCGTACAAGCTGAATCCCTTCATTGTGGACGTGGCTGAACAACTTCTGGAACTACGCAGGAAGGTGGGGAAGTTTATCCCCATCGTTGAACTACCTCTGCCTCCTAAGCCAGCAGACATTGCTGACAATGAGGAGAGCAGGCATCAGTACAGACGTGCTGCTGCTGAGGTACTGAACATCAACGCTGCAGCATTCAAGCAATCGTGTCGTACACGAATGACAATGGATGCAGCGAAGCGATTCAAAGACAAGGAAAGGTTTTACTTACCTTGGTCATTTGATTATCGTGGAAGAGCGTACCCAATTCCTGCATTTCTTACACCACAAGATACTGACTTTGGTAAGTCATTACTAAAGTTTGCTGATGAAGCATTCATGTATCCTGAAGCTGAGGAATGGTTAGCCTTTCAGGTGTCTACGACTTATGGTCTAGATAAAGCTCCTATTGAAGAGCGTCTTGAATGGACTATTCACCATCACGAGTTGATCTCTCGTATTGTCAATGACCCAATTGGTACGATTCCTGAATGGGAAGCTGCTGATGAACCTTGGCAATTCTTAGCTGCGTGTGAGGAATACTATCACTGCTGTATTGTATGTGATAGACAATTTACTTCCTTGATGATAGCCACAGACGCCACGTGTTCAGGGCTCCAGGTCCTGGCAGGGCTGGCAAGGGATAAGAGTACAGCACAATTAGTGAATGTTACTCCAAGTGATCGACCACAAGATGCATACAAAGTTATAGCGGAAGAGGCTAAACCTCACTGTCCTGTGTCTATTCAACAGTACATGGATAGAAAGGTAACCAAAAGAACCGTCATGACTGTTCCTTACAATGCAAAACCATTCTCTAATAGAAGTTACATTCGTGAAGCTTTGAAAGAGAAAGGTGTCGAGATCTCTAAAGAAGATCTAACAACGACTGTCAATGCTGTAAGGGAAGCTATGTATCGAGTCGTTCCTGGTCCCATGGCTGTTATGGATTGGATCGAAAAGGAAGTAAGAGAAGCATTCCGTAGAGGTAAAACTGAATTGGTCTGGACTACTCCGTCTGGATTTACAGTGACTCAACGGTTAATGAAAAAGAACATTGAACAGTTACAACTACAGCTGCTTGGTAAAGTCAAGCGTGTCTACGTTGCTAACGGTGAGACAAATGAGATTGATGTACGTCATCATTGTAATGCGACAGCTCCTAATCTGATCCATTCACTCGATGCCAGCATCCTCCATCTAAGTGCCATCAAGTTCGATGCTCCTTTAGCTTTAATTCATGATTCAGTCCTGTGTCGTGCCACTGACATGACCAGTTTGTCTGCTATCGTGAGGGAGACGTACTGCTATCTCTTTGCTGATCATGACTACTTGTCTGATTGGGCTAAGCAGATAGGGGCTACGTCTGAACCACCGATCATTGGGACCCTCAAACCTGAGAACGTCCTAGCCTCCACCTATTTCTTTTGTTGATGTCTAAAACCATCGTCACCCAAAACCCTGTTCGTCTTGAAGGTTATCAAGCTGTCTTTCAGCCAAGCAAGTATGGCAAGTTGAATCTTGCCTGCATTGTGGATGAGACCCTTGTCGAACAACTTGAAGCTACTCGCTCTGAACTCCTTGACTGGTGTAAGAGTAAAGTCAAGAACCCTCGTCGTTCTGTCTGTAAACCTGAGCCCTGGGAGGAAGTCTCCAAGGGTATGTATCGAGTGAACTTCCGTTGGGATCCTGACTCTCCTGTTCCCATTGTGGACAGTGAGGGTACTCCGATCACTGAAGAGATCCCTCTGTACTCCGGCAGTCTTGTCAAAGTAGCTTTCCGCCAGAAGCCTTACACTCTTCCTGACGACAGCTATGGCACGTCTCTTAAATTGCAAGCGATCCAAGTCATCCAAGCTAGTGGTTCTGCTGGTGTGGATGGTGGAGATCTTGACGCGACAGAAGCCGCTGCCCTTTTCGGTCAGACTAAAGGCTTCAAAGCAAACGAACCAAACGTAACTCCTAACACCACCGAGGACACCGATGATTTTTGAATACGACATTGTGAAGTCTGAACTTGGCGGGCTGTATGAAGCCACGCTGACTGTTGAACTTCCCCGCATCACTGTTCAGCGCTTCAAAGCTGATCGATCTGATTTCAAGTACGAGATGCGTCGTGCTGTGTCTGAGATCGTCGAAGAGATCATTGAAAAAGCCATCGACGACTGATGAAATACCGCTCAGGTCTAGAAAAGAAAGTCGCTGACCTTCTACAAGAACTGAGCGTTCCATTTGAATACGAGAGCACCAAGGTTCCTTACGTGTTGCAATGCACCTACACACCGGACTTTCTCCTCCCAAATGGTGTCTATCTTGAAACCAAGGGACAGTTCACACCTGAAGATCGTCGCAAGATGCTGGCTGTCAAAGCTATGCATCCTGAGCTTGACATTCGGATGGTGTTTCAAGCCCCTTACAACAAGATCGACAAACGCTCTAAAACAACGTATGCTGCTTGGTGCGAAAAGAATGGCATCCAGTGGTGTGCATTTCATTCCATCCCCATAGAATGGTTCAAATGAAAACCCCTTACGGAACTGTTGAGTTTTACGCTGAACAGTTCAGTGACATCCTTGCTGATGTCGATGCTTTGGAATCCTCTTACGGTGCAAACATTGTTAAGGGATTCTATCAAGCTGTTGACGGTTGGCTTGATTACCACAAAAATCAAACAGAAGCTTACGCAGAGCTTCGTCGTTCCATTCAAGAGGCTGCCCTCAATGGCTGATCTACGGACCATCAAAGACTGTGCCTACTATCTGATCATGGCACTCGACAAAACCTCCTCCGCACAAGACGTACTCGAAGGCTTTGAACAAGCCCTGGATGACTATGAATGTTTCATCGTTCAACCACGAGGAATCAACGAGCGAGAGCGAGTTTTTACGTCATGAGCCCTGTCCGTCTTGCGGAAGTTCAGACGCTAATAGTCTGTATTCTGATGGGCACAGCTATTGCTTTGCTTGTCAGTCCTGGACCCCAGGAGACGGACAAACCTATTCACCATCACGCTCGACCTCAAGGGCAATGCTAAAAGGTTCCGCTTCAAGGCTTACCAAACGAGGCATCAGCGAAAAGGTCTGTCAACAGTACAAGATCTACAAAGACGGAGACGTTCTGCGTTTCCACTACTTTGATGAAGCTGGTATCTTGCTTGGTGCCAAGATCAAAACCAAGAACAAGATCTTTACTTATGAAGGAACAGCACCCACCTGCCTCTTTGGACAACACTTGTTTCCCGCCACTGGAAAACGAGTCGTCATTACTGAAGGGGAACTCGATGCAGCTTCATGTCAAGAAGCTATGTCGGGGTGGCCGATGGTTTCTCTACCTAGCGGTGCCGCTTCGGCAAGGAAGTCGATTCAAAGGGCTATCCCCTGGCTCCAGGGTTATGAGGAGATTGTCCTGTTCTTCGACAATGACGAGGCTGGCCGTAAGGCGGCGGAGGATGCAGCAAGCGTCCTACCACCAGGCAAGACGAAGATTGCACGACTGGAGACACATAAGGATGCTTCAGACGCGCTACAGGCAAACGATTCACAACTAATTCGTGAGGCGATTTGGAATGCCATTCCTTACCGTCCTGACGGCATTGTAGATTGCAAAACTCTGCATGATCTAGTCACTACTCCCTCACCTCCGTCTGATCATGACTACCCCTTTCAAGGACTACAAGATAAACTGCACGGGATCCGGTATGGAGAACTTGTCACGATTACTGCAGGTTCTGGTATCGGAAAGTCTTCCGTTTGTAGGTACCTTGCAACTCACCTTTTACAAAAAGGAGAGCGGGTCGGTTATGTGGCACTTGAAGAGTCAAACAGGCGTACAGCTCTCGGACTGATGTCCTCAGCAGTTGGTAAATCACTTCACCTTGGCGAACATGAACGATCTACTCTCGACGAAGCGTATCAAGCTACTCTTGCTAATTGGAATCTCTTTCTTTTTGATGGCTTCGGTAGTTTCGATCCCGATGTACTCTACAACCGAATTGAATACCTTGCTTGCGGGTTAGATACCAAGGTTATCTTCCTCGATCACTTGTCTATCCTTCTCTCCGGTCTGGAGGGTGAGGAGCGACGGATGATTGACCAAACCATGACCCGCCTGCGTTCCCTTGTGGAGCGTACTGGTATCGCATTGTTCCTTGTATCCCACCTACGCCGCCCAAGCGGAGACACCAATCATGAAGAAGGCGCAAGAGTGCATCTCGGACAACTTCGAGGTTCGGCAGCTATTGCTCAACTGTCAGATGGAGTTATTGCGCTTGAACGGGACCAGCAAGCGGATCGAGGAGCGTCTGGAACGACTGTGCGAGTCCTTAAAAACAGATACTCTGGAGAAGTAGGCATTGCCTGTAAACTTACCTATGATCTAGAAACTTGTAAATTCCATGAAAATGCGTGTGACGAACCTGGGTTCGACCCAACAACCGATTTCTAAACCAAACCCTCCCACTCCTGAAGCAGTTGCAAAGGCACAGTTCGTCGATAAGACTTACCAATGGAAGGGATCTGCGGCGAATAAAGCTGCTAACGTACAACCTAATATTTAACGGACTGATCTTTGTTACCAACCTGTTCATCGTGGCAGGTGTTATCCGTCATTGGAACGACCAATGAGTGCTTACTTATTTGACCTCGAAACAGACGGACTTTACAATGATTGCACCCAGATTCACTGTGTTGGCGTTTATGATCTCGATGCCCGCAAAGCTTTGGTCTACAACGACCAAGGTGATCAAGCTCCGATATCTCAAGCTATTACCATGCTTGAAGGTGCGGACTACATCATCGGGCACAATGTCATAAACTACGACATTCCAGTGATCAAGAAACTTTACCCTTGGTTTAAACCTGAGGGTCAGGTTGTTGACACATTGTTACTGTCTCGTCTCTACCATGCAGACATTCTTGACATCGATCAACGCCGTAAGTGGAACATGATGCCACTGAAACTTTATGGGCGTCACAGCCTTGAGAGTTACGGTTATCGACTTGGCTGCTTCAAACAGGACTTCGGTAAAACGACGGACTGGAAGGAATGGAGCCAGGAGATGCAAGACTACTGCGAACAAGACGTACAAGTCACACTCCACCTATGGAATCATTTCCACAAATACCTGAATGGGTAATCCTTGAACATGACATCGCAACCATCCTCACCCGACAAGAATTACATGGATGGCGCTTTGATGAGAGCGCTGCATGGCAACTTGAATGTACTCTCAGAGGAGAGCTGGAAAGCCTTACTCAAGTACTTCGGGACCGGCACCCTCTCATCGCAGGGAGCGAGTTTACTCCGAAGCGACCTAATCGAACACAAGGATATGTGCAGGGTGCCACATTCACTCGCTTAAAAGAATTCAATCCAACTTCACGAGACCACATCGCATGGGTTCTACAAACGCACTACGGATGGTCACCTTCTACCATGACCCAAACAGGGAAACCAATGGTGGACGAAGTGATTCTGAAGGATATTCAGAACGATTTCGCCCAGATGTGTTCCCGCTGCT
>Ga0255780_10003693_pt1 | contig 13289 bp, 10 predicted proteins | sample 071ome_32_FD_179978 | JGI IMG/M metagenome (GOLD analysis project Ga0255780, IMG submission 179978) | Coastal salt marsh microbial communities from the Groves Creek Marsh, Skidaway Island, Georgia - 071405AT metaG (version 2) | ecosystem: Environmental > Aquatic > Marine > Intertidal zone >... | reverse complement strand
AAAGTATTTTTGCGGCTGCAGAAGAGACCGTTTCCGCCTACTTCCAAAAAAAATTGTTCAAACCTGATGCCGGCTCCATCGAGATTTTTGGAGACCGCTACATACTGCTGCGCGGCGCCTCGATCTCGGTAGAATTTTTCCAGCTGTGTCGAAAGATTTTTGGTGAGCAAAATGAGCTTGAAGCAGACATGTTTGCTTCCAGCCTGCTTTACGAACTGGCTCATTCCATCGGCAGCTCTGATGCGAAAAGATTTCACGAAAAAATGGGTTTGGAGGATCCTGTTTCCAAGCTTTCAGCTGGCCCTATTCACTTCTCCCATTCTGGCTGGGCGTTTGTAAACATCGATGAGGAGTCATCACCTAGTCCAGACCACAACTTCTTTCTTTCCTACACACATCCTTACTCGTTCGAAAGCGATGCCTGGAAGCAATCTTCGCTAACACCTCAGAGCCCAGTGTGTGTAATGAATGCCGGGTATTCCAGCGGCTGGTGTGAAGAAAGCTTCGGGATGCCGCTGGAGGCGAGAGAGCTTTCCTGCTGTGCAATGGGCGCGGAAGAGTGTCGATTTATAATGGCGACACCAGAATCTATCGATGGTCGAATCGCTCAGTATCTGGAAGAACACAAAGAAAAAAGCGGGCAGAGCTATCCCACCCATGGGCCAGATTTTGGTTTGCTCAACAAATCGCAGTTAGGACAGAAGCCTGGATTCTCAGAACTCATGAGTGAGCATCTCCTGACTTATGCCAGGAATCTTGAATCTACTAAAAAGATTCTCGGCCACAAGGTGCAGCAACTGGAAGAGAGTGAGGAAAAGTTTCGCTCGGTGTTTGAGCAAGCCGCCCTGGGTATCGCATGGGTCGGTGCAGATGGTAGCTGGTTGGAGGTTAATAATAAGATCTGCGAGATAGTGGGTTACAGTAAAGATGAGCTGCTGTGCCTGACATTTCAGGACATTACTCACCCGGAAGACTTGCAGACTGATTTGGAGCAAGTTCAACAGATGCTCGGCGGGGACATCGAGACTTATGCGATGGAGAAACGCTACATCAAGAAGGATGGCTCAATAGTCTGGGTTAACTTGACTGTGTCATTGACCAGAAATTCCGATGGCTCGCCCAAGTACTTTGTGTCCATGGTTGAAGATATCTCCCTGCGTAAAAAGTATGAAAATGAGCTGGCATATCGTCTCTCTCACGATGCGCTAACCGGATTAAACTTACGCGCCAGTCTGGATGAAACCATCAACAAGGAGCTGGGGCGTGCCAAACGCTACAATCGGCCTTTGTCACTACTTATGGTGGATATTGATCACTTCAAGAAAGTGAACGACGAGCATGGCCATCAGAATGGCGATAAGGTGTTGAAAGAAGTCGCAAAAGTGCTCGCGAATTCGATTCGGGGCTGTGACTTTCCAGGCCGATTTGGAGGAGAAGAGTTCATCGTAGTGCTTCCAGAGCTTATTAAAGCCGAGGCCGCCGTCATGGCGGAGAGGATTCGGGCTTCTATTGAGCGCCACCGATTTGAGATTTCCACCGGGAGCTTATCAGTTACAGTGAGCATCGGAGTGGGCTCCGTTTCTAAAGAGATAGACACAGCTGAAGCCCTGATAACTGCCGCAGATGACGCCATGTGCCGTGCCAAGCAGGCAGGGCGTAATCGTGTGATGTAGCTATTTCAGCCTAAGTGGCAAAATTTTGAAGGATCTAAATCAGGCGCTGGACGGTAACGGTATAGGAAATATAAACGCTATATCCCATCCTAAATCTGATCGTGCTACCTGTTTTTTTGGGATTTTTTAGGTCCGTGGTCATCCCCCTCTGGTCGAAAAGTCGCACAAAACCCGGCAATACCACCCGAATTGGCCAGAGATACGCTGCACTGCCCCCTCCAAACTGCCCTTCTGAACAGGCAGACCGAGCCCTGCCCTGCCGCCCTCCCTGGTAGCATGTCTTTTCCCTCTTCCTGTCTTCATGCTTGGTCAAACAGCCCAAGCTGAGGCGGCGCCCTGCCAGGTGGACGAGTGGCTTGCTGAGTACTCGTCTCTTTTGAGGCAAGATGGTCCAGAATCTGCCTAATGACCACAGGGTCTTCCACGCAGGCAATGATGCGCACAGGGCCCTGGCACTTCTCGCAGGTCTCAATATCGATATGGCCTACAGGGATGTAGGTCAGGGGCGTCATCAGCGCCCGGTGTTTGCTGTTATGTCCATGGATGGACGGTATGCAGAAAATGCAGGAGCAATTTTCTGCGGGGAGCAAATAGCCCATGGAAGTGGGTAAGGTTAACTCGCGGCTTGGGCACCAGGGCCGCCAGTTGGGCAATCGCCGCTCCTGCGCATCCCTGCGCCCGCGGCATACCGTACATCCTGTACATAAAGTCCAGAGGTTCGAAGCTCACATGGGTAGTGCCGTTTCTAAAGGGCGTCTTGAGGTCATAGCGCACCTTGCCGGTGGGCGTAAGGGACAGGCGCTTTTCTGAGATCGCAGGTCTGGCAATGTAGCGGCAAAGCCGCTCCAGCTTCTTGCGCTGATGGGCGCGGGCTGCGAAGCCGGCATGCAGGCTTAGGTTGAGTAGTGGCGTCTAGCGAGAAATCGGGACACTTGGGTATCTGAATAGTATCCATCGACGCAGAGCAGATGCGCACAGGATTCATCCAGTGAGGCGGGAATTCAGAGCGCTTGCAGCGCCTGCTCTACCTTCGAGACCCCAATGGTTTCCAGACCAGGTATTTTCGTTTTGGGCACATTGGCCCTGGGCACGATGGCGCGGGTGAAGCCATGCTTCGCTGCTTCCTGGAGTCTCTCCTGTCCTCCCTGCACCGGGCGAATCTCGCCAGCCAGACCCACCTCGCCGAACACCACGGTGTTCTTGTCGATGGGACGGTCCTTGAAGCTGGACACGATGGCGAGCAGCAGTGCCAGATCTGCGCTGGTCTCGCTCACCTTGACACCGCCGACTACATTCACGAACACATCCTGATCCGCCATATACAGTCCGCCATGGCGATGCAGCACCGCCAGCAACATGGCCAGCCGGTTCTGTTCCAGACCCACGGCAACCCGACGTGGATTGCCCAGAGGGCTGGCATCCACCAAGGCCTGGATCTCCACCAGTAGGGGCCGGGTGCCTTCCCACAATACCATCACCAGCGAGCCGGGGCTGTCTTCCTCGGCGCGGGCCAGGAAGATGGCCGAAGGGTTCTTCACTTCCCGCATGCCCAACTCGGTCATGGCGAACACGCCCAACTCGTTAACGGCACCGAAACGGTTCTTCTGGCTGCGCAGTATGCGGTACTTGTTGTCGGTACCGCCTTCCAGCATGACGAAGCAGTCGATCATGTGCTCCAGCACCTTCGGCCCGGCGAGGTTACCCTCCTTCGTCACATGGCCCACCAGCAACAATACGGTGTTGGTCTGCTTGGCGTACTGGATGAGATAGGCAGCACACTCACGCACCTGGGACACACTGCCCGGGGCCGAGGGTACGTCGCTGCTGTGCATAACCTGAATGGAATCCACCACCAGCAACTGCGGCTGGTGTTCCTGGGCTGCCTTGCAGATCTGTTCCACATTGGTCTCAGCCAGCAACTTGAGATTGTCCCGGGGTAACTGCAAACGCTGGGCGCGCATACCGACCTGCTGCAGGGATTCCTCGCCGGTCACATACAGGGCAGGCCTGTCCTGTGCCGCCAGCAAACACATCACCTGCAACAGCAGGGTGCTCTTGCCAGCGCCGGGGTTTCCGCCAATCAGGATGACCGAGCCGGGTACCAGCCCGCCACCCAGCACCCGGTCCATCTCATCGATGCCGGTGGAAAACCTCGGCAGTGCCTGCAGGTCGATGTCGGAAAGATTCTGTACGGGCGACTGCTCACCGGCATAGCCCTGTTTACGGAAGTCGGCGCGGGCCGCGGGAGACTGCGTGCCGCTGCCCAGGTTGATCTGGGACAAGGTATTCCAGGCCTTGCAGGACGCACACTGGCCCTGCCACTGTCCGTGCTCTGCCCCGCAGTCGGTGCAGACATAGGCGGTCTTTGTCTTTGCCACTAGCTAGTTTCCATTCAGGGTGCTGCGCCTGATTGCGCCGTGCCCGACCCTGGCCTCACTCATTGATGTAGTTGAACTGAACTCTCGGGGTTACCTTGCAGAACAGCTCGTAGGCGATGGTGCCACAATACCTGGCGACCTCGTCAGCGCACAGCCCTTCTCCCCACAACACCACCTCGTCATCGATGGCAACATCATCGATTCCAGTCAGGTCAATGGTGATCATGTCCATGGAGACCCTGCCGATGAGCCGGGTTCGTGTGAGCCCCTTGGCGGTTTTCAACAGCACCGGCGTACCGTTCTCGGCAGACCGGGGATAACCGTCACCGTAGCCGATAGACACCGTGCCCACACGGGTATCCCTGTCACACACATAGGTGGCGCTATAACCGATGGCATCCCCGGCCTTCAGATCACGAATCGCGATGAGGCGCGACGAGAGAGTCATTACTGGCTGCAGACCCAGCTCTTCGCCGCTGGCATTGGCCATCGGTGAACTACCATAGAGCATAACCCCTGGTCTTACATAATCCAGATGCGTATTGGGCCACTGCAGGATACCGGCGGAGGCAGCCAGGCTGCATTCGATAGTGGAATGGGACTTGCTGACCAGTTCACCACGCAGCTGGGTCAGGGCTGCTTGCTGTCTGCCGGTGATGGCTGTGAATTCGGCATTGTCCGGATCATCGGCGCAGGCCAGGTGGGACATCAGCACCAGTTCCGTACCGGGTATCCTTTGCAGGCGCAGAAACGACTCCCTGCTGTCCTCACTGTTCATGCCGAGGCGGTTCATGCCTGTGTTGTATTTCACCCAGAACTTGCGCTGCTTGCCGAGCACAGCGTCCGTCAGTACCCGCTCGATGGATTGCATCTGATAGGTGGCATGAATCACGGGCTCAATGCCCAGGCGCAGGCATTCCCTCAGTTCCTCATCCGTGACGAAGCCGTTGAGCAGAAGAATGGGCAGGTCTGCTTCCAGCGCTCTCAGGGCCAGCGCCTCTTCGACCGTGGCCACGCCAAAGCCGGCGATATTGGTGTGGGAGTTCTTGAGGGCGGCCGCAGCCTGCGCCATACCATGGCCATAGGCATTGGATTTGATGACAGGGTAGATCCGGGATTCCGGGCACAGGGATCGCACCCGGGTCAGGTTCTTCCGGAGTGCGTTGAGATCGATGGTGGCCCAGGCGCGGCGGCTGGCTATGGTCATTGACAGGTCCCTGCTAAACGGCCGTTTGACTACATGCCGTGTGTGTAGCTGTCGTCATAGCGCGGCTGTGCGAAATCTTCGAAGCGTGTGTATTTACCGAGGAAGCTCAGTCGTACGGTGCCGATTGGCCCGTTACGCTGCTTGCCGATAATGACCTCGGCCACACCCTTGTCCGGCGTGTCCTCGTTGTACACTTCATCGCGGTAGATGAAGGTGATGACATCGGCATCCTGCTCGATGGCACCGGATTCACGCAAGTCAGACATCACAGGACGCTTGTTAGGTCGCTGTTCCAGGCCACGATTAAGTTGCGACAGGGCGATCACCGGGCACTGGAATTCACGGGCCAGCAACTTCAGCGAGCGCGATATCTCCGATATCTCGTTCACCCGATTTTCGGAAGAGCCCTTTATCTGCATCAGCTGCAGGTAGTCCACCACGATCATGCCCAGGCTACCGTGCTCGCGCACGATACGCCGGGCCCGTGAGCGCATCTCCATGGGAGAGACCCCGGCAGAATCATCGATGAACAGGGGCCGATCCTTCAACTTGGCAACGGCACTATTGAAGCCCGGCCAGTCCTCATCGCTGAGTTGTCCGGTTCGCAGTTTCGACTGGTCGATGCGCCCGATAGAAGACAGCATCCTGAAGATCAGGCTCTCGGCGGGCATCTCCAGGCTGAATACCAGCACCGGCTTCTCGCCATGGAGCACGGCATGTTCCACCAGGTTCATGGCGAAGGCCGTCTTGCCCATGGAGGGACGGCCTGCCACGATAACCAGATCGGACTTCTGCCAGCCGGAGGTCATTTCGTCCAGGTCTTTATAACCGGTAGAGACACCGGTGAGGCCACCGTCAGAACCCGCCAGCTCATCGATGCGGTCGACGGCCTGGGTCAGCAGTGGATTGACGTATTGCGGGCCCTGGTCATGCGGTCGTTCATCGGCGATATTGAAGACTTTCTGCTCCGCCTCATCGAGAATCTCCGAGGAATTCCTGCCGCCGGTGTTATAACCGGTGTCGGCAATGGCATTGGCCACCGAGATCAGTTTCCTGAGGACCGAGCGCTCACGAATGATATTGGCGTAGGCCAGGATATTGGCTGTGCCCCGGGCGTTGCCGGCCAGTTCGCTCAGGTAGTCGACGCCGCCAACAGCATCCAGTTCGTTGAGGGCATTCAGCGCCTCGACCATGGTCACCACATCGATGGGGTTGTTGGCCTCACTCTGCTGCTGCATGACCCGGTAGATCTGCTGGTGCTCGCCGCGATAGAAATCTTCGGGCAGCAGGATATCCGCAATATTGTCCCATTCGCTGTCTACCAGCATCAGGCCACCCAGCACCGCCTGTTCGGCTTCTACCGAGTTGGGGGGTACCTTGAGCGTGCTCAGGTTACCTGGAGCCGATTGCTTCGGCTGGCCGCTGGATTCACTGAATTCGGACATTGATCAAGAATTGTTCACTAATGACGGCTGTACGGCTCCCGCCGCGGGGCTGTTGTGGGCAAAAAAAAGCGCCATCTGAGTGTACTACAGATGACGCTTATTTGATCGAGCTATTGCAGATCGAGCCGTGATTGATCGATCTGGCGGGGCCAATTTCACCCCGGGGAACTGAAAGGATCAGGCGTTGCTGTCCGCGTCCTCTGCACCTTCTTCGGCCGCATCTTCTGCAGTGACTTCGTTCTCCTCAATGATGCTGCCATCGGCGCTCACGTCGGCGGCAGACTGCAGACCAACCACAGACACGGTAATGGTCGTGGTGACGTCGAAACCCAGGTCCAGGTCGAGTTCGTAGTCGCCAAGCTCACGAATAACGCCATGAGGCATCAGGACTTCGCTCTTCACGATGTCGCTGCCATTGGCTTCGTTAAGCGCGTCGGCAATGTCCTTGGTACCCACAGAGCCAAACAGCTTGCCTTCGTCGCTGGCGTTGACCTCAATGCGCAGGGTGGCGCCTTCAACCTTGGCGCTACGGGCCTGGGCTGCAGCAACTTTCTCGTTGTGCGCCGCAATCAGGTCTGCCTTACGCTCTTCGAAATCGGCCAGGTTCTGCTTGGTCGCTGGAATCGCTTTGCCCTGCGGAAACAGGAAGTTCCTGGCGAACCCGGCTTTAACGTTGGCTGTTTCGCCAATCTCGCCAAGGTTACCTATTTTTTCCAGCAAGATAACGTTCATGAATCACCTCATTGTTTAAAACTTCACGCCCTGCCTCGCAGGCGCGTTCGAAAATCATACCAACTGTCGATCAGGGCAAATAACACCAGCATCTGCACCGTGATCGGCAACATAAGCAACACGTAGAACGTGACCAGCCACATCCTGGACAGGTTCTTGATTGCTACCACCGCGTGTACCAGCGCTATGCCGGAAAACAGCAACGGTATAACCAGGTACAACACCCAGGCTTCCGGTATCAGCACGCCAAAACTGGCGAGCAACATGGCAGCGATCAGGATCAAACCTACTTTCTGCTCTACCCGCAGCCTGTGGAATTCCTGCTTGAATCCACCGGGGTTGTACAATGCGGCTTGCATCCAGCGCGCCAGCATTAGCAACATTATCGAGAGAAACATATAGACGGCACCGATTACGGTTACCATGGCGTTTCTCACATCAGCAATCTGCAGATCCTGCGGATTGTTGTTCTGCAGGTAAATCTCCACCTGCGCCATCAATACATCCAGTACGGCAGGCTGTACGCGAAGATAGATCTCAACGCACAGGCCGATGGCGATCGCTGCGAGCAGGGTAAATTCCCACGACTCTGTCTCTCGCAGCAGCAGCGCCAGGGCACTGATACCTACCAGCATGATCAGCGGCACGACGTCCCCGATCATGGCCCAGGCTCCCAATGGCAGGAGTGCCCAGGCAAAGATCACTATTCCTTCCTGCCAGCCTTTGCGCAAGGCGACCAGTCCAACCATGACCGGGTTCAACAGGTTGAGTAGCGGAAGCAGGCCCAGCAGCAGTACTGCAATAATGGCCTGCCTGCGACCGGTCATGACATATTCAGCAAGACCGCGCATAGGTTAAATCGCTTATACCTGGTGGCTATCCGTGTAAGGGATAAGCGCCAGGTAGCGTGCTCGCTTGATCGCAGTCGCCAATTGACGCTGGTAGCGTGCCTTGGTGCCTGTGATGCGACTGGGAACGATCTTGCCTGTTTCAGACACGTAGGCTTTCAGGGTTTCCAGATCTTTGTAATCAATTTCTTTCGTGCCTTCTGCGGTGAATTTGCAGAATTTACGTCGACGGAAATAACGGGCCATAAGCTATACCTTTCAAATTCGGGTGCGTTTACTCAGCGTTCTCTTCAGAGTCCGCTGCATCATCAGAGGAAGAATCTTCTGCGTCGTCACGCAGCACGGAACCTGGATCCAGTTCCTCTTCTGCTGCTGCCGCTTTTCTGCTTCGGCTTTCTCAGCCGCTGCTGCTGCCGCTTCTTCTTCCTTACGCTTTTGCTCGGCGCGAGCCTTACGCTCTTTACTCTCGCGCTCCTGCTTCAGAATCAGGGATTCTTCAGTCACTGCGTCTTTGCGCTTGATCACGAGATTACGCAGAACCGCATCGTTGTAGCGGAACAGAGTGGAGAGCTCTTCCAGGGTGTCACCGCCGCACTCGATGTTCATCAGCACGTAGTGAGCCTTGTGAATCTTGTTGATGGGATAGGCCAGTTGACGACGACCCCAGTCTTCGGTGCGATGCACACGACCGCCGCTTTCGCTCATCAATTGGGTATAGCGCTCAATCATTCCCGGCACCTGTTCGGATTGATCAGGGTGCACCAGGAACACTACTTCATAGTGTCTCATAGAGACTCCTCTTGGTTCAGGTCTCCCATCAAACGCTGGCGCGCGTGGTGAGACAAGGAGTTATGTAGAGCCCAGCCGAGGCCGGACCGATAAAAGAGCGGGGATTTTAGAGAAAGAGCCCCCCACATGCAAGCCAATTCCCGGCCGCCACCGGGCCCGGAGCCTGTGTCACTCCACCACTACCTGACACGCTCCTCTTACAGGACACCCATTTTTCCTGAGTTCAATTTTCTCAGGACACCCATTTTATTTCTCGACACCAAAATCCTCCACAAGCCCCGCCATGCCTGGACTCAAGCTGGTCATGACCTGGTGGATTTCCTGACAATCAATTCGAGGAAGAGAGTCCCGAAACCGGCAAAGCTTCAACTGCGCTGGCGCACAGCCTCGAACAGAGCCACACCGGTGGCAACAGAAACATTCAGGCTACTGACAGTCCCCGCCATGGGAATAGACACGATGTGATCGCAATGTTCCCGGGTCAGGCGACGCAGACCACTGCCTTCCGAACCCATCACCAGCGCGATCGGGCCTGTGAGGTCCTGTTGGTAGAGCGTGTGATCCGCCGCATCGGCGGTACCGATCAGCCAAATCCCACGCTCCTGCAGTGATTTCATGCAGCGCGCCAGGTTGGTAACCGTAACCAGCGGCATGGATTCCGCCGCGCCACTGGCGACACGGCTGACGGTATCGTTGAGGCTGGCAGACTTGTCTTTCGGCACGATTACTGCGTTGACGCCAGCCGCATCGGCGGTGCGCAGGCAGGCTCCCAGATTGTGCGGATCCGTCACCCCATCAAGAATCAGAAGCAGGGCATCGGACTGCAGTGAGTCGAGCAAGACATTCAGGTCGGCCTCAGACCGGGCCGGCCGGGCCCGAGCCGTCTCCGCAACCACGCCCTGATGAGCCCTGGGGTAGCGCTTTTCCAACTCTGCCAGCTCCAGCTCCTGCACTTCAATGCCTGCCTTCTGTGCGAGTTCCAGCAGACCCTGTACCCGGCTATCTTGCCGGCCCTTCTTTATCAATAGCCGTCGGACATCGCCGGAGCGCTGCTTGAGCAATTCGGTTACCGCGTGGACGCCGGCAATATAGGTGGTATTGCTAGTCATGTTTGGATGGGTGTCCTGAAACCTGGATTAGCTGAACTTAGGAATGGGTATTTTACAGGAGTACCCTGCGAATGACTTTCCCGTCGCTCGCACTTTAAATGGGTGTCCTGCAAATGTATTTTTAAATGGGTGTCCTGGAAATGCTTGGAAATGCTGGAAATGGCTTGCTGGGGTTAACCCACTGGCAGGGCGACTCTAGCGACGGCGAGCCGGTTTCTTGCCGCGCCCCCCGGCGCTCTGCTTGCGGCTGGCTGCCGAGCCCTGCTTGCCGGCACTGCCCTGGCGCTTGCCAGTGCCTTTCTTGCCTGTACCTTTTCCGGGTTTGCCCTTGCTCGGTTTGTCGCCACCTTTCGTTCCTTTCGAGCCCCGACTCTTCTTGCCTTCTGCTTCCTTCCTGGCGGCTTCCAGGAATTTATCCTTGTTGGATTTCTTTCCTGGCTTGCCTCGCGGATTGCGCCCACCCCCTCCGGAAGATCGTCCACCTGACCCGCTGCCGCTTAACTGCAAATCAATCTGCTTCTCTTCCAGATCGACGCGCGCCACCCGCACTTCGAGGACATCACCGAGACGGAATATCTTACGGGTTCTTTCGCCTTCGAGGCAGTGTCGGGCAGGATCGAAATGGTAGTAATCATTGTCCAGTTCGGTGATATGCAGCAGCCCTTCGATGTAGATGCCCTGTAGTTCAACGAACAAACCAAAACTGGTCACCGAAGTCACTGTTCCCTCATAGACTTCGCCGACCCGATCCTTCATGTAATCACACTTGAGCCAATTGACGACGCTATAGCTGGCCGCATCCGCGCGGCGCTCAGCGGCCGAGGTTGCCTCACCGAGGCTGATCAGGTCTGGCAATGTGTAAGGGTAGATTTGCCCCTTGCCGAGTTTGGTTTGCTTATCGTGCGCACGAAGATTCTTGCTTTTCTTGTTGCGAATCAGGTACCGGATCGCACGATGCACCAACAAATCGGGATAGCGCCGGATCGGCGAGGTAAAATGCGTGTAGGCAGGGAACCCCAGACCGAAGTGACCGATGTTCTCAGGCTGGTACACCGCCTGCATCATGGATCGGATCATCATGGTCTGCAGTAGATTGCGATCGGGCCTGTCTGCGATGCTGCGCAGGGTTTGCTGATAATCCGCGGGGCTTGGCCTCTCCCCCCCACCCAGCTTCAATCCCATTTCAAACAGGAAATCCCTGAGCCCCACCAACTTGTCCGGGTTCGGTCCCTCGTGGATACGATACAGGGCCGGGATAGCCATGGATTCCAGCAATCGCGCCGCAGCAACGTTTGCGCAGAGCATGCATTCCTCGATCATCTTGTGCGCGTCGTTGCGCTCTACAGGAATGATTTCCTTTATCTTCTTGTTTTCAGCAAAGACTATACGCGTCTCGACACTCTCAAATTCCATCGCGCCCTCGTCGCTGCGATGGGATTTCAGCGCCTTGAACAGTGAATACAGATCCTCAAGACCTGGCAGAAGAGAGCCATATGTCTTTCTTAACCGCGATCTGATCTTTCCAGCGGTTTCGTTCGCCGGATCCTGCAACATGTCGGCCACTTCGGTGTAGGTCAGGCGAGCGTGGGAATAGATTACTGCCTCGCTGAAGCGATAAGCCTTCAGCTCACCCTCTTTTGAGATCTCCATCTCGCACACCATGGCCAGACGGTCTGTCTCCGGCTTTAGTGAACACAGGCCATTGGACAATTTCTCCGGAAGCATCGGAACAACATGGCCTGGAAAATACACGGAGGTGCCGCGCTCTTCGGCTTCCTTGTCCAGTGCGGTATTCAGGCGCACATAATGTGAAACATCAGCGATGGCCACGAACAGTGTCCAGCCCGAGCCATGACGACGGGCAAAAACGGCGTCATCGAAATCCTTGGCATCCTCACCATCGATGGTCACCAGCGGCAAATCCCGCAGGTCGAAGCGGCCTTTGAGATCTTCTTCGGCAACAAAATCCCGGAAGCGCGCTGTCTCCTTCTGGACGGATGATGGCCATTGGTGGGGTATATCAAAACTGTGCAGGGCAACATCGATCTCGATGCCGGGCGTCGTCACGTCGCCAAGAATCGCGGTGATCTCCGCTACGGTCTTGCTGCGCTTGTTGGGGTATTCGATGATACGGGCACTGACATATTGACCGTCGCTGGCTGGCTTTCCATAACCGGGGGGTATCACAATCTCATGGGTGACCCGCTTGTTATCGGGAAGCACTATCCCATAGCCCTTCTCCTGGAAGTAGCGACCGACGATTTCCTCGTAGCGCCTCTGAAGGATCTCGACGACCGTACCTTCCCGCTTGCCCCGGGTCTCATAGCCAGAAAATCGGGCTAACACCCGATCCCCATCGAATAATTGGGCCATCTCCCGGGGAGTCAGGAACAGGTCTTCGCTACCGTCATCCGGAATGAAATAGCCTGCGCCATCCTTGGTGCCCTGGACCCGGCCCGATTGCAGGTCCATGTGCGCGGTGAGCCCGTAAGCGCCCCTGCGATTGCGAATAATCTGGCCATCACGGGCCATGGCATTGAGCCGCCGGCGCAGGGCTTCTGTGCCGTCTGCATCCTGTAAATCCAGCAATTCTGCCAGCTGGTCCAGCATAGCCGGCTCCCCAAGCTGCTCGAGCTGGTCGAGAATGTGCTCGCGGCTGGCGATGGGATTATCGTAGTTTTGCGCTTCACGACCCGCGAATGGGTCGCTGGCGGAGGAATAAGACTTGGATTTTCGACGGGAGGGCATGTTGTGGCGTCAGTATACACGGACCATGCCATGCTGTCTGTTACCGCATCGGATATTGACAGATATTGGCTGGGTCGGTATTGTTGCGCTCCCCCGGCCCGCCGGGAGTTCCCAAGCTTGTTGCCCAGGTGGCGGAATTGGTAGACGCGCTAGCTTCAGGTGCTAGTAATCGAAAGGTTGTGGGAGTTCAAGTCTCCCCCTGGGCACCACAACCCCTAAAAGCCCCTATTTTTGGTCTTTAAGATCAATGATTCATGGGTGCCGTGACTAAATTCCTGTAACTATTCCTGTAACTGGACCTGAGGACCTGCAGATCGAAGGGGGGTCGAATTGGCACCCCGGGGGTCTTATTCCCTTCGC
>Ga0255780_10003680_pt1 | contig 13310 bp, 7 predicted proteins | sample 071ome_32_FD_179978 | JGI IMG/M metagenome (GOLD analysis project Ga0255780, IMG submission 179978) | Coastal salt marsh microbial communities from the Groves Creek Marsh, Skidaway Island, Georgia - 071405AT metaG (version 2) | ecosystem: Environmental > Aquatic > Marine > Intertidal zone > Salt... | reverse complement strand
GATGCAAATGTCCGCATCACGCCATAGAGACAATGTTGCTTTTAAAATTCGCAGGAGATGGCAAAATGATTGAGAAACGTCAATTTTACATAAATGGGTCATGGGTTGACCCTATCGAAGGGCGCGATCATCACGTCATTAATCCTTCGACGGAAGAGGCCGTTGCCGTGATTTCGCTTGGGGGTCAGGCAGATACAGACGCGGCTGTTGCTGCGGCCAAGGCTGCGTTTCCCTCTTGGATGGCAACCCCGCCCAGCGAAAGGATCGCGCTTGTTGAAAAACTCTATCAGGTCTACAAATCACGCGCAGAGGATCTCGCACAGGCGATGAGCCTTGAAATGGGTGCGCCGATTGAAATGTCTCGCACTCAGCAGGTCGGCGCCGGTATCTGGCACCTCAAAGATTTCATTCGCGTTGCCAAGGAATTTAATTTCGACACACCGCTTGGTGACCATGCGCCCAATGACATGATCCTAAGAGAAGCGGTCGGGGTTACAGCTTTGATCACACCTTGGAACTGGCCCATGAACCAGATAACGCTGAAAGTCGGTGCTGCCGCCGTGGCGGGATGCACCATGATCCTCAAACCCTCCGAAGAAAGTCCCCTGAATGCTGTAATTTTTGCAGAGATGATGGACGAAGCGGGCTTTCCTGCTGGTGTCTTTAACCTTGTGAACGGGGATGGCGTTGGTGTTGGCTCTCAGCTGAGTAGCCACAAAGATGTGGATATGATCAGCTTTACAGGCTCTGCACGGGCTGGGAAATTGATTTCTCAGAACGCGGCGGAAACACTGAAGAAAGTTCATCTTGAACTTGGTGGTAAAGGCGCCAATATCGTCTTTTCTGACGCCGACGAAAAGGCTGTCAAACGTGGGGTTCTGCGCTGTATGAATAACACAGGTCAATCTTGCAACGCGCCGACGCGCATGTTCGTACAGCGTCCAGTCTATGACACGGCTGTAGAAGCCGCCGCTGCCGCCGCGCAAACTGTAACTGTGGGGGCTGCATCCGAAGAAGGGCGTCACATTGGACCCGTGGTTAATGCGACCCAGTTCAACAAAATTCAGGATCTGATTCAAAAAGGCATTGATGAGGGTGCGCGTCTCGTTGCTGGCGGCATCGGTCGTCCCGAAGGCTTCAACAAAGGATTTTACGTGCGTCCGACCGTCTTTGCAGATGTGAATAATTCAATGACCATTGCGCAAGAGGAAATTTTCGGCCCCGTATTGTCGATCATTCCCTTTGATACCGAAGAAGAGGCTATCGCATTGGCCAATGACACGGTCTACGGTTTGACCAATTACATCCAGACACAGGATCAGGACAAAGCAAAACGGGTCGCGCGTTCTTTGCGCTCTGGTATGGTGGAAATGAATGGACATACGCGCGGGGCGGGTGCCCCCTTTGGCGGGATGAAACAATCAGGGAATGGACGCGAAGGCGGAAAATGGGGGATCGAAGATTTCCTAGAACTTAAATCTGTCGCAGGTTGGATGGATTAAATCCTCTTAGCGCTGGGACATTACACAGGTTGAAATGTCCCAGCGATTTTTCTGGGATCTTTGGGACAAAGCCTTGTCGCAATAAATAGACCCTAAGCCCGCATATGTGCGCCATTTGCGTCATATACTGGCCTGCCGAGAACTTCTGCGTCATACATGACACCCATGATTTCCACCTGCAGAGCCTGACCTGGGGATGCCATATCCGCGTTGACATATCCCATTGCCATGGATTTTTTAACATGATGGGCATACCCGCCTGAACTGACGTAACCTACGGATTGGCCATCGCTCAGGATGGCTTCGTCACCGCTGACGTCGATCCCTTCGACATCCACAACCATTGTGATGAGCTTGCGATCAGGGCCGGCGGTTTTGAGTTTTTGTGTGGCATCCTTACCCACAAAATCCTTGTTCCAGTCGATGAAGGCATCCATACCGCTTTGCAATGCGTCAAAATCGGGGCGGTAATCCAAAGTCCAGACACCCCAGCTTTTCTCAAGCCGCATGGACATCAGCGCACGCGCGCCATACCAACGATACCCAAGTTCCGCACCTGCTTCTTCTATCGCTGTGGCAAGGCGCAAAAGATATTGGGGTTTACAGTATATTTCGTAACCCAACTGCCCGCTAAAACTGATCCTGTTCAGGATCACAGGCACGCCTCCAACAAAACATTCCCGCACATCGCGAAACGCCATACTCTCTGCAGATACATCGTCCCTTGTGATACTTTGCAGTAGTCTGCGGGAATTTGGACCACTGAGCGCAACGCCATGCCAATCATCTGAAACGTTTTGGTATTGAACGTCTTCAGGCAGGTCTTTTTCAAACCAGCGGCGATGGGCCTCTTGCATGGCGCCGGATCCAAAGAGCATGAAATGATCTTCGCTCAGACAGGCCACCGTCAAATCACCGTAAAGCTTTCCTTTTGGCGTCAACATCGGCGAAAGTGTCAAACGCCCAGGTTTGGGAATAAATCCTGCCAATGTCCGGTTAAGATAATCCCGCGCGCCTTTTCCTTTGAACTCATGTTTGGCAAAGTTTGCTATTTCTATACCGCCGACTGCTTCCCGTACCGCTTTTACCTCCCGAGCCACATACTCGTGGCTGCGATTTCGTTCAAATGTGGGATCTTCGTGTGCGTCTTCTGGACCATCCGCAAACCAAAGCGCGTGTTCTAGGCCAAAACTTTGTCCCATCCGTGCACCTTTGGCGACAAGCCTGTCATATAACGCAGTGGTTTTCTGCATCCGTCCCTTGGGAAGGGTCTCATTGGGAAACGTCATCACAAAACGGCGTTCGTAATTTTCCGTAGATTTGACCGTACCCCAGTCCGGTGTTGCAAATTCTCCAAATCTCGCCACATCCATTGCCCACACGTCAATTGAGGGCTCTCCGTCGATCATCCATTCCGCCATGGTCAACCCGACACCGCCGCCTTGACAGAACCCCGCCATAACGCCGACCGCGACCCAGTAATTGCGCATGCCCGGAACCGGTCCGATCATTGGATTACCGTCTGGACCAAATGTGAAAGGACCGTTTATCGCATCTTTGATCCCTGCATTTGCAAGCGCCGGAATGCGTTCAAAGCCAAGCTCAAGGCGATCCGCGATCCGTTCCAGATCGGGTTGCAACAATTCATGGCCAAAATCCCACGGCGTTCCATTCACCTTCCAAGGTGTGCCTTTGGGTTCATAAGTGCCAAGCAACATGCCTTCGCGTTCTTGGCGGAAATAGATATTAGCCTCGTAATCAATTCCACAGGGTAGGCGGCTTGGATGGTTCACCACTCCATCAATTTTTTCGGTCAAAAGGTAATGGTGTTCCATGGGCTGTACAGGCAGGTTGATGCCCTGCATGTGACCCACTTCGCGTGCCCAAAGCCCCCCGCAATTGACGATATGCTCCGCATTGATTGATCCGCGCGGCGTGGTGACATCCCAGCTTCCATCTGCGCGTTGGGTTGTGGCGGTGACAGGTGTATGGGTGAAATACTGCGCCCCATGTACCCGCGCTGATTTGGCAAAGGCATATGTTGCGCCGGAGGGATCAAGATCCCCGTCCTGTTCATCCCAGAGGGCCGCCAAGTAATGGCTTGGATCGATGAGCGGATGGCGTTCTGCGACCTCTTTAGGGCTTATAAATTCCTGATTAAGCCCCATGTAGCGCGCTTTGGAGCGTTCACGTTTGAGGTAGTCATACCATGTTTTGTTCGAGGCAAGGTAAAACCCGCCCGTCATATGAAGCCCGACAGAATGGCCTGAGGTTTCTTCGATCTCTTTATAAAGATCAATCGTGTAACCCTGAAGCCGGCTGATGTTTGGGTCACTTGAAATCGTGTGGATTTGTCCTGCCGCATGCCAGCTTGATCCCGATGTCAGCTCATCCCGTTCCAAGAGCACCACGTCTTTCCAGCCAAACTTTGCCAGATGAAACAGGATCGAACATCCCACAACGCCACCCCCGATCACAACAACCTTTGCATGGGACGGAAGCGGTTTTTGATTTTTGTTATCTTCTTTTTGTATTTCTGGCATAGCTGTCTCCCTTGGGCCAATGAGCCTCAATACCACGCATCCGGCAGTTCCTCTTTTCTTTTGGCGATAAACGCTTGTAACGCGTCATCTGTTGCCTCGTCGATGGGCGGTGGTTCGTATTGGTTTAGCAATGTGTTCCAACGCTCGTACGCTCGGGTGCGCATGTCTGTTGATCCTTTTTCTTCCCAGCTTTCGACATTTTCACTGTCGCTGAGTGCTGGTTCGTAAAAGGCGGTTTTGTAATTGCGCATGGTATGGGAAGAGCCAAGGAAATGTCCCCCCGCATCCACTTCTTCATAGGCATCGCGCGCAAGGCTGTTGTCATCCACCTCAAGCCCACCCAAAAGCTTTTGATAACTGCCAAGCCGATCAGCATCCATCACAAGCTTTTCAAAACCTGTGCAAAGTCCGCCCTCCATCCAGCCGGCTGCGTGCAGCACATAGTTTGCCCCCGCCAATATGGTGGAATGCATAGAATCCGCGCTTTCATAAGCGGCCTGCGCGTCTTCGATCTTGCTTGCCGTCAGTGACCCGCCGCAGCGCAGAGGAAGCCCAACGCGCCGTGCCATCTGTCCAATGGCGTAATTGGACAGCACGGGTTCGGGCATACCAAAGGTGGGTGCGCCGGATTTCAAAGACATGGACGACAGAAAATTTCCCAAAATAAACGGCGCGCCTTCTTTGACCAGCTGCGCATAGGCACAACAGATCATCGCCTCTGCCATCGCTTGTGTCACTGAGGCCGCCGTCGATACCGGACCCATCGCGCCTGACAGGATAAAGGGCACAACAATAATTCCCTGACCCCGTCCGCAATAAACGCGGATCGCTTGCGTGACGACCTTATCCACCAAAAGGGGAGAGTTCGTGTTGACATTCCCCATGATGACACAGTTGGTGTCCATGACCTCTTTCCCATGAAGGATTTCGGCCATATCCACGCTGTCTTGCGCCCGGCTCATTTCCGTGATGGCCCCCAGATGAGGTTTGTCGGTAAAGCGCATATGGGTGTAAACCATATCAAGATGTCGTTTGCTTACGGGCACATCGCAGGGTTCGACAATGACAAGACCCGTGTGATGCAAGGCAGGTAACATCTGTGTCAGTTTCACCAATTTGGTAAAGCTGTCCATGTCTCCATACCGGCGCCCGCCCTTGAGGTCGCGCACAAAGGGTGCGCCGTAAATGGGGGCAAAGACCTGATTTTTGCCACCGATTTTAACCGAACGATCTGGGTTGCGGGCGATCTGGGTAAATTCGCTTGGGGCCTTGGCGCAGAGTGCGCGGATCCAATCGGCAGGCGCGCGCACGATATCCCCGTCCACCTCAGCCCCGGATTTTGTCCATAGTGCAATAGCCTCCGGATCATCTCGAAACGCGATGCCAACATTTTCTAAGATCCAATCCACCTGCGCTTCGAGTTTGGTAATTTGTTCTTCGTCAAGCGGGTCAAAAAATGGCAGCTTGCGCGCAATAAAGGGAGAGGGGGTGCAAGACGCAAGATTTGCAGTGTTGGATCTTTCAGATCGTGATCGTCTGGCCAATGAATTGCTCCTCTACCTTTGGCGAGCATAGCTTTGGGCAGATTATCCGCGATAGATCAAATGAGACATTTTCTATAAAATAAACGAACGTCTCTGTGAGAGTGGGCAAATTTGCTGACCTGCGCTCTTTATTTCTAGTGTTTGCGAACAACATTTATAAATATGGCTACTAGGATTTGCCGTCCGCACTAGGGGTATTGATCGATGTGCAGTCGATTTTAAACATCCAAAATCACCTTGAAAAAGAGCCGTTTATCAAGAAAAGACCAATTAAATTGGTACAATGGGACATGCTCGAATTATCTCATTTAACGGAATTTTAATAAAAATTTTTCTATTAGTCGTGCTCTTAGAGGCTTGGACAAAGGAAATCTCGTTGATTTTTGACAACTATAAGGGTAATTATAAGGGTATAACATTATTTTAAAATTGTAGGTTGCCCCGTGTTTTGTGAAGCATTTCTGCATGATGTCATGGTTTCAAAACACGGGTTTCGGTCTGGTTAACCATTGGAAAACAAAATGAACAATCAAATAGAACGAGAAGTCTGGCTCACGCTGTCTTATGAAGAGGCGGAAAAATCACTGAACTATGTGTCGCTTTTGTGTGACTCTTTTGATCTCATGGCCATTGCAGGTGAAGATATTTTTGCAAAGGAAACAACAGATTTGGCCCATACGATGCGCCACCGGCTGCAATCTGCGTTAGATGAAATGCAAAATCGCAAACTCCAGTAGGATTTTATGTCTTATGAGTCCTTGGATGGACGATGGTCACTTTCCCGCCATTTGTTTGTGATAGGATATCTACGATCCAGCCAAAAGGCGCGGGGGCTCAACCGTGTACCAGGTGCCGATTGAAAACGCTTATATTCGCTCAGATAGAGTAAGCGCTCCACACGTTCGACGTCCGCACGACTGTAACCTTGAGCCTCACAATCCTGCAGAGATCCGTCTTGATCCACCAAAATTTGCAGGATTCCGTCTAGGATTGGGTAATCTGGAAGGCTGTCGCTGTCTTTTTGATCTGGGCGTAATTCGGCACTTGGGGCTTTGGAAATGATATTTTCCGGGATCACGGCGCCAGATGGCGCTTTCATCCAATCTCGGTGCGTGTCATTTCGCCAGCGACAGGTGTCAAAGACGCGGGTTTTGTAAAGATCTTTGATCGGGTTATAGCCGCCTGCCATATCGCCGTAAATGGTGGCATATCCAACGGCGACTTCGGATTTGTTACCGGTGGTGAGAAGCATTTCCCCAAATTTATTGGAGAGCGCCATTAACAACAGCCCCCGCAGACGTGATTGAATGTTTTCTTCTGTGAGGTCCGCGTCCAACCCATCAAATAAGGGGGCCAAAGTGTTGCCGATTGCCTGACGCCCTTCTGAAATCGGTACAAAATCATACCGGCAGTTCAAGTTCTTGGCTAATGCTTTTGCATCGTTCAGCGACGCCTCAGATGTATATTCAGAAGGCAGCATCACGCAGCGGACATTTTCTACACCCAATGCATCTGCTGCGATGACTGCAACCAAAGCGCTGTCGATCCCCCCAGACAGTCCGAGAAGCACTTTGCTAAATCCAGTTTTCGCGCAGTAATCTCTAAGCCCGACAACCATCGCGTGATAATCCGCTTCTTGCTGATCGGGGATCGCGGCTTTGTCACTTTCTTCTATGACCCATCCGTCACTCTGACGCTTGAGGACAATATCTGTGATTGCTTCGGTAAACATCGGCATTTGAAGCGCTAGAGACCCATCAGCATTCAGAGCAAAGCTACCCCCGTCAAAAACCTGATCATCCTGCCCCCCAACCATATTAAGGTAAATCAGAGGAAGCCCGCTTTCCACAACGCGGGAGACCATGATGTTCAACCGTGTATCCCGTTTGCCGCGATGGTAAGGTGACCCGTTTGGGATCAAAAGAAATTCTGCACCTGTTTCCGCATGGGTTTCCACCACATCTTCGTGCCACGCGTCTTCGCAAATGGGGCTTCCAATGCGGGTGTTTCCTACAGAATACGGACCGCCAATCGCCCCACTGTCAAAAATGCGCACCTCGTCAAAAACGCTTTCATTGGGCAAATGGTGTTTTTCAACGACTGATTTGATCTGGCCTGAATGCAGAATAAAATAGGCGTTAAAGACGCTGCTTCCTTCTTTCCAAGGACCCCCGATAGCCAAGGCTGGTCCCTCTGCGCAGGCCTGAGCCAGTCTTTGAATGGTCTCAATTGCTGCCATATGAAAGGCGGGTTTGGATATTAAATCCTGCGCATTGTAACCGGTGATGAACATTTCCGGCAGTGCGACAAGGTCCGCTCCGCCGTGCTTGCCCTGTTTCCATGCCGCAAAGGCTTTGTCTGCATTACCGTTCAAATCCCCGACTGTGGGGTTGAGCTGTGCCAAGGTTATTTTGAACGTATCAGACATTGTCGGGCCCCAAATGCTTTGCCCTTACTTAGCAGATTATAAGCCGAGGAAAAGAGAGGGGTGCTAAATCTCTTCAACCTGCAAGACACCTTCAAGGCTTTTGAGCGCGCCCTTGATTTGCGGGTTCAACGGGAAATCCTCTCCTGCACTGATGGTGACCTCGCCCGGCAATGACTGATCCAGCAAACAGAACTCGATCGGACCTGCAGGCGCTTTGATGCCCTGTGATTTGGTCTGGGCCAAAACGGAGGCCACAGATGTCACAGCAGTTGCATTTTCGACAAATATTCGCAGGCCCATCGCGCCAGCCCCCGCCAACGAATTGTCAATCGGAGCAACAGAGCGCCCCAGAAGTTTGAGCTGATCCGCCTCAAGCGTCGCCTCGACGGTGACAAGCACTTTTTCACCGGTTTCCAGATAATCACGCGATGTTTCCAGCGTGTCAGAAAACAATGTTACCTCATAAGCGCCACTCACATCACTGAGCTGCACAAAGGCAAAACGGTTGCCGCGGGCGGATTTACGTTCTTGTCGGCCCGAAACAACGCCCGCCAATTTTGCAACACGGGGGCCGCTTTGCACCTTTTGCAAGAGCTCTTCCATTGTCATTACATCTTGGCGGCGCAAGGTGCCCATGTAATCATCCAAAGGATGACCCGAAAGATAAAACCCGATGGCGCGAAATTCCTCGCCCAAACGCTCTGCTGGAAGCCAATCTGGATGATCTGACAGTCTGGGTTCCGGAAGGTCTTCACCCGCATCACCAAATAGGGACACCTGATTGGATGCTTTTTGTTCATGGATTGCGCTGGAGTAGCCGACCAAAGCATCGAGAGCCTCGAACACGCGCCGCCGATTTGGGTCAAGCTGGTCAAAGGCACCCGCGCGCGCAAGCATTTCAAGTGGCCGTTTTCCAACCCGTTTGAGGTCCACACGACGGGCAAAATCGAAAAGGGTGACAAAGTCCTTTTGAACACCGTCAGTTTCGCGGGCGGCGACGACCAGTTTCATCGCGTCTACGCCCACGTTCTTTAGCGCTCCAAGCGCATAGACAAGCGCGCCATCTTTCACGCCAAAGGTCGCCTGAGACCGGTTCACGCAGGGTGGGATATAGGGCAATGAAAGCTCTTTTTTCACTTCTTCAAAATATACGGCGAGCTTATCGGTGAGGTGGATATCGCAATTCATGACACCGGCCATGAATTCCACTGGATGATTGGCCTTGAGCCAAGCAGTCTGATAGCTCACCACCGCATAGGCCGCAGCATGTGATTTGTTGAAACCGTAGTTTGCAAATTTTTCCAAGAGGTCGAACACTTCGGATGCTTTTTTGGCATCTACCCCATTTTCAGCGGCCCCTTTTTCAAATTTGGGCCGTTCTGCGTCCATCGCTTCTTTAATCTTTTTCCCCATCGCACGGCGCAAAAGATCCGCTCCGCCAAGCGAGTAGTTTGCCATCACTTGGGCAATTTGCATCACCTGTTCCTGATAGACGATGATGCCTTGGGTTTCTTCAAGGATATGATCGATGAGCGGATGAACCGATTCCCGTTCCCGCAGCCCGTTTTTCACTTCGCAATAGGTCGGGATATTTTCCATCGGTCCCGGACGATAGAGCGCGACCAAGGCAACGATGTCTTCGATACAGGTCGGTTTCATGCGCTTGAGCGCATCCATCATGCCGCTGGATTCAACCTGAAACACCGCCACCGTTTTGGCTGACGCGTAAAGATCATAGGTCAACCTATCATCCAAGGGGATTGCAGCAATATCATCCTCTGCCCCTTCTGCGGGGGAATATAAAGTGACCCCATCTGCGCTGACATGAAGGTGACGACCGGACTTCAGGATCAGGTCAACCGCATTTTGAATGACAGTAAGGGTTTTCAGGCCGAGAAAGTCGAATTTTACCAAACCTGCCTGTTCAACCCATTTCATGTTGAACTGGGTTGCAGGCATGTCAGACCGAGGATCCTGATAAAGTGGCACCAAATGATCCAGAGGCCTGTCCCCGATCACAACACCCGCTGCATGGGTTGATGCGTTTCTGAGCAATCCTTCGACCTGCTGTCCATACGTCAGCAACCTGTCAACGACTTCTTCGTTTTTGGCCTCTTCCCTCAGTCGGGGCTCATCGGCGAGCGCCTTTTCAATCGTGACGGGTTTGACGCCTTCGACTGGGATCATTTTTGAGAGCCGGTCAACCTGCCCGTAAGGCATTTGCAAAACCCGACCAATATCGCGCACTGCTGCCTTGGACAAAAGCGCGCCAAAGGTGATGATCTGACCGACTTTGTCACGACCGTATTTTTCCTGCACGTATTGAATGACTTCTTCGCGCCGGTCCATGCAAAAATCGATGTCAAAATCAGGCATGCTTACCCGATCAGGATTGAGGAAGCGTTCAAACAGGAGCGAGTAGCGCAACGGGTCAAGATCAGTGATCGTTAGCGCATAGGCCACAAGGCTTCCCGCGCCAGACCCTCGCCCCGGCCCCACTGGGATATCATTTTCCTTTGACCATTTAATGAAATCCGCAACGATCAGAAAATATCCCGGAAAGCCCATGCTTTCAATTATGCCAAGTTCGAATTCAAGGCGTTTTTCATAGTCTTCGACTGGTGCCGAGAGCGGAATGACTGACAGCCTTTTATGAAGGCCTTCGCGGGCCTGACGGCGCAACTCATCGACTTCGTCTTCTGCAAATTTGGGCAGGATTGGGTCGCGCAAGGGCGCTTTGAATGCGCAACGCTGCGCGATTTCGACTGTATTTTCGATCGCTTCTGGAAGATCCGCAAAAAGCGTGATCATCTCGCTTGCGCTTTTGAAATAATGTTGGGGTGTCAGACGCCGACGCGGTTCTTGTTGGTCCACGTAGGCCCCTTCTGCGATGCACAAAAGCGCATCATGGGCTTCATACATTTCCGAGTTTTTGAAAAATACGTTGTTTGTCGCCACAATCGGAAGCCCAAGATCATAGGCGAAATCAATGAAAACCGGTTCGCTTGTACGCTCTGCCACTGGCAGGCCACCATCCATCGGGTGGCGTTGCAATTCAACATAGAGACGGTTTTTAAAAATCTCTGCAAAGCTCATCAGTAAAGCTTTGCCTGCCGCCAGTTGAGAGGTACAAATCAGCTGACCAACCGGCCCCTCGGCCCCACCGGTCAGACAGATCAAACCATCTGAATGGGTCCTAATTTCTTCTATCGTCAGATGGGGCAGTTGGCCTTTTTTGTCTATATAAAGACAGGTATTCAGCTTCATCAGGTTTTCATAGCCCCGTGTATTTTGGGCAAGAAATACCATGGGCGCGCGAAGTGGGGCTTTGCTGGCGTTGTCAGAACCGGAATAACTGACATCCATCTGACATCCAATGATCGGCTGGATGCCCGCGCCTGCTGCCCCAACAGAAAATTCCAGCGCAGCAAAAAGATTGTTGGTATCGGTAATGGCCACCGCCGGCATATCAAAGCTGTGACAAAGGTCTGCCAGCCCTTTGACCTTTACCGCGCCCTCCAACAGCGAATATTCGGTGTGGACGCGAAGGTGGATGAATTTTGATATGTCGCTCATGCTCAGTGAGATAATTTCTTAAGGGCAGACTTGGGATGTTCCTTACCCTACCGCGCCCGGATTCAGAGGAAAAGCAATAAACCGATTTTACGTCATAAAAAAACTTCTTGCTTTTTGAGGACCCTTAAATGTAGCCTTTTCCTGATTTCGCCCGCGTATTTTCTACGCCGCATCGAGGATATGCAAAACACGGGCTTTGGGTAACGCGGCATAATTTATCTCATGGATATTAGGTTTCTTCTCAACGGAGAGGTGATCGTGTTGGACCAGATCGACCACCACGAGACCTGTCTTGATTTTCTGCGTGAAACGCGTGGTCTTTATGGCACAAAAGAAGGATGTAACGAAGGCGATTGCGGCGCATGTACAGTGATTGTGATTGATCAGGACAGCGTAAAGCCGCTGAATGCCTGCATTCTGTTTTTGGCGCAGCTGAATGGTAAAGCCATTCGCACTGTCGAAGGTATAAGACACAAAAATGAACTTCATCCGGTACAATCTGCCATGGTTGACAAACACGCCAGCCAATGTGGGTTTTGTACGCCCGGCATCGTGATGTCGCTCGTCGCCGGTCAAATCAACGAACGTGATGATCACGATACCGTGTTGGCGGGAAATTTATGCCGCTGTACCGGATATGCCCCGATCATAAAAGCCGCCACTGAAGCCACTGCTCTGGCGAGCCCAGATTGGCTGACAGAGGATCGAGAAAAGCTCAAAACACTTAAAGCCGTCTATGATAAGGCGTTACCAACCTCTGGTGATGCGGTGGCAGCGCTTCTTTTGTCGGACCCAAAAACGCGCTTGATTGCAGGGGCAACAGATGTTGGTTTATGGGTGACCAAAGGATTGACAGATGTTTCGCCCGCGGCCTTCCTTGGTTTTGCCGGCGACCTTGCCAAAATCATTGACCGCGATGACCATACAGAGATCGGAGCTATGGTCAGCATCGAAACCCTCTATCACTGGGCAACAAAACAAAGCCCTTCCTATGCGGCTTTGTTGCGCCGGTATGGATCACTTCAGGTGCGCTCGGCCGCGACATTGGGGGGTAATATTGCAAATGGATCACCCATTGGGGACAATCCTCCGGCCCTGATCGCCGCGGGAGCGGAGCTTTGCCTGCGCCAAGGGGAAACGCGACGTAGCATTCCGCTTGAAGCGTTTTTTCTCGATTACGGAAAACAAGATCTGAAAGAGGGTGAATTTGTTGAATCGATTCTGGTTCCCAAAAACCTTGAGCGTCTCGGCTGCTACAAAATATCCAAACGCTTTGATCAGGATATTTCTGCTTTGTGTGGCTGTTTTAACATTAAGCTGTCAAAAGGCTTGGTCCATTCAGCGCGCATTGCCTTTGGCGGGATGGCGGGTATCCCCAAACGTGCGTCCCATGTCGAATCCGCGCTTATCGGACAGCCATGGAGCGACAAAACGCTGGCAAATATTGAGGCGGAATGGGCAAAGGATTTCACTCCGCTGAGCGACGCGCGCGCCAGCGCAGGCTATCGTCTAAAGGCGGCACATCGTCTTTTACTGCGCTATTTTCATGAGCGTGAAGGGCAAAAGACAGATGTTTTGGAGGTACGGCCATGAGCATCGGAACCTCTTTGACCCATGACAGCGCAAAATTACATGTAAGCGGACAGGCGCGTTATATCGATGATATTCCTTGCCCCCCGAATACGCTTCACCTTGCCTTTGGTCTTTCAACAGTCGC
>Ga0255780_10003674_pt1 | contig 13332 bp, 9 predicted proteins | sample 071ome_32_FD_179978 | JGI IMG/M metagenome (GOLD analysis project Ga0255780, IMG submission 179978) | Coastal salt marsh microbial communities from the Groves Creek Marsh, Skidaway Island, Georgia - 071405AT metaG (version 2) | ecosystem: Environmental > Aquatic > Marine > Intertidal zone > Salt... | reverse complement strand
GAGTGGGGGCCTGTCTCCAATGTCGTTGGGAGCTGCTACGGGAGCAGCAGCAGTTGGCCAGCTGCGCGGCCTCGGCACCCTCACCGCCGTGGTCGGCGTTGGCCCTTCGAAGACGACCGTGGGCCATGTATCCCGGTGTCTTGCCAGGATTGCAGAGGAGCAAGCCGAGCTCGACGACGACACGCAGATCCGCTGCCCGGTCTGTGGCAAGCCGTTTGGCGAGGTCGTGAGCGAGTCGCAGATGGCTCGCCACGTGGAGGCCTGCTTGTGCGACCGGAACGGCAACGACGAACGGGACTCTCGCCTCGAACCCGTACCCGACGCCGACGCCCAACCCGACGAAAGCCTCGACAGCGAAGACGCGCTGTCGGGGCTGTCCTTCTCGACCGTCGTCGTGGGCAGGCGCTACGCTTCCGGAGGCACGGGCGCGCTGACGCGCGGTATCGATATACGGATATCTCTCGAACTCAACAATCCGCACGATCCCAACGGTGCGCGTTGAACTCCACCCGCGTGCGCTCGCTCCCTCGCTCGTCCCGACTCCCTCACTCCTGCTCGTTCGTTCGTACGCCAGCGTTGCGGTGCACGACGCCTTCCGGCGCGGCCATCGGATTCCTCCCCGCGCCGGTCGCCGCCAAGCTCGCGCCGCTCATCCGAGCGCGCGCTCTCAGCCTCACGGCCGTGACAACGCGCGACGCTCCGAAGCTCGAAAACGCGCCAGTATCGGTGACCGTCCGATTCCACAGTGCCAATGTTGACGCCACGCCAACTGCCGCCGACGCTGCCCCCATCGACCTCGACGCGCAGGACGCGTTGGTCGACACGCTCCGAGCCATCGCCAAAGAGCACCGGGACAATTTGACCCAAGCATCCCGTCGGTTCCTCGATCGACTCAAGCACGTCTTCCAGACAGTCGAAATGACCGAGCCTCGGGCCACCGGAGACGACGAGCTGGCGCTCTTCAGGGCGTTCGAGCGCCTCACGCCGCCGGCGCAGCTTCTGTTCGCGCGGCTTAGTTTGCGGAACAAGACGTACTTCGCGTCCAATAAAATCCACACGAGCGACGTTCACGACGTGCAGAAGACCGTGTGTGAGCTCCTCGCCGCCGAGCTGTGCGTGCCGGTCGACGTCATGGACCTCAAATGGAGCCCGGCGTCCCTCGCCACAGCCGTCGTCGACGACGTCTTTTCGAACAAGGCCGAGTTGATCGACATGCTCGCAGCCATGAACAAGCCGACCAAGGCCAACTCGAAGCGCGATGAGCTCGTCGCAGGCGTCGCTCGAGGCGTCCGCAGCCAGCAGCAGCTCAAGTGGTCGTTCGTCGTCGGACGAGTCGGAGCGACGGCCAAGGGAACGGGAACGGGAACGTCTGCGTCGGCCCCCGCGAAACTCATGTCGGACGCATGCGGTACCGTCTTCAAGATCGACAGCCGACGTCTCCTCGCCTTTCACCGCACCATCCGCCTGTGCTTCCTGAACGAGGGCCACTCGCTGGGCACGCTGTACGCCCTCGACGCCGGCACCGTCCGCTACCCGACGTTTCCCATCACTCGGGCCCGAGCGATCTTCCCGGACCGGAGCGCATTCCTCGAATACGAGCAAGCGCTCCTCGACGCCCACGCGCTCATCGGCGCCATCGACCGGGCGGGCACCCATCGGCAGGCAGGCAGAGACGCGAGCGACGAGATCCTCACCGCGGCACTCGCCCCAGCGTGGCACTTCCTCGACACCCAATCCAACAAAGTCCCACCGGACCCAACGGTCCCGGCGTTCCTCCGGCAATACAGCGCCCGTTGGCTCTACTGCGTCCAGGCAACCGTCGGCGTCAGCATCCTCGAACGCCAAAAGAACTACCCGACCGCAATCGAGCGAATTCAACAGCTGCTCGGCGGACACGACTGCAGCGAACGACGCGGGCACTGGTGGATCCGCCTGTCGACCGACCTCGAACACGTCGGCCGGCCGACCGACGCCCTGGAGCTCGCAGAGACGGCCCTGGCCGACCCCGCCATCGCCGACCACGAACGCCTCACCCTCCGCAAACGAGTCCTCAAACTCTCCAAACCCCCACGCCGCTGGCTCAAACCCGCGTGGAAGGACGACATGCCGTCCGATCCACGCATCGTCACCATCCACGCCGCCGCCAAACCATCCACCGCCCCGCAAGCACGCGTCCGCTACGCTCCATACGCGACACCAACGACCACGAGCACGACCACGAGCACGACCACGAGCACGACCACGACCACGATCTCGGTCGAACAGCTGGCACTCGACTACTACGCCTCGGACACTGGCGGCAACTGGGACGGCATCCACACCGAGGGCAGGATCTTCACCACCCTCTTCACCCTGCTCCTGTGGCCGGCTCTCTTCGAAATCCCCGTCCCAGACGCATTCCGCACCTCCCTCCAGACCGCGCCCCTCGACCTCGACTCCCCGGGCTTCTCCGAGTGCCGCGCGGCAAAGATCCACGAGATCCTGGCCGCCGTCCGCGACGGCCACGCGCCGAGGCTCCTCGAAGAGCGCTGGACGACACACCACGGCGTGACCGCCCGAGGCATCGGCAACTGGGACCAGTGGAACCTGGACCAGCTGAAAACCATCGTCCGCTGCCTCGGCGGCGCCGCCACTGCCAGCATCTTGGGCATCCTCTGCCGCGACTACCACGCGATGACCGCCGGCATGCCCGATTTGGTACTCTGGAACGCAGACCGTCGCGCCGCCAAGCTGAGCGAAGTCAAGAGCCAGCGGGACTCGTTGAGGTACGGTACGACGACACGACGACACGACGACCCGGGCTCACTCGTTCCTTCCTAATCGCCAGCGACAAGCAGATCCTTTGGATACACGAGCTGGAGAAGGCCGGCATCGACGTCGAAGTGCTCCAGGTAAAAGAGCCGAGCAGCCGAAAGCGTGCTCGGTGACCCGATGAACCTAGTCACCAACACGAGGGACGCCCGCTCCAGCGCGAGGCCATCCAGACGACGTCCAGAGCACGCCGAGGAGCTGAAGGATCCGGGGCCATCGCGAGCCCCTTGCGCGCCTACCAGGACGGGAGGCCAGCCAGCTGTGGTGCGACCCATTCGGGTGACCTCAGACGTCAGGACTGACCCATCCACACCTCCGCGCCTCCACAGCCGGCATCCAGTGCCCCCACCCCCAGAACGATATCTCATTCTCATTTCATTTCGTAGAGTACACAATAGGAGGCTCACTGAGCACCCGTCGAGTCAAATTCGAGCGTTGTAGGAGCCATTTCAGCAATTCTGTCTGGGGCATCAGTATCGTTGCCGAAGACGCAGAGATCGAACATGGCGGTGTCCTTCATGACGAGTGTGGGACGGCCCACGTATAGATCGAACAATGCACCGGGCCTGTCGTCCGTGGTGGCCAATCGGGGCGAATCGCTCGGCGTCAATAATGGAGGTACGTGGAAGCGCGGAAATGACCGCGCGATTGTCCCGATCGCTGGCGTGGCATCGTGAACACTGGAGGGGACGCGGTCCGAATATCGAATACGGCGTCGCGGGCGGCGGGCGGGGGAGACCCAGGCGCTGCCGGCTCGATCGAATCGGCTGCTGGGCCTTCTTCTAACTTCCCTGGCAGCGCACCGGCTGCTCACTGTATCTCTCTACGCTCTCTACGCTCGACTCGGCAGCGCGCTTCAGGGTGAATAGAACGGGAAAGGCGTCGTCGCTGCGCGTGGTCGCGGGGAACAAGGGGGAGAACGGTATCTTTGCGCCGATCGTTCGGGTGACGCGAAACGCCATGGGGACGAAGGAATTCAATCAGTTCCGCGGGAAGGCCATCTCGCTTCACTCGCAGATTATCAAGGACTTCTGCAAGGAGATTGGCGTGCAGTCCAAGCAGGCACAGGGGCTGATTCGATTGGCCAAGAAGAACGGGGAGTGGCTCGGGTTCCTGGCGTAGGAGTGCCACGTTTCAATTTTACATGTTCCGAGCGAGAGACGAGAGACAAGAGACACGAGAGATGATTCTTTGACGGGAGGGCGGTTGTAATGAATTTTCATGCGTTGGGATCGTTGAGGGTGCGGAGAAAGGCCAGCTCGTTGTGCGTGTCGTGCTTCTTCTTCCCGCCCTTCTTCGTCCTCGTCTGCGTCGTCAGCTTGGGAGGAGAAATCGCGGTGGCCCGCTTGTTGTGCTTGACGCTGGCGATGACTCTGTTGGCGTCGTCGATGCCCAGTGTGACGGTTGGCCGCGCCAACCGTTGCCCTTGGCGCTCGTACCGCGCCCGCGCCCGGTCGATGCGTTGCTGCTTCTTCTCGAGTTTGGCCTTGTAGGCGTTGAGCTGCTCGAGGGGTTTCCCGGCGCAGTGGGAGACGAGCTTGGCGAGGGTGAGGGTCAGGTGGGAGGCGTGTTGGTACACTTGGGCGGAAGAGAGCGGGTGGGCGCCGTGTTGGGTGGAATTCATCCAGGTGCTGCATCCTTGCTCTGTGTTGCGGAGGCACTCGTCGAGGCGGTCCAATTGAGCCTCGAGCTCTCTTGGAATGGTGAAGACATCCCCTGTCGATGATGTCATTGGGAAATTGGGAAATGAGTGGGCGGTCGCACGCCCAGACTCGATTCTCAATTCTCATCGCTCGTTCGCAGCAACAGTCCGGCGACATGGGGGCTCAGTACCCCGAGCCCTGGTACGTCGAACCGCTCCAACCCGGCCAATTCAAACTGCTCCCGCGCCTCGGGCACATCCCGAAATGCGTCACGATCGAGATGGCAGCCGTCTGCCAGCAATTGCTGCAGCGGATTGAACACCGCCTGTCCCAACCGCACGAGACCTGGATCGCTGCTCCGCACGTGCTCGATCACCAACAGTCGCCCCCCGGGTTTGAGCACCCTGGCCATCTCCGACAGTGACCTCCCGACGTCTCGCACAGAGCACAGAACGAGCGTACACACGACCAGATCCACGGCCCCGTCCTCCAACGGAATCTCTTCCGAGTACCCTGGAATGACCTCCATCTCGACTTGTTGCTTGGAGGCTTCAGCGGCGAGATACGGCTGCATGTATTCGTTCGGCTCCAACCCCAGCACGCGGATGTTCGGAACGTCCCGAAGGTACCTCAGATTTGGCCCCGTGCCGATTCCCACCTCCAGACAGGTGTATCGCGGTGGTACCGCCAAAGGTCGGCTTCCCGTCGCAGCTTCCTGCCGTGCAATGGAAGTCGCGTCAGCGAACAGCCGTTCCTTGGTCCCCGCCAGTCGAGCTTCATAGTCTTCCATCCCACTGTGCATGGCCTCGGCAAATAGCCTGTCCAGCGCCGAATTCTTGAGGGGGGGACTGTTGGGAGGAGGGGACTGGGTGGGTGACGCGAACGCGACGAACGGCGAGAGACCCAACCCAAGGCAGTGTCGCCTCGTGGTAGCCGGAACCGGCGCAGTCGGCCGGTCCGACTGACAGCGGATACGGTGCCGGTGACTGGCGTGGTGCATTGGATCGTGGTACTCGAGACTCGAAGTTCGAAGTTCGAGCCACGCTTTTTTTTCGTTTTTTCGTTCAAAGCACGCGAAATGCTGCCCCATCTATCATGGATAGCGGGAGCCAGATAGAAAAGACAGAGACGTCGGGAGACAGGCAGCGGGAACCCGCAACGGGAACGCAGACAGACAACGGACCGCCAAAGGTCGGGTCGATTTCAGTCGGTCGCACCCAGTCCGAGCAGCAGACAACGGAGGGCGTCGTTGCCAACCGCGCAGGCCAGGTCCTCTTGGCACATACGCTCCTCAAGTCTGGTACGTCGTTCGGAAGTTTGAAGTCGGAAGTCGTCGGAAGTCGTCGGAAGTCGGAGTCGCGTGGTCTCGCTGGCTCGCCCGCCCGTGCTCTCGCTCGTTCGTTCGCTCACGTCCCCCCTACTTCGACCCTTCGTGCAGATCACTTTCCGGGATGTCAGAACTTGAAGCTGAAGCCGTTGATAGACGGGGCGCCGAATTTTCGGAAGATAGACGGCCTGCCGGTGTACGGCGTGGCCATACCCACGGTCCTGGGTCTGCGGAACGTGCTCTCGCAGCTGGGCATCACGGCGAAGAATGGGCGTCGGTTGGTGTGGATAAATCTGCGGGAGGAGCCGTTGATATACGTGAATGGGTCGCCGTATGTGGTGCGGGAGTCGGATAAGCCGTTTGCGAATCTGGAGTACAGTGGGATCGACGCTGCGAGGGTGGTGGAGATGGAGGAGCGGCTCAAGGCGGACGTGCTGGCGGAGGCGAGCCTATACGACGGGAGTGTGTTGGTGGCGCATGAGGATGATCAGTTTCAGGTGGTGGAAGATTGGGAGCCGGTGACGGAGGTGGACGTGCAGACGCCGTTGGAGGTGTACGAGGAGCTGACGCGGGACGGGTTCAATGTGCACTACGTGCGGGTGCCGATTACGGACGAGAAGGCGCCGATGGGCGATGATTTTGAGGTTTTGATGCGGAATGCGTGGGATCTGGACGCAGAGGGGGACGGGGAGGGCGAGGGCGAGGGGGGTCGCTCGTCGATCATCTTCAACTGCCAGATGGGACGGGGGCGGACGACGACGGGGATGGTGATCGCGTGCTGTATCCTGTTGAGGAAGGCGCAAGGGCACCTGGCGCCGCCTCCGGCGCTGCCTCAGGAGTGGTTTCCGGCATGGTGGTGCTCGCAGGAGGACTTTAGCGACCTGGCGAGTCCCAAGGCTGGGGCGACGGGCAACCCGGCGGAGGACCTCAAGAATGGCATGTTTCTGTCGATTCGGAGCGTGATGCGGGCGTTGGAGAACGGGAAAAGCGCGAAAATGGCGCTGGATTTGATTCTGGATGCGTGCGCGGCGATGCAGAACCTGCGGGAGGCGATCGCGACGTACCGAAAGCGGGTGTTCCTCGAGCCGAACGAGATCCGGCGGCAGTCGCTGCTGCAAGTGTGCTTGGAGTATCTGGATCGATATTACTCGCTTATTGTGTTTGCGGCCTACCTGGATGACCCCGGGTTTGCGTTTGGGACGAGCAGTCACGTGCCGTTCTCGCGCTGGGTCGGGGACAGGCCCGAGCTGCGGGGCATCCTGGAGCGGCTCCTTCGGGCCAACCCGCTGTCGGCGCTGGCATTCGATCAGATCGATGCGTCACAGAACAGTAACGCCCGGTCGTCGTTGGAGAGCATGGCGGTCAACAGGAAGGAGAGCTTTGCGGAGCACATCGCGACGAGGCCCGGGTCGGTGCTCGGGCCGCACACCATCCTCAAGTTGGACCACTTCAAGGGATGTCAGAGCTCGCGACTTGTGAATGAAATCGACGGCGCTCCCAACTTCCGGGGCATGTCGAGTCCCGGCCTGCACGTGTTCGGCGGGGCCATCGCGACCGTCGAGGGCATCGAGCGCGTGCTCCGTTCCGTCGGCGCCGGGCCGGACGACGAGCAGCAGGCGTGCGCCGTGTGGCACATGATGCGCGAGGAACCGGTCGTGTACATCAATGGCGATCCGTACGTGCTTCGGGAGGCCTCGCGGCCCTTCAAGAACCTCATGGAGTACAGGGGCATCGACGCGTTCCGGCTCGATCAGATGGAGCAACGCCTGCAAGACGACGTCATCCAGGAGGCGGCGATGATGAACGGCGAGATCATCGTGACGGTGGAGGAAAAGGACGCGTCCGGCGTCAGCAGCGTCAAGGACAAGATCATCAAAGTGGCAGACCAGGGCGTCGTAGAGACGCCGCGGCAGGTGCTGGAAAAGTTCCAGTCCGAAGGATACAGGGTGACCTTCATCCGCATCCCGCTGACCGACGGGACATGCCCAAAGCCGAGGGACTTTGACTCGTTCTACGGCGCCGCGGCGGCCTCCAGGCCCAACGACGCCCTTATCTACACCTGCCAGCTCGGCGGCGGCAGGACGACCATGGGCATGTGCATCGGCACGCTGCTCCGCATGCACCTGAATGGTGCGGCGATCCCCACGACTTCCTCGTTCGACAGGGAAGCGAGTCTTCTCCGTCTCGACGAGGACCTTGGCGCCTCGCCGCGGTTCACAACGGAGGACGTCGAGGCGCCTTGGGGGTACGGCGGCGATGGCGATGGCGATGGCGACGGCGACGGCGAGGAGCCAGAGCTGCTTCTCGAGGATCCCAACAAGGAGACGCCTCGTACGGCGTCCAGAATGCGGGGTGCGAACGCGCCGGAGATCGACCGCGAGCGGGTCAACATGGAGAACGGCGAGTACCTCGGCGTGCGGAGGTTCACCCGCACCCTCGAGCGGGGAGGCGAGGTGAAGGCCGAGGTGGACGAGGTGATTGACGCGTGTGGCGTGATCGTCAACCTGCGCACGGCAATCATGCGGTACAGGAAGCCAAAGTCGACCGATACGTTCTTCCGGCCCGAGCTGCAGAGTCGCCACAGCGCGTTCCAGCGGGGCTCGACGTACATGGAACGGTACTGCATGCTCATGGCGTTCTCCGTGTATCTCCATGAGTGCCGCCACAAGGGCAGGACGCTGTCGTTCGAGGACTGGCTTTCGACCAGGACGGACATCACGGCGGTCGTTGACGGGATCCACCAGAACCCGGCGGGCGCGCTGGCGCCCGTGCCGCTCGGCCCGAGCGTTTCGGGGTTTTTCACTCCCGGAGATATGAGGAACGTGGAGAGCCTGTCAAGCCTGTCTCCGGGATCCTCGAGGTCGTTCGATACCGACAGGGACGTCTCGCTCATCGAGGCGCGGGCCATCCTCATGCGGCGCCGCGGCAACACCATCGGGAAGAAGACGATCCTGAAAAGCTACACGATTCGGGGAGAACATCATGGTCTCAACGTGCCTCCAGAGCTCATGGTGGACGGCATCTCGGACATCCAGGGGGTGGACGGCCTGCCCATTTTCACGATCGGGAACGCCTCCATCGCCGGCCTGCGCAAATTTCTGCAGCAGGCTGGGGCGCTGCCCGGGGGCGACGCGCACATCATCTTCACCGATCTGCGAGAGGAGCTCGTGATATACGTGAACGGCACGGCGTACATGCGCCGCGAGGTCGAGATGGCCGCCGCCGCCCTGCACCACGCGGGCATCAAGGCCGTCAAGCTCGAGGACTTGGAGCGCAGGCTGCGCACCGACGTTATGAACGAAGCTGTCTCATGGGGCGGGAAAATTTTGCTGCACCGGGAGCTGGACACCGACAAGCCCGGCGACCGCCCGTTCACGCCGTCCCGCCTGTCGTTCGAGACGGAACGGACGTTCAGCCTCCGGCACTTTGACAAGAGGCTGCTTTCTACCGGGAGCAACGATGGCTCGTCTCACGGCGGCAACGCGTATGCGAGCACCTCTGCGAGCATGGCGAGCGCCAATCCGACCGCCAACTCGCTCCACGCGTCGTCGGCCTCGTACGAGGACATCACCAAGACGACGTCGTACCAGACGTCGACCCTCATTGCGGCATTCTGGGAGCGCACTGGGGACGGCACCGACGCCGACATTGACTCTGGCATCTGGACCCCTGCAGAGGTGTTCCTGGGCCTGGCAGCCGAGGGCTACAGCATCGAGTACAAGCGCGTGCCGATGTCCCGCGAACGGACGCCCCGCACGGACGACCTCGATCATCTCTTCGTGCAGATGAACCCAGAGGTGTCGTGCGCCGACAAGAAGATCATCCACGCGTTCGTCTCCCGCACGGCGAACGGTAGCAGTGCCAGGTTTGCCGCGACGTTTGCCTGCGGCTGCCTGCTCGGCCGGGACGCGAGCGAAGTCGCCGACCGCAACGACCGGATTGATCGTGACCGCGGACCAGCGCCGTCGTCGGGAGATTCCTCCATGCACCGGGTCGACTCGGGGGCGTTTGACCTGTCTCGTTCCGTCGAGAACGGCGAGTACCGCGGTGGGTATTGACCTCGACCGACGTGCGCTCGCTCTTTGCACGCCCTGACTCTCTCACTCGCGCTACGCGCTTCGCTCGTTCGCCAGGCATCATGAGCCTGCTCCGCGCGCTGCCCCGCGGCACCGACGCCAAAGAAGCAATCGACGAGGCCATCGACCGTTGCACGTCCATCGGAAACATCATGCACGACATCCTCCAGTGCAAGGTCATCTCTGAGGACGACGGCGCCGTCGGCCTCCAGATCGGCGACGCCTCCTTCGCCAAGCGCCTCGGCCTCCACTACCTGCTCCGGTACTTTTACCTCATCGCTTTCCGGGCCTACCTCTACGAGGCCGAGCGAAGGCAGCAGGGCAGTGACGCGGTATCGTTCCGCCAGTGGGTCGACGAGCGCAAGGAGATCAGTTACTTGGCCAGCAGTCTGCGTCTCGAGTAGTAACGCGTTCCACGTTTACATACGTACTTGTACGTGCACGTGTACATGTACCCTACCTACCTGGGTTCGATCGTACTGATTAAACCGGACAGCCTGATTGCCTCGCACGTCGACTCTGCCTTGTCTTGGCTACACTCGACCACCAGCGCCACGCCGTATATGTGCGCTTCCCGCATCACGTTCAATGCGTCCTCCACCGTATACCCTGGCGAACGAACGAGCGCGTAGCGCGAGTGAGAGAGTCAGGGCGAGCGCGCGGCGGCCGAGGTCAGTACCCCACCTTCTACGTGCTTGAGCAGCACTTGGACCACGTACTCCCGCTTGTTATAGTCCTGCGAACGGGCGAACGAGCGAACGAGCGAACGAGCGAAGCGCGTAGCGCGAGTGAGACAAGGGGGGCTCGTGTGTGCGTGCCAGCGCACATCGGTCCAGGTCAATACCCACATCGTTATGGAGGAGCACCTTGTAGATCGGCGGCCGCTTTCGAACGGTATCCTTCTTGGGCGTCAGCGTCCGGTCGAGCAGACCAGACCCCCCGCCACCGGACGATGACGCCGAAGCCATCGAGACGACGCGACGGCGCGCGTGATCGCCGGCGGCGTGGTCGGCGACACGAGAATACGGCGACGACGACGACGACAACGTGGTCGGGACCACTCGTTGCTGAATGCCGCTCGAAACAAGTTTGAAGCCCGCCGCTCCCCCGGCACCTCCCGCAATCATCGCCACATTCATGGTCGTGTCAATCCACACGTCGATGCGTTCGCGTTTGACCGAATCTGATTTCAACTGGGCGTTTCAGAGAGAGAACTGGAATTTCATCCAAGGCTTGTGTGGAGTGCATGCATGCACTAAAAAATCCTAGCTGCTGCTCTTCTTCTTCTTCTTCTTGGGTTTGAGGCTGGTGCTCAGCAGCGCCTTGACGTCCTCCGGCAGGCTTGCCTTCTTGTCGCTCTCCACGTCCTGCCCGGGGAACCCGTTGAGCCTGTCGTTTCCGTTGGGCATGGTAATGAACGTTCCCTTGACCTGCGCGACCTTCTCCCCCTCCTTCTCCCACGTCACCGGGAACGGCGCAATCATCTGGCCCTTGGTCAGCTCCCTGATGGCCATCTTGACCTTGGTGTCGTTGGCAGCGGCAGCCCCGCCCTCCAGGTTCCTCAGAGAGAACAGCATCATCGAGAATCGGTTGTCGATCTGCGAGAGCAGCTGCCTGGACGACTTCATGGAGAGGTGGTAGGTGCCCCAGTTTCTCTTGAACACCGTGGTCTCCTTCTCGTCGGCCAGCCTTGGGAGTCCATCCCCGGTCGACACAATCAAGTCGATCGAGTACACCTCGCCCTCCTCGAACACAGCGTTCTCCATCCTATCCTCTGGGTTGGTCGGGTTGCGGTTGAGAATCATCTTGCCCTGGTCGATCACGAACCGGTTCATTGAGTTGCTCATAACGCCCGACACGTGCGAGCACCCATAGTGTGTCGCAATCTCCGCCAGCATCGGCGGCACGTCGTTGACGCGGTTACCCGGCCTGATCAGACGCGCAGCCGCCTCATAACAGTCCTTCGCACACTGAATCACGTCTGCATCGCGACCGCTGACCTTGGTCGCCCCGACCACAAACGTGTGCCCCGCCTGGGACACGTAGCCGTCGATATGGCATCCGAGGTCAACCTTGACCATATCCCCGTCCTTCAGCGTCTGGACCACCGTCTCGGGATCCACCGGCGTCCAATGCCCCACGCAGTGGTTCACAGAGATACAGGTCGGCACAGCAACGCCCCTCTCCAGGGCCTTGTTCTCCTCGTCCTTGGCCTTCTTGAACAACTTGCCGGCCTCCTCGCTGATGAACTTATCACCGAGGTCACACAAATCCGTAACCAGCGTACCCGCCTTGGCGGCATCCACAATCGCAACGATCGCCTCGTTGACAATCTTCGCAGCCGCCTTGTACTTGGTGACCACGTCCGGGTTGGACAGGAGCTCCTGCCTCTCCAGCGCACACTGGGGTGGGGGTACACAATACGCGCGTTAGTGCGTGAGTGCGTGAGTGCGTGAGTACGACGAGGACGTCGACCTCGCTCGCCTCGTGGTGAATGAGGAAACCGCGGCGGTTCTCGCAAACGGGGCTAATAACACGGCTTTTCACCGCCCGCAGCACGCTCAATGCGTTGCATGCATGAATTCGACACACTACGCACCTGCTCCCTGTACTCGGCTTCGGCCATGCTTCAGTTTCAACGAGGGGATTTCGAAGAGTTGGGATTTGGGGGTGCGCCGCAATGCTTTCTTTCGCGCTCTCCTCGGGGGTTGTTCCGTGGGCACGATGAAGGTAACTTGATCGGCCGAAACAACAAACGAATAGGAATGAAGCAAACGCCCGGATGCGCAGGAACGGCCGGCGAGTTGCCCGATCGGAGACGATCGCCCGCTCCCATCAGCGCCGCTCACTCACACATCGCGCCATCGCGCCATCGCGCCATCGCGCCATCGCGCCATCGCGCCATCGCTCCCCTACTCGCCAGGCTGTTCGACACGTCGACCCTCCTAGAGGCCACCGGCATCGCCACGGCACGTCTCGTCCCACTCGATGTACCCACACGCAGTGGGGTGGCGTGCGCAGCGCGCCATGGGCAGCACGAGCGTCGCGTGCGGCTCCCGCCTGCCGATGACAACCGCGAGCGGGGCGCGTTGGCACCGGCTGCCGCCCCGGGAGCGGGCGCCAGCTCCCTGGGGCCGCGCCGTTCCAGGCGCGCAGACCGCCAGTGCATGAAGAAGAAGGAGAACGGTCGACACAAAAAACCTCTAAATCCGTCAACTGCGCTCGCCATGCGGCGATAAGCAAGGCATACACGTCATCCAGCTATACCGTACGACTCATGACGCTCTGGACGCTCCTTCAGGTTCGTTGGACGACGAAGCCACCGATCGACCTCTCTTAACCTCTTAACCTCCCCCTATACCCTCCGCAGGCCTCTCTGCTCGTCTGCAACGCCGGCGCCATCCTCAACGAGAAGCGCGTCCTCAATAAATGTACGTCGCATGATACGCTACGCCGACCCAGTACGGTTACGGAA
>Ga0255780_10003672_pt1 | contig 13333 bp, 11 predicted proteins | sample 071ome_32_FD_179978 | JGI IMG/M metagenome (GOLD analysis project Ga0255780, IMG submission 179978) | Coastal salt marsh microbial communities from the Groves Creek Marsh, Skidaway Island, Georgia - 071405AT metaG (version 2) | ecosystem: Environmental > Aquatic > Marine > Intertidal zone >... | reverse complement strand
ACGGTTACCCAGAAACACGGGCCAACATTGTTTTGTGCACCTATTGGACACCGTCAGGAAAGAGGCGATTACCAAGAAAGCTGGCAGCCATGTGCTATGGATACGGCACAACTGCTCGAGGCACAAAGTATGGCCAAGAAGGTGACGGAGGCGCTAGGTGGAGCTGGTATTTGGGGTATTGAGTTTTTCTTGGGGGATGATGCCGTGTACTTCTCAGAGCTTAGCCCGCGCCCTCATGATACAGGCATGGTCACCTTAGCGGGCACTCAAAACTTCAACGAATTTGAATTGCATGCTCGTGCATTGTTGGGCTTGTCTATTCCCGAGATTGAATTGAGATATCCCGGGGTTAGTGCGGTAGTCCTAGCTGAAAAAGACGGTGAGCCAGTATATGGCGGTTTAGATAAAGCTAGTGCTGAGCCACAGGCTGATTTCAAGATTTTTGGCAAGCCTACCACCCGCCCTTACCGTCGTATGGCGGTAGCACTGACCTATGACAGAACCGGTGAAGAATCTATGGAGGCGCTAAGAGAAAGAGCGGCGCGTATAGCCTCCTTAATTACAGTGCACTAATTTTTCCGCGAATAGCCTCCTCGAATTTGTGGATGCCCTCTTTATTTAGCCCATCGAGTACTTCTCCCTGCATGCGATGATAGCGGAGGCCTCGCTTGAAAGCATCGACTATGTTGGGGTTACTGCTTTTTAGGTAGTTGATGGAACTGTAAGAGAACAGCGCCACGCTATGGTGGTCTGTGATTTCAAGAAGCGCCCCATCGTTAATAGTCAAGTAGTCGCACAACGTCATTTGATAGGGTTGCCCCTGTGCGGTTTGTTCTTTTTTAATATCCTGGACCAATTCTGCCAACACCTCTTCTAATTCATTTTTCATGGAGGTGACCAATCGATCACTTGCCAAATTCATGTTTTTGATGTACTTGATTTGATTGATCAAATTATCGAATGAGGACAGCGTCCAGAATTCTGTTACTTTCAGTTGACGGCTTAATTGGCTCAATTCGCTTCCCTTATCAAATAGCATGCTTGGCGCATGAGAGGGGTCGAATCTATCGTTGCGACGCATGTGCTCCAGGTTCCATAAATAGAATCTAAATGCACTCAGCGTAGGCCTGTCCATATAACGGTAAATGGGTACTTCCTTAGCGATAAAGTACAATTGGGCGCCGGGAACATTTACCGCTTGATTCAAATTACGCCTAGTGTTCTCTAGGTAAAAGTCGATATCCTCGTATCCCTTGATCGGAGGTAGGGTTGTGCAAACTACGACCAACGAATTCTCCTCGGCATTCTTTCTCAACGCATCGATGCTCAGCGAAAAATGATCTGCTAATCGAATGAGCTCGTCGGTCGTCAATGGGGTGGTACCTGTTCTTTTGCGGTACAGCGAAGCTCTGGAACAACCGAGGACTTCCATGAGTTCTGCCGTGATTTTACGCTTACCTTTGGTGGAGCTAAAAATCTCGTCGAACAATTGAGTTTGGAATTCGTTCGGAGTATACATGGCCATTAACTTGAGAGTTAAAGTTAACTAATTGCACGAACCCTTGACCGCAACCTCCTTAGAATCTTCGGTTTTAGATAATATTCCTGGGCAAATACTTCATTTACCTACGGGGGAAATGTTGCCTATGACTACCCCTGAGTTGCGCAGAAGCAGCGGGAAATATTTGACGCTTCGTGGGTTGAGATTGACGAATGCGATCATTCGCAAAGGCATTTTGCAGGTGGCGGGTAGTCCTTGGTTGCCGGGTTTTTGGAACCTGAGCGCGGAAAAAGCTGAGGTGGCGCTACAGGCTTTTCAGGCACAAGGCGCAACATGTACCTTGTTTTTATCGTTCACGGATGCCCCCGTAAGTTCCAAAGGGTGGCACAGTTACAAGGGTGATCCCTATATGGTGCTGCCTATTTCTTGGTCCAACTTTGATGAATATGTGGCTGAAATGAAGAAAAAGTACCGTGCGCGTGTTCGTAAGGTGCAAAAGAGCAATCAAGAAATACGCGTTGAAGTATTGCCGAAAAAGGGGCCTCAGTTTGAACAGTGCGTAGCCATGCTGGAGGCCACTTTGAGAGATAAGGTGGTGGCTTTGCCGGGGAACTTGGAACATTTGCTAGGGACGTTTGACCGATGTTTCGGTGGGTCGTTTAAGTTGTTTGGTTTTTATGGTGGTGAGCAGTTGGTGGGTTTTATTTCCTGTATTGAAGATGGTCCTGTGCTTCGAGCCATGCATTTTGGTCAAAGTGATGATGCACCTGAGGACTTTTACAGTCATGCGATGTTTACTTTAATTGGACACGGAATAACGACCGGCGTACAAAAGGTGCATTTAGGCAGGACCGCCACAGAAATCAAAAGCACCTATGGCGCCGTAGCGGAAGAGAACTATTTCTCCTTCTACAGCTCCAGTAGATTCTTCCAATTCTTGATGCGACTTGCCGATAAGTATTACCGTCCAAAGGCATATACCTTGCGCAGTCCTTTTGGAGATGTCTCTAAATAGACTATCTTTTAGGCAATAACAAAACACTAGCACATCATGAATGAAACTTACCGTAAGGTTTTCGAAAACAACAAAAAATGGATCGAAAGCCATACTTCAAAACAACCTGATTTTTTTGAGCATTTAGCGAAAGGGCAAAGCCCAGAATTTCTTTTTATCAGCTGTGCTGATTCTAGGGTGCCAGTGAACAATATTATGGGGCTAGACCCCGGGGAAGTTTTTGTGCATCGAAATGTTGCCAATCTGGTAGTAAATACTGACATGAATATCCACAGTGTAATTCTTTATGCTATTATGCATTTAAAGGTGAAGCATGTTGTAGTCTGTGGCCATTATAATTGCGGCGGCGTTGCTGCTGCAATGGGAAATCAAAGCTTAGGGTTAATAGACGGCTGGTTACGAGAAATCCGGGATGTGTATAGACTTCATGCAACAGAGCTTGACGCGATAAAGGATGAAGGTGCACGTTACAATCGCCTTATCGAATTAAACGTGTTTGAGCAGTGTAATAACATTCTCAAGACGGAGTACTTTCAAAAAAGTCATACGGATGGTGGTGCTCCATCTGTGCATGGCTGGGTATTTGACATTTCAAAAGGTGAATTAATAGATCTTAATTACGATTATAAGGGGCAGATGGATAGAATGAAGTCCATCTACGACATCAATGGATAAAATTGAAATATTTTCAAATAATTGGGGCGCCTTTACTGTTGGAAGTAGAGGCGCTTCTTTGTTGTCGTTGCAAATAGGGGGGAGAGAACTGCTCCATGATTTTGGCGATCAGTGGCACCGGTGGGCCTCTGGTGCGGTAATGTTTCCATTTCCAGTGCGCATGGCATCAGGGACGGTGATGGCATTCGAAGGAACTGAATATCATTGGCCCATCAACGATGAGAAACACCGGGCGGCGCTGCACGGTTTTACGCCTTGGGAAGAATTTGAATTGGTCCAACTGCCCAGTGGAATACAGGCAAGCTGGAATTATGATGGTTCTAAAGAATATTATCCTTATCCGTGTCGATTAACCATCAGCTATACTCTTGATGAACTTGGTCTTACCCTTAGCGGACGTATAGATAATCTTGGCGAAGCAAATTTGCCTTTTCATATGGGGTGGCATCCCTATTTCAAGACCAATGCCCCAGCGTTACACCCAGTGCCGCCCCATCGATTAAAGAAGAATGAAGTAAGCCATCCGGGCAAAAAGATTCCTTTTGAAGGATTTGATTGGGCCGAAGAAGTGGACGGCGCCTTTTTTATGGATTCTATCGAGCTTGGGGATGTTAGTATCCAACCGCTATCCGCCATTACCCAGGTATTCCGACCTGCGGATGCGCCTTTTGTAGCTATTGAGCCGATCACAGGTCTAGGTCACCCAGATTTCCCTTGGCGTACTGTGCAACCAGGAGAAGCGGATGAGGTAGTGACTATTATCGGTTTGAAGCGTCGATAAAGGCTTTTAATTCGGTTGTACTAATGAGTGGGTTAGCCCCCTCTTTACTGGCGACCATAGCGCCAAGGGCAGCGGCGTAATCTAGCGTGTGTTGCGGCTCCAATAGGTGGGAAATACCAAAGAGCATGGCGGCTAGAAAGCTATCCCCGGCACCCACGATGTCTTTTACCGTTACCGGAAAGATCTTGCTCTGAAGTGTACCAAGACTATTTACCCAAAGCGCGCCTTGGCCACCTCTTGTTACGATGAGTTCTTGGGTACCGAATGTTTCGTGCATGGCTTCAAACCCCAACTCTGGATTAGAATCCAATGATAACCACTGGGCAAGTAGTTCATATTCTTCTTCGTTCACCTTGATGATTTCGGTGCCTTCAAGCAGTTCTAAGATGCGATCTGAATCGATAAAGGGTGCTCTGAGATTTAGGTCAAACACACGCGTACTGGCTTGAGTTCTGAGCGTTTTCAGCGCCTGGTAGCTGTGTTTATTTCTAGTTGCTAAAGACCCGTGCAAGAGTAGATCGCCCGGCTCCCATGAAATTTCGGGCGTACCAATGAAATCCCAAGCACTTGGCTCGTCAATGGTGTAGAGAACCTGTGAAGGATTGGAGATTTCCACCGTGACCGTTCCAGTAGGGTGCTTGCTTTTGGTGATGAATTCAGTATTGACACCGCGCTCATGTATAATATCGAGCAGTGTCCCACCGCGCTCATCATCGCCAATAGCCGAAATGACGGCACTTTCTAGTCCCAAATTCTGTGCGTGGATAGCGACGTTCATAGGTGCTCCACCTGGCTTCGCGCCGCTGGGGAAAAGGTCCCACAATACTTCGCCATAGCAATAGAGTTTAGGCATCTTTCGAGGTCAATTGGTCTTGCAATTCCTCCAAACTAACGCCCTTTGTTTCCGGCATCATGAAATGCGTGAATAACAATTGTAGCACCATAAAGGCTGCGAAGAAGGCGAATACCGTCCATCCAGGGAACGCTTCGATCACTACCTCACCGAGCATGGTGATCAGTGCCGCGAACACCCAGTGCGTTCCTGTGCCCCAAGCTTGACCGGCCGCGCGTACGCTGTTCGGGAAGATTTCGGAAATAAATACCCAAATGACGGCACCTTGGCCTACTGCATGGGAAGCGATGAACGTGAGAATAAAAAAGAGGCTGAACCCTGCAGAAGCCTCAGTTTTGAACCCATAGGCCACCATCGCTAGAGAGATGATGTAGCCCACTGAACCGATGTACATGAGGGATTTACGCCCCATTCGATCAATAAGATAGAGGCCGAAGAAGGTGAAAATTAGATTGGTTCCGCCGATAGCGATGGAAGAGAGGAGGGAATCGGATGAGGCGAATCCTGCCTTCTTCAAAATCACCGGTGCGTAGTACAGGATGAAGTTGATCCCGCTCAATTGGTTGAAGAATGCAAGTAAGAAGGCCAAAAGGAGGCTTTTGTTGTGTTTACCGCTGAAGACATTGCCACTCGCATCGCCCTCACTTTGTTGAGCTTTAATGGTGTCCAATTCCGCTTGCGCTTTGCCAGCATCACCATGAATAAGTTGTAGTGTTGAAAGGGCTCCTTCATTATCGTTTTTTTGAACCACGAGCCATCTAGGTGACTTTGGAACGCCAAGAATCAAGAAACAATACAACGCTGCCGGAATGGCTTCAATTCCAAGCATCCAACGCCAGTCATTATTACCACCTACCCCCTCTAGTAGGTAATTCGAGATGAATGCAATGAGGATACCGAAGACAATATTGAATTGGTACAGGGCTACTAGTCGGCCGCGAGATTTAGCCGTGCTAATTTCGCTGATATAGGTGGGGGCTGCTACCGTTGAGGCACCAACGCCGATGCCGCCGAGGAATCGAAAAAAGGAGAACATATAGGGATCAGTAGCTAATCCTGAGCCTAGAGCACTCACTAGGTAGAGAACACCTACCCAAATGAGCGTATTTTTACGACCAATTCGTTTTGTGGGAATACCCCCGGCTAAAGAGCCCAGCACTGTACCCCAAAGGGCCATAGACATGATGAAAATGCCATGAAACCAAGCGGGGTTTGGCCAAAGTTCTTGGATGGGTTTATTTGCACCTGAGATTACGACAGTATCAAAACCAAACAGGAAGCCGGCTAAGGCCACCGTTAGGGACCAGTTCCAAAGTTTGTTCATATCAGAGTGAGTTAACGAGCTCACAATGTAATGAAATATTCTACCGCTAGTATGCCGCGCTGAGCTGCATCCAAAAGGCCCAGGTTTGACCTAATTCTGCTTGTAATTTCGCCCGCTGGATTTGCGCTTTAGCAAAATAACTGGTGCGCAAGTTGACTTTGATTAATTCACTATCACCTAAGGCTAGTTTTTTTTGTTCGGCTTGTAGGAGTTTTAAAACAGATTCTTGATTAACAAGACTCGCTCGGACGGCTGATTCGAGTTGTAGCAATTGTGTAGCCGTACTACTCAAAGCATTATTCCACTGATTCTCAACGGCCGAGCGCTCCCATTGAAAGCTTTCTAGTTGAAGGCTTTGGCTCTCCGTATAGCCTCTTCCTTCTCTTAAGAACAATGGGATGCCCAGCTTCGCCTTGACCAACCTATTATTTGCGTCGAAATCCTCTTGGCTCGGCAATACTTGAATATTACCTGGCAGTAAGTAGGCACCGCCCACTGAAATAGTAGGTTTAAGGTATTCACGGGCTAATTGTCGCTTGAGTCGCAACTGCTCTTCTTTTTGATCGTTGTAGGTCCAGAGCGGGTGTTCCTTTCCCAATAAGGTGGTTTCTATTTGCTTCGGTAATGCCGCGGAAGGTCGAACATAGGGTTGAAGGACAATAGGGCGTTCTTCCTCGGACCAAAGCCAATTGCTCAATTCATATATGGCCTGCACTGCCTTATTCTGAGCGCTGTAGAAATCTGTTTCCCATGTGCTGACCAAGGCTCTGGCGTCCAAAGTGTCCATCGCTGAGGCGTCGCCGGCTTCAAAAGCACTTATGGTAAAGTCATAGACTTCCATTGCTGCTTGCCAGGCTATTTCATAAGCCTCAACGTTCTGGTCTGCCTCAAACCATTTCCAATAAGATTGGACGGCTTTGGTCAACAATTCATTGCGGTACAACACTGCTTCTGCGGCACTGAGTTCTACTCCCGCTTTTGCCAAGGCGAGGTCAGTTCGGCGTACATCCGTCAATAAACCCTTGCCCAGGTCGATCATACCGCCGACGGCGAACAGACCCTCAGGTGGGAGTTTATCTTGTGGATTGGTATAGAGTCCATCGATGCTATTCCAATCAAATTGTAGTTGGACCGGGCTGGCCGTCGCACTGCTCAGTTGAACTCCAGGTCTGCGATAATATTGTTCTCCGTTGAATTCCTTTGTTGCTAGAGTCCCGCTTATATATGGGTCAAAAGCACCACGTGCCTTACGTAATTCGGCTTTGGCGATGGGTAATTTGTTTCCTACAGCTTTGAGAAGTGGATGGTTTTGATCCACCCACTGGATGAATTCATCAACAGTTAATACGCTATCTGTTTGTTTGTTCTGTGCATCAACCATTAGTGACATCAAGAAGAAACAGCCAGTGATTAAATGTTTTTTCATTTAATACTCATTATTAAGTTCTCCTTCTGATTTTGAAGGTTCATAGTAATCTGGAGGAAAGGTGTTCAGTTGCCGCCACATTTCGTACCAAACAGGTACTGTGTTTAAAAGTGCTATTCCTCGTGCTCCTGTCCCTGCACGTAAATTTTCTGGCCATTCTTCTGCTGGCGCCACTAGAATGCGGTATTTACCATTTTCATTCGTAATTCTATCGATGGCAACGACTGTTCCTCTAAAGGTCCCGTAGCTTGTGTTTGGCCATCCTCTGAAAACAATTGCAGGCCATCCGTCGAATTGGAATTGTACTTCTGAACCTTCGTGGATTAAAGGCATATCCATTGGGCTTATGTACAATTCTACCGCCAATTCATAGGCGATGGGTACAATGGTGGCTAATGGAGTGCCTTCCTTAACAGTTTCTCCAATACCTTGTTTTTTTACTTTCGCCAACATGCCCGTTTGAGGCGCAAGAATATAATAGTAGCCGCTCCTGACTTCATAATTACGCAGAGTATTTTGAAGTTTGGCCAATTCTCCTTGGCTCGTTGCAAGTGCCCCTTGCGCAGTAGCTAAATCACTTTTAGCTTTTGATATTTTCTCGAGATAGTTGTTACTGTTATTTCTGAGTTCAAGTTTTACATCCAATAATTTGTTTTTACTGACTTCCCACTTTTGCTCAGCCTCCTTTGTCGTTGCCCGACTCTCCGCTAGTTTCATACGATATTGCTCTACTTCAGTTCGACTTTTAAGTCCTTGAGCAAAAAGTTGTTCGAATCGTTCAGTTTGATCAGTAATTACTTGAAGATTTTGTCTTTCAGCAACAAATTTTGCCGAATCAGCCCTTGCGGTTGCGTTGGCTCCCTGAACTTTGAATTCTAGACTTTGTGCACTTATATCCTGATTAGTTCGTAGTGTTTCTACGAGTGATTCTAAAGCAGACACTTTTTCTACATAGCTTTCAACACCTAAACTTTTCGCACTCAATTGCTCTTTTGTCCGAGTGATGAGTTCGGGGTCGAGATATTCGTTTTTAATTTCTTTCAATCTAGCTATAGTGTCGCCTTGTTGGACGAGATCGCCTTCCACCGCATACCATTGGGCAATTTGTCCTGCGATGGCGGATTGAATTTCACTTGGTCTTTGCCCTGGTTGGCGCATAGTTACCGTTCCTTTGGCTTGGATATTTTGTGTCCAAGGAAGGAATAGACCACCTAAACTAATGAATGCGGAAATGAAAAAGAGTCGTTTAACTTTAGGACCAATAAAAGGATTGTCCAGTTTTTCGAAACTTTTGTATCGACTCTGATCTAATCTGTCGACAATTCTGTTTTTCGAAATATTCAACATGAGTTTATAATTCGATAGTTAGGGAACTGTTCTCTTTTACTGTGGGTAGGTTGGATGCTGCAACAAGAGTCCAAGGTTGTGTCGGTGCCCAAATAAATTCAACGATGCTTTTGCGTTCTTTTGGATCAAATAGATGGAAGATGTCATCTAACAAAAGCAATCTAGGTTTAACGACTATAGCTCTGGCAAGCAGGATTCTTTCCACTAGACTACTTGATAGTGGACGGGCGGTGGGGCCGACCATAGTCTCATAACCATTAGGTAGTGACTTTATGAATTCTTCGAGTCCCAAACCTTTTACGGCCCAGTTAACGTCGCTAAGCTCAATTTCTGGGCGGCCTAGAGTAATGTTCTCTATTAATGTTCCTTCGAAAAGATTTTCGCTCAGAAAACAATCCCCTACATGGTATCTTAAATCTGCTGTATTTAGATTTCCTGACGGATATCCATTGAAACTTACCGTTCCGTGAGTAGGGGCATACTGAACAGCGAGTAAGCGTAAAAGAGTGGACTTTCCTGAGCCATTTGGCCCTGTGATTACAGCTCTTGCGCCAGAGGGAATATTGAAACTCAAGTTATTGAGAATGGCACGCGATCCGTCCTCTGACATGTAGGTGAGATCTTTAAACTCCACAGAAGCCCCCATTCCAGTATCAATAGTATCAAATAGCATGGCGCCTTGATCCTCCTCAAGTGGAATATTAGTAACTGTGCTCATTTTCTCGACCGCAGTAAGCACGTCATAAATGGGTTCCATGGTCAGGATTAGTTTTTCTGCGGAGTTGATGATAAGAATGATGACAATTTCTGAGGCAACGAATTGGCCTACGTTTATTTCATTTTGAATTACCAACAACCCGCCGATAATCAATAGGCCCAACGTTACAAAAGCTTTAAACCCTACAATATTTGCATATTGAAAAATCAAAACCTTCCAATGACGCTTCCGATGCTCGAGGTAACTATTGACCAATTCATCCGTTCGTTCCAAGGGCAATTCGGTATGTCCGGCTCGTTTAAAGGTGTCCATGGTTCGGGCGATTTCCTTGAGCCAATGGGCAATTTTATACTTATATGTACTTTCTTGCATGCTGCTATCTAACCCACGTGGACCCGTGTAGTAGAGTATTGCGATTAATACGATAATCAAGGCGACACCAAAAGAGATGAAGAAAGGATGATAAGTGCTCAGTAATATCAATCCAATGATGATCTGGAGGGACGAGGCACTGAAATCCATTAGAATTTTAGAGAGACCCTTTTGAACATTTAATGTATCGAAGAATCTGTTGATGAGTTCGGGAGGGTATTGACCGCGAATAGAGGCGTTCTGAAACCTTGGAATTCTATACGTAAATTCAAAGGCTGCGCGTGTGAATATGCGTTGCTGTAAAATTTCTGATATAGACAATTGTAATATTTGTAATATTCCGCCAATGATAACGCCTGCAGTCACGACGGCACTTAAAATTATCCAACTGGTGCTTACCGTTCCAGCCTGAATGAGGCCAATAATTGCTTGAACCCCTAATGGCAAGCTGAGATTGACAATGGCATAAAACAATGCGTACGCATATAGGTACATGATATCCTTGCGATCCTGTGAGAGCATCGCTATGAATTTCTGGAATGGGTTTTTTGTCATCGCTTTTGAATAGAGTTAAGGGTCATTTCGGTTAGAAATTCAACAATGGCGCCGCGGCCAGTGGCGGCGTCGGAAAGGCGTGGTAGGTGTTCGGTGAAAAACTGCTGGCTTTGAGCTGCTGAAATCACTGTTGAAAATAAGCTATGTGGGTACTTATAGTTAGGATTAATTTGTAAGGCGAGATTGCCAAGAGTATCGCAGAGTTGTTTGTATCCTAAGAAGTAGCCTTCTTCATTTTCAGCATCTACTTCTTTGGTCAAGTAGATTTTTGGGTATTCCGCCACGACCAAACGTTGAAGGGTGCCTTCGTCAATGTGAGGGATGCGCTCATCTTCATCCATAGGCAAAACCAGTAGTTCGATGGCTCGCTTGAGTTTGTCTTCGGCGCTATTTAGCATCATGAATTCCTGTGCCATTTTGACCTCAAGCCAGCCCCAGTACCAGTTAATGAGGTAGGCGAGGAGCTGGTGTTTGTTTTGGAAGTAGCGGTAGACACTCGCTTCAGTGCTTTCTAGGGCAAGTCCAATTTTTTTGAAGGTCACATGCTCATATCCCATCTCTTCCGTGAGTTCAATACTCTTGGAAAGGATGCGTTTACCGAGGTCAGTTTCCTCCGGATTCTTATTGTAGAGCTTGGCGCTCACTGAAATATTCAGTGCATTCATGTGATATTAACGATAAAGTCAAATAATTGTTCAACAATGCAAATATAATAGTAATACTATCATTAATAAAATTGGTCGCGATAATTCGATGTATCTTTGCATCGCAATTGCACTGATGCCATTGCCACCTTTTATGACTTTTGATTCCTTAGGACTCGATTCTCGAATCCTAGCCGCCTTGAAAAATCAAGGATATACCACGCCAACCCCTATTCAAGCTCAGAGTATCCCCATTCTTTTGGAAGGGTACGATTTGCTGGGTACCGCACAGACCGGTACGGGGAAAACAGCTGCCTTTACCATACCCATTATTGAGCATTTGCTCCAAGCTAAATCGTTCAAAACAAGAAAAATCAAGGCTTTGGTCGTGACTCCCACCCGCGAGCTGGCGCTCCAGGTAGGGGAAAATGCTAAGCGCTACAGCCACGGTACAGGATTACGGACAGCGGTGATCTTTGGAGGTGTAGGTCAAAACCCACAAGTGGATCAGTTGAAAAAGGGCGTAGATTATTTGGTCGCCACTCCAGGTAGACTATTGGATCTACATCAGCAGGGCTTTATTGACCTGAGGTTTTTGACGCACTTTGTGCTCGATGAGGCAGATCAGATGTTGGACATGGGATTCATCCATGATATCCGCAAACTTTTAAAGATCATCCCACAAAAGCGCCAGAGTTTGTTCTTCTCGGCGACTATGCCGAAAGACATTATCTCGTTGAGCGAGCAAATCCTGAAGCCAAACTATAAACAAGTTCGTATTGCGGTAGCAAAGCCTACGGCGGAACGCGTCTCACAAGAGGTGTACTACGTCTCGAAAAAAGAAAAGCCTGCTTTATTGGTAGAACTATTGAAGTCTTTCGACGGGGAGACGCTGGTCTTCGGGCGCACCAAACACGGCTGTGATAAGGTCGTTCGCATCCTATCCAAAAAAGGCATCAAGGCTGCCGCCATTCATGGAAATAAAAGTCAAAGTGCTCGTCAGAAGGCGCTCAAAGGGTTCAAGGACGGTGAATTGCAAGTGTTGGTGGCCACCGATATCGCCGCTCGTGGTATTGATATTTCAGGATTGGAATATGTAGTGAACTATGAGCTGCCCAATATTCCAGAAACCTATGTGCACCGTATCGGGCGTACGGGTCGTGCAGATGCCTCTGGGAGCAGCGTTTCTTTCTGTTCGGCGGACGAGCGGGAGTATCTAAAGGATATCGAGAAGCTGATAAAATTGGACATCCCTCTTGTAGAAGATCATCAATTTGCTGCTGGGGCTGCAGAGGAGTGGGCAGATCCGGAAAACCGCAAGCCTAAAAAGCCCGGCCAGCGCGGTCCTCGACCTGGGCGTAGCGGCAAGCCTAAATCTGATCGTCCAAAAGGTTCTCGTGGTGCAGGCGGAGAGAAGCGCAAGCCTCGGAGAAGATTTTAAAATATATCGCCAACCTATTTATTAGGCGAGAATGAAAACCTTCGCGTGCCTTCGGCACTCGCATCTCCTCGATAGATGTGCAAGGCGAGAATGAAAACCTTCGCGTGCCTTCTGCACTCGACTCGCTGCTGCGCAGCTGAAGTTTTCTTTCACTGGCCCCGTGTGGAGTGGATCTTTCATTCGAACAAAGCCAGCATCCGCTCCGCGTCTGCGGCATTTTTCTTCATCCAAAATCCTGAAGTAAGCTTCGGATTTTGTCTAAAGAAAAAGCCAGTGCAAGAATTGCGCTGGCTTTGTTCTTTCTCGGGATCACCAAGTGGAGCTGGCGAGAATCGAACTCGCGTCCAAACAAGGAAGCCTGAGGCTTTCTACATGCTTATCTTGTGATTAGGTTTTCGACCAATCTCTGAGCACAAGCACCCTAATCATGGCTTAGCCTCTACACTTGAATTAGCCCGCGAGGCAGGAGCTAATTGCATTCCCGAATTTTCCACACCTCGTGATCAAGCGCCTCAGGACTTGGGCTCTTGCGAGATGTTCAGCTCCTACACCTAGTGTAGGATTAGCAAAATCGACATCCTGTCAGATTAAGCGGCCAAAGCGTAAGAATCTTCGCCAGTTATAAAAAGTGAAGCGGTGTATTAACGAGCTGCCCCTTCCGCGCTCGACATGCTTACATCA
>Ga0255780_10003665_pt1 | contig 13342 bp, 7 predicted proteins | sample 071ome_32_FD_179978 | JGI IMG/M metagenome (GOLD analysis project Ga0255780, IMG submission 179978) | Coastal salt marsh microbial communities from the Groves Creek Marsh, Skidaway Island, Georgia - 071405AT metaG (version 2) | ecosystem: Environmental > Aquatic > Marine > Intertidal zone > Salt... | reverse complement strand
CCCTCGCCCTCCTCCACCTCGCCCTCCTCCACCTCGCCCTCCTCCACCTCGCCCTCCTCCTTGATGACCTCCATCTCCTCCCCAACTTCACCCTCTGCCCAGGCATCCTCTGGGCCGTTACCTTCCACCTGCTTGCTCCCTCCGCCGTCCTCGTGACCGTAACCGTAATCATAACCGTGGCCGTAACCGTGGCCGTGATCGTCGCCGTAACCCTGCCCCCCATGGCCGTAGTCGTGGCCGTGCCCGTCCCCCATGGGGGGAGGGTAGTCTGGGGGGGCCGGGGCCCCGTTATCGTAACCCCCATAGTGACCCGGGGGCGGCTCGTTGGGAGGTGCGGGCTCTTCCTCCATCGGGTAAAGGGCGTCGTTCGGGGCGGAGGGAATCCCCCACGCGCTATCCTCCTCGTGGTGCCCCTCGCCTGCGGAGGGAGGGGCTCGCTCGCTGCTGCTCGGGCACTTGCCCCGCGCAAGACCTAGGGATGCCGTCGCCGAGAGCGTCGGCCGCTAAAAAAAGATCTTTAATTGGTTTTTACCCGACGCGGCAGACCGAGACGCGTCCGCAGGAGGCGACAGGGCACGCAGCGGGGTTGGAGTGTTATTTGTGAGCATGGTGAACGTACGACGACCAAGGGATGTGCGCGAAGGGAACCCCCTCATTATGCCCTGTCAAAGATTGATCGGGTCTAGAGACGGACAGAGACTCACCTTGCCCCCCCCCGAAATTCGCGTATTCGTCGGACGGCGCGGCGGAAGGAGAGGCATGGGCCCCGCCCTGCATCGCCCTCTTTGGCCTCATCACTTTCGTCTATCGCACCACCTAATACAACCAGTCACTTGTTTTCCGGGGGAAACATGCCCCAGATGTTCGTAAAGTCGCCAAGAGGCACGGCGACTCGCCCTCGTCTCGATGACCGGGGCCGCACAGTTGGGAGCCCAGAGCCGAATCCGGAATGGTGTGGAGGTCACTTGCGTGGTTGAACACTCCTATCGGCGACACGTTTTGCTCCCGTCCCATTCTTTCCGCGTCCTCTTTGGTAGCAGTGGCACAGCGGTCGGGTGGCTCGCTCGGCGGGGGTCACCACCAGGAAGTTACCGTGGTCGGTCAGGGCGGCAGCACTTGTCACCCCGGCGGGGGTGCCCTGGACGCCCGCGCCCTCTTAATTGAGCTCACGTCGAGCATGTTTCCCCCTTTCCGTCGCCGAGGTGATCTCCTTTGGGATTGCGGTTTGCCGAGCCCGCTTGCCCCCCTTGGAAAGAGGAGAGCCTCACACGGTCGTGGCACCCTCGCCCACCGAACTCGCGGTCACCCGCGCTCTTACTAATAAGCGAGCTATATGGGACGCAAGAAGAGGGGAGACGACTTCGCGGACCTCGACGAGTACGATGAGGACGGGAACGTCATCGTGAAGGAGGCGGAGGAGGTGAGGGCTCGCCCAGCGCAGCGCCACCGAGTCGGAAGCGGCACTCTGCCATCCCATACCCGAGTTTCGCCTTTGAATAGGCCGGCGCAATGGCGTTTGTGCACCGTTTCTCTCGTGTAGCTCCGGCTTGCCCGCAGCCCCCACGCTGATCGCCCTCCGTCCCGCCTTTCGCCAACCCCGGTGTCTGTGGGGGGCCGCGGCCACACGGGGTGCTTTCGCTGCGTGACTAGCTCGAAACGATCGCACGTCACGCAATGCGATGTTCCAACTAGCGGGATATCCTCCACGTGCGACACCCCACCGGCTGAAGCACACGCCCCAATAGGAGAGCCCCGCTCGACCGCGCCCTCCTGACCCCGCCTCCACGCAGGAGGGGGCACCCGTAAAGGAAAAGAAAGAGAAGAAGAAGAAGGAGAAGAAGAAGAAGAAGGGCGCGTTCGACCCCTTCGCGGCCGTCAGCGACGACGACCTCGACCCGATCAAGGGCGCGGCGAAGGCCGCCGCCGCTGCCCCCGCCTCTGACGAGGAGGAGGCGCCCGCCCCCGCGAAGCCCAAGGTCAAGGGCAAGAAGGGCAAGGCTGCCCCCGTTTCCGCCTTCGCCGCCCTCTCCATGGGCTCCGACGATGACGACGACGAGGAGGCGCCCGCCCCCACGAAGCCCAAGGGCAAGAAGGCGAAGGCCAAGCCAGGGTTTGCCGACCTCGAGGGCGAGATGAGCGACGAGGAGGAGGACAAGCCCGCCGATCCCGCCCCGAAGAAGGATAAGAAGTCCAAGAAGTCCAAGAAGGACATTGGCTTCGCCGACCTGGCCGACGACTTCGACGAGGAGCCGGCCCAGGAGGAGGCGCCCGCCCCGAAGAAGGATAAGAAGTCCAAGAAGTCCAAGAAGGACATTGGCTTCGCCGACCTGGCCGACGACTTCGACGAGGAGCCCGAGACCACAAAGGAGAAGCCCGCCAAGGGCGGCAAGAACGGAAAGAAGGGCAAGGGAAAGGTGAGTCAGGGGGGTTGCCCAGCGAGCACTCGGGGGCACTACCCAGGGCAGCGGCTGACTCTCGGGTCATATGCGGTCGGCCCTCTTTTTGTGTCCCCATATCATCAGTGGCTGTTGCTTTACGTACCGACCCCCTCCCATGGGCGTGATGCGTCAGTGTAGCCTCGACATTCCCCCCCCCACCCCGGCACGCACTAAGGGCTCCGTCGTGCTCACGGAAAAACTAACCCCTCCCCAACGCCCCTGTCCCACAGGTCCAGGAAGAGGATCTGGACGCCCTCCTCAGTGAGTTTGGCGTCCCCTCCAAGCAGGAGGAACCCAAGCCCAAGGAGGAGCCCAAGCAGGTCGCCGGCGAGGACGACGGCGGCATCCCCCTTGAGGAGCGGGACCCGGCCACCCTGTCCAAGGCTCAGAAGAAGAAGCTGCTGGCCCGGAAGAAGGCGGCTGCGGCGGCGGCTGGGGAGGGGGCGCCGCCCGCGGAGGAGGAGAAGGCGGAGGGGGAGAAAGCGCCGAAAAAGGGGAAGAAGCTTACTGGCGTCGCCGCCAAGCTGGCGGCCGAGATGGAGCGGCGGAGGCAGCAGGAGGAGGCTAAGAAGGCCGCCGAGGAGGAGGAGCGGAGGCGGGAGGCCGAGGAGCAGGCGGCCGCTGCGGAGCGCAAAAGGATCGAGGCGGAGGAGCGGGAGCGCAAGAGGCTCGAGGCCAAGGAGAAGCGGGAGCAGCTCAAGCGCGAGGGGAAGCTCCTAACCGGGGCCGCCAAGGCCAAGGCTGACCGGATGGCGGCCATGCGGGAGCAGCTTTTCGCCGGGAAGGCTGGGCCCGCCGACGGCCCCCCGGCCCCCAAGGCGGCGCCCAAGGTGGAGACGCTGGCGCAGAAGAAGAAGCGCCTCGCTGCCGAAGCTGAGGCACGCAAGGCCGAGCGTGCCGCCGATGGCGGGGCTGAGGAGAAGTCCGAGGAGCCCGAGCCCGAGCCCGAGCCGGCCCCGACGGAGGAGATCCGGGCACCCGAGCCTGTCGAGGAGAAGGAGGAGCAGGAGGACTCCTCGGACGACGACGACTGGGAGGCGCACGCCAGCGATGACGGGAAGGGGAAGGAGGGCGGTGAGTCGGGCACCGGGTCGGATGAGGAGTCCGGCAGCGACTCAGACAGCAGCGACTACTCGGACTCGGACAGCTCCGACTGGTCGTCGGGATACGACAGCGACTACACGTCCAGCGACGACGAGGACGCCCGGCGCATGGACGAGGCCAAGGCGCGCCGCGAGGCCCGCCGGGCGGCGGCCATGGCCAGCCGGAACGCTGAGGATCTGCGCTCCCCGATCTGTTGCATCCTGGGGCACGTTGACACGGGCAAGACCAAGATCCTGGACAACGTGCGGCGGACCAACGTGCAGGAGGGCGAGGCTGGCGGGATCACGCAGCAGATCGGGGCCACATACGTCCCCGCCGACGCCATCCAGGCACGCACAGAGGAGCTCCGTGCGGGCCGGCCCTTCAAGATGAAGGTTCCTGGGCTGCTCATCATTGACACCCCGGGCCATGAGTCCTTCTCCAACCTCCGCTCCCGCGGCTCCGGCCTCTGCGACATCGCCATCCTCGTCGTCGACCTCATGCACGGCCTCGAGCAGCAGACGCGGGAGTCAATTCGCCTCCTCAAGAGCCGCAAGACGCCTTTTATTATCGCCATGAACAAGATCGACCGGCTGTACGACTGGAACACGGTGAAGGACTCGCCCGTGCGCACGGCGTTCGATCGCCAGAAGGGGTATGTCATCGAGGAGTTCCGCAACCGCTTCAACGAGGTGGCACTCCAGCTCAACGAGGAGGGGCTCAATGTGGCCCTGTACTGGGAGAACAAGGACCCGCGGCGGTACGCCAACGTGGTGCCCACAAGTGCCATCACAGGCGAGGGGCTCCCTGACCTCATGCAGCTCCTCGTCAAGCTAACCCAGGACTTCATGTCGGAGCGCCTCATGTTCTGCGCCGAGACGCAGGCCACCGTGCTCGAGGTGAAGAAGATGGAGGGCCTCGGGTCCACCGTTGACGTTGTCCTCGTCAACGGCGTACTCCGCGAGGGCGACCGCATTATCTGCTGTGGCCTCCACGGCGCCATTGCCACCAACATCCGTGCCTGCCTCACCCCTCATCCCCTCAAGGAGATTCGCGTCAAGGCCCAGTACATCCATCACAAGGAGATCAAGGCCGCGATGGGCGTCAAGATCGTCGCCCCGGGGCTCGAAGGCGCGATCGCGGGTACCGAGCTGTACGTTGTTCGCGAGGGGGACGATGAGGAGGAGATCATGCGCCAGGTGGAGTCGGAGCGGGACACGATCCTCACACGTGTCGACCGTACGGGTGAGGGCGTGTGCGTGCAGTCCTCTACCCTGGGGTCCATGGAGGCCCTCCTCGACTTCCTGGCGTCAGACAACGTCAAAATCCCCGTCTCGGGCATTGCGCTGGGCCCGATTCACAAGAAGGACGTGATGCGTGCGGCCATCATGAAGGAGAAGAGGCCCGAGTACGGCGTCATCCTCGCCTTCGACGTGCCCGTGACCAAGGAGGCCCAGGAGTATGCCGACAGCGTCGAAGTGCAGATCTTCACCGCTGATATCATCTACCACCTCTTCGACCAGTTCTCACGGTACATGGAGCGCGTCAAGGAAGAGAAGCAGGCCGCGGCAGCCGACACGGCTGTCTTCCCCTGCCGCCTCAAGATCCTCGACCAGTACATCTTCAACCAGCGCGACCCCATCGTGGTGGGGGTGGAGGTTATCGACGGGATCCTGCGGAAGTCCACGCCCATCTGCGTCCCGGGGCAGGGGTTCATCGGGCTCGGCAAGGTGATGAGCATTGAGAAGGAGAAGCGCGAGTGTTTCCAGGCCAAGCGGGGTGACCAGGTCGCCATCAAGATTGTACCGGGGAACCAGTCGGAGCAGCAGAAGGCATACGGGAGGCACTTCACCGCCGCCGACGAGCTCGTGTCCAAGATTTCACGCAAGTCCATCGACCTCCTGAAGGAGAACTTCAAGGACCAGCTCGAGCAGGACGACTGGAAGCTCGTCGTCAAGCTCAAGAAGGTGTTCGGAATCGAGTGATCTTAACTTTTTAATGGGAGTCTCTCTTTGATCCTCGCAAAAACTGGGATCCTTCGGGGGCGGCATCTCTCACGCCGCCCCGGGTGCTAGAGCCCCCCGTCAGAAGTGACGGCGGGGCTAGAAATGGGGGCAAGCCCGCAGCTCTTGGCGCAGCCCCTCGGTTACTGCATGGGAACGGCTCACGTTCGGCGGCTGGCCCGGCGGGGGGCTTGCCTGACGCTTACTCCCCCCAGGCACTGGCAATCCGCCCGACGCTCATCTCTACGAGGTCCCCGGGATGCCAATGGCCCGCGGGGACCCGAGGGGCGTGTTGGACGACGACGGGTGCGGCGTAGCGGCTGCCGAGCTCTGCACAGCCGTCTCGTGCGGGAGGAGGTCCATCCCCGAGCTGTAGGACTTGTTCGGTGAGGTCAGCAGCAGGTTGGCCACGTGGCTCGTGTAGAGGCACGCGAAGCGTTCCACCTGCTCTGCGAAGAAGGATGTCTGCCGCCCCGTCTTCATCACCGCCCCCCACACCGAGTGGAAGTGCCGGTGGTACTCCTCCAGCACCTCCCGGTGCCCCTCGCTGAGGTCCTCGAGCTTCCCCCTAAGGTGCCCCAGCTGCTCCTCGACCCCGCCGACGTTCGGGTCGGCCGGGTCGAGCTCGCGGAGGCAGTCCTCGTAACGCAGAACCTGGGACTCGACGCCGTCCCGGAGGTGGGCCATCTGCTGCAGCTGCAACGACAGGTCCTTGAGCTCCTTGAGCGTCTTAAGCTCCGTCTCCAGCTCAGGGACCACCTGCGTGCGAGGGGGAATGGGTGGTTGGATGGTTGGGTAGGCCACGCCCCATCGCTCGCGTTCCTGGGGGGGCGCGGGAGCGGGTGGGTCCCGGGGGGGTGCTCACCAGGAGAGTGCGCCAGTTAAGGGACTTCTTGGACTTCAGGATGTCGCCGAAGATGTGGTCGCCGACGTACAGGACCTCGTCGCCGCGGTGGACGCCGAGGAACTTGTGGAGGTCCGTGTAGAACCCGCCCTGGAACACACGAGCCTTGCCGTCCGGGCGGCGCGAAGCTTTGGCCTTCTCGGCGTTGGGGGAGACCTGGGGCTGCGGGGTCCCGTCGATAGGGAGCATGGGGGACCCATTGTCTGTGTTGAAGAGCATGCCCGTGGGCGTGTGCACCTCGTACAGCGGCCTCGGCGACGCGAAGAAGCCCGGCTTGCCGCACCCGGTGAGCACAATGTCGAAGTAGTCGAGCCACGCCTCTCCCTTGTCGTCCCCAGTCTTGCCCTCGAGGAGGAAGTTCATCACCACGTTCGTGTAGTCCCAGAGCGAGTTAGTCGCCAGGAACACCTTGCGCCCTGCGTCGACGGGAGAGAAGGGCGAGAGGCTCAGCGAGGGCTCGCCAGGTGTGCACGTCAGCAGGCGGCGTCGGCATCCCCGCTGGAACTCACCCGAGTTGCGGAACATCTCGAGGATGGGCACGAGGGACTCGTCCCGGTAGATGTACTTGGCCGGGTCCTTGGCCACGGCCTTCTTGAGGGACCCGTCCCGGTGGCACAGGTCCACAGCCGCCCGCACGTCCTGGTAGATCTCCTTGTACTCCCTGTGCCCAATCAGCCCGGGCTGGTGGTCCTTCAGCTCCACCAGCTGCATGAACAGGTGCGCCTGCGGCGGGGGGGCGGGAGGGCTGGGGCGTGCGCGGCAGGCGTCGCCCGGGGCCAGGGGCGTGCGTGGGGGGCGGCACCGGTGGGGGTGCCAGCAGCCGGGGGGGCCGGGGGGCCACGGACCTCGGCGAGGGAGAAGAGGGTGTCGATCATGGTGTAGTTGTCCGAGTTCTCGAACGAGTCCCGGAGGGTCTGGGCATAGAGCTCGTGCCGCTGCTCCTTGCTGAGCGGGGCGAAGCCGTGGTAGGCCACCTTGACGTAGTGGTGCCGGTCTCGTTTGAGGACGTTGCCCCGGACCTTGTCGATGGTGAGGCCCTTCTGCATGTACTTCCAGTCAAAGTTGAAGCCGAGGACGCACTCGGGGTAGCCCATGGCGTGGACGAGGTTCTTCTTGGTGAGCTCGTGGGCCAGGCACTCGAACGTCTCGGGCTTGTACTGGGCGAGAGTGTAGTCCATGTCGAAGCCGACGGCCTGGATCGACGACATGTTGAGGGACCTGTTGCAGAAGATGCGCCGCTCGGCGCTCGGCATCGAGTCCACCAGGCCCTTCTCGGGGGAGAACTGCGGGCGGCGCACCGCCGGCGGGGGCGGGATGCCCAGGTGCGCCCCGGCCACCTTGCTGATGGGGAGCGTCGCGATCTGGTCGACCGTGAGCGGGTGGGCGGCGGCGTGCGCCTCCACGCAGGCGCGGAAGGCCGCGGGGACGCTCGAGTACGAGGCGGGGGAGGCGCCGAACAAGTAGCCGCCCATGGTCACCGCGGCAGCTCCTGGGGAGGAGCCGGTGGGACTCTTTCCGGAGGTCGCGGCCTGCGGGGGAGGGCTGGATCCAAAGATTCCTGTTCCGCGATGCCACCCCCGACTCGGATCGGGACCACGGAGCTCTCGCGGGAGGCGCCGGGCGCGAGATTCCCATTGCGTGTCGGGGGAATCGCGGGTCGAAACAACCTCGTTCCATCCGCTGGGAGTTCGGGAGCGGCGAGTGGGGCCCCGCGGGGGGAGGATTCGGGACGCTGGGGGGATGGGGGCTCCTGAGGGCCCGCTTTCGGCGTCCGGTGACGAGAGATCGGGGGATACGAGGATCGCTTCATGGACATATGACCTCAAGGAGCGCAACGACACTGTGGTACCGGGGACTCGACGGTCGTCGACTCCCGGGGGAGGCTGGAAAGGGAGGGTGGAATTCGGACCGGAGGTTCGAGGCTCGGATCGGGGCGTGCTAGGGCCTCCTCACCTTCCCGAGGGAGCCAACTCGGCCGAACGAGGAGCGAGATACGGATCTCATAAAAGGCGCAGGTTTTCAGTGGTTCTGCGGACGCGGGGAGCGGAGAGGGACCTTGTCAATTGCACCTCCTGCCACGTCACGACAAAAAAGCCTTCGCGGTACGAGTTTGGGGATCTGAACGGAACGTCCCCGGCGTCGATCCCACTTTCGGCGGTGAATGATCGTAACTCGTTGCCCGAGTGCCCTAGAGTAGATCAACAGGCTTCATGCGCAGGGTTTCACGTCTCGGGTTCCGAGACGTGTCGGGAGGTCGCGAGGGGGTGATTCAGCTTCTAGACTCCCGGCGAACGCTGATACATTTCAGTGCATCTCGTGAGTTCGCCGGGCCGCGGGCGCTCGCATCCCACGTCGACGCAGTGATGCATCCGGGCTCGCCTTCTCGTCTCGCTTTACCGACTGAGTCGTAGAATCGGGGGCCTGATACGGAGCCCGGAATCTGTCTTCTGCGTCTCCGGGGTCCATCGCCTTCCACTTGAGTGCGAGGCGGGGGACAGGCGCAGGGGTTCGGGATAGGAGGGGCAGTGGCCCCAGTCGTACGGGGCACGCGCGTGTGGCGGTGGTGCGGGGCGCGCGCGGCGGCGACCACAGGGCGCGCTTTAACGGGCACCCTCCTCCCGTCCGTCCAGCGAGCCGTGCCCCTCCCCTTCCCCATCCCCCACCCCCCACACACCGCTCACTCCCCCTCCCCGCCCGCCGCCCGCCGCCGCACCGCCGTCTTGAGCAGCAGGGACCCCTTGCCCGTGCCACGCGTCCCCGCCAGGCGCGCCGCGCGCTCGACCATCTCGGACCGTGACGGTGGCCCCTCCCGGCTCACCTCGCCCGGCCCGGGCTGCTCGCCCACCGCCGCGGCGCCCTCCTGCCCCCCGGCCCCCGCTCCCGCCGCGGGACCGCTCCCCCCCGAGGCCGCCAACGCAGCCGGGGAGGGGAGGCCGGCGTCGGCCAGGGTCCGGCGCAGGTAGGCCACGCGGTCCTCCCACGGCGTCCCGGCCTTCCACTCGAGGTACGGCACGGATACAACCGTCCACCCCAGCCGCTCGAGCACGCGTCGCTTCAGGACGTATCGGCCCTGGGTGACGGGCGCGTTGCGGAAGAAGTGCGCGGGGCCGTCCACCTCGAGGGCCACGCGGTGGGCGGGGAAGGCGATGTCGACCGTGTACTCGGCGAGGTGCTCGAGCTCCACGGCTTCGCCCGGGTACCCGAGCTCCCGGACGGCCCGGAGGACCTCGAGGTGGAACTTGGAGACGGACCGGATCTCAAAGCGGCGGCCCTGGGCCCACGACTCGTGCGCGCGGTCCTTGAGGCGCCCGGCCGAGAGGAGCGTGCTGAGCATCCCGGAGACATTGCCGGGCGTCGAGGTCTCGACGGCCCGCGCCTCGGCCCGCAGCGCCACGTCAACCTGGTACATCTGCCAGAGCTCGGTGCGGTTGAGCGAGTCGGCCAGGTCGGCGGCGCGCTGCTTGAGGCGGGACAGCTCGCGCGGGTACGCCTGGCAGACGACGGCGGACCAGAGGAGGTTGCAGGTGAGCTGGGACCCGAGCTGCCCGAACGCCGGGGCCACGGCGCGCACCATGTCGGACACGAGCGCCCGGCTCGACGGCTCCTCGGGGGCGAGCGTCGACACCGCGTACGCGATCATCGCCACCGACTTCTGGCTGAAGGGCTGCGCGTCGGGGGCCATGTAGAGGCTGCTCGACGTCAGCTTGTTCGCCGGCGAGTGCCCCATCCCGGGCGTCCGCGGCGCCGCCGAGAACCCCACCTCTGCCAGGCTCGCCGCGCTCGCCTCGCACAGCGCCGCCGTCAGCCGCGCGTCGAAGTACCCGGCCCGCGCGTACGCCCACAGCAGCGTCGCCAGCGTTTGCGGCGGGAACTGGTACCGCGCCCCGGTCCGCAGCCGCCGCTGCAGCGCGTACCCGGCCCGCCGAAACAGCTCCTCGTCGTACGTGCCCGTCGAGGCCATCGCCCACAGCACGTTGCTCAGGTACCTGGGCCGCATCCGGTCCAGGATCAGGTCCTGCCGGCGCCCGCCCCGGCCCCGGCCCCGCCCCGGGGCCCCCGCCCCGCCGGCCCCGCGGCCCCGCGCGTCCCTGCCCACCGGGCTCGCGGCCCGCGCCGCCGGGGGGCGCCCGTCGCCCCGTGCCGGCGCCCCGACCGCCGCCGGTGCCCCGGCCACCGGCTCCCCGTCGTCGCCGCCGCCCAGCGGGTCCTCGATGCGCCCGCCTATCAGGCCCAGCGGGTTCTCCGCTGTCGGCTTCCCGGCGCCCGCGCCCGCGGGCCGCCCCGACGGACCCGCCATCCCCGGCCCCCTGCCCCCTGCCGGTGGCAGTTCCACCCCCGGAACTGGTGAGGCCGCGCGCTGTGCCCGGGAGGGCGGGCGCCCCCCCCCTCGCCCCCTCCTGCCGCCGACCGGGGATCGCGGGCGCGCCCCGCCCTCGGCCCGCGGGAAGTGCCCGCACAGCGCCAAGGAGATGTCCCCCAGAAGCACGCCCACCGACGCCGGCACCGTCGTGCTGGCGAGTCCCCAGGCGATCTGGATGTCGTCGCCGGAGCTCATGGGGAGGTCGACGAGGTCGTCCTCCTCGTCGACACGGGCAGGGGCCCGCTCCGTCTTGGCCAGCCGCCCAAAGATGGAGCGATCCCCGCCGCGCCCCGCGGGGGGGCCGCCCCGCCCCCCGGGGCTGCCACGGCCGTCGACCCCGCTCGCGAGCCCCTGCTCGAGCCCCCCGCCGCCGCGGTGCTGCACGAAGTGCGCCACCGCCGTCGCCGCATTCGCGTAGTCGGCGTCCCGCGGGTGCCGCCGCAGCGGCAGCGACCCGTCCCGCACCCGCGCCAGGATCCGCCCGGCCGCCGCGCACAGCTCGGCAAACGTTGCCTCGTCGTAGTGCTTGACCTTTGACAGCGTCAGCAGCACGCCCGCGATCTCCCGGAACGACATGCTTCCCGCTCGCGCCCGAGCCGCCCCGCACAGCACCCCCAGCACCCGCGCGTCCGCCAGCCGCACCGCTGCGAAAGCCCACAGGAGGTTGAAGGTGGCCTGGGCGTCGAGGTGGGCCGCCTTGGCCTCCACGGCGGGCCAGACGGCCTCGAAGAAGGCCCGGGTGTCGTCCCCGGACACCTCCCCGCGCACAGACATGCGCGCCACGCTCCACACGGCGATCCCGAGCTCCTTGGGCTGGTCGAAGCCCGAGATCCGGGCCCCGACGGCCGCGACGAGCCCAGAGACGAGGGTCGGGGACCCGTGCCCCAGGAGGGCGTGGGCGTAGCAGGCGTTCGAGAGGGCCTGCGAGTCGCATCGCGGCAGGCTCTCGTCCACCAGGTCGCACAGGAGGCTCATGCGCGGGTCCTGCTTGGTCGCGGCCACCTGGTGCGACGGCATCCGGTCGCACAGCCGGGCCAGGCGGTAGAAGGCCGTCACGGCGTTGACGTACGTGAACGACTCGCCGTGGAGGATGACGAGGTCCAGGATGTCCTCCGTCGTCGACGCCGACACCAAGCGCCTGTTCAGCGCCACGCACTCCATCGCGAAGGCCGACCGCGCGCCCCTGCCACTGCCCCTCGGGTCCTGCACAACGGGAGGTTCGGGGGGGGCGGCTCGGTCGACGGGCAGGGAGCCGGCGCGGGGCGGGCGGGGCTCGGTCGTAATCGAGCGTTTTCGCCGGATGTGTCGGTCGGCTCGGCGCGGGGCGGTTACCTCGTTGACAAATTGCTGCTCGGTCGCGGACGCGCTCGGCTCCCCGGACCCCCCGGCGCCGTCCGTCGCGCGGGGGGAGATCCGGGCGGTTTCCGAGACCACGTGCGCGAAAAACCTCCGTCTGAGACTCCGACGGGAGGCGTTACCTGCGGGGCGTCCCAGGATCGAGGGGGTGAGGCGCCGGTGGGTGGTTGGCCAGCCCTTGCGAATGGCGAGAAACGAGTCGCACGCAGAATCCACAAACCGAACCGGATACGCGATCCGACGACGGAGTTTTTCATCGGGAACACGGGCACTTCCGGCTGGACTGCGCGTGGCACAGGGGAGGTCCCCTGCGGTAGCGCCGCATTGTCCCCGGGAGGCCCACGGGGACTAACCTGGCCGCCAATGCCCAATGGGCCCACCGCGAGCCGCGATGGCCCCGGTGAACAACCCCATCGTGGTGCTTGGAAGTCACAGATGCCTACAAACCCCCCTAGTCCTGTATACTTAAGCGAATGGGGCGATGTGCCCCCCCCCCCTTATCTTTTCGCTCTGCAGCTGCACCGAAACCAGACCTGTTCCCCACGAGCGCGGGTCTTCCAACGTGGGGCGAGTGAGAGGGCATGTGTAAGGGGACGATTCTCGGCCCGCCGGCCCGGGACCCAGGGCGACGTCAGGGGGCAGGAGACGCCCTGGCCTGGTCCTCTGGCGCCGCTGCCGGGAAGCCCCGGGCAGCACGGTGCTGGATGCGACGCCCGGGAGTCGGGCCAGCGGTTGGCATGGCTGGTGTCGCGGCGCCGGGGGGGGGCGGGGTGGGAGGGCAAGAGGTCGCGCCGCTGTCCTACCGCCGTCATAAATCCTGTCGTGAGCGCCATCGCAGAGGGCTCTGTGTGCCCCGGCCATCACGCCCTGAAGGAGCGACTCTGTGCTCCCGCTTCGCCGAGTCGAGAGGTGGTAGTTGGGGAGACGATCAACGCCACGCGCCCATCCCGTTCCAATCACGCCATGAGCGCACCGGCAGCTGTCAGCGGCGCCCAGTGCGGGACGCTCACGGGGCGGGGGGGTCTGGTCGCTGGGAGGAACGGGTCGAGGCTGCTGAGGCTGAGGAAGACGCCCCATCGTTCATCCGTGACCGTTGAGGCGAAGAGGAAGAACCGCTCTACGGGCGCACGGAGCCAGCCGGAAGGCACCGAGGTGAGAAATCGCCCGTCTTCAGGGTGGGATCCACACCCTGAACGCG
>Ga0255780_10003649_pt1 | contig 13375 bp, 12 predicted proteins | sample 071ome_32_FD_179978 | JGI IMG/M metagenome (GOLD analysis project Ga0255780, IMG submission 179978) | Coastal salt marsh microbial communities from the Groves Creek Marsh, Skidaway Island, Georgia - 071405AT metaG (version 2) | ecosystem: Environmental > Aquatic > Marine > Intertidal zone >... | reverse complement strand
CTTTCCAACTTTCTACCAATCCAAGTTTTATATGATAATGAGTGTTACGCACTTGCATACTAAATTCTTTTTGACAAGCAATAATAAATTCTTGTGTAAATGGTAATTGACTAATAGGCGATTCTGGTGCTATGTTCCAACCAAACATTTCTTGAACTTTATCCCATATTAGTTTGTTGAGGGGATTGTTATACATTTTCGTAATAATACCTTTCAATATGATCAATGCCTGCTTTTTTTCTAAAATCTTCAGTAAATATACCTTCAATTTTTAATCCAAAATTCCAGTAGGGCAAACTTTCGTGACTTCCGTGGTAATTTTGGTGATTAAAAAACCCGCTCATTGACTTTGCTTTATGCAAATTCTTGTCATCATCCATTATGTACATAGTTTGCTCAGGATCCCAATTAATCCACACAAATTCTTGTCTATGTGGATAACATTCGTCTGCACGATCACAATCTCTATGATAATTGTTTGGAGCATTAGGACGTCTTATTAGTACAGCAAGCCTGCCAATTTTTTCAAATACAGATCCTTTTAATGATTCAACCCATGCTTTATAGTCATCCCATTCTTTTGGTAAATCCTTACGCCAAGTAATTTTATCCCAAACTTCTGCAGGTGTTTCTATGCTATCGTAAACTATAGGTGAATTGTTTTTGGAATTAGGCAAATAGCCTGCATCCTCTGTTAACATTAAAACGTAATAACTACAACGAGCTTTGCTTAAAACTTCCATGCTCCATGGATTCTCATGCCAGTAACCGTTGTTTTTTGCCCATAAAAGGTCTTTTACTGCATTACCATATTGATCTATTTGTCTAGCGTATAATCCCCATCTAACCAAGTCATAACTCTCGGCTAATGCAGGATGTGGATCAGGCATACTATCTAAAGGTAGTAAATGATCAAAACTCACAACCCATTCATTATTAATTGTTAACATGTATTTTCTCCATTTTCCATCTATCGTCAAACCGTCCTGTGATGTATATTATATTATAATAATCTTCCTTGTCTGTTTCTCTGCTATCTTCAAATGTCCAAGTACCAGGTATATAATCATTTACATCATAAGATACTTTTTGTTTTTTTCCTTTCCACATAGAATAATAATCTACATCAATTAATTGATGATATTGTGGAAAACGTTCTTTTAATACTTCGTGTATATTGTTATCTAAGTAGTTTATATGAGATACTGCATATTCAGGAAAGAAATATAACGGATCACTCATTATATTCCAACCATAATGTTTTTTATTTTTAATTGCATCAAAGTAATGTTGTTTGCATTCTTGCTTATGTTCTTTGAACCAAGTTTTTGTTTGTAAAAATTCATAACTTTGATTAATGATACTTGAACGACTTTGTAGACCTTGTTGGTGTAATGTGTTACAGGTATTTTGCAATATACCATAGAAGTATACCGGCTTGTAAAAACTTTTTACTAAAAATAAACTTTCAAATACATCTTCTTCAGACATATCATTTGTCGAAATACAAATATTATCCGTAAACTTATCACCGTGATAATGTTTTGTAAATCCTCTAATATTTGCCCAATTTATTTCAAACCTATCATTATATGCTCTATCTGAAAATTCCGCATTATTTAACTTACTTAATTGATTGATTTGAAACTTATTAAATGTATAAGGCAGATCAATAAGTTCTTCCATACCGCTTTTGAAATTTTGATATGTATCACCGGGCATAGGAAAAACTAGTTCAGTATAAACTGCAATGTTTGATTCGTTCATATCCTTAATAATGTCACTCATTTCTGATAATGTGAACGCATTCATACGCTTTACATTATCTAATGTTTGTTGATTAAGACTTTGCAAACTTAATCCAAAAATACTATCTAATCCACCATGTATAATTTTCTTGGCACACCGTAGTACTCTATCTCCACGAGCCTTACTCCATGTTGGTAAAAACTTTCCTTGCCAATTGTGTTTTTGTTTTAATTCAATTAATGCATCAACAATTTCTTCGTCTCTCGGAAATATACCAAAGTTAGCATCAGCAACATCAACAACTGTTACACCATTTGTAACAATCCATTCAAGTTCATCAAGTATCCTTTGCATTTCAAACTTTTTAACTTTTTGATATGCTGTGCTTCCTATGTCACAAAAGGTACAACTGTAAGGACACCCTCTATTACTTTCAAAAACACACCTCACAGTTTTTGTTTCCGGACGTTTATTTTTTATAAGATTACCAAAAAACCCATTTAAGAACGGACTAGGAACTTCATCTAAATTAATTGTGTTTAATTTTTTGTTATAAAAATCCTTTGTAATAATACCTTGTATGTTTGAAAAATCTTTACTGTGTATATTTTTTTCTAAAACGTCAGCCAGTACTATTTCTCCGTAATAAGGTATAAGCACATCAACGTGCAAATGATTTTGCATCCATTCAACACTGTATTCTGGTTCTGGGCCTCCTATAATTATCAAGCAATCAGGATATTGTTCTTTCACTGTTTGTATAATTAAATTTGTTCTTTCCCAATTCCAAATGTAACAACTACAAATAATTACATCAGGATCAACAATTTCATTTACTACAGTTTCTACGTCTTCATTTTCCCAAAACGTTTTTACTAAATTATAATTGCTTACTATACTATCAAACTGAGACACATAGCCCCAGAGAGTGCCTATTGCTTGAGGCAAAGTTGAACTGGGATACCAATTAGACAATTGAATAGCATAGGTATTAAGCATAAGTGAAATGTTCCGTGTCTTGCCAAATTGTTTTGTTATCAATTTTTTTGAATAGATGATCAATCCAATCAAATACATCCATCATTAATATCCAACGGGGCTGTGTATCGTCAAGTTGTCTTGGAACAGCGTGTAGCATACGAGTATAAAACAGTGTAGGCTTGTCTAACACAAACTCCTCAACAGGATGGTTAAATTGATCATAATAATACTGAGGTGTATTACTAAAATCGCCTAGCAATGGTATGCCAAAATTTCCCCATTTCCTATGATCAATATGATTAACAAGTCCTCCAGGCTTAACACTGCTTAAAAAGAAACTAGGTCTTTTGAATTCTGCATTGAAACCTTGGTACAATTCATTTAGTATAGGAAATTGTTCTGTACTCAAAGGAAGTTCTTCAACATTCCACAGTAACCCATTTTGATCATAACCACTGTTCCAGTCTACATTTTTTGCATATTCGATTATATCATCAAATACACTAGGATCATATTGTAAATTTATTTTTCTGTGATACCAATTCATGCTAATTTGTACTCTTGTATTACTTTTTCAAATAGGTGCTCGTCAAACTTTAGGCAAAATACTAACATTATACAATCATCAGTCATACTAAACACACTATGCCTTTTATTTGCATTAAACCAATACAAACTGCCATTTTGTACATCTAGCAAATTATCTTCATACAAAAATTTCATTGTATATTTGCTTGTATTATTTACAAACCCTATTAATCTTATTTCATCATATGCATAATCTAATTTGTTTATATCATAATGCTCTGGAAAATATCCTCCAGCATTTAATTTTAGAAAATGACATCTTCCTAACCACGGTTTCCAAGGTTCTATAATTTTTTGTAAAGCAATAGAATTATTATAGACAGGCGTATATGTTTTTATATCATGATTTTTAACATCTGTACCATGTATTTTATTATATTCATATAAACTATCTAAATCTGGAATGCCACCTAGACCGCCATCTAAACTTGTAATACTCAATCCAAACCTGTTGTTAGGTTTTTTCCTATTATAAGGCTGCCACGAGTCTTTCCACATTTCTAAATCGTGCATAATTTGATTAGGATCAAAGTTTTGCATTTCTAGCCAATCGCCCATGGTATGCAATCGTGTATATGCCTTTTCATAACTCATATAAACTTTATCCTTTTATTGCGTTCGTTAACTTCCCAGTTTATCATCGAGCCGCTTTTTAATCCGTTGTAAATATCTTCGTAGGTGTGATGTCTCCAACAACAACTAAGTATTGCTCTAGTAGGATCTCCATTGTTTTTTACACCGTGTACTTTTGCACCTTTGAATAGCCAGGGTGCAAATTCATTTGTATCTTGACTTATACGATATTCCATATCAAATAAATGTGTTTCTCTGTCAAAATCGTCATAAAATGTTTGAGGGCTTTTATTTCCAAATTCGCCTCTAATAGCAATATTAAGTATTGCTAATCTATTTCTGTCTTGGTGCGGAGGTACACCGCCTTCGCCTGTACAAGTATATAGCATTGTATCTGGCATAATAGGCGGTGTAAACAATTCTGCTAATTCTTGGTGAAATTCTGTCCACACATAATTTTTACATTCAAGTCTAGGATTGTTTTCATATGATTCATGTACAGTCCAACGAACATGACCACAATCAAATAAATACCAGCTGTCGGTGTCAATGCTGTTTAAGTGATCAAGTAAAAATTGTTTATCATACCAAAGTGTAGGAAGCTCTATAGCATAATCACTTACGTTTTCCATCGGCGCTAACTTTATCTCTTGCGTCATCATTCCACCTTTCATATGTTGTTTTAATATTTTCTAAATAGTTTATTATACTATTTGCATCGCTGACTTGAAAACATGTCATTGGATTGTGTGTAAAATCTTCATACTTAACTATTTTACATATTAAATTATCTATAATCATAGCGTATCTGTGACTACGATATTTTCCTAATCCTTCTTTTGTCATATCTTCTAACATACCGATTGACTCTGCCCATTCTCCTGCAGGATCAGGCAAGTTTTGTATTTTCTTTATTCCTTCATTTTTTAACCAAGCATTCTGCACATAGCAGTCATCAACACTTGTAAACCAAATTTCATCAATACCTAAATTTTGTATTTGTTCATAACAAAATTCATAGGTTCTCATATGTGTTGCTGCATATTCAACTAAAAATGGTCCAGGTACACCTACAAGTAATATTTTTTTATTTTGAAACAGGTTATGTGTATATAGCCATTCAGTGGTTACACCTTTTTTGTGCATGGTCTTTACATTTGGAATAATATCAGCTATGCGTATCATATTCATATTCCTTACTATCTAAAAAACATCTTTTGCTTTTGCGTCCATACCAAAAAAGATGTTTTGCATGTTCATCTATATTTTTATAAATTTTAGGCGTTGTTTCAACTACTGTGTGTAGTGTTTTTAGTTCTCGATTTTTGAAGAACCACGAATGCCAATTTTTATTAAATAATTTTTTATGTGTGTCTTTATTATATAAATCCAATATGTGTTTATTATACTGCAAAACTTCTAAAATGTCAATATTGTATTTTGATTGAACAATTTCTCCTATTTGCTTGTGTACTAAATCTATGTTTGCATATAAAAATGCTGCTGTTGCTGCATTATCTTGAAAATGAAAATTATCTTGATCAGGTATCGGTCTACCCCATGTTTCGTTATGGAATAAACTTCTATACAAACTACCAGTATGTGCTAAGTATTCGCCACGTAAAAATCCTCCACCAAATTTACTGCTTTCAAATATATCTTTGTAAAATTGTATTAACGGAATGTTGTGTTCTCTATGTAAATATGTTGCTGCAACTTGACTCACTCCATGATAATGATGAGGAATCACTACTCCTTTTGCAAAGAAGTACATATCTATATATTCTTCAGTAGTAAACGTATTACTTTGATAGGCAACATAATCAATTTCACCCTGGCTATCTTCTGGATATGTGTTGCCTCCTGCTGGTGCAGGTGTAGGAGTATATTTCATGCCATATTTTTCAGAATATGTTTTGTCGGCAAATGGAGTATTAGGCACAACACTCAACGGATGTACAGTTAAAGCATGGTCACTGCCTAATTCTAATATTTTGCCTATGCCATTTATCCAACTATTAAACGTTTCCTCAGGCAAACCAACTATTAATTCACAATAATTGTCAACTCCTGCTGCATTGTATTCGTGTACCATTTGTTCTAGTTTGGTATTTGCAATGTTTACACGTTTGATTGCTTCTAGTGTCTTTGGATTCATACTTTGTAATGCAATAGTTACGCCACGTTTAATTTTTGCTTCGTGATTGAGTATACGTCCTAATTCAACAATGCGTTCAGGTTGTTGTTTTGCAGTAGCATAGTCAATATTTCTAGGATATCCTTTTTCATTACGTAACTTTGCAATATGTTTTATAAAATCTACATCTCTTTCAAATATACCTAAGTTACTGTCAGCAAAATATAAAAATTCAATTTTATTGTCAACAATCCAATCAATTTCTGCCAATACTCTGTCATAATTAAACTGATAAATTTTATTGTAATATAATGCTTCTTGGTCGCAAAATGTGCAACGATAAGGACAACCTCTATTAGTTTCAATAACAGCACTATATTTTTTATTTGGTTTCATCAAACTGTCCATTAAGCCACTTAGATATGGGCTAGGAATATCTTCAATAACTTTATCAGGTTTAGGAGGTGTATACCTATCAATTGTCATTATACCAGGTGATTGTAGATTGCCTTTTAGTATTTCTGCAAATACTTTTTCTCCTGCATATGTTACTATAACATCGCAAATATCATTGTTTTTTTGTAACCATTCTTGTTTATAAGGAACCTGAGGTCCACCCATAACAATTAAACAAGCAGGGTATTTTTTCTTAACTGCACGAGCAAGTTCTCGACTTATAGTCCAGTTCCAAACATATGTGCTAATTGCAAAAACATCAGGATCATGTATATTTTGCATATAGTTTTCTACAGTATCTCTTTCAAAAAAGATATCACCAAGTTGCCAGTCGCTTACCTGGGTTTTACAGTATTCCCAAATGTAGGCAACACTCAAAGGCAAAAATGTTGCCTCTGCTATTAGGTTGTTAATTTGTGCAAAATATACTTTCTTCATACTCATCCTTGTTTTTGCAGAAATTAATCTGGTCTTAGTTGACAGTAGTATGAAGAACCAAAGGTTCGCGGAATATCCGCAGCATTGTATTTATCTTGTTAGATTTTACGTTTAGGTATTTTACTATCTGCACTACTTACACAACTTTCTGTCATGCAAGGCATAGGTTTATCAAACAATTTGAATCCAGTTTCAATATTACCAAGAGGTACATCGTGACAACTATAACTGCGTTTTATACTACCATCAGGTTCACGTATAATTATACCTTGATAACCGGCATTGCAATTCCAGCCTTTGAATTTGTTAAAATTAAATGCATTAAATCTTTCAGCTTGATCCATGTACCAACGCTTGCCTGTTGAATCTTTGAATTCTACTTGCATATGCCAAGGAACACTTGCATCGTTTTTACCTTCTACTCCTGTAGGTATTTGGAATGATGGCTTAGGTCTTCCTTCCCACTTGCGCTTACTTTCTGTGTAGGCTCTTTGCGGCATTCCGTTCCAAAGTCTTTTAAGGTCTTCTTCCTTGTATCCATCAACCACTCTTGAGGCAGTTGGATCGGACTGAGGCTTAAGAGTGACATTGATTCCTTGTTCATGAAAGAATAGAGCGTTTTCCCAATCTCTTTCAAACCATTCAGGAACCATAACCATATTAATTGTAATTTGTACATCATGTTCTTGACACAGGATCAACTTGTCTGCAAAGTCCTGCATCTTCTCCTTTGTATCTAAATGCTCTGTGTGCAAACTTGCTGTAATGCTTGCTCTATGAAAAGGCTTTGCACGTTCTACATATTCTTCAAACCATGCCATATTACGGCTACAGTTTGATGTCATATGAATGCTAGTGTAGTTAGTATTGTCAACATCATCAGCAAGATGACGTAAGATATCCAAGTATCCCGGGTGAAAAGTAGGTTCACCGCCACTAAGGCTAAAATGGAAACTATTAAAACCGTTGTCACGGGCTTGCCTCTTTATTTCATCAATTGTTTTAAGACAGAGTTCGGTTGGTCTGTGGTCTTTTCGGTCACTCCTGGCATAAGGCCAACAATAACTGCAACGATAATTGCAAAACCTACCAAGAAGCCAACTAACAGTAAAAATATCTCTGTAAAGAAGAGTACGTTGTCCAACTTGAACAATGTCGTCAAAGGGTATTTTTGTGAAGTCATAATTAGACCATTTCAAATCTTCAGTCATAAGTGATTATAGCACCTTCAATGTTGTGTGTCAAGTTATTCACTCCAAAATCTTGGACCATTAGGATTTTTTAATCTTTCTTCGGTAATTTCTATTGTTCTAGCAGTTGTAGGACTAGGTTTGTAATTAGGATCCCACTTTTGTACTTGTGCTATAGATTCTTTCCAACGTCTAAGTCTTGTTGCCATATCATTTTCTTTGTAATTCCAATCCATTGCACTATTCCATTCCCATGTAGGATCATCTTTAAGCATATCAAACAATGAATGTTTTTCATTTAACAAAAGACTATTACCAAATGTCCATCTCACATTGTAATGTCCATATGAATCTGTTGTGTATCCCCATCCTTCTTCGTATACTTTATCTATGCATTTTAGATTTAACTCATGATCTTCTTCTGTTTCGGTAGCATAACCTACTAGCATTAGCACTTGATTTCGTATTTTATATTTGTCTAACATTTCAAAAGTGTACCATATATCGTCGTTGGTAAACTTTTTCCCCATGTGATTACGCACTTGCTCACTAAAACTTTCTACACCTATGACTGCTTCAACGCAACCGCTTTCTGCCATAAGTTTGAAATCACTTTCTGGCCATTGATTTTTTGGACGACAAATAAAATGACTTATCCAAGTAAATGTACGAGGATCATATTTTTCTTTTACTTTTTTAATTTCTTCAAGGGTTTGTCTAAAATTACTTAGACTACCATTTATCAAACTATCAGTAAATAAGAATGTGTTTCTTCCATATAATCCTTTTAATCTGTCTAAATCTTCTGCAATTTTCTTTGGAGATTTCATTCTATATGTTGGCCATATTTGCCAATCATTACAAAAAGTACATTTTCTTACACACCCTCTACTAGCAGTAATATATGCAGGCTTGTTAAAGTAAATATTTTCATACTTACTCCAATCAATATCATCGTAATTTGGAGGCAATGAAATATCAAAAGGTATAACTTCATCAAATTCATCTATGTTGTTGATACCTTTGTATTCTGTGTTACCTTTTAATAGTTCGGGCAACGAACGTTCTGCATCACCTTTGATAAAATAATCTAAAAATCCGTTGTGTATTGGAGCAAAAAATCCACCATGTTGTACATTAGTACCTCCCCATACAATTTTTATATGTGGAAGATGTTCTTTGATTAATTGACTAAACTTCATACTAGCACTTAAACTAAATGCACTTAGTAAACTCATGCCTACCCACTTAGGATCTTTTTCTTTAATTTTTTCTATCCAACCCATAAACCACTCTTTATGATTTTCATAGAATTTTTCAAAGTCTTCATTTATAGGATCACTGGGTTGATTACTAAAATAAACTTCGTTATCAAAAAAATGTTCTTGATGGGTGCCAAGTTTTTCTAAAAATCTATACAAGTCAATATTTAGGTCAACTACTTCAGCAGAAAACCCTTCTTCTAAAAGATGTGCTTTTAACACTCCTGCACCGGCAGTAGGAGCGTTAGGTTCTACTCTTGGCATAATACATAACAAAATATCTAACATTACAAACTTACTTTAACATTTTGCTCTGCTTCTCTTTTTACAACTCCACATGTCCTAACACACCGAGGAATAACATTGTCTCCAGTCCAGGACTTAACTAATTCTTCTTTGAAAAACTTGTGTTCCATAATTTCTTTCCAAGTTTTATCTCGCAAGTTAAGTTCTCCCAATGGATATGGTAATTGTCCATTGGCTAATGTTTTGTAGTTTTCGTATTCATCGCTTATGTAACAACAAGGATGAACTTCTAGTCTACTGTTTACATACATTTTTCTTTCTTGCTGATAAATGCATTTGATATTGAAGTTTTCAGCTGGCAAAGGCTTATCAACATATTTATAATGGTCACGTTCAGGTGGAAAAAACTGTTTGATTGTTTCATTGTTTAAGTCAATATCAAAATCTGCATCATATAAATTCTTTGCAATTTCGCCCATCTCTTTCAAACTAGGATGTCTTAAATCTTCTCTATCAGGAGGTTCAAGAAAGTGTGTTATTTCTTTATTGTCGTTTAGTACAGGAAACTTGGTTTTGAAAATATCAAATCTAGCAGTTCTGCGCAACCTAAAATGATCAACGCCCATGCTTTTTGCAAGTTTTTGACAGGCTTCAAATTCATGTTCGTTGTGTTTGAACGCTAAAAAGTCCCAACGTACTTTTGCACGTGACTCACAGGCTATTTTCATATGACTCATAATTTTGTCAATGTCTGTTTTTTGTCTATACAAGTGATTTGTTTCAATGCCGTCAACACTAAAAGTAATCCTATCACGCTCATCTAGTATATCCATCAATTTACGCCACCAATCGTCAGTTTTAAGACTGCCGTTTGTAAACATTTCCATACCAGCACCAAGATCTTTTGCTGCTTTAATTGCTTCAAACACATTTTTAGATGCAATTGGATCTCCGTGTGTACCACAGAAATATACATACTTGAGATTAGGCAATGCTTTTTTATCAAAAACTTTATGTATTTCTTCTATTGTCCAATCAGACAATCCTCTACCAGGCCTATTCCCTTGCCCAAATACATTTCTTGCACACATAGGACAAGCAGCATTACAAACATTTGTAATTTCAACGTGCAATTCTCTAACGTCTTCTAATTTAAGATACAAAAAAATAGCCTCCAATAAATACGTATATAATACTTATCAGTGATAAAAAGGTGATACGATGCTTGTGAGAAAAATTGCAAACAAAGACGAATATGCAGAAATAAATGCAGACCTTGAAATAGAATTTACAGCAGATAGTGGAAATAGTACAATTATTCCATTAGGCAAAGATTGGCATACTGTTGGTATACAAGTTTCAGGCGGTTTGGATAGTGCATTACTGCTATTCCTTACAACAAAAGCAATACAGGAATCAGGACTTGATATTAAAATACAACCATTAAGTGTTTTTATACCAACCAAAGTAAAAAATATTGCATCTACAGTTGCTATAATAGACAAGATCAGAGATATTACTGGTGCAGACTTTATACAAGATGGTCTTGTATTTGATATGCCAATGGAAGAAACAACTACGCACGATGGCAAAAAAGATCAGTTTTTTGTTAATATGATTCGAAATATGTTTTATGAAGGTAAAATAGATTTTGAATATAACGGCAATACAAAAAACCCCCCAGAGGAAGCACGTAAGGGTTGGAAGAATGATGAATTTAGACAAAAAAATAGAGACAATGCCAGCTCTATATACAATACATCACACAGCGCAAGTCCACACTATAATATGAACAAAGCTGATATTATAAATCTATACATCAAATACAATTTAATTGACGAAGTTGCACCATTAACTTGTAGTTGCGACGAAAATATTGCAGTTGTACACGAGTACGAGCATAACGTTCCTTGCGGAAGTTGCTGGTGGTGTAGAGAACGTGCTTGGGGATTTGAATCTAACAATATTAAAGATCCTGCTCCTGTATTAAGTTATTTAGAATACTTAAACCTTGATTAATGAAAATACCTAGTGATACATTTTGCAGTATGGCATGGGATCATCAATTCATCGATCCTACTGGGCGTGTTAAGCCATGCTGTAGATTTGCAGAAAAATTTAGACCTAAAGATAATAACCTAAATCAAAAATCACTCAGTGAAGTTTTTTACGGTGACTTTATGAATGACGTCCGTGATAAAATGATGAAAGGTGAGCAAGTAGAAGGTTGCATACGTTGTTATCAAGAAGAAGCTGCTGGCAAACGTAGTCTGCGTGAACGTTATCATGATAACAAAGATTTACCTATAGACAAGTTAGTAGATATTGATAATCCTAAGATAGGTTGGATAGAACTTGCTATCAGCAATGATTGTAATCTAGCATGTCGCATGTGTGATAGTAGATACTCTTGGAAATGGTTCAAAGAAGAACAAGAAATATTTGGTAAAACTTATAACGAAGTTGAAAAAAGCAAAAGTGATATTGCAAACATTTATCCGTTTATTGACAATTTAGTTCATGTTAAGTTTACAGGTGGTGAACCATTGATGACTAAGGATCAATGGATACTTGTAGACAAGTTGTTAGCCGAGCGTGATTGCAGTGAAATATTTTTGAACTATAGCACAAACTGTACAATAATGCCTAAAGAGCGTTGGGTAGAAAAATGGAGTAAATTCAAACAAGTTGAATTTGCACTCAGCTTTGATAGTGCTAATAAACAAGAAAGTGAATACATACGTTGGCCAGCAGATTATGAAACTACCGAAGCAGTAACTAAAAGATTTTTAGAACTCAAAAAAAGTCATGGATTTAATGTACTATTAAGAAGTACAATTAGTTTATTGAATGTATGGTATATGCCTGAAAGTATGGAATGGTGGTGGGAACACGACGAAGGATTAAGAATTATGAATCCTACTCATTTGACTTATCCAGAAATATTGTGTGTAACAGTTTTACCAGAACACATAAAAAAACGTATTACACAAAAGTTTGAAAATTATCAAAGCAAAAGTCAAAATGTAAAAATTAATAATGCACTAGAATACATAAAGAATTTTATGAATAGCAAAGATGACAGTAATTTATTACCGCAATTACAAAAGTATATAGAAGGTACTGACAAGTATAGAGGACAAAACTTTTTTGAAAGTTATCCTCAATTTTCAGATATATTCAAAATCCGGGCGGTAGTTTAATATTATCACGACGACCGTATATCTTAAATAATTGTTGATTTAATTCGTCGGTAGTTGTTATTATTTCAAATCCAGCATATACAAATACATTCATTTTTTCAACAAATCCGTCTTTTGAATAATTCTTAGGTTCAATACTAAAGTCAATTCTTGGATACCTTTTTTGCATTTTCTTCAAATAAAATACAATTTGTCTTGCTCTTTGTACAGAAAAGTCCAACTTGGTTTTGAAATCATACCTTAGTCGTCTAAATTTTAATTTGTTTGCAGCAAAAAAAGGTTTTGCAATTAACTCTACATGATTTTGTTCTATAATTTTGTATCCTGGCTCATATCCTGCAATACAAATACAAGCAAATTTGTGATAATCTTCTGCAATGTAGGTTACATATCTTATTAAAATATCCTCATCAAAATCGTCACTTAATATAATTTCTGTATGTGAATTTCCGATACCCGGTCTTAACCAATGAGCATTTCCTAGTAATCTAAATTTAGGATCCTTTTCATGACAATAATTACATTCTGGTCTTTTTATATCATTGTTTATAT
>Ga0255780_10003647_pt1 | contig 13376 bp, 17 predicted proteins | sample 071ome_32_FD_179978 | JGI IMG/M metagenome (GOLD analysis project Ga0255780, IMG submission 179978) | Coastal salt marsh microbial communities from the Groves Creek Marsh, Skidaway Island, Georgia - 071405AT metaG (version 2) | ecosystem: Environmental > Aquatic > Marine > Intertidal zone >... | reverse complement strand
ATCCGGACATGACCATAATCTATCCGGGATTCTTCATAGGTGCTGTGACACAATGTTACGCCGCCTATCGCAGGAACGCCGCATTCGTTATGATGATCACTGGCTACTTCTCGATCATAAATGTCTACGGCTACGGCGTGGCCAGTTACTGGTGGTAGGATGAGTTACATAGACGCACTATACAAGAAGGACGAGGACAGGATATACGTGGTGGAGCGTGATCCCAAGAAGGGTCGCGTGTTCGTGGAGTATGACGCCAGGTACGTGTTCTACTACCCTGACGCCAGGGGCAAACACAGATCGATGACGGGCGAGGCGCTACAGAAAGTGACCTGTGCCACGCACAAGGAATTCATAAAGGAACAGAGGATAAGAAGCAACAAGCAACTGTACGAACAGGACATCAATCCCGTGTTCAGATGTTTGGAAGAAAATTACCTGGGGAAAGAAACCCCAAAACTCAACGTGATGTTTTTCGATATTGAGGTGGACTTCGATCCAGATCGGGGTTACTCAACTACAGATGATCCGTTCATGCCCATAACTGCCATAAGTTGTTACATGGGTTGGACGGACCAACTGGTCACACTGGCGGTACCACCAAAGACCATAAGCATGTCAGACGCACAAGAACTTACCAAGAGATTCGACAACACCATGCTGTTCGAGAAGGAGAAGGACATGCTGGACGCGTTCCTACAACTTGTCGAGGACGCTGACATATTGAGTGGTTGGAACTCAGAGGGTTACGATATACCCTACACCGTGGGCAGGATACAGAAAGTTTTAAGTGGAGATGACACAAGACGTTTGTGTTTCTGGGGCGAGAAGCCAAAGAGGAGAGTTTTCGAGAAGTATGGCAGGGAGCAGTTGAGTTTTGATCTAGTAGGACGTGTACACTTGGACTTGCTAGAACTATATAGGAAATACACATACGAGGAGAGGCACAGTTTCAGACTAGACGCAATAGGCGAACACGAACTGGGTGAGAAGAAAACGGTTTACGAAGGATCACTGGATAATCTATATAAAAATGATTTCGGCCTGTTCATAGAGTACAACAGACAAGACACCGCACTGCTGGCCAAACTCGAGAAGAAATTGAAGTTCATAGAACTGGCCAACGAGATAGCACACCAGAACACCGTGCTACTACAGACCACGATGGGCGCCGTGGCAGTCACAGAACAGGCCATCGTGAACGAGACACACAGGCGTGGCATGATAGTGCCCGGCAGGAAGTACAAGAAGGAAGGTGAGGAGAACCAACCGGCCGCTGGCGCATACGTGGCCACACCCAAGAAGGGCATACACGACTGGATAGGATCAATCGACATCAACTCACTGTACCCAAGCGTGATCCGTGCTTTGAACATGGGACCAGAGACCATCATAGGTCAGATACGACCTGTGATAACTTCTGCGGAGATCAACAGGGCCAAGCACGCCAAGAAGTCATTCGCGGCGGCATGGGACAGCCAGTTCGGAAGTTGGGAGTACCAAGCAGTAATGAACAAGGAGAAAGGAACTGAGATCATAGTGGACTGGGAAGACAAGACCAGTGTGCGTATGAGTGCGGCACAAATGTATGATGTGATATTCGACGGCAACAACAAATGGATGTTGAGTGCCAATGGTACCATATTCACTTATGAATACGAGGCAATCATACCAGGCTTGTTGAAGCGTTGGTACGCGGAACGTCAAGAAATGCAACAGAAAATGCGTGAGTGTGGCGACAACGAAATCGAAAGAGAATATTGGGACAAGAGACAACTTGTGAAGAAGATTAACTTGAACAGTCTGTATGGTGCTATTCTTAATCCAGGTTGTAGATTTTTTGATATCAGAATAGGACAATCGGTCACATTGACAGGCAGATGTATTACCAGACACATGGCTAGTAAAGTTAACGAGATCGTGGCGAACAAGTATGACCACCTAGGTGAAAGTGTGGTGTATGGAGATACAGACTCCGTATACTTCTCAGCATACAAGACACTACAGAAGGAGATAGACGAGGGTATGATACCATGGACCAAAGATTCGGTGGTCGCGCTGTATGACAGGATATCAAATGAGGTCAATGGATCATTCAAGTCATTCATGACTAAAGCGTTCCACTGTCCGAGCTCCAGGGGAGAAGTGATAGCGGCGGGCAGAGAACTGGTCGCCAGCAAGGGACTGTTCATAACCAAGAAGAGATACGCGGTGCTGTACTACGACAAGGAAGGCAAACGCACAGACACAGAAGGCAAGGCGGGCAAAGTCAAAGCAATGGGCCTCGACCTAAAGAGATCAGACACACCAGTGTTCGTACAGGACTTCCTGAGTGACCTGCTGTACATGGTGCTGACAGGAATGACAGAAAAAGAGGTACTGGAGAGGATCAGTGAATTCCGGGCAGAATTCAAGGCTAGGCCAGGTTGGGAGAAAGGTTCTCCAAAACGAGCCAACAACATGACCAAGTACACTGAGGAAGAGGAGAAGAAGGGCAAGGCCAACATGCCAGGACACGTCAGGGCCAGTATGAACTGGAACAGGTGTAGGGAGATGTACGGCGACAAGTATTCGATGCCCATAACAGACGGTGCCAAGGTTATCGTGTGTAAGCTCAAGAACAATCCATTGGGTTATACATCAATAGCGTATCCTGTAGACGAATTACGTATACCCGAATGGTTCAAGGAACTGCCATTCGATTCGGAGGCCATGGAATCAACCATATTAGATCAGAAAATAGATAATCTTATAGGTGTACTAGGATGGGACGTACAATCGACTGAGACCACAAACACATTCAACAAACTGTTCGAATTCTAAATACACACATGCTGAGCATTGAAGAGATAAAACTGTTGATAGAGAAACTACAGAAATTGAAGGACGGCAAGGACCTCAACACCATCCTCGAACAGAATTTGAAAATACTTAAAGACCTGGAGATGGCGGTAGACGCCAACAATAATGAAATGATTGATAGATTGGACAAAACACTAGATTGGTTCCGTAGAGATCTGGATCAGAAAACACAAAAGCCCATAGTGGACCACGCACTTTACAGGATGATACAGACCAAGATATTCCAATTCTCAAAGACCAATCTATACAACAGTCTGGAAATAGGTCCAGGCACAGGTATGTTCTCAAAAGAATTCAGAGCGTGGAGATTGAATTTCTTCGTCGATGTTTTGTTAGAGGTACAGGAAAGGATCAGGAGAAGGTTCAAGCCCGCCGCACAAAAACACCTTAGATTCCACACCACAGACAGAACCGCGTGTGAGCAAATACCAACCGGTTCATGCAACTTTGTGTTTAGTTGGGACACGTTTGTGTTCTTTACACAAGAACACATCAAACAATATCTCCGAGACATAAAAAGAGTTTTGATAGATGGTGGTTACGTATTCATACAATATGCCGATTGCCATTACGACATAGACCTCAACTTCGCCAAGAGAGGATATTGGAATTACAACACAAAGACCGCAATGACCAAGATCATTAAAGACGAGGGTTATGAAGTGGTAGAGATGAACATGTTCCGACCCGGTGCCAACTACGCCATATTCCGAAAGCCTGGTAAACAAAATCCAGTCGTGTACAAAGTTTCTGAAATAACACTAGACTAAGACCTAAATATCATGTACAATTAGGGTATTATGATAGACATCTTAAAAGACATCGTTAAACACACGCATGGATTGGGATTCTTGGATCTGGTCAAGATCACTGGGGACGATAAGGAAACTAACATCGACTCAATGGCCGAGGACAGATCTGTGATCCTGCAGGGGTCTTTCCACAAACCACAACCGGAGATGACGGGTACGTTCGGAATGCCACAGATGGGCAAACTGGACATACACTTGAAGTGTCCGGAGTACAAGGAGAAGGCGAACATAACAGTGTTGTCCGGTGAGAGAAACGGCGCAACGGTTCCAACGGGAATCCATTTCGAGAATGAAAAGGGTGACTTCAAGAACGACTACAGGTTCATGAACGCCGAGATCATCAACGAGAAACTTAAAACCGTGAAGTTCAAGGGTGTTAAGTGGGACGTTGAGATCGAACCTAGCGTGGCTAGTGTGCAGAGATTCAACTTCCAGGCCACAGCAAACACAGAACACAATTCATTCGTCGTGAGGACGGAAGATGGAAATCTGGTATTCACCTTCGGTGACCAAGCGTCACATGGCGGTGAGTTCGTTTTCGCAACCGACGTTAAGGGCACACTTAACAAGGGTTGGAGTTGGCCGGTGGGGCAGGTGTTACAGATACTTAAACTTTCTGATTCAGCCAAGGTCACATTACACTTCTCAAACGAGGGTGCAATGATGGTCTCTGTTGATTCAGGATTGGGCAAGTACCAGTACATTATACCAGCACAGGCGCAATAATGACGACGGATAATAGTAAGCAAGAACACTTAGGGGAGTTGAGCAGAGACTTCGCGGTGTTCTTGCCTGCTATATCTAACTTCTACAACACGTTTATCAGCAAACAGAGAGTATCAGAGGGCAAACACATCTCGGAAGAACGGATCCCCAAAGGTTTTGAGAACGGTGTAGAGGGATTGAACTTCCTTAATCCTGAGAAGGGCATGTTCACATACCCAACGGCACTTTACTCGGCGGGACACGCCTGCCTGGACATGGATAAAGTGGGCGACAGGGATCACATGTTCGTGAACAGAGATAGAAAATTCAGCACCATAGTGGGAGATTCAGGTGGATATCAAATCGGAAAAGGTGTAATAAAATTTGATTGGAAAGATTTTGAAGGTAAAAAAGCAAACAAAGTGAGATCTGACATACTCAACTGGCTAGAACTCACTAGTGATTGGGCCATGACATTGGACGTACCCACATGGGCGGCGGATGATCTAAACTCACCAAAGACCGGTCTTACAAGTTTCCAGGACACGCTGGACGGAACAATCTACAACAACAAGTTCTTCCAGAAGAACAGGCTGGGACAGACCAAACTGTTGAATGTACTACAAGGTGACGACTGGAACACGGCACAGATATGGTACGACGCAGTGAAGGATTTCGAATTTGAAGGTTGGGCGATGGGTGGCATCAACATGTGTGATATGGAAGTGATGCTGAAAAGACTGATCATAATGAGAGATGAGAAGAAATTAGATGGCAAGGACTGGATGCACGTACTGGGCACATCACAGATGGATTGGGCATGTTACCTAACTCAGGTACAGAGACAGGTCAGGAAACACATCAATGCCAACTTCACAATAAGTTTTGATTCGGCATCGGCGTTCCTATCGACCGCTAACGGATTGGTTTACACACACAACTCATTCACTCCAGATAGATGGTCCTTCGTTATGGACAAGGCTCCAGATGACAAGAGATTGAAAGGATCAAAAATACAATTTCCTTTTGACAGCGGAATAGGTCGTAGGTTAAACATGGGCGATGTTTGTTACTACGGTGAGAACGATCTAAACAAGAATGGCAAGGTTGGCGCAACCAGTTGGGACAGTTTCAGTTATGTGCTGATGATGGCACACAATGTCTACAACCAGATCAGGGCGATACAGATCGCAAACGATCTCAATGACATAGAATCATTGAAACACAGACCAGAAGTCAAACACTGGCGTAAGACCAAGGCAAGTGACAAGACCGACGAACCCAGTATATACGTTCCTAGGAACATCTTGTATTTCAACACATTCGTGGAGGAAGTGTTTACCAGTGAGAAACCCATGGAAGTGATCGCAAACGCATCGAGTTATCTGGCAGACATACGTGGCAACAGATGGGCTAGGGCGACCGGAGGTGGCAAGGGCACAAACAATTTCAGTTCTTTATTTGAATAGGAGGACAGCATGGTAACAAAAAGAAAGAAAAGTAAGAAACTCAAGAAACTGGAAGAAGAGCACCAGTATCTCGACAAGAAGGTGGCACAACTTACCAAGGACAGGCTCAAGGACAGGAGTTCAGAGAGCAAAGAGGTTCTTACCAGACTGAAGCGGACCAAGTTAATGATAAAAGATGCTATCGCAAAAGCAAAAGCCACATTGACAAGATAACAAACACATCGTATAATAAGAACATGGACAGAGATTACAAAACAGGCAAGAGTGATAGTGTAGGCATTTTTTCAGGCCTGGAGATAGAGCACACACCAGCATATGGTAAACAGACCTTGTTCCTGGCACGCAATGACCTGTTCTTTGACCAGATAGAAAGTCTGGCAAAAAAGGTAAATGCCGAGGCCATATACTTTGGCGCCAACAGGACGTTCATGTACAACATCGCGAACCAACCACAGTTGATCAAGAGACTGATGAGGAAAGGTTACTGGTGCACCATAGACTACCCGCACAAGGATCACGCGGAAGTCAAGGAGAGGTTCAAAGACATATGGACAGAGGAGAAGTTCATACCATTCTGTTCCATCATATTCCCGGACTCAGAGGGCGACGACAACCTTTGTATTAAAGTGGACGACGTTGACTTCAACAAGACCAATCCAGGCGTGTGGACCATGACCATGGATCACTTCAAGCAGTCGGCGGGATTCACTTCGTGGTCCGAGTACAAGAAGGATGAACCCATGGAGGAGGCAGATGTCAAGAAAGCAGTCTAAGGAAGATATAGAGTATAAAGAAGGTGTTGCAGTCTACAACGAATGGACGAGATGGAACAAGAAACTAGAGAAGATGGGTATGCACGGCACCGACTACTATGTAAAAAGGGTCGAAGAGCTAGAAGCAAAAGTGAAAAAATTAGAAGAGAAATTAAAAGCAAAAAGGAAGGTTAAAAGATGAGCACAGAAGAAATGAGAGATCAAGCACTGAAGGAACAGGCTGGCAAGGCAAGTAAGATGATATGGGTCACATTCCGTAAGGAAGGCATCCACAAGTACCCAGCGGCACTGGATGATCCAAAACTGGCAACAGGTGACGAGTATGATGTGAGTTTCCTAGGACACCCGCACAGACACATATTCCACTTCAAGGTGGCCATAGAGGTTTTCCATGATGACAGGGACATAGAATTCATACAGTTTAAGAGATGGATGGAGAACATGTACGCGGACGGCACAATGAAATTGGATTACAAGAGTTGTGAAATGATTTCAGATGACTTGTACATGGCAATAACAAAAAGATATCCAGGCAGAAAAATTGAAATAGACGTAAGCGAAGACGGCGAGAATGGATCACACGCGGTATATGAAAGAGATTAGCATAAAAGAGAAGAGGGCCACGACCAGACAGGGATACCTGCCCATAGAAGGTGGTGGTCTCAACGCTTCATACTCAACAGTGGACGCGGTGGCCAACATATGCGCCACGGCCGGCAACCTGGGCATGAAGTATGGAAAGGATTTTATCTGGTCACACACAGACTACGATGACAACATGGACGAGTGCATCACTCTGTTGGTGAAGGAAGACAAGTATGAGTCATTCCTGCACCTGGCCCTACAGAACGAACACAGGATCAAACACACAAACACGGGCAAAATCAAACTAGTTAAGGAGAGAAGATAAATGAGAGTACCATACACAAACTTTAAAACAAGGATAGGCGATGACCAAGCGGTTGGTGGTTGTGCGCTCATAGGTGGCGAATGGAAGGATGTTGACACCACTGAGATATTTGACGACAAGAAAGTGGTCGTTTTCGCACTACCAGGGGCGTTCACCCCAACTTGTAGTTCACAACAACTGCCAGGCTACGAAGAGAAATACGATGAGCTAAAGGCACAGGGCATAGATGAAGTTTACTGTCTTTCTGTAAATGATTCGTTTGTGATGAATGCTTGGGCGAGAGATCAAAAGATCGAGAAAGTAAAAGTTCTTCCAGACGGTTCAGGCGTGTTCACACAGGGAATGGGCATGTTGATCAACAAGGACCACTTGGGATTTGGAATGAGATCATGGAGATATTCAATGCTGGTGGACAACGGAGAGGTCATTAAGATTTTCGAGGAACCAGGCAAGAACAACGCGGGAGATGATCAGGATCCGTTCGAGGTTTCAGACGTGGACACCATGATCGATTACTTGAAGAGCCAACCTGTCACCAACACGGCGAACGTGGAAGAAACGGTATCACAGTAATGAGTTGGGACGGTAAATCCAGACCCAGCAACAGCAAATACCGTAGTAACTGGGATGACATATTCAAGAAGAAGAGTTGTCCCTGTGGCAGATCACCCACTGGCAAGTGCATCGGATGGCACGGTTTGACGGAATCTGAATATCAAGTTAAACTACAAGAGTGGAAGGACAAACATGCTGATTAGAATGATATTTGAACCAGATCCCAATGTTAATGTCAATCATGACAGGATGTTCGAGTTCTATTCAGAGAACTATCTCAGTGATTTCAATACCACATGGGGTGGTACCATAGTGATGGACAACTTTGCCAAGAAGCACTACAGACAAGAACCATGCTACCAGAGGTACATTGAAAGTTCAAAAGGGGATCAAACGACTCTAAATAAGATCATGGAATACGTAAAACTGAATCCAATGGCAGGCTACACCACACACATATACGCCAACCCGGAAGGCGGAAACGAAATCAAGTTGCTATGAAGATAGCACTCACAGGACATACCAAAGGGCTGGGAGCAGAAATATTTAAATATTTTAACTCCGATCACCCCGTCCTCGGATTCAGTAGATCAAACGGATACGACATTAAGAGTCCCGCAGATAGGAAAAAAATCATAAAAGAGTCTGAAAATGCGGATGTCTTCATCAATTTAGTCCACAACTACTACCACCAGACCGATGTCTTATTTGAATTATATTCCATGTGGGAACAACAGAACAAATTGATAATCAATATCGGAAGTTCGGTGGTCGATAACGACAATTGGGGATTGGATCGATTGGATTTCATAGAATACAAAAACCAGAAAATCGCCCTCGAATCCATGTCTGATTTACTATCAAAAAGAACTTCATTGATCACTATAAAAAACTACAAAATATCAGAAATAAATTTCCAGCAGGATGTTTCTAATCTAAATACTATCATCAATGAGTTCCGACTATCTAAAAAATAAAAGTCTCTGTCCACTTCCTTTTACAGGTGCTGTGGTGAATACTGACGGAGAAGTGAGATGTTGCTCTATTTCTAAGGAAATACTAGGCAACGTGAACAACGAACCATTTGAAGACATACTCTCAAAAAGTGCCAAACTAAAACAAATAAGAAGAGAGATGTTGGATAACAAATTCCCATCGAACTGTTCGGATTGCTACCTCAAAGAAAAACATCATAAAAATTTAGATTTCGAAAACATCAGTAATCGACTTTATCATATCAAGATTCTCAAAGACGCTCCTTTTAAACTTTACAAGGATGAAAATCATTTCGAATTGCAACAAATTGATTTAAGGTGGAGGAACACCTGTAATTTTGCCTGTGTATATTGTGATTCTAGATTTTCTAGCGTATGGGCACAGTTCGAAGGTAAACCGGATAGAATGACCAACGAAGCCATGGCACAAACTTTCGATTTTGTAAAAAAGAACATTAAAAATTTAAAAACAATATACATGGCGGGCGGAGAACCTCTGTTGATCAAGGAAAATATAAAGATAATAGATCTCATATTAGAAGAGCGACCCGATCTACTTCTGAGGATCAACACCAACCTTTCTATACTCAATAAAAAATTATACGATAAAGTGAAACAATTAGAAAACGTACATTGGATTGTGAGCGCGGAATCCACAAATGAAAGATTCAACTATATACGTTGGCCGGGCAAGTATGAAGTATTAGTACATAACCTAAAAAAAATACAGGAATTACCGCACAAGGTATCTATAAACATGACGTGGAACGTGCTTTGTGCCTATAACATCCTAGACTTTATAGACGACATGCTGGCGAATGGTGTTCATCCTAACCAGTTTATTATGAATCATGTTACCGATCCCATGGAACAGAGTGTTTGGAACATTACCAAATCGTTGAGAGATAGAATATTAAAAGAAGTCAGACAGAGAATGTTAAAAACCGATAAGAAATTTTTCCTTTATAAGGTTTATGAAGAAATGGCAGTAATATTAAATCAACCATTATTTGACACTTACAAATCTACGTTGTATAATATGTTAATGGAGTTTGATAAAAAAAGAAATTTAAACAGCAGGAACACATTTCCTGAAATTTACAATGAGGAATAGATGAAGATATTTTACATGGGACTAGAGCCCTACGAAGGCAGATACACACTACAACTACAGGACTGGACCGAGAGGGCATACAAGAAGCGTGGCATAGACTACGTGGTGGTGCCGGGTACCACCATAGATGACACCAAGGCCATCAGTGTGGGACAGGTGTTGGACGCACACGGCAGGAGTTACTTCGGTATGAGCCAGATGATGAATCTGGTACAGATGATGCGTAACGGTGAGGTCACCAACAAAGACATTATATTTTTCGAGGACATGTTCCAACCAGGCATGGAATCACTGCCATACATACTGAATCAAGTGGAAGACAAACACAGACCAACCATATACCTGAGATGCCTGGCACAGGCCATAGACCCCGATGACTTTGTACACGTGTGGGGCATGAGCAAGTGGATGAGCATGTATGAACAGATGTGTAACGAGATCCCTAATGTTAACATTTTGGCCACCAACGAAGAGATGGTGGCACACATGAGAATAGCCAACTGGTCAGCACCAATATACAACATTTCGGGTTTGAGCTTCGGCAAGGAAGAAGTACAGGGCAGGGTGGAGAACATCAGGCCTTTCTTCGAACGCAAGATGAGGGTGGTGTTCGGTGCCAGATGGGATCAAGAGAAACAGCCACAGTTCTTCATGGACCTAGCGACCAAATTCAAAGAAACACATCCAGACGTGGAATTCGCGATATGCCAGGGAGGTCCTTTGAGATCAAACAACGATTTCTACGTACAGGAGGCCAAACACCTAGCAAAGGAAGGCATACTCACAATACACGAGAACCTGAAGAAGAACGAGTACTACGAGATACTGGCGGACTCCAGGGTGATGTTCAACTGTGCGTTACAGGACTGGGTGTCCAACACCGTGAGTGAAGCAGACTCGCTTGGGTGCAATACACTGTTCCCGGCATACAGGTCATTCCCGGAGACTTTCGCGAATGATCACACGAGATTGTACGTGCCATGGTCACAACAGGACGCCATGGACAAACTGGAAACACTATTAAGCAAACCATCCCCTAGCATAGGCAAGATATCCGATTGGACCAACGGTACCATAGACAGGATGATTGACATCATGACGGGCAAGGGTGAACAATGGAGGAGAGATGGACAACACTACAGGACCCCAGTCTCAGAAGCCAAGTATTAAGGGCATGAGCAAGGCCGTACTCGTAACAGGTGGCTCTGGCTACGTGGGATCACACACCTGCAAGTTCCTGGCCAAGAATGGATTCACACCTATTGTCATAGACAGGGATCTCAAGACAAAATTCAAACCGGCCGAGTTTGGACCGATATTTGATATCAATCTTCCACAAGAGATCGAAAGGTTAGAGGAAATCATAAAAAGATTCAACATCACAAGTTGCGTACACTTCGCGGGCAGTGCCTCAGTGGCGGAATCTGTGAGGAATCCATCCGAGTACTACAAGAACAATGTAATAGCCACTGTCGTGTTGTTAGACAAGTTGATCGAGTGTGGCGTGAAAACATTCATCTACAGTTCCAGTGCGGCCACTTACGGTGACCCAGGCATGAAACTGTGTAAGGAGTCGGACTGGCCCAAACCTATCAGCGCATACGGTTCCAGCAAACTGATGATGGAGATGATATGTAAAGATTACCTGAAAGCGTATGGATTGAGCAGTGTGGGTCTGAGATATTTCAACGCCGCGGGTGCTGATCCAGAAGCAGAAGTGGGCGAACTACGAGACAGGGAAACACACATCATACCATTGGCCATAGACGCGGCCAGGCAAGGTAGGACATTCAAGATGTTCGGGGACAAGTACCCAACAGAGGACGGAACCTGTGTGAGGGATTACGTACATGTCATGGACCTAGCGGATGCTCATGTCAAGGCACTGAACTACGCTTCAGAAAATCCAGTGGCGGAAGTGTTCAACTTGGGATCAGGTGCGCCTGCTTCAAACAAACAAATGTTGGACACAGTACAGAAATATGCGGGAGATATGAACATAGAGATACATGACAACAGGCCCGGTGATCCAGCATACCTAGTGGCAGATATCACTAAGGTTAAGCAGATTCTAGGGTGGGAGCCAACACAAAGTTCAATTGACAACGTGGTGGCAACTGCTGTACAATGGTATAACAAGACACACAAGAAGGAAATACAATAATGAGCGAAGACATATTGAAGGACAGTTGGATGCCAGACACGCCCGTCAGCACAAAGATCAGAGAAAGAATTAAAAAGGCAGGCAAGAGATTCCATGCCAATGACAACATCGCCGAATTCATAGAAGACGGTGAAATAAATCAACTACAGGCGGAAGTACAAGAGAAATTACAAGGCGTGTTGGACAGTCTTGTTATTGACACTGAAAACGACCACAACACGCAGGAGACTGCGAAACGTGTGGCCAAGATGTACATCAGGGAGACGTTCGGTGGCAGGTTCAATCCAGCACCGAGGGTCACAAGTTTCCCCAACATGGGTTACAAGAGCATGTACACATCGGGTCCGATATCGATCAGATCAACGTGTGCCCATCACTTCCAGAACATAGTGGGCAAGGCATGGATTGGCATCATCCCCAACGGTGAGGTAATAGGACTAAGCAAGTTCAATAGGATCGTACATCACATAGTGGAGAGACCGCAGATACAAGAAGAGATGACCACACAGATAGCGGAGGAATTGAAAAAATACGCCAAGACAGAGAACATAGCCGTTGTTGTGAAGGCAGAACATCACTGCATGACGCACAGAGGTGTGAGAGAGCATGAATCCGACATGACCACTGCGATAATGTTGGGTGCGTTCAAAGACGATCCAGCAACAAGAGATGAATTTTATAAAATCTGTATGAGCATGAAGGGTCATGGGTAAGGAAGAGAAGAAAACCTCAGACGGGGTCTGGCACATGGAGGACTGGGACATTAGTGATGTCAACACAGGATCCGCATCAGAGATGCTGACCATAGACGGCATGAGCTACAGTTTTGGTGAACTCGAGTTTGAAACTGAACAAAAACTAAGGGAGAAATACCCCGCGTTACAGGACGCGTGGGATCACTACAACAACGTGAAGAAGATGTGCGAGGCAAAGGAGCAAGAAGATGAGAATTAAAGAAGACCTGAAACTGAATTTCGATGATGTGCTGATGGAACCCAAACGTTCAACACTGAGCTC
>Ga0255780_10003639_pt1 | contig 13394 bp, 5 predicted proteins | sample 071ome_32_FD_179978 | JGI IMG/M metagenome (GOLD analysis project Ga0255780, IMG submission 179978) | Coastal salt marsh microbial communities from the Groves Creek Marsh, Skidaway Island, Georgia - 071405AT metaG (version 2) | ecosystem: Environmental > Aquatic > Marine > Intertidal zone > Salt... | reverse complement strand
AATTGTGTTAACTGTTGATTTTCTTTGTACACCTCCGAGTGTTGATTTTCCAGCTTGGCGACTCGTTGAGCGAATTGAGAAATGTCCATAAAACCTTCGTCTTGGGATTGCTTCATTTCACCCAAAAGCGCTTCTTCAGTCATCGCGACATCCTTCAAAGATTTAATGACCACATCATTCGGCCGGACGTTGACAATACTCGCGATGGCTGATTTCAAGGCGCCGTTTTGCTTTTCGTTCGAGAGCAGCTTTTGCGAATTCATGCCGTTACCAGAAATGGACATTTTCGCTTTTACTGCGAACAATTTTGGAACATCGCAACCAACCGAGACTGGTGTGCGGTGCGGCTGGTCTGCGTTCTCACACGTATGCGCGCACGACCCCCAGACGTAACTCAGCGTCTTTCCGTCGAACACTCTGTTGTACAAAACGTTCTTTACGCCTCCAGTCTTTTCCGAAACGCCGTGAGTAAACTGACCAGTGCACTTGGACAGGAATGCGTTCGTGACTTCCTTCGAAGCGGCACTTTCATCGTCACCTAGCGCATTTAAAGAAAATCCGCCAATCTTGCCTTTTCTCGAAGCTGGACAATGGTCCTCTTCGTGCGGCGATACGTTTTCGCACGCCAACTCAGACACGGCCCGATACTTTCCAGTATTGGCAGGAATATTTTTCGTAATCGCCGCGGTCGACTCTTCTTCTCCGTCTTTCTCATCTCTACCTAAACGACCCACAAACGAACGAGCCCAACCTCCAGAGCCTAACATTGAAGACCCTCGCTCTTCTTCTCCGTCGGCGTCTTCGTCCGCGACGGTTGGTCTCGGTTTCGGATACAGGAAAAAACCAAATTGCTCGTTCGGTTTCATCTCATCGTGCTCGACTTCAAAGGTCCCGCACGAAGTCATTTGCATTTCTTTGGCCGAGTCGAAATCGAATTCTTCGCTCATCGATTTCGTGATCAACTTCGCGCCGATGTACTTCCAGTTGTCTTGCATCGGGAACGACAAAACGTTGCTCTTGGTGTCTTGCAACAGAGGTGAACAGGAGGTGTGCAGCGTGAAAATTTTCTTTTGATTGTTGTTATTGCGATTCGCGTTTGCTCCGCCGCTCGTGTTCACAACAGCAGCGGTCGCTCCCGCGGCAGACTCACCGAGTGGCGACGAATACATCGTTCTCATCGAAGAGGAAGAGGTTGACGTCGCGAACAAAGCCAACGCGCCCAAAGAGGCGCCGATGCTCACTTTTTTCACCATCGACGATGACTTCCCGTGAGAAGAAGAAGAAGAAGAAGAAGCGATGAGCTTCTCTGATTCTCCTTCATCGTGACGGTGGTATTGCTGTTTCATCGCGACGAGACGATTCGGTTCAAGACGCGGGGAAAGGTTTTGATGAATATAACTTCTTTGTGCGAGTCTTTTGGCGCCGCGCAAGGCATGTGAAGCGAAATTTTTTGTTTCCGCGGCCCCTTTTGTAAAAAATTTAGTGTTCATGGGCCACGACTCGAAATTTTTCTCTGTGTGTGTGACAAAAGACTCCACGCATTACGTGCAACGTTGCTATTGGTTGGTATTTTACCATGGTAAGTACTTCTGAATTACACTCTCATGGTTTGCAATCTTTCTTCTAAAGCGTCGGCATGCGTGTTCCGCGATGAGAGAGGAAAGTTGATCTCCTCGTCAAGTTGTTTCAACTCTTGAAATATAAGTCTTCGGACCGTTTCTTCGGTCATTTCGCCTCCGTTGTGTTGCTCGAACGCGAAAGTGAACGGCGCGTTGGCGACTGGCTCGTCATTCGTGTCGTGTAACGACGCTAAATACGGGTGCTTCAAACACTCCTCGACGTTGATGCGCTTTTCCGGGTTAAAGATGAGCATCTTTTCAATCAAATCGCACGCTAATGGGTTTGCTTCCGGGTATAAGCGCTTAAAATCCATTGGTTTGGAATACGGGAGCTGACGTAAATATCGTCTGGCTTTATCCGAAGTTACGAAATATAAATCTTGTTCGTCCGGCGTACCTATGACTTTGGTAATCAGGTTCAACTGATGAACGTAATCCTTCCCCGGAAATAGCGGTTTTCTACCCAGTAATTCAGCCAAGATGCAGCCGCACGACCAAACATCTATTGCGACGGAGTATTCCGCGCACGATAACAACAACTCAGGAGCACGATACCATCTCGTGACGACGTATTCCGTCATGAAATCTCGATTTTTATCTTGCGTGTTTGTTCGCGCTAAACCAAAATCGCAAATTTTCAAGTCGCAGTTGGCGTTCAACAACAAATTCGACGGTTTTAAGTCTCTGTGTAAAACGTCCGCGCTATGTATATACTTCAATCCTCTCAATAACTGGTAAACGAAGTATTGGCAGTGGTCGTCCGTTAACGGTTGATCCGAACGAATGATTTGGTGTAAGTCTGTATCCATTAATTCGTACATGACGTAGACGTCATTGAAACTGTACTCCTCTTCTTTTGAGGGAAGCATGCAATCGGTAATTGGGACGATGTTTTCGTGCCTCAAATGTCTCAAAAGCTTAATCTCCCTCAACGTCCGTTTCGCATCCACCACGTTTTCGAACGCGTTCGTAATTTTCTTAATCGCCACCTTTGTGTTTAGCTTTTCATCCTTTGCCGAACAAACGATGCCGTACGCGCCTTTGCCTATTGGTTTAATCGGGACGTATTTTTTCTTCACTTCGAACAGATTTCCGCAGACGACAAACTTTGTCAGCTCGAACGGGTCGTCCTCGTCCTCGTCCTCCTCTCCTTGATTGTTGTTGTTTACTATTGTTTCGTTATTCTTACCGTTAATAGTAGAAGTATTCGCTACGTTTTGTTGACTGTTGTTTACACTATCCTCTCCTCCTCCTCCTCCTCCTCCTCTTCTTCTCGGCGTCGGCGTCGACGTCAGCGACACGTTGTTATCTCTATTCTTCCGTCTCACTTTCAATAGTTTCTTTTCTAATCGTCTCTCTCTTTCCTCTTGACTCATCGCCTCATTCGTGCTTCCATCGTCGTCTTCCTCGGTCGACGAGTCTTCGGAATCATCGTCTTCACCGTTCTTCGTCTTCGTTCCACTCCTTCTCCTCCTATTATTATTGCGGTCGTCGTCTTCGTCGCTGGACGATGCCGCGCCGTCGCCTCTTTGCTCTCGTCTCAGAAGTAAGGATTCGTAGTCCTCGTCGAAAGGCGCTTTGTCTCCTCCTCCTCCTCCTCCTCCTCCTCCTCCTCTTCCTCCTTTCTCTTCTTCTTCTTCTTCTCTTCTCGTCATTTTTTTCTCCTACGAAAAGTATAGAAAGGGAGGGAGGAGAGACGAAATGAAGCTCTCTTCTGGCGACTTTCTGAACCCACACCAAAAAGAAAAAAAATCGACTCTGGTTTTTTTAGGGTTTGTGTAAGATTCTTTTTTTTTCTCGCCTCTCTTTTTTTCGTCCAAATTGTGCTGCGGAACTCTTGAAAAAGGGAAGAGGATCCTCCCTCACTTTGAAGTTGAAAGAAAAACGCGCCCGCCCCAAAAAAACATCCTCTTCCATTCCGCACAAACGACGACAACGACGACGATTGGAAGATCGAAACGAATAACGCGCTGCTCTCGGAGAAAAATACGAACACGAATACGAAAAACATCTCCTCGCGTTTGAGAGAAAGATTTTTTCCGAAGTTCCGCAAACAATTTAATTTTTTTTTGTCCGTAGAGGGTGCGGGAGGAGAGGGTAAAATTTGTCGAAGTCAACAACAATAACGCGTTGAAGAGGAAGAGAGAAGAAGGGCGCTTAATAAGAATGAGGACGAACGCGAATGACCAGGATTTAGTGGTTAACACGAGGAGAGGAAACGAAGAAGAAGAGGAAGCGAGAACGCCGCTGAACGAGAACGAAAAAGATGCCGCTTGGGCGCTCGAAGAGTTTCAGTGGGACTCGGACAGAGCAATTGGGAAAAAAATAACAGCGGCTACTACGCCGGCAACCTCTCACTCATTAACGACGACGACGACGACGACGACGACGGCGGCGACAAGTTTTGGAGGTAACGGAGAAACGGAGAAAGGAGGAGGGGCGAGAAGGACCGCGATGATGACGATGAAATGCGATGAAGAGGACGAGTATGGAGACGTGAATGATTTGCGCCACTCGCCTCGTTTTAGGCCGATGGTGAGAACAAGCGAAGATGCGAAGAGAGATAAACGCAAGTATCTCCTCGAAGAACAACAACGGAAAGAGAACGACAGCAACGCTGAGGATGGAGGCGGCACGAGAAGAATAGCAGCGAATGTGAATAATATTGCTCGTAACAATAACGCAACGACAACAACAAGCACAGCAGGTGCAGGAACAGATTTTACCCCGATGAAGTTACGAACCGAAGAAGCGAAAGGGACGAAGTATAGAGTCGTAAATCACAAGGTATTTTGTAAAGTGGAAGGATGCAGTACCGAGTGCACATCTTTGTACTCGATTCGCGTCAAGGTTTGCGCGTTGCATTTGAAAGCGGACGAAGTGTTTTTCAACAACGAACCGAGTCGATTTTGTCAAAAGTGTACGAAGTTCCACAACGTGGGTGCTTTCGAGAATAATCGGAGAGCTTGCTTACGTTCTCTGAACAGATTAGCTTCCAAGCGAGTGCCGTTGATAGCGCAGGAGAGCGCAGCAAACACATTGGCCGCATACGAACGATTGATGATGTTGCATGCGGAATCCCATGGAGCGGCACCGAATGAAGACGCTTCAGGAGTGAGTGGAAATAAAGGAAAGGACAAAGTTTCATCGGTACTTCCCTCGTTAGAATTGTTTCATCAACAACAAATCCGGGATCAACTCAAGGCACACGGAGCAAAATGGCACCAAGGCTCGGTCTCCCGGAGGAGAGGAGTGAAGGAAAAGATGGAAGATGAAGAAAAACAAAAACAGGAGTTAAAATTACTTGAGAACCAAACGCAGAGACAACTGCAAAAACAAAAACCGAACGCGATAGAACCGACTTTAAATACATCTGGGATCAATCACTTTCGCTTGCAGTGCGCGCAAGTGTTGCTGAACCATTTGCCCGAAACTTTTGATCCTTTGAAAGATGCGGAGGAAAGGAGAAGAAAGGAGATCATCAACGGGTCGTACAGTCGAAGTGAAATCTACGATAGATTGATGCAACTCGACAATGAGGCCTTTGTTACACTTGCAGCTGAAATTAAGATTCACAACAAACAACCTCACGATTTGGGCGCTTCCATCGGCGAAGGCGTCAAGAATTATTTTGTGGAGAAATCTGGTCATCCACCGGCACGCTTAGAAATCACGGCGGAGCCGGGATGCACGAAATTGAATGTGGATGCGCTGATCCCTCCAACGAAGACAAGACCCTCATTTTTGAGAAATCGACGAGAACCGACAGACCAGGACGCTGCAGCAAGATTGGCTAGTTGCGCCATCGAAGCAGACAACAGAGGTTTGGACGACGTGGATGTTGATGTGATTGTTGGTTCGGTGCGTATGCGACGAATAGACGGCGAATGGGAAAATAGCGCTAAATTGCGTCATAAGCATAACTGCAGTTCTGTCAAGCACGTCATGTGCACGAATCCAGACGTTTTAAACTCGCGAGAGAACGAAAACACTTTGATAATCACCGGCGTTCCTCCAGACGTCGAAGCTATCGTGCGCATAAATGGACAAGTGGAAAGAGGAAGTGTAACTGCCCGATTTGGAGGTAATGTGCAGATGACGAAAACACCGACGAAAACAAGATCATCGCGCTTGAACCCGAGTAATAATAGAATTGATCCACAACGGGAACAACCGGACGTATTGCAGAACTCACAGTCTAATTACGTTTACGTATCCGTACCTCTCGATTACGCAGAAGGTTTGATGACAATTAGTCTGCTATGGCAAGACGCGCACGAATTCGCAGGTTCTGCGGTATGTGATCCAATTGTCGTTATCCTTTCGCCTGATGTCGACCTCGCGCAAGAAATGAAAGAAGCAATGGAAGAAGTGCACGCGCTGTCCTCTGAGTTTTGCTACACTTTGAAGCGATATATTGGCGCGTGTCTAGTAAAGGATAGGGATGTGCGATCATTCACAAACCCAAATTTTTGTACGGTACAAAAAGACATAACGTTATGGGCTCTGAGAAATGGATTTGCTAGGCTCTCCAGGCGCTTACTTGAACCGCAAGTGCAGATGTTAGAAGATGTGCGGTCTTTGTCAGCTGCGGACGGGGTGTATAAAACGTACGTGTATGCGGCGACGTTGTCTGATTCGGTGGATATCGTTCGTGCAGTCATCGCCATTGGCGGCGAAGATAACTTGTTTGGTACAGTCTCAACCATCGGCAACAAAGAAACAAGAGATACCGCTTTACATATTGCCGCGATGAATGGAAACATAGACATGGTCCTCGATTTTTTGTCCATAATTTCTTCCATAGATCATTGGTTCACGTTACGAAACTCGAGCGGATTCTCGCCCAGAGACTGTGCGGTTTTAGCACAAAGCTCGAATCTTTCGAGAACCATCGCAAAAGTATTGGACGATCCGCTTTTGATTGCTTCAAATGCGGTGTGTCTCGCAGTGAAGGAAGTTGTAGCTAAAGTAGAAAGCGGGGCGCATCCCGCTCCCGCTCATGCTCCCGCAATCGACCACATGGAGGAGCTTGAAAACCAGAGCCAGGCGATCTTCGCTCGTGCTTCAGATTTGATTTTCGAAAGCTTGACTGAAATCAGCTCAAATATACCAGAAAATATGCATGAAGAAGCTCGAAAACAGGGCACAGTCCGGTTGCTTGAAATCACAAACAGACTTTTGCAGGACAACGCGTGCTTCCTGAAGCTGTTTTCGCTGGCTATAGAGAGAGACTGTAAACTGCTTGAAAATTACAGTGGTGCGGACAGCACTGACAACTCTTTTGATTCGCCAATTCTGTCCGGTGCTGATTCATTTTTTGTTCAACTGTTGGAAAGTTCCGAAATTACTAGAGGACGGCGTGTTATGCCTCAGTCGGTGCGCAAAGTGCTCGGTAAATGGAGCAATGCAATCGCGTCTTTGAAGTACAAATCGATCCTTGCGTTTGATGATCCATTGATTGAAAAAGCGTACGTGCTTGAAAATTCCTTCTATCGAAAGCGCGTCGATCTCGCCGCGTTTCTGCTCATATTTTCAGTCATTTGCGCAAGAAAGTACAGATATTCTGACGGGTCGTTTGTAGATTTCATGCGCTCTTTCTTCCGCGTGGGCGAGGCGCCGAAATGGTCTTCTTACATCGCATGTTTGATTGGTGTTTTTTCGTTTCCGGGAGTCATTTTTGCGCTCCTTGTGTACCCAAAATTTTACACGCGACACCGAGAAGGCATCACCGTATTAATTCGGTTGACGTCCCCACTAATGTGGTCGGTTCGTTTAGCAAATGAAACCGTTCCGGTGTCGATGATTAGGGTAATGCTCCTGCGTTTGTCATCTTGCGTGTACGGATGTCGATTTGAACGACATTTGATGTCAATGATGATAAACTATTTTATTCCAATCTCTCAAATTATAGAGATGTTCTCGGGCCAAGCGGCGGATACGCAAGCATCGGTGGTTAAAGAGTTGGATAGGTACGGGCCTAACAAAATATTATCCTTGGTATCGATATACGTGAACGCGATAATTTCGTTCTTTATCGAAGTTCGATTCCGTCGCAAGTTCGCAGAGAAGTACGGCGTTGATTGGATGAAGAGAAGTTGGACGAGGTCAACCCAGTCCCCACCTCGGAAAAATGAAAAGTTTATCAAAGATATTCGCGAAGAAGTTGGAGCTGTCGATGACGATGAATGCTGTCCTAGACATAGAAGTCTCGCAAGTCGAAACCGTTTCTTTGAGTTCATTTCCGCACGAAGAAAAATGTTGCATGCCAAGGCGTATTATGCGTTTTCAAATCCAAGAGACGAAGATGCGTACGTCCTAGAAAACTCAAATTTTCGAAGACCTTATGATATCACCGTCTATGGCATCCTATACACCTTTTGGGGTATTGGAGCGTATCGTCAGCATGCAAAGTGGGGTTCGTTCGATTGGTTTTCGTTGTCCTTATTCACGAACTGCGATGTGAACAACGACACGATGAGAATAACAGATTACGACAAGCATATCAGCGCTCTGCTTCTTCTGAAACTGTTCGCCTACATGGTACTTATGGGAACAGTGCTCGTCGCAATTTTCCTTCCTCGCGTGTATTGTTGTAATCGCGAGTCTTTCATTTCGGTGGTGAAGCTAATCTGCGGCGTGGCGCCACACTTGAAAGTTTCAGAAACACCAGACTTTCTTGTTGTCCTCATTCTTCGCTTATGCGCGGTGCTCTGGTCGGTTCGTTTCGAACGAGAAGTAACGTTCATACTCATGAACCTTTTCATCACTCCCCGAGCATTGGAGTGGTACGTTGGAACAGAAGAATATGTCGCTACCAATGATGTAGGGAATTCTACCATCGTGGCGTGTAAGGGAAACAGTAGTTCGTTGTTCATGGGCATCTTCAGTGGCAAATGGTATGCTTGGTCTTTCTTTTTCAAGTGCGCAGCTGTTATCTTGGTGTATTTGCAAATCAACGTAATCTCGACCATTGAAAAGCAACGTCGAGAGGCGTTTGCTGAGAAGAGAAGAATCAAGTTGCATTAAAACATACGTATATACGTTGTAATATTACTGGTACCATTGGTACCTGTACATGAATCCTTTAGTTTTTATGTCATCTAATTTTGAATCAATTCTGTCTCCATAGTTAAAGTAGGAAAACATGTAGGAATAAAAATAATCAAAGACATGCAGTTTTGTCTCGATAAACACGGCGAGTGGGTGGCCATCTTAACGAATAGCGATAATAAAGAAGACGAAGAAGGGGGAGATGGCTTCTTCGGGAAAAAGAACGAAAAACACCTGAAGAAAATAGCCAAGATTCTCGCGGAAACGACAACGTGGTTAGACATGCTGAATGACACACAACGTAACGTCCAGTTCCAGCGAGCGATTGAAAATAGCCTCGAGAGTATAGAGTTGGAGAGCAAAAAGAATAGCGAGAGTGGAAATTCCGATTATTTGAATGTCTTCGACGTCGGGAGTGGCACAGGCTTGCTCTCTTTATTCGCCGCCCGAGCAGCGGTCGAAAAAACATTGCATATTTACTCGTGTGAGATGTATCTTCCTGTGTTTCTCGTCGGCGAGAGAGTCGTGAGAGATAACGTGCGGGAGAAAAGAATACCTGAAACGAGGTCGATCAAAATGTTTCACAAAAGGAGCGAAGACGTTTCTGTAATAGGAAAACATGAATTGGATCTGTTAATATCTGAATTACTCGATTCTTCGCTCCTCGGGGAAGGGTGGTTGCTTGTGTTGAAAGACGCGTTTCAGAGAGAGTTGTTGAGGAAGAATCATTTCAGAATCGTTCCAAGTAAAGCAAAAATCTCAGTGCAACTCTTAACTGCGTCGAGCTCAGTACTTGATGTGGATTTGAAGAAAGGGAGATCTGGTTTGTTCGGCGATACGATAACTTCCGATGGATATTCGCGATTAGACGTGCAGTGCCATTTTGACTCGCTGGAAAAGAGAGGTAGAATTAGAGCAATTTCAAAACGAATCCAAGTGTTTGAGATTGATTTTACGAGTGATAAGAATTGGGGCAGAACGGAAAGTGTTCATGTGAGCTGCAAAAGTGGTCTTTCATCGCTAGATATCGACGAAATTAATGCTGTGGTGATGTTTTGGGAGATTGATTTGGACGGAACAGGCACCTCATTTTTGAACACTTTCTCTCGCGCAGACGGGAACAATAATCAAAATTATCGTAGACATTGGCGTCAAGTGATTGCACCGCTGGAATCTCCGATTCCATTATCTGCGACAAAAGAAATACCCTTACGAATAGATACACGAATAGCGGACGATTATTTAGCATTCGATGTGAAAGTTTCTTCGGAGGGAGATAATACGATGAAGTTGAAGAAGAGAATAGAGAGGCATAAGGAAATTGTGGCAAAAGCAACTATACAAAAGACGCTGACAAAGCAGATGAGATTATATATTGCTTTAGCAAACATACCCGAGTTTTGGAGTTCGCGGGCACCTCTCGGTGTCGACGTATGCGGCTTGAATTTGACAAAAGCAAATGCTCTTTTGTGTACGAAGTCGGTGGAAAGTAATAGGGAGGGATATTGCTATCAGTCATTCAAAAGTGATTTGTTGGATGAACTTGGACATCGTTATTCCATGACAGAAGAAGAAACAAGTATGATTCTGTGGGAAACGTGCGTTCCATTCGTTAATGATGTAGACGGGAAGGAGAAAGGGGAAGAGGAAGTATTTGAAGAAGAATTTAAGAAAAAAAAGAAATTTCATATCGACGTGGATGCTGGGTGCGAGATAACGGCGAATCACGTTGTATTTTTATTCTCGGAGAATCACAATTGCGCCAACAAGTGGAGAACACAACCTGTTTCAGTCGCGAGAATGGATCGACAACTTACCGGTAAAAAGTTTAGAATCATCGCTTCAAATTTTCACGCCGAAGAAGGAGAATGCATTCGAGTGTTAAAAAAGTAGCGCAATATTATCAGCAATAGTTTTAAATTCGCGAGTATATATCCGTATATTTTCCAATATTACATGCCTCCTAAAATGTACTGTATGTGTGAGTGTTCCTTTTTAAGTTTTAAAATGATCGTTATTTTTTGTTGCGCGCGTTTCTCCCGCCTCGCGTCGAGGTGGGAGTGCTGTTCTCTGCCTGCACTCCTTCAGTTGCTACTTGCATCGCTTGCGTGATATTATTTGCCGCCGTTGCCGCTGGCTTTTTTGCATCTTCTTGTTTCTTCGTCTTTTTTAACTCAGCTCTTTCCTTGGAGAAACACTGCGAACAGTAATCCATCCCTGGATTCGTTCGAGATTTGCTCCAGATACCAGACGACTCTTTGGTGCCGCACTTCCCGCACTGTTTATTCGCCATCGAATTCAATTCTTTAAGATAACACTTATTGCACAAATATTGTGACTTATCCTTCTTCGATTTTCTCAAATTATCCGGGTCCAACCTTCCATCGCACGCTGAGCACGGCATCTGCTTGATGAGAGATTGCTCTTTCTGGAAGCAGGTGCGACACACGTGCTTCGATTTGTGCAACTTGGATTTCCTCCATCCGCCGAGCTCGGCATCACAATTACACTCTCCACACTTCGTTACCGTTTTCTTCGTTACCGCCTTTTCTTTACGATAACACTGCTGGCATAAGTATTTTGACTTATCCTTCTTCGAGCGAACCCATGCGTTTGTCGTTTTATTGCTTTGACAGTTACTGCACGTGATTGCTCGCGCGTTCATCTCCGCAGTGTAGCACTTTTGACACAACGTCGCTCCGGGAGTCTTTTTCGATTTAAACCATGTCAACGACTCTTTCGTAACGTGACAGTTTGTGCACGTATCTTTTTTAACCTTTGTATTTTGCGCGTTGTAACACGTTTTGCAGTAGAAATTCCCAGGAGAGTCTTGAACTTTGTATCGAAAACCAACCGGAGCGGGTTTCGAGCACTTGACGCAGTTGGGCGTTTCTTTCGGCGGCCTTTGCGTCGCCCCTTGATCAGAGTTGCTCGACGTATTCCCGTTCCCGACAATGTTTGATTCTACCGTTTGATTTTGCATTGCTAACGCCAGCGACTGAGCGTCAACTGCATTCGGGTGGATATTTTGCAACTGCGACAACTGTTGCGCAGCTGTGTATTCCATGTTGTTATTATTTTCGTTTGGGTGTCCTCTTTGTCCCAAAGATACTTGATGTTGATGTTGTTGTCGTTGTTGTTGTTGTTGTTGTTGTTGTTGTTGTTGTTGTTGTTGCTGCTGCTGCTGCTGCTGCTGTGGGAGCACCACGCTATTATTATTTTGAGTATTATTTTGGAGAAGAGCTCCCCCACCGGCGAGATTCCCAACTTGAAGGTGCACCGGCTGCTGCATCTGCTGCTGCTGCGCGTATCCCCCGCCGTGCTGCTGTTGCTGCTCGCTGTGAGAGGGATACATTGCGTGATGTTGCTGAAGTTGTTGCGCGTTTTGATGATGAAACATGTGCTGCTGAGTTTGCTTTTCTTGTTGTTGTTGTTGTTGTTGTTGTTGTTGTTGCTGAGGAAGATTACTTCTCACCACCGCTTCGCGGTTATCCATCGTCTTCAAAACTGTCGAAGGAAGGTGATGATGATGATGATTACTTCTCCTTCTATCCTCCTCATCCTCTTCGTTCTCGTGAGGATGGTTGGCGATTAAATCATTCACCTCCATCTCTCTCTCTCTCTCTTTATATCTCTAATTCCTCCTCTCTCTCTCTCTCCCTTCTCCTTCCTTCTTCTCTCTGATGTTCTCTTCACGCGTGCGTGCGTGCGCGCGCGCGCTCTGACGAACAAACAGTCCGATACGCGAGGTGGCTTTTTTTTCTTCTTTTTTTTTTCATTCTCCCTGTCTCGGAGGAAGTTTAATAAGGGCCACAGAACTCGCGCGAATTTTGCGCTCCATCAACACGCCAAAAAACACATCTCTCCTCCAAACTCTTGTTGGGAAACGAAACGTTTTACGAGTAAACAAACTCTTTCTTATTTATGTTCTTGCCCAGACACACATACAACTAACACAAAAACGCGCACGAGTCACTCAACGCCGTCGCGATTAATTGAATATATATACACACACACACACGCGCAAAAACACACGCAAAAACACGCGCAAAAACACACGTTCATTCGCGCGTCAGAACAAACGCGCGTAAGTCGTGAGCCGCGCAACAACAAGAAGGTGGGGGTGTCCCAAGAAAAAAAAAACGCGATTCCAAAAATCATCCTCAAAAGAAGAAAAATGAACAACCTTTTGAGACGAATATTTATAGCGTACTTTGCCACGCACATACCGGCGACAATTTTGATCGACTCTCAAGCGATTGTGCCGGGGAGATTCATCCCATCGTTCGCGAAACGATTGCTTGAATTTCATATCAAAACGAACGACGATTTCCTCATGCTCGAACAGCCGTTGTGGTTGAAAAGTTTCATCTTCTTCGAAGTGTTGGTGCAACTGCCGTTGTTTTGCATCTTGTTGCGAAAACTCTCGCGTAAAGAAGAGAAGAACATTCGATTGATTGGTTGCGCGTATTCGAGTCACGTGATGACGACCATGGTTCCAATCTTAACGGAAATCTATCACAGAGGCAGTTTCTCTTTGTTTATGATTTACTTTCCCTACTTTTTTGTGCCTTTGATGTTGTTGCATTCTCTGGCGACGAGCGAAGAAGGAAACGTGTTTAGGAAGAGACGAACGAGCGCGAGAGCAACAACAAAGAGGAAATGAGAGAAGTAGAGAGAGAGAGAGAGAGAGAGAGAGAGAAGAAGAAAACGGACGAGAAC
>Ga0255780_10003635_pt1 | contig 13404 bp, 5 predicted proteins | sample 071ome_32_FD_179978 | JGI IMG/M metagenome (GOLD analysis project Ga0255780, IMG submission 179978) | Coastal salt marsh microbial communities from the Groves Creek Marsh, Skidaway Island, Georgia - 071405AT metaG (version 2) | ecosystem: Environmental > Aquatic > Marine > Intertidal zone > Salt... | reverse complement strand
CGGACCTGCGGTATCCGCTCTTGGGGAAAGTGGGAACGTTGCAGTCGTTGCAGTCGTTGCAGTCGTTGCAGTCTCTGTCTTCGTTGTCGTCACTGAGGTGGCCCCGGCGAGCGTTTTTTAGCTGGAGGCGGGGCGGTGGTACGTTCTGCGCGTACGTCTTCCACGGAGACGCGTCCAAGCACGTGGCACTCGAACACCTTCGACGACTCGTGGGCCCTGGGGTGATCGACGGGCGGTCCTGGAGCTGCAGCGAGCAACTACCGATCGACGACCCGGAGGGCGTGACGACCTCGTCACCACGATCTCGGCCATCGCCCTTCAGACGGCTCGAACGCCTGGTCAGATGCCTTCTCGTGGTCGTTGGTCCGTTACTCTGCGCTGCCGTGGCCATCACGTGGGCGCTGTAAGCGAAAAAAAAACCCGACAAGAATGCCCCACGCCGCCGCTGGCTGGGGTCGTCGCGCGCAAAGCTGGCGCGGATCGTGGTGCTCCCAGGTCTCTCTCTCCCTCTCTCGTTCCTCCGCACGGCCATCCGCCGAGCGGTTTGTCGCCGCTCTCGCGGTCGCACGCGCATTGTTTTCTTGGGTGTATCCTCAATATTTATTTTATCAATCGTGACAGAGTCTGCCTCCAACACCTGGCGACGCCCCATCAGGTACGTGGACGTTTTTCGGGAGCGGTGCAGATGCGGAGAAACATTGCGTTTTCGGTGCTGACATATGTGCGCGTGACGGGGCGTTTGGGCTCGGCGAAACGTGCTGGTATTATTATAGTTCATTCGGGATGCCCGTGCGGGTCAAAGGCGGGTCGCATCGGTCGCATCGAACGAAAGGCGATGCACCGAATCTCACTGTTCGTTCGCACCTCACGACAGGATACCACCGTGCTGGCTCTGAACTACTCGTGACCCTCTCGCTCTCGCACTCACACGCACCACGCAACACTGGAGACGATGACGCTGTCGCCTCACTCGATGGGCAACACGCTCGCGACGCTGTCGCCTCACTCGACGTCCAACACCGAGGCGACGCTGTCCCCAACCTCCGGGTCGCGCAGGCCGCAGCGTCGCGGTGGCGGCTCGCGTCTGGGGTCACGCTTCCGCGGCGTGACGCATCATAGCCGCACGGCGCGCTACGAAAGTCATCTATGGGACAACGGTACGTTTCGATTTCTTCACCACGACGCACCCACCATGATCCACAGCACTCACCACGATCTTTCCACCTCACCGCATCGCAGGCAAGCAGGTGTACCTCGGCGGTGGGTATTGATCTCGACCGACGTGCGCTCGCGCATCGCGCGCTTTGACTGTCTCACTCTCGCTACGCGCTCCGCTCGGTCGCTCGCTCGGTCGCTCGCCAGGCTTCAACATCGAGGCGGCGGCTGCGTTGGCGTACGACCTCGCCGGCGTGTCGTATAGGGGTACGGACGCCTTGCTCAATGGGCGCTGGAGTCTGGTCGAGAAGGAGCTGCAGTGCCGTCACACCATTACCAGAGAGGACGTGATCCAGAAGCTGAGGACCCAGTCGAAGCATATGAACAAGATCAACGTCAAAGGACCGGTGATGACGCGGACCGACTTGCTCATCTCGCAGTGCATGAATCCGAACCAGGAGCACCTTGGCCTGTATCGCACGGCAGATGATGCGGCCAGGGCGTACGATCGCGCTCTCATTGAGCGTCTTGGCGGGGTGGGTATTGAGCTCGAGCGATGTGCTTGCGCCCCGACTCTCACTCGCGCTTCGCTCGTTCGCTCGTTCGCTCGTTCGCTCGTTCGCACGTTCGCCAGGTGTTGGCGTCGTCGTTTATCAACTTTCCGTTATACGAATACGGTGACATGCTCTCAGAGGAGGAGAGGCAGGCCGCAGTGGCGCTTAATGTGGTCCCCGATGACGAGGGGATCGAGCCGACCTGCCCGCCCGTCAAGATCTATGACCTGAATTCGGCGGGGCCGGGAGACGAGGTGCCTTTCGAGGATGCGAGGAGCGTTTTGGACATCCTCGCCAACGCGGCCGAGACGGAAGGCGACGAGGTCGGTGTGAAGCGGGAGTCGGTGATGGAGGCTCAGGAACGCGGTACCGTTCGTCGCAGCAAGCGCAGTCGTAAGGTCGTCGCATCCCTTTGCGAGGAAGACCCGACGGGCGACGATTTGTAGACGTTATCGCCGATGATCGAACACCATCCATTTCCGGATGTCGTCGGGTGACGACCGACGTCGGACTCGTGACCATCATGCAGAGTCGGGGGGGCAGTGCGCCCGAGAGTTTTCACCAGTTTCGTTCAGCCATTTCATTTTGTCCGAGTAGCAGTTCAATCCGGAAGCAACGTGTAAAGCACCGAACCAGAGGAGGGCGCCGGGCAGGTGCCTCGGGGCGTGACGCACCGAACAGCTAGAACCAAGGGTTCGGTGCGTCAAGAGATCGGTCTTTGTCCGCTCCCACGCCACGCGTACGCACTGTTCATCACGAATATCCGTCTGTAAGCTTCAATATAAGCGACAGCCGGCCTGTAGGATACTCTACGGCCTGTAGGATACTCCGCGACGCTCCCGCCCGTTAATTAACGGAATCCCAACTGCTCCACGTCCGTACGGCCAATTCACCACGCAGTTGCCATTGATTCGTCCTTTCATTTCATCGTAAGTGTAGTCCTCGACGTACGTTGCGTGTCCGCGTCGACCTCGTCGGGCGCGAGCCATTCGATCCGCGGTCGCTCACTCGCCCGCTCGCCCGCTCCTCCGCAGCAACCGACGATGGCTCCTCCACGCAAGACCAACCGCAAGCGCTCCAGGAAGTGCGATTCGGACCCCGACTTCAAGGCAAGCATCGCAATGGTCACTGCCCAGAAGGAGTCTGTCCCGGGCGCCCCCGCCCGCGGCGTCACGCACCACATACGGACCCAGCGTTACGAGGCGCACCTCTGGGAGAACGGCAAACAGATCTACTTGGGAGGATATGACAGCTCCGATATGGCGGCGCTCGCCTTCGATTTGGCGGCTTTGCGATACAGGGGCCAGAACACGGCGCTCAACTACGATTTCGGGTGGTACGAGGGCATGTTCGACGAGTTGATGAAGTACTCTCCCGAGGCGGTGATTGCGGGTCTTCGGAGGCATAGCAAAGGCGAGTCGGTGCAGTCATCGATCTTCAAGGGCGTGACCCGCCACCAGAAGGGGCGCTGGGAGGCTCGCATCGGGCAGACGGCCGGCAAGAAGTACCAGTACCTGGGCCTGCACGACACCGAGGTCGAGGCCGCGTGCGAGTATGACAAGGCCGCTATTGAGCGCCAGGGTGTGAAGGCCGTTACCAACTTTCACATCGTCTGCTACTGGCACGACCTGACGCCGGATCAGCGGGCAGAGGCGATGAAAGAGGGCATCGTCACCGACGCGGACCTCAAGCGTCAGGAGATCATGGCGACGGGGAAGCTTCCCGATGACTGGGAGTACAGCGAGGAGGATAAGCTCTTGAATGACGCCCAGTTGATCGTCGACGGCGCCAACGGAGCAGACGCGGACGGCGACGCCGAGCTGCCAGACGTCCAACACGTCAACAGGAGGACCACGACGGCCACCGAGGACACGCTGGCCGGCGTGTTGTTCGATACGATTGTGAAGGGCGAGGTGACGGACCTGTCGCCGCAGACCGTCCTGCACGACAAGACCAAGAGCGCCCTTCCCGAGTGCGGCTCGGCGACCAAGCCGAGTGCGGGCAAGAAGACCGTCTCGAGGGCCGGGCTGGAGATTGTCTGGCCGGCCAGTGCGGGTAAGATGATTTCACCCGCGATGTGCGTGGCTGCACTCCAGCCGAGTGCGCTCCAGCAGCACCTGCAGAACCACGGGTGCCCGACGGGGAACGGCGCGGGCGAGGTCGCGAGGAACTTGTTCAGTTGAGGTGGAACCGACGGAGGTGGTGGAGGTGATTGGCCGCGAGTGCCTAGATTTAATTAGATGAACGATATGGGATATGACGACCATAGAATTGTGTAATGTCTACGACGACGGGAAACGACCATCAGTCGATGGCGGCCGGTGGCGTCGCGGTCAAAGTCAAAGTCAACCCCTCGGTCACGCGACCATTTGAGACCGCACGATGTGGATGGTCAGCTTGCAGCTGGACGCATCGTCAGGGGACATTTTCTGCATCGTCCTGGTCAGGCTGTTGGCCACGCCTTGCAAGACCGGCTTGACTTGGTGCGAGATGGCGGGATCCTGCGGGTTGATGACGAGCGCCGCCTCCCTGATCCACTGCAATTTCGACGTCGTTTGTTGGCTCAGGTCGTGGGCTAGCTGCTGCAACAGGCTGAGGAGCACCATCTGCGAAAGGGGCGTGGGCGTCCTCGCCAAGGTCGACGGGGCGTCGACAGACGCGCAGAGCCATCCCAGGATCCCCAAATCCTGCAACGAGAGTGCCTTGCGGAACGCTTGCTCCAGGTTTCCACTGCGAAGGAGGTTGAGGATCTCCTCTTTCGGAGAGGCCGTGGACTGGACCGAGTGCGGCGACTGCGTGCCCTGGCCGCTGTGTCCCTGGCCCGAGGTGGCCGGCCTGGCCGCGGGGGCGGACGCCGCCGCGGTCGCGGCAGCCTTCGCGACGGAAGAAATAGAGTCCTTGGCTTCCTTCGTCACCTCATTGAGGTGCGTCTTGAGGGTGGCATCGAACTGGTTCAGCATGTTCTGGCAGGCCGCCTCAAACGCGGGCACGAGCTGCTTCATGAAGGACTGCTTGAACGAGTCCTGGATGCTACTCGACAGCCCTTGCTGCACCGCACTGGCGAGTTGCTTGTCCATGCCCGTCTTCACGGCTCCAAACACCTCTTTTGGCAGGATGGTGCGGACCGAGTCCTTGACGGCCGCCTGCAGGGAGGCTTCCAGGGTCTTTTTGTTCGCCGCCGACTTCTTGTCCATGTCATTCATCGCTCGTGAGATTTGGCCGTCCACGTACTTGCGGTGCTCCTCGAGTGCCCTCTCGATCATCTTGGTCTGCTGGGCATTCTGTCTGGCGATGGCCGCGAGGATCGTGGCACTCGCGCCAACCTCCCCGTCTTCCAGAATGATGTCGATTAAGCCGTCGGCCAGCTCGTCGGCGGCGTCGCCGGTGGAGAACCCCTGCGACTCGTCCCGCCTGAGTACCTTGACTGGCGCCGGGGCGGGAACGGGAACGGGAACGGGAGCTGGTGGCTCCTTCTTCTTCTCGTCCTTCGGGTTCTTGCCCTTCTTGCCCTTGTTCTTGGCGGCCTTCTCCCGTTCCTCCTGCTTCTCGGGATGGCCCGACTTGTCGTTCTTTGCGGCCTTCTTGCCCTCTGGCTCCCTCTTGCTGGAATCCGTAGACTTGAAATCCGCCGCCGACATGATGTCCGACGGCGTCAGCAGGGCCGACATCAGCGAGAAGTCCTCCACCTGCTCCGACGCCTCCTCGCCCGAAACAGAAAGTGGAGTCGGCTTCTCTTGGACCACTGGTGGGCTCACCGCGGCGCTCTCCTGCGTCGCGATCTCGTCTTGGACATCCGCCTTGCCACCGGCCTCACCGTCATTGTCATTCTCATTCTCATCTTCACCGCTCTCGACGCTGTCGAAGCTCTCGACGCCCGCCGCCTCGCCGCCTTTGCCAACTCCAACTCCAACTCCAACCTCGTCGACGACGTTGACCGCAATCTCCTCCTCGTCCTCCCCCTCTCCGTCTTCTCCGTCTTCTCCGTCCACGTAATACTGCGTGATGGCATCCGTTTGCACACACGTCAACTCGAGCTTGCCGGCCTCGTTGTTCCAGCACGCAAACATGCTCAGAATCGGCTTGCCCACCTCGAAGAGCTTCACCGACGCAAACCGCTCCTTCCCAACCCGCACTACGTACACCGCGTTGTTCCTCGTGTCCGCCAAGCATGCCAACCGCCGCTTGGCAACCCCCGCCGCGAGCACATACGGCTCCTTCCGATCCGAGTCCTTCAGCGTCATTGAGTCAATCTCCTCCAGCGCCGACGCCCCGTCCCACGCATACAGCACCATCTTCCGCCCATCCTGCACCGACGCCATCAACGCGTCCGACCCGACCCATGCCACCCCGCACACCGCGCCGCGGTCGGCCCCCTTGACGTCCACTGCCGCCACCCGGCCCACCACGCTCCCTCCCGCCCCGAGCTGCGCCACGTACACCCGACCCCGCTTGCTTCCGACCGCGAGCACACCGCGCTTCGACGTCGACACGCATGTCGGCGTATCCTGCAGCGGAAACCCGGCCAGCCTCGACCCGTGCGGCGCCGGGTCCAGCGGGTCGATATCCAACAGCGCCTCGTCGTTGCTACCACTGTTGCTGCCCGCCGACGCCCGAACCGCGTCCAGATCGATCACCATCACAGAGGACCCCACCGTCGCAACCATTGCCGACCCGCCCGGTGCCCCCGCCACGAGCACGTCGCTGTCTTCGCACCCGGGGCTGAACACCGCCCGCATCACGCACTCCACACCGAGCGCGTTCTCGTCGTCACCCTCCATCAGCTCCCAAACAAACACCTTCCCATCTTGACCCCCACTCGCAATCACGTGTGACGAAAGGAACGTCAAGGAAGCAATCGGCGACGTGTGCCCCTTGAGCAGCGCCCGAGCCTCTGAGTACCGGTGCAGGACGCGAATATGCCCCTGCTTGAGCCCGTACGAAATGAATGTATCGTTGGTGGCCACGGTCGAATGCGTGTTCGCCTCGGCGTAGTCCGACGCGATCTTCGTGATGAGGTTGGGCCGCAGCGTGCTCGGCTCGACCGAGTCTGGGCAATTCGAAGCATCCAGCTCGCAGCCGGATTCGTCGTCGAATGTCACCACGTTGGTCGTCGAAGACGAGCGATCGGAAGACTTCGTAGACCCCTCGTCGTCTGACAGGTCTGCCGCCAGAATAGCCGCGCCACGGGCCGAGAACAGGTTGCCGAAGACCATGAGATTTAAACACGCTGTCTGTGTCTCTGCGCGCGTTGTCCGCCTGTCGTCCTCGTGAGGGTGATACTGATGATGATACTCGCTGTGAATGACTGGTACCCGTATGGCCTGCAACAAAGACTGTTTTGTGCGGTCGGAAGACGAAGGTCGCCTAGAGATGGTGGAGCGTGGGACGCAAGGGGGTCCGAGCGCGTCGGTATCGAGTCTCGACGAAGACGCCTATGGCGTCGACGGCAGCGACGGAGTCGGAGTCGGAGTCGGAGTCGGAGTCGGAGTCGGAGTCGGAGTCGGCAGCGGCAGCCCCGTCTCTTCTCTGACCTGTACACGACGGGTGCCGGTCCGAGTGCCGACCCAAGCGCCTTCCCGGCGCTGGGTTGGGACGGGATCCTTCGGTCTCCCCGTCGTCCGCCGGGGCGCCTGAAGCCCACTCAAGGAGCACCCTGTGGCCTCCACGAGGTCGACCTCGGAGGGTGACGATCCATCCAGCCAGTCCCAGGCCAGTGAGCGGGACCCTAGCGTTTGAACTCGCGCGCGCGTTGCACAACTTTTTTTTCTCGGAGTTACCGTGGATTTGGACAAAACAAACGAATAAGCGACTGTGGTCCCGGGCGGGAGAGACAGAGAGACCGAGAGACGAGACAGGGACGATTACGTGTCCACCGCGTGGGAATTTGAGAGGCGAATCCGAATCAGTGGCTGAGAAGAACCATACACCTGACCGACCGTCGCCACAGAGACGAACTATGACCGGACAGCCAGTGGTGTGCGGCGAGATCTGCTCGGTACGTGAGTGAACGCGCGATGAGCCCTCGATCTCGATTCCCCCGACTTGAGGGGAACGGGGAACATTGACGGCCTGCGATCGATGGTCTCCGATGGATTTTCGATGATCCCTGGACGCCAGTCGACTGAAGACCGTGGACTGTAGACCGTCTTCGAGACAGGACGACCACTCACCGCCCCGCTCACGCGTTCGTCCCCACCCCGCAGCTGACGTCTGGCGCGCTCGGCGTGGCGTCCAACGCCATCACGTTTGCCAACGTGACGCTCGAGTCTGACAAGTACGTATGTGTGCGGGAGACGTCGCCGACGAGCCAGCTGCTCATCGTCGATCTGTCCAACCCGTCGGCGCCGCAGCGCCGCCCGATTACGGCCGAGTCTGCCATCATGAATCCTGCCGAGCAGATCATCGCGCTCAAGGCCAAGGTGGATGGTGTGAACGGGGACAACCTGCAGGTGTTCAACCTGGCTACCAAACAGAAGCTCAAGGCGATCCAGTTTGGGGAACCGATCGTGTTCTGGAAGTGGTTTTCGGACGCCTCGCTCGGGATGGTGACGGCGCGCTCCGTGTACCACTGGAACATCAACTCGGAGGCCAACCCGGTCAAGGTGTTTGATCGTGCCGCCAATCTGGAGAACACGCAGATCATCAGCTATCGCGTGGATCCGACGGAGAAGTGGTGCGTGCTGGTGGGCATCGCGCCGGGGGCGCCAGAGCGTCCGCAGTTGGTCAAGGGGTTCATGCAGCTGTACTCGGTGGAGCAGGGCAGGAGCCAGAGCCTGGACGCGCACGCGGCGGTGTTTGGTACGGTGGGAACCAGGCCGGTGATTGCGTTCGCGCAGAAGAAGCTGGTGGACGGGGCGCCCGTGAGCAAGCTGCACGTGATCGAGCTGGGGGCGCCGGGGCAGACGACCATAAAGAAGAACGCCGACCTGTTCTTCCCGCCCGAGTTTGCGGACGACTTTCCCGTGGCCATGCAGGTCGGCGGGAAGTACGGACTGATGTACGTCGTCACCAAGCTCGGGCTCCTCTTCGTGTACGACTTGGAGACTGCGGCGCCCGTGTATCGCACGAGGATGTCGCAGGACCCGGTCTTCGTCTCGTGTGCGGCGGACAGGCTGGCCACGGCGGGTGTGTTGGCGATCAACCGCAAGGGTCAAGTGATCAAGGCGTCCGTGAACGAGTCTGCGATCGTCGGATACCTGGCGGACCAGTTGAAGAACGTCGAGCTGGCGCTGGCGATCGCCAAGAGGGCCAACCTGCCGGGGGCCGAGGGGCTGGTCAGGCAGCAGTTCCAGAATTTGTTTGCCGCGCAGCAGTACAAGGAGGCCGCGGAGCTTGCCGCAGAATCGCCGCAGGGGATGCTTCGCACCAAGGAGACGGTGGAAAGCTTCAAGCGCGTGCCGGCCCAGCCCGGGGCGCAGAGCCCGCTGCTCATCTACTTTGGCAAGATCCTGACGTCGAGCTCCCTCAACGAGTTTGAGTCGGTGGAGCTGGGCAAGTTGGTGCTGACGCAGAAGAAGAAGCCGCTGTTGGACAAATGGTACAAGGAGAGCAAGCTGACGCCCAGCGAGGACCTCGGCAACCTGTTCAAGGACGAGCAGGACTGGGACACGGCGCTGGAGATCTTCAGGTCGTGCGGGGCCAGCGGGCGCGTCGTCGAGGTGCTCGCGGCCAAGGGAGACTTTGAGCAGCTCATGAGCTACACGCAGTCGTCCGGGTCGCACCCGGACTACACGTTCCTGCTCCAAAAGCTGATGATGGACAACCCCGACGCGGCAGTCAACCTCGCCAAGATGGTCAGCCGCCAGCCGGGGCCGCCGCTCGACCTCAACACCATCGCAGACCTGTTCTTGCAGAGGAACATGGTCAAGGAGGCGACGGCGTTCCTGTTGGACGTGCTCCAGGACGACGATCCGAAGCACGCGGCGCTGCAGACCAAGCTGATCGAGATCAACCTGATGACCAACCCCCAGGTCGCCGACGCCATCCTGGCCAACGGTACCATGACCCAGTACGACAAGCCAAGGGTTGCGCAGCTTTGCGAAAAGTCGGGGCTCTACATGCGGGCCCTGCAGCATTACTCCGACCTGTCTGATATCAAGCGAGTCATCGTCAACACGCATGCCATCGAGCCGGCCCAGCTCACCGAGTTCTTCGGAACGCTGAGCGCCGAGTGGGCCCTGGAGTGCCTCAAGGTCCTGCTTGAGTCCAACATGGAGCAGAACCTGCCGATCGTCGTCGACGTCGCCAAGGAGTACACGGAGCAGCTCACGGCCGCCAAGATCATCCAGCTCCTGGAGGCCCACGATTCGTATCCGGGCCTGTACTTCTATCTCGGCTCGAGGATTGCCTTTTCGGAGGATCCTGAGGAGCACTACAAGTACATCGAGGCGGCGGCCATGACCGGCCAGGCGCAGGAAGTCGAGCGGGTCACCAGGGAGTCGAGCTTCTACCCGGCCGACAGGGTCAAGACGTTCCTGATGGAGGCCAACCTGCCGGACGCGCGGCCCCTTATCAATGTCTGCGACAAGCACGACATGGTGGAAGATCTCACCAAGTACCTGTTCGAAAAGGGCATGCAGAGGTACATCGAGGGCTACGTCCAAAAGGTGTCACCGCAAAAGACGCCGGCCGTCGTCGGGGCCCTGCTCGATGCCGAGGCCGACGAGGAGTTCGTCAAGAACCTCATCATCAGCGTTCGCAGTCTGATTCCCGTCGACGATCTCGTCGCTGTCGTCGAGGAGAGGAACAAGCTCGGCCTCCTGACGCCGCTGCTCGAGCAGCTCGTGTCCGAGGGGAGCCGCGAGCCCAAGGTGCACAACGCTCTCGGGAAGATCCTCATCGACTCGAACAACAATCCGGAGCACTTCTTGACGACCAATCCGTACTATGAGTCGGGCGTTGTCGGAAAGTTCGCCGAGCGGAGGGACCCGGGCCTCGCCTGCATCGCCTACAAGCGCGGCCAGTGCGACGACGAGCTCGTCTCGTGCTCTTCCAAGCACGCCATGTTCAAGCTTCAGGCCCGGTACATTGTCGACAGGCAGGACATGGAGCTCTGGGCCAAGGTGCTCGGCGAGGAGAACGCCAACAGGAGGCAGCTCATCGACCAGGTCGTGTCGACCGCGCTGCCCGAGTGCAAGAACCCGGAGCAGGTGTCCGTCGCCGTCAAGGCATTCATGGCCGCCGAGCTGCAGACGGAGCTCATCGAGCTCCTGGAGAAGATTGTGCTCAACAACACGTCCTTCTCGAACAACCACAACCTGCAGAATCTCCTCATCATCACGGCCATCAAGTCGGACCGGTCCCGCGTCAAGGACTACATCCTGCGACTCGACAACTTTGATGGGCCCGCCGTCGGAGAGATCGCCGTCGGATACGACCTGTACGAGGAGGCGTTCGAGATCTACCGCAAGTTCGGGCTCAAGTCGGAGGCGATCAAGGTGCTGCTCGACAACGTCGGCGACCTCAACCGTGCCCACGAGTTTGCCACGAAGGTCGACGAGCCGGAGGTCTGGGCCGAGATTGCCAACTCGTACCTCGCCTCGGGTCAGCTTGGAGAGGCCATTGCGGCGTATCTGCGTGCTTCCGATGCGTCCAAGTGGTCCGACGTCGTCTCCAAGGCCAGGGAAGTCGGCGACTACCACGACATCCCCAAGTACCTGCTCATGGTCCGGAAGAAGGTCACCGACCCCGCCATCGACACGGAGCTCGTCTACGCGTACGCGTGCAACGAGGACCTCGGGTCGCTCGAGGAGTTCGTGTCCGGGGCCAACTCGGCCAACCTCCAGCAGGCCGGAGACCTGGCCTTCAAGGAGTGCAAGTTTGAGGCCGCGCGCCTGATCTACGCCAAGATCCCCAACTACGGCAAGCTCGCTTCGACTCTCGTGAAGCTCCACTCGTTCCAGCCCGCCGTCGACGCCGCCAGGAAGGCCAACAACGCCAAGACCTGGAAGGAGGTCTGCTACGCGTGCGTCGAGGAGGGCGAGTTCAAGCTGGCCCAGCTGTGCGCCCTGAACATCATCGTCACGGCCGACGACCTCGCCGAGGTGTCAGCCTTCTACAGGGAGAAGGGGCTCATGGAGGAGCTCATCGCCCTGCTGGAGAGCGGCATCGGACTGGAGAAGGCGCACATGGGAATCTTCACCGAGCTAGGTGCGCTGTACGCCCAGTACAAGGCAGACAAGCTGATGGAGCACCTCAAGCTTTTCTCGACCAGGATCAACGTGCCGCAGCTCATCCGCACCTGCGAGGAGCGCGAGCTGTGGAAGGAGCTGACGTTCTTGTACGTTCAGTACGACGAGTACGACAACGCCCTTGGGGTGATGATCGCCCACTCGGACGTCGCCTGGGAGCACATTCAGTTCAAGGACGTCGCCGTCAAGGTCAAGGCCGCCGACACGCTGTACAAGGGCATCGCTTTCTATCTCGACCAGCACCCTGACCTGCTCAACGACCTCCTCAAGGTCATCGAGTCCCGGATCGACCACGGCAGGGTCGTCGACATCATGAAGCGGGCCGGACAGCTCGCTCTGGTCAAGCAGTACCTGCTCGGTGTCCAGAAGAATAACCTCAGTGCCGTCAACGACGCCCTGAACCAGCTGTTCATCCAGGAGGGAGACGCCGCGGCCCTCCGCGAGTCGGTCACCAACTATGACAACTTCGACCAGCTCGAGCTCGCCGCCTCCCTCGAGGGCCACGAGCTCACGGAATTCCGCAGGCTGTCGTGCCTCCTCTACGAGAAGAACCTCAAGTGGAAGAAGGCCGTGGCACTCGCAAAGGCCGACAAGCTCTACAAAGACGCGATGGAGACGGTGTCCAAGTCTGGCGACGCCGACCTCGCCGAGGATCTGCTTCGCTTCTTCGTCGACGAGGACCAACCGGCGTGCTTTAGCGCGTGCCTGTTCACGGCGTACGAACTCGTCCGCCCCGACGTCGTGATGGAGCTCGCGTGGAAGAACCAGATGATGGACGTCGCCATGCCCTACATGATTCAGACGATCAAGGACTTGACCGGAAAGGTGGACCTGCTGATGCGCGAGCGCAACGACGCCATCGCCGCCAACAAGGCCGGAGAGCAGGACCGCAAGGCGCAACAGCAGGCAGCGAACGCCTACCTCGGCCTCCACAACCACCTCCAGCTCGGCGCCGGCAAAATGTGAAGAGGGCGCGTCAACCTGTGACTTTTGCTTTTGTCTTTCAGTTTTAACACCGTGGCGTGAGCTCTATGACAGTCATCGGTCCCGGGAAGCCGGCCGAGGGCAGCTCGGAGATGACCCGCATCGCCAGCTTCGCGTGACTCGCCACCGCCTCCTTGAACGCCTCAAACGACACGTCCCGGTCGACCACCACCATCTCCCCGTCTCCGTCTCGCACCAACGACTCCCGGCACTGGTGCGTCAGCAGCACGCGACCGCCCGGCTTTTTCAGGCACCCCCAGCACGTCTTGAGCAAATCCGGAACAAGAAAGCTCATGTACAACACGTCAGCGGCCATGACCACGTCAAACGCGTCCCGATACCCCTCCTCGACGGGCTTCTTCCAGTTCACAATCGCAGCACGCGCCACCCCCTGCAGTCCACAGCGCCCCAACTGCTCCTCCTGGCGGACAAGCGAAGCAGCGAAGCGCGCAGCGCGAGTGAGAGAATCAGGGCGTGTGAGCGCACGGCGCTCCTCGAGTTAACACCCACTGCATGCCCGA
>Ga0255780_10003607_pt1 | contig 13475 bp, 13 predicted proteins | sample 071ome_32_FD_179978 | JGI IMG/M metagenome (GOLD analysis project Ga0255780, IMG submission 179978) | Coastal salt marsh microbial communities from the Groves Creek Marsh, Skidaway Island, Georgia - 071405AT metaG (version 2) | ecosystem: Environmental > Aquatic > Marine > Intertidal zone >... | reverse complement strand
TGGAGGGAGGCTGAACCTTGTTCCGTTCTCCGGGGCGTCCGTGAGCCATTCGGGTGCTGAGTTGGACGACAGGTCTTCTGTTGTGAAATCCAGGTACAGCACCCGTTGCATGGGCCATTCGTCCAACGGATAGGTCAAGTTCAGGTCCACCTGAAGCCTTCCGTCCGAGGTCTGCCCGACCTGAGGTGCATCCTGTTCGAGCACAGCGTTGCCGTCGTCGTGCAGGTCGGACCCGACCAGGGTGAGTCCGGCCAGTGAGGGGAAGGTGAGCCTCATGCTCGCGTTCGTCATGTTGGTGGCCACGATGGCGATGGTGAACGGCGTGCCGTCGGGGTCCTCCAAGCGCTCAAAGGCCGCGTTTGACGTCGCATCCTCCGCCACCATGAGGTCGATTTCCAGTGCTTGCGTGGCGCTGACGGGAACTTCGCGGCAGGACGACGAGGCGAAGGGGCGCGGACAGGTGCGGTAGTCCGGATGATCGCTGGGGATGAGGTCGCGCTCATCGAGGGCCAAGCCGTCCTCGACAAAGCGAACTTCGTTTGCCTCATCGTCGAGGGTTCGTACGCTTGCGCCTTCGTGCAGCGTGATCCGTGTCGACATGTCGGCGATGCACGAGGGGCCAACTTCCCGCACCGCGTCCCGTTCGTCGGTGGAAATCCACGAGTCGTTGCCACCGGGAAATCCGTCGAAGAGGCCGTCGAGATCGGACCGAACGTCCGCTGCGTGTTGGTCCGAGGCCCGAGCCGTTGCCGTGATGGCTGCCCCAGACCATGAACCGTCAACAGCGACGTCGAAGGTCGCATTGTCGTAGGCGAAGAGGTCCTCGAAGGTCATGCCCGTGCAGTTCACGTCCTCCATTTGCCGACCTTCGACGAGCACCACCTGCGCTTCGTCGAGTGAAGGGGGCGCGTGGCCAAGTCCGGCCAGCAGAAGCAGCAGGACCAGCAGCGTCCCAACGGTTGGTCGCATGGTACGTACGTCACCTGCCGTGCCTTGAAGCCTCGCTCAGGTCAAGGCACCAACCGTTCCATGCGACGGAGCAGCACCCACGTCGGGACCACCGTCCACGCGACCGCTGCGCCAAGGATGGCCGGTGCGCGCACTCCACGGTCAACATCAGGCAGGCGGAGCTCGAGCAAATGGTGGTACACGCCGTTCGGCGACGCAAGGTCGAGCAGGGCTTCGAATTGGACCCAGGACGGGTCTTGCGTTCCTGCTTCGATGCCTGCCAAGCCAGCAAGCACGCTCGTGATGAGCAGCCACAGCATCGTGAACAGGAACCAGACCCCGACCCCCATGGCGATGGCCGTCCCTTGGTCGCGCGCGTAACTGGACGCCAAGAGGGCGATCACGGTGTACCACGTCACCACGAGCGCTGTGGACGTCAGGAAGACCGCCACGTCAGCGAAGGCAGGCCAAACCCCGGTTCGCTGTTGAACAATCATCACCGCAATGCACGAGAGCACAAGCACTGGAACGACAGCAGCGGTCAAGTGTGCGCCGAGGAGCACCGCTGTTTGTCGCCGCCTGCTCATGGCTCGTCCTAAACGCACTTCAAGCACGCCAGAAGCACGGTCCCGACTGATGCCGTCCCATGCGTACAAGACGGACGTGAGCGTTGCGGTCAGCAGCACAAACAAACTGGTGACGAAGAGGATGTGCATTGGGGTGTCGAGCGGAATTTCTGCTGGCAACGCCGTCCTCGGGTCAGATAGACCCCATGCTGCTCCGGGAATGGCCAGCGCGAGGAGGGGCAAGGCCACAATGGAACGGACCGAAACGAGGAGCGTCCAAGCACGTCGCCCGCTCAGCCATGCCCACTGCTGTATCGGGTTCATTCCTCTTCACCCCTGGCCACGACCGCGTCCAAAAGGTCAGCAAGATCGATGTCACGTCGGCCGTGGCTGAGAACCTCTGCTGTACCGATTGAGGTGAGCAGGTCCGCATCCAACCGCGGTCCAGTCATCTCCCAGAGGCCGTCGCCAAGCGCCACGGCGTCTTCGGAAGGGCGTTGGCCTTCGACCACGGTCACCCACGGCCGGTCGAGGCCGATGGTGTCGGCAAGGGACTCCGCGCTTCCTTCAGCAACGATTCGCCCACGTTCAAGCAACACAAGCCGGTCGACCAATCCTGAGAGGTGTCCAAGGTGATGCGAGGAGACCACCACGGTAACACCACGCTGGGCCAAGCGTTGGAGCACACGCGTAAGGCTCCGAGCAGCGGAGGGGTCGAGTCCGTTGTAGGGCTCGTCAAGCAGGAGCACGTCGGGACTGGCCAACATGGCGGTCGCCAACGTGAGGCGTTGCCGCATGCCCTGACTGAGGCTGTCGAGCATGTCGTTTGAGCGTTCGTGAATCCCGACCAATCGCATGACGCCATCGATCAGGTCCAACCGCCCGCCGTCCATCACCGCGAGTTCCATGAGCGTCGACCGAGGCGTCGCTCGCCCCTGCCACCGAACTTGTTCAGGCATGTGGCCCACGCGTTGTCGCCGCTGAGCCGCGTCCATGGCCGCTCCTTCACCGTCCAAAACCACACCGGCCTGAACCTCAAGGACGCCGGCGAGCGTGCGAAGGAGGGTTGTCTTTCCTGAACCGTTTCGTCCAACGAGCCCAAGGATTTCCCCGCGAAGGAGGTCGAGGCCAACGTCATGGATACCCGGCCCCGCTCGCCGGCGAAGACGATGGTCAGGGTCTGGGACCAGATGGCGGTGCGTCACGCCCTCGAGCCGCAACAGCAGGTCCACGTTCACACCTCGTCCGGACCTTGAACGCCGCAGGTTTCAACGTATGCAGGTGAGCGCCGCTGGTGAAGCATGTCCTACGTCGTCCCTTCCTTCCTGGCCGTCGCCATCGGCGTCCTTGCCGTGGTTCGCTCCCGTTCGTTCACATCGGACGTCGATGCGCCTCCGCTCGAAGACTGCAATCGACTGATGGGCGTGTTGGGTGTTCTCATTGTAGCCTGGTGGCTCGTTCCTGGTGGGCTGTTTGTTGCTGGTGGAGCACTTGCTGCCCTCTCCGTCGTCAGTCCTGCAGGCCGACAAGATTGGTCATGGGCGTGGAAAGGGCGAGTTTCCTTCGTCGCGTTTGTGGTGGCTTCGATGATGCTCGGAGGCCTTCTCCCCGTGGTGGCTCCGACCCAGGTCGAAGGCTTTGGTAGCCCGCTTGGAATCGACAACCCCGGAGGATGGCCTCGGTCCTCGGAGGACGTGCACGTGGTGGTCACCGGTGACGAGGCGCTGGATGTGGCCATCGTTGCCGTCCGAACCATGCACGTGCCGTGGCAGGGAGGTGCCTCTGGAATGGCGGGTGGTGCGCTCCTCATCGCAGACCTCTCGGGTCAGGCAAAACGGGAACTTGAGCGGACGGTGCTCTTGCTCGACGACGCTGGAGGGCCGCGACTTGATGAGGGTCTGATCGCCCTCCAAGAGGTCGATTCCGGAGGCACGCACACCTTTCGCCTTGACGGAGACAGAACGGAGTTGGCAGCGAGGCGGTGGACGGTGTATTCCGAACTGGGCGGTTTTGGTGCACGTCCGGTCGCCGAGGTGGTGGTGGTGGCCGCTCCCACCAACACAGGGGTGCTCGAATTGCTCACCATCGTTCGACCTTCAGGTCATCCTGACGCGGTCTCTGACCCCTTTGCTGAGGGTCTCGTTGAAACGTGGTGGTCGGCTCGCAATGCTAAGGTTTAGGGCATACGAAACCTCATAAACATCGAGCCTTGCGGAGGGGCATGTTCGCCGACCTTTGGGCAGGTGGCCTGATTGGGTTCAGGGAGGCGCTCGAAGCCACCCTTCTGGTCGTCATCTTCCTCCTCATCGCGCGAAGGCTCGAACGGCCAGAACTGATGCGCGGAGTCTGGAAAGGGGTTGCGTTTGGGCTCGGGCTGAGCCTCCTGACCGCCCTCCTCTTTGAGACCATCATTGGAGGATTCGAGCAGAACGAAGCCTGGTTTGAGGGGGTTCTGATGGTGCTCTCCGCGGTGGTCATCGGCGTTGTTGTTCTGCACCTCATCCGTCATTGGACCAAGCAAGAAATTGAGCATCGTATCGAAGAATTGCTGGCGACTGGGGCCGATCCCGGGCGTGGCGCCATGCTCATCGCCCTCTTTTCGGTCTGGCGTGAAGGGTCCGAAACGGTGGTGTTCATGTCCGCCGGCACCGAAACCGCGTGGGCCTTGGTCGGTCTCGTGGTGGGGATCGCCGGTGCAGTCACCATCGGTTGGCTCATTTTGGAGCGCGGGGTGCGGGTTGACATCAAGCGCCTTTTCAGCGTGACCACCGTGTTGTTGATTTTCGTCGGCGCGGGACTTGCTGCACACGGTGTTCACGAACTGCAGGAAGAGGAGGCAGGGCTGATTCCAGTGTTTGTGGACGAACTTTGGAGCGTCAACCCTGAGTGGGACGGCACGGGCACTGCGCCGCTCCTGCACGAACAGGGTGCGATTGGAGGGCTGTTTGCGGCGGCCTTCGGCTGGAACGGCAACCCGACCTTGCTCGAGGTCCTCACGTGGTGTGCTTATGCCAGCACCCTTGGCTGGCTGTACCTTCGAGAAGACCAGGCCCATTCACCGGGCGAAGAGGACGCGCCAACGGCTTGATTCATTCTTCTGCAGCCACGTGCATGTCGCCGTCGCTGTATCGAATCTGAATTTTCTGAGGCACCTTGCGCGTCAGGGCTGCGAGCGCTTGACGAACATCGTCCTCACTGACGGGCGCGTCCTTGGAGGTGAAGGCCTTTGCAGCCTTGGCCGTGCTCCAGGGAACGGATTCAAAATCGCTGGCGACAAGCCAAGCATGGAGGCGCGCTTCGAGGTCCGTCAGGTCCGCCATGATGGATGGAAGCATCGCCGGCACAAAACGAATTCGCAGGCTCAAAGGCTCACGATGCGACGGCAGCATTCCTCTGCATCGATGATCCCATCCAGCAGTTCGGTCACGGCAGAGACGAACGGCAGGTTGAGGCCCATGTCCTCCTCGCGTCGCTTGAACATCCGCGCTGCCCGAACGCCCTCCGCCACCATCGTCATCTCTTCCAACGCCTCCTCAAGGGAGCGTCCTGTGCCGAGTTTTTCGCCCATGGTCCGGTTCCGGCCGAAGGGTGAGGTTGCCGTGACGTAAAGGTCACCGAGTCCTGCGGGCCCGAACGCGACCTCAGCCGAGGCCCCGAGGGCAGGCAGCACCAAGCAGCCTTCGCGGAAACCTGCGGCAAAAATGGCAGCCTTGAGGTTGTCGCCGCCCATTGTCCCTGTCTGCTTGAGCCCGTCCACGAGGCCACAGGCAAGGGCGACGACGTTCTTGTACGCCCCCCACAATTCCGCGCCGACCGGGTCGCTGGCCGCGTGCAGCACAAAGGTCGGGGTGCTGAGCGTTGCAGCCAGTCGTTGAGCAATCGACATGTCCTCGCTGGCCACGAGGGCCGTGGTCAGGACGCCATCGGCTGCCTCAGGGGCAATCGTCGGACCCGTGACGACGGCCAAAGGATTGCTGAGGCCTGCCCCGTGAAGCAATTCACCGATGGCGTGGGAGATGAGCCGCTTCCCTGGGGCCAGCCCCTTGGCAAGGTCGACCAAGACCTGACCCGGGCGAAGGAAGGGGAGCATGTCCTCGACCACGCCGAGGATGTGCGCTGATGGGATGGCCAACACGATGATTTCAACATCGTTCACGGCTTCGTCGAGGCGCATGGTCACGTCCATTCCCTTGAGGCTTCGACCGGGCAGGTAACGCTCGTTGACGTCCGTGGTCATGATCGAAGCGTACACCTCGTCCTCGATGGTCCACCCGCTGACGACGTGGCCGTCTGCAAGCCACAACCGTGCGATGGCTGTGCCCCAGTTTCCAAGGCCGAGAACGCCGATATGTGCCATCGTGACCAACACGACGGCGCCCGTCCCCACCTTAAGCGGATTCCCGGGAAGCGGAGGCCAGACGCCAATTGCTCACGCAGAAGGTCAGGGTCAAAACAGGTCGTCGTCGTCTTCGTCAAATTCGAACACGTCGTCGCTTGAAGCGACCTTATCATCCTTGGAGGGCTTGGGGGACGCCTCTTCGGTGTTGTCCTGAGCCTTCTCAGGTTCGGCTTGGGGCTCTGGTTCCGCTGGCGCGACGTCCTCTTCGACCTCGGGGACGTTACCGCCGGCTCGAAGGGCAGCCTGCTCCGCCTCGCGTGCAGCGAGGTCTTCCACGCTGGCACCGGTTTGTGCGGCAAGGGCGCGGCGCCGGTCTTCACGGGCCTTGCGCTCGATTTGCTTGTGGCGCGACTTCTCAATGCTCTGCAGCATGTACATCGCGTCGTGTTCGAGCAAGGGGGAGTCCGAAATCAGGGTGATGTCGAGCCAACCTCCGTCCTCAACGATGAATTCGGCCAAGGGTTCGAAGTTCAGGTCGGATTTCTTGATCTGAGTGTAGAACTGCGCGTTGCCGCTGCGGTGGTCGACACCTGAGAAGTGGCAGTAGAATTCCTTCGTGCCGATGGTTTCCCGAACCTGGTCGAACAGTTCCCCGTAGTCTTCTGAGGTGCGCATGCTTCCGTGCCCTCGTGCGTGGATGTGCGCGATGTTCAGCACCGGCACGGTCCCTTCGACGTGGTTTACGACCTCAAGCACCTCTTCGAGGCTGCCCCAGAGGTCCTGTCGGCCCGAGGTTTCGACACCGACCTTCGACGGGGTTCCGTTCTTGATCCAAGGGAAGACTGGGAAGTCGTCATCGTCGTCGTGCCATATGGTTTCGAGGCGCTCCACCACGCCTGCGAAAATGTTCGCCACGTGCTCGTTGGCTTCACGGCCACGGCCGCTGGCACCGTAGTGGCCGGTGTGCAACGTGATGTGCCTCGCGTTGATGGTTCGGGCGGCTTGGAGCGTCGCCTCGATCTTCGCGAGGGAGCGACCCAGTTCTACGCGGTTCCCGAGCAATTCAGAATAATACGGGCCGTGGATGTTCATCTCGAAGCCTGTTTTGTTGGCCAGCACCCCGGCCTGCCAGTACTGGTCAAAGTGCTGGGGTTGAATCATACGAACGGTCTGAACCTCCATGGTCTCAAGACCGAGGGCGATGATGTCGTCCATCCCTTCGACGATGGTCCGTCCCTTGCAGGACAGGGGCACGCCAGCGGGTCCAAATTTGACGCTCATGTGCATCCCCCATTGCCGCCGAAATGGTCCCCCATGAAGAACCCTTTCCGGTGAACCCGTCACCGCTTTCAGCGCTTGCTCCCGAATACGACTCTTCTTGAAGGATGGACCGGCCCGCGGGGCATGGGCGATGGCCTTCAGGATGCCCTCACGGCTTTTGCCAGCGGCCAGCCCGTGTGCGTCTTCGACGCTGAAAACCGTGAAGGGGAAACGGACCTGCTGTACCCTGGTGCACACGCCGGGCCGGCGGTGATGCGGCGCTTGCGTCAAGCCTGCGGAGGCCTGTTGTTCCTTGCCATCGGGCATGAAGTGGGTGAAGCGTTCAGACTCCCGTACTTGCAAGACCTGCACACCGAGGTGGGGCTCGTCTCGAAGCATCCTGTGCTGCAGGCGCTCCAAACAAACGATCTGCAATACGACACCCGGTCGGCCTTTACTCTCTCGATCAACCACCGGGACACCTTCACCGGCATCACCGACCGCGATCGTGCATTGACCACACGACGTTTTGCCGAACTGACCGCCGAGGTGCTGGCCGGTGGATTCGACGAAACCGAACGACTGCGTCGCCTTGGTGCAGAATTCCGTACGCCCGGCCACATTCCGGTGTGCCGGGAGGCGGAGGGCGGTCTCGCGCGTCGCCAAGGACACACCGAGCTCGCCGTTGGTCTCGCCCGCGCAGCCGGTGTGGTGCCCGTCGTGATCGGCGCGGAGATGCTTCAGCCAGACGGTGACGCCGCCCTTCCGGTCGGTGACGCAGAGGCGTGGGCGGCGGAGCACGGCATTCCATTCGTGCACGGTGCTGAACTCGTGCAGCATCTCGTGGCGACGAAGGCATGAAGGCGTGGCGGTGAGGCCAATGGATGTGGAGCAACGACGCGTGATGGCGGTCGGGGTCTTCGACCTGCTCCATGCCGGGCACCTCCATTACCTTGAGCAGGCAAAGTCCCTCGGCGACCACCTGACGGTGGTCGTCGCACACGACGACACGGTGAGGCAGCGAAAGCATGAGCCAGTGACGCCGATGGCCTTCCGTTGCCGTCTTGTTGAGGGGTTGAAGCCCGTCGATGAGGCGGTGGTGGGGAACCCACCAGCCTCGCCCATCTTCGACATCCTCACCAAGGTCAAGCCCGACGTCATCGCCTTGGGCTACGACCAAACCCACGCCGAGGCCAGCCTCCGCACGAAATTGGACGACCTCGGCTACACCAACGTGGCCGTCACCCGTGTCGAGGGATTGGAAGGCGACCTCGACGGAACGCGGAAGATCATTGCCCGCATCCTTGAGCGTGCCGAGCCGCGAGGTGTGGCCTGATGTTCACGGGGATCGTCGAGGGCCGTGGAACGGTTCTGGAGGTGTTCACCTCGGGCGACGTCACTCGGGTCGTCGTGGACGTGCCAAACGCGGAAGGGCTTCAACGAGGGGCGAGCGTGAGCATCGACGGCACGTGTTTGACTGCGGTCGACATCGACGGACGAAGGGTTGGCTTCGACGTGATTCCCGAGACCATCGCACGAACCATCCTCACGGAGGTTCGTGCCGGCGCGGAGGTCAACGTGGAACGAGCGCTTCGTTTCGGTGACGAAGTCGGGGGCCACCTGGTCTCCGGGCACGTCATGGGCGTTGGCATGATTGCCGAGGTGAACGACCTCGACGGAGGGCGCAACCTCCGCATCGCATGCCAATCCAACGTCCTTCGGTACATTCACGAAAAAGGGTACATCGCCGTGTCCGGCATCTCGTTGACCGTCGGTCGGCGTGAGGGTGACGGGTTCTGGCTTCACCTCATTCCAGAAACGCTCGAACGAACCACGCTCGGCACCGCAACGACCGGAGGCCTCGTCAACTTGGAGGTCGACCCCCTGACCATGGCGGCGGTGGACACCGTGGAGCGGCTGCTGGCAGAACGGGGTGAGGCCTGATGCGCGTCGGCGTGGTCTGCGGAGCCTACCACCGCAAGGAGGTCGAGCGGATGCTCGAGGTCGTCAAGGAGCGCGCCGAGGTCCATGACGTCGAACTCGCTGAGGTCGTCTGGGTCCCGGGTGCCTTCGAGGTCCCCTTGGCCTGCAAACGTCTGCTCGAAGCGGGACTGGATGGCGTTGTTACCTTGGGTGTCCTTGAGCGCGGTGAAACCCAACACGGACGGGTGATCGGCGGATCTGTCACGTCGGCCTTGATCGACCTCCAACTTCAGCACGACCGGCCGATTGGACTTGGCATCATCGGGCCCGGCGTGACGCCGGAGCAGGTGGAGCCGCGCCTCGTCCCGCATGCAGCGGCCGCCCTCGAAGCCGTTGTGACCATGCACCGATGAAGCCCCGCTCCTTCAGCGGCGAGAACCTTCAAGGTGGTCACCCGCCTGCTTGACCCATGGTCGCTCCCGACACGGTCCGAAACGTCATCATCATCGGTTCCGGTCCTGCTGGCTACACCGCAGGTCTGTACACGGCACGGGCGATGCTCGACCCGCTGATGTTTGCTGGGTACATGTCCGGAGGGCAACTCATGCTGACCTCCGATATCGAGAACTTCCCAGGCTATCCTCAAGGCATCGGCGGTCCGGACATGATGCTGCAGTTGCGCGAACAGGCCGAGCGTTTTGGCCTCGAGGTGCAGGACAAAAACGTCGAATCCGTGGACCTCTCCACCCGACCCTTCGCGGTGACGGTCGAAGGCGAGGTGTTCCATGCTCACGCGCTCATCGTGTGCACCGGGGCAGAGTCCATTTGGCTGGGTGCTGAGGGCGAAGCAGAGCAGAAGGGCCGTGGCATCAGCACCTGCGCAACCTGCGATGGGGCCTTTTTCCGCGACGAGGAGGTCATCGTCGTTGGTGGCGGTGATTCCGCCATGGAGGAAGCCACCTTCCTCACACGCTTTGCATCCAAGGTGACGCTGATCCATCGTCGCGACGTGTTCCGCGCTTCGCAGGTCATGTACGACCGTGCAGCCGCCCATCCGAAAATCGAGATTCGCCCCTTCCGTCAAGTGGAGCGGTGGTTGTCGGACGAAAAAGGGCTCACCGGGGCCGTGTTGTCCGACCCGCGCACGGGCGAAACCGAAGACATTGCGTGTACGGGGGCCTTCATCGCCATTGGTCACAAGCCGATCACGGCCTTCCTCGACGGGCAACTGGAGACCGACGCCGAGGGGTACCTCCTGCATTCGCAGCACACCATGACGTCCGTGGAAGGGGTCTTTGCAGCGGGCGACGTGGTTGACACGCGGTACAGGCAAGCCATCACCGCTGCTGGCATGGGGTGCCAGGCCGCCATCGATGCCGAGCGATGGCTTGAGGCTCAGCACGACTGAGCGTGGCGGTGGTGTCGTGCGGCCCCTTGACCGCGAGCGGTACGCACGGCACCTCTTGCTTCCGGAAGTTGGCGAGCAAGGACAGCGACGCCTCTTGTCCTCTTCCGTTGCCGTCATTGGAGCAGGCGGCCTCGGTGCACCGGTGTTGCTGTACCTTGCTGCGGCGGGCGTTGGTCGGCTCACGGTCGTCGATGACGATGTGGTCGACCGCTCAAACCTCCAACGGCAGGTGTTGTTCCGCGCGTCGGATGTCGGCCGTCCTAAGCCCGACGTCGCCGTTGAAGCCCTGCACGCCCTCAACTCAGATCTCGTGGTTGATGGCGTGCCGTCCAGGTTGACCCCCGACAACGCGCTGGACGTGCTCGACGGACATGACCTCGTCATCGATGCAACCGACAGCATCCCCGCCCGTTACCTGCTCGACGATGCGTGCGCCCTCCTTGGATTGCCGTGGGTCCACGCCTCCCTCCATCGTTTCGAAGGGCGATTGGCGCTCTTCGACCCGGCCACTGGACCCGGCTACCGGGACCTTCACCCCGAGCCTCCACCGCCGGGCGCCATCCAAGGCTGCGGCGAAGTGGGCGTGCTTGGTGCTGTACCGGGCGTGATCGGAAGCATGCAGGCCGCCTTGGCCATCAACGTGCTGCTCGGCCGAGCGGACGAAGCGATTGGCAGGCTGACCTTGGTCGATGTGCATCGCCTTGAGACCCGTCACCTCCGTTTCGCGCGCGACCATCGTCGTGACCCTCCCTCGAACCTTGACGCCGCCCGCACGGTATGGGACAATGACCCGACGTGCGCCGGTCGTCACCTTGAAGGAGGACCAGCCTCGCGGGATGGCTCAATGATTCAGTCCATGGACGCCAGCACGATGCTTGCCCGTATGCGCGATGGCTGGACGCCGTTCGTGCTCGACGTTCGTTCCGGCGCTGAACACGACCAGCTGTCGGCCTCGTCCTGTGACCTTCACGTTCCCCACACGGGGGTGCTTGGGGCCCTCAACGCCTTGCCTCAAGAGGGCGACATCCTCGTGCACTGCAAACTCGGCGGTCGATCGATGATGGCCGTGATGGCGCTGATTCAGGCGGGCGTGCCTGCGGAACGGCTCTGGAACCTCGACGGCGGCATCGAAGCGTGGAACGCGCTCGCCCCCGAGATGATGGTCCGCGGATGAGCCGCAACCACCTCCACACGGGAAGAGGTTGAAGGCCGTCGGCTCCAAAGCAAGCCTGAGGGAAGATGCCACACGTCATCATTGCCGATGCCAACGAAGGGCGGCGTGCGTTGCTCGCCTCGTCCATCGAGCGCGACGGCTTTCAGGTGACACGCACCAGCACCCTTGCACAGGCGGAAGGCACCGTACGGGCCACTGTGCCTGAGGTGCTGCTTCTCGAGGAGGAGTGGCCGGACGGCAACGCGCTCGACGTTGCTCAAGCGTTGAGCAGCGACCCTGCCGTAGGCGCCCGGACGCGCATCGTGATGCTGGCACGAAGTACCGCTCCGGAGATGATGTTCGCCGCTGCACGCGCGGGCGTGGCCGAAGTGCTCGGCAAACCCCTCGACATGGGCCACCTCCTTCAGCAGCTCCGTGCCCATGCAGAAAAACGCATGGTGGCCCCTCCAGCACAGGTGCAGATGGCGTCCGCGACCGGATACGGCGGAGCCACTCCGTTGGGAGCCTTCGCGGCTTCTCCTCCGCAGATGGACGGAGGAGCGTGGGCGTTGCCCATGCTCAGGGGGTTGCTCGGCACGGAACGGATCAACGCGAACGTGGTCGAGGATGTGCTTGATGGAGGCGACTTGGACGGTCTGGACGCGACCGGAGTCGCGGAACTGGTTCGCAAGACCATCGGCCGCCTCCTCGAAGAATCCGGTACGGCGGTGGCGGAGCCGGCTGCCCCGACCCTTGCTCCTGCCCCAAGCCGTGCGGGGGTCACGGTCGACGACCTGACGAAATCCGCGACCCTGGGCTCTGGCGAAGGCCCCGCCGTCCGAACGACGATGCTCAGCGGGGACGCCACCGGGGGAATGGAGGCGGCCTTGCAGCGGCAAGCGGACAACATCGTCAAGGACGTCGAAGCCGCCATGTCGCTGCTTGACGAGCCAGCGCCGAGCATCACGGCCCCCCTCGCCGAGGGCCAGAAGGGTGTGGACCTCGAGACGCTGTCCTACGTCCGCTTGTGCGTCGAGGACATCCGGGACCTGTTGTGGGACCTTGGCCGACCTGGCGCTGTCTCCGACACCAGCCTGATGACGCGCGTGGAGGACGCCACTGGCTTCGCTGAAGAGATCCTTGCCGTCTGGCCTGAGGCAGAGCGGGACGAGGACGACGGGCAGGTTTGAAGTCCCGGCCACCGTGGCCGTGCCGGTGGACGCATGGCGCAAGGCGACCTCCCTCCCATTCGTGGTGCGTCGTGGCGCCCTGAGTCCACGCTCACCTTCGTCGCCCCGCTGCCCGCTGCCGCTGCGCGGTCGGAGGTGCTGCGCTTCATTGGGGAGCGCCACCCGGGGCACCTGCTGCTCGTGGCTGAGGCGTGGGCCGCTGCCGTCGGCGACGATGCGTCGTTTGATGCTGAGGCCTGGAACACGTTCAGCGCTGCTCTTCTGGACGCCATCGACGAACGGTCAACGGTGGAATCCGCCTTGCTGGTGGATGGCGAAAACGACCCTGAGGTCATCCCTCGTCGTCCTGCGGCGCTCCACCTCGAACGGCGCCGAAGCCGGATGCTGATCGACGTGCGCCTCTGCCTGAGGCGGTTGGCGCAGTACATGTCCGTGACCCTCGAACAGCGGCTTGAGTGGCAGCGGGTGATGACCCGTACACGCCGGCTGGATGAGGCACTGAAGCAACTCTTCACCGAGGGGCGCCCCACCCCGGACGGAGGGATGTTCGGAGGCAAGGGCTTCAGGTCCACATGGCAGGAAGCCATTGTGGCGGCCGCCACGGCCTTGAACCGTCAACCAGATGCACCGCTCGATGCCCGGCCCGGGCAAGGGTACGACGGCGACCTTGTGGCGCCGATGATTCGGG
>Ga0255780_10003595_pt1 | contig 13489 bp, 13 predicted proteins | sample 071ome_32_FD_179978 | JGI IMG/M metagenome (GOLD analysis project Ga0255780, IMG submission 179978) | Coastal salt marsh microbial communities from the Groves Creek Marsh, Skidaway Island, Georgia - 071405AT metaG (version 2) | ecosystem: Environmental > Aquatic > Marine > Intertidal zone >... | reverse complement strand
TGGCATGCTCATTTCAGTCATATCTGCCATGCCACGCTCACCCATCACCATATAATCAGGCACGAGCTGCTGAATCTTCTCAGTGATACCACGATGATCAACTCCGATCATAGTTGGCACGTTATGTCCCATGGCATTCATGGTGTGATGGCTCTTGTGACAATGCATTGCCCAGTCACCCTCTTCATCAGCAATAAACTCCAACTGACGCATCTGACCAACCGCAACATCGGTTGTCACTTCTGGCCAACGACTTTCAGGTCGAGTTGGACCACCATCGGTACCGGTTACCTCAAACTCAATGCCATGAATGTGAATTGGATGATTGGTCATCGTTAAGTTACCCACCCTTACACGAACACGATCGTTCTTACGGGCTACTAACGGTGAAATTCCCGGGAAGACACGGCTATTCCATGTCCATAGATTGAAATCCAACATGGTCATAATCTTGGGAGTCGCAGCGCCAGGGACAATATCGAAGGCATTGAGCATGATGCAGTAATCACGGTCCACTTCATTTATCCATGGATGCTTTTCTTTTGGATGTGTTACCCAAAAGCCCATCATGCCCATCGCCATCTGTGTCATCTCATCCGCATGCGGGTGATACATGAAGGTGCCTGGGCGTTTAGCTTCGAATTCATACACAAAGGTTTTACCCGGCTGAATCGCTGGCTGATTTAAACCCGATACACCATCCATACCATTCGGTAAGCGCTGGCCATGCCAATGCACACTGGTATGCTCTGGAAGCTTATTGGTCACAAAGATACGTACGCGATCACCCTCAACCACCTCTATGGTTGGACCAGGACTTTGGCCGTTATAACCCCAAAGGTTGGCCTTCATCCCAGGGCCTAGTTCACGCACAACCGGCTCTGCGACTAAATGAAACTCTTTAACGCCCTTATTCATGCGCCATGGCAATGTCCAACCATTCAACGTCACCACAGGGTTATAGGGACGACCCGTGTCTGGATACAAAGGATCCATCGTGTCAGCCGAGGTTTGAATGACAGGTTCAGGCAACCCGGCTAAAGCAAACTGACTGACCGAACTTGCCGCTACAGCGCCTCCAGCAGCACCCAACAAGCGAAAAAAATCTCTTCTTGAAGTCATAACTCTTCTCCTAATGCCCTGCATCAGCTGATGCTGAGCTCGCTGAAATTTTGGTTGTACTGGCATCGATCGGACGCCCCATCACAACGCTATTCATCGCTATCTCTGCATTAAGTAAATTACGTTTGGCATCGATCGCTGATTGCTGCGCAGCGGCCATATCACGCCCTGCCTGCATCAACTCGAACACACCAATGATCATGCCGTTGTAGTTATAGGTCGCCTCTTCCAACAAGGTTTCCTGCATGGGCAGAATCTGATTTTGATAATGCTGAGCAATATCAAACGAGGTTCGATACAAACTGTAACTTTCTCTTAACTGTGATGCCGCAGATAGCACGGCATTTTTATACGCCTGTTGCTTTGCTAAAAGATTTGCTTGAAGCGCATCGCGTTGCATATCACCCCAATCAAAGACCGGCAGCTTCACTTCAAGCTCATAACCTTTTTTATGGGAGATGCTTCCCGCATCATTAATCGTGTCATAGCGACGGCCGTATTCAATGTCGGTAAAGGTACTAACTTGATCCACACCGTTTCGCTTTAAAGCTGACTCGTAATCGAGACGCGCCATACGGACATCAAAGCGCTGATCTATCTCCTTAGCGATATCTGTAAGCGCCAAGGGCTGCTTAGCCAATTTGGGCAGCATTGTTGGTAATTTCAGTTGTTGCGCATCTTCACCCTCAAGACCTAGGAGTCGAACCAGCTTTTCACGCGCTGCTAACCGCTCTTGTCTCGCAGTGGCTAACGCAATGGTGGCTTCTGAAAAGATCAACTGCTGTCGAATGCGGTCAGTCGTCGTGAAGTTACCTGTCTGCTTCATTCGTTTTGCTAAGTCGGCGCTAGCAGAGGTGCCCGTAAATGCCTTCTCTGCAATTTTAAGCTTAGCTTCAGCTGTGACCGCATCTAACCAAGCCAAACGCACTTGACTGATTGATGCATAAACCTCAGCAGACAAACTCATTGCGGCACGATCAATCGCAATCTCTGCAGCGGCTTGTCGTGCGGGCAGTGTCAGAACATCAAGCAATCCAAAACGAAGGAAACGACCATATTCAGTTTCGGTTCCCTTCACCATGCGCTCAAATGAAAAAACAGGGTTAGCAATGCGCCCTGTTTGCGCTACGGATGCGCCTGACTGCCAATGGTTTAATAAGAGCTCTTGAAAAGCAGGACTTTGGGACAACATAAGCTCTACAGCGGCATCTTCGCTTAAAGATTCTTGTATTAGCTCAGCCGCACGTTGTTCACGCGCTTTTTGCTGTTCATTCGTTAAGACAACATCAACCTTACCGGCAGTAACCACACCAGGTTCGGCGTTAACCTTGGTCAAACTCCCCTGCATATCAAAGGTGCTGCAACTAGCTAATAAAGGCACTACCAATGCCAATGGAAGTTTCTTCATCATTGATGACCTCCCATAGAGTGGTGCTGATGCCCTGTAGGCATCGAAGATGATTCATCTTTCATGTATGGCTCTTGGGTGTAATAACGCCAGCCACCGATTTCATCTACAACACGGTTAGCATCAACCCAATCGGACGTACCAACAGGCTTCCAATTTTGGTATTGCTCAAAAGCCGATGTGTAAGGTTCTTTTTTTTCGGTTGTTTCCGCCGCATTCACAAAAGGAATACACACAGACAAACCCACGATTAACAAAGCACGCATATTGTTCTCCCGATGCGTGAGTTAAAAATAAGATTCTCGAGTGGTTAAGCGGTTTTCGGGGGCCTTAGGGCAACGCTGTAGGTCGAATCGACGAAGCGCGATTGATAGAGAACTCGCTCACTCTTAGACGAGAGAGTGACGGCAAATTCAATTGAGTTGGGAACTAAAGTCGAAGAGACGGCAGCGCAGGCAGAATCGCACTGACACGTATCGGCATGATCAACCTGAGATATTGGAGCATCTACATCCATACCATGCATGTGATGTTCGTCGTGACTGGTCATTTCATGCGTTTGTTGATTTTCACACACATGAAAATTGGCAAACGCGGTGGTTTGAACCAAAAAGACAAAAATCAGCAGAAAGAATGAAAGTTTTTTCAGGGCAGATTCTCCTAACCATTCAAATAGTCATCCCAAATCAATGACCTGTCAATGAATTAAAAGTTCCACTGTAATGAACTAACTACACAAGTGTCGAATGAGCGAACCCTTAATGTTATAATGTAACAATTACATTTCAGCTGCTTGCCTCAATGCCAAGACTCTTAAGTTTTATTTTCTGTATTTGCCTTGCCTCTTTTACGCAGGCGGCCACTATCTTTGTCAGTGTGCCCCCTTTGGTACCGATCCTAAAGGCACTAGATGCTGATAATCAGGTGGAGAGTTTAGTCACCGCCGGTTACAGCCCTGCGACCTATAGCCCCACACCTCGCCAGCTGGTTGCCCTTAGCAATGCCGATATCTTTGTTCGCTCCGGCCTACCCTACGAAGCCGCATGGATAAATCGAATCAAGGCGGTTAATCCCAGCATCCTGATTGTTGACCTTCGCGACGGCGTAAAGCTACTCGAACACCATCACCATGATGGGCATGACGAGGATACCGATCCTCATCTATGGACTGACCCGTCTCTAATTGCCAACCAATTGGACAAGCTTGCTCAAGCACTCATCAAGTTAACGCCAGATCGCGAACAAGTGATCGCAAATAATCATCTGAGTTATCAACAACAGCTACTGAATATAGATAGCCAGATCAGAACGCTCCTAGCGCCTTATGCAAATAACACCTTTTATGTGTATCACCCGGCTTGGAGCTATTTCGCTAAACGCTATCAACTCAACCAAGTCTCATTAGAACGTGGTGGTAAAGACTTTGGGCCACATGCGCTTGAGCACGTTTTAGAAGCATCACGCCAAAACACGCATCGCGTCTTATTTGTGCAGCCCCAATTTGACCGCCGCTTGGCACAACGTGTCGCGGATGAAATCCATGGACATATCGTGACGATTGATCCTTTAAGCGAAACCTATCCAACGAATTTACTTAATGCGGCAACCGCACTTAAGAAGGCCTTTAGCCATGAGTAAACCTCAAATCAAGATTAACAATCTGAGCTATCGCTACGGCAAGCTGAAGGTGCTCGAAGATATCTCCATGCAGGTCAATGCCGGTGAATTCTTAGGCATCGTAGGCCCCAATGCAGGCGGCAAAAGCACCTTACTGAAACTCATCTTAGGCTTACTTGAGCCGGCTAAAGGTCGCATCGAGGTATTTGATAAAGCACCCGAAGATTCACGCCACCGATTAGGTTATGTACCGCAGTATCCAAACTTCTCCCGTGACTTCCCTATCTCTGTAGAGCAAGCAGTGCTGCTTGGTCGACTCAATCACAATAAATCAGGCTGGCAGCGCTGGCTACCTGGCCGCTACTCGGCTAGCGATAAAGCCATTGTCAAACAGGCACTCGAAGAGGTCGAAGCTGACAATCTCATTGATCGTCAGCTTGGTAGCTTATCGGGCGGACAACTGCAGCGCGTTTTATTAGCCAGAGCACTTGCTTCAGAACCTGAGGTATTACTGCTTGATGAACCCACTGCAAATATTGATCAACGCTTAGAGAGTGACATCTTTGACTTACTTAAGTCACTTAACGACCGCATGACCATCTTAGTGGTGTCTCATGATGTGGCATTCATCTCAAGCTATGTGAACCGTGTGGCGTGTGTTAACCAAACACTCGTATGTCACCACACCGATGCCATTGATGGCGATGTCATTCATAACTTATACGGTGAGGATGTGCGCATGGTCGCGCATAAGCATTAATCATGATGGACTTTATCGACGCACTCACCCACTACGGCTTTCTACAGGGCGCCCTGATTGCTGGACTGCTAACCAGCATTGGCTGCGGCGTTATGGGTAGCTATGTTGTCGTTAAGCGCATTGCCTTTATCGCTGGCAGCATCGCTCACTCTGTACTCGGCGGCATGGGCATCGCTCTCTATATGGGGTCAGACCCACTGATTGGCGCATTGATTGCCGCGATCATTGCCGCACTCTTAATTGGTGGTATTCGCCTTTACTGGAAACAGCAAGAAGACACACTCATCGGTGCGCTTTGGGCAATTGGCATGGCGATTGGTGTGATCTTTATCGCCAAAACTCCTGGATATCAATCCGACCTCACGAGCTATCTCTTTGGCAATATTCTGTTAGTGCCTCACTCCAGTCTCTGGTTTATGGCCGGTCTTGATGTTGTGCTTTTAGCTATCGTTTGGGCTTATCACCGCCAATTACTTGCGGTGGTGTTTGATGAAGAGCACGCTCGTCTTCGCGGTATACCTGCGAGCTTTTTTTATTTGCTGCTCCTCGTGATGGTCGCGCTAACCGTTGTGTTACTGATTCAAGTGGTTGGCTTAATTCTCGTACTTGCGCTGATCACGCTGCCCGCTGCCATGGCAGGTCATTATGTGAACTCACTGCATCGCATGATGTGGCTCGCCACCCTTATTGGCATGCTGATGAGTTTTATTGGACTGGCCGTCAGCTACCCGACCGATCTGCCCACCGGACCTGTCATCGTTCTCGTGACCGGTTTGGCATATGTTTTATCAAGCCTATGGCACCACTTACGTGGAGGTAACGCATGAATCAAAAAGAACTGTCTCAGCATCTAAAACAAGTCAAAACCTTGTGCGCTTCTCAAGGTGCACGTTTAACACCGCAGCGTGAGCAGGTTCTGTCATTGATTATGCGATCGAAAAAACCTATTACCGCTTATGAATTACTTGAAGGCATGCGCCAAGAAGACAAAACACCGGCACCACCGACTGTGTATCGCGCATTAGAGTTTCTTCAAGAACAAGGATTGATTCACAAGCTTGAAAGCCTGCATGCCTTTGTTGGCTGCAACCACCCTGAGCATCCTCATGCAGGACAGTTTTTAATTTGTACCGACTGTGGCGAGGTTAACGAGGTGTGTAATCACGAGCTGGATGAAAGCCTGAACGCTGTCGAGAAAAATCAAGGTTTCAGCTTGCAACGCCCAGTGATCGAGCTTTTAGGTCGCTGCGCTAGCTGCCAAAAATAAACCCGCCTAAGCGGGTTTTAAGAAGTGGTTTTTATCGCCCCCAACAAGACAATGTACCACTAGGTCCATCTTGATTAATGGACATAGGTGAACAGTTACCGTTGGAATCTGTCCAACCATCTGGAGTTGCCGTTGCTGTAAAAGTTGCTCCAGATGCAACGGTTACTGCCAAGGTGTAATAGCCACTTTCTGATGCTGAAGAAACACCATTTAAATCAGTAATAACGGTTGTATAGGTAGGGTTCGAAGCGCGATATTTTTCCTGCGCTATTGCTAACGCCATCAATGATGCCTGCGCATCTGATCTTTTAGATGTTTCGACATAACCGTTATAAGCCGGAATCGCGATGCTCGCCAAGATCGAGATAATCGCCACAACGATAATGAGTTCAACGAGTGTAAAACCTGTTTGAAGTTTTGTTGGCATAACGCCCTCCTGTCTTAGGAGCGCGTATCGGCAGGAATTAACTTCCTGAAGCGGCTTGAGGCGCTTTACGAGGCAGCTTGAGGGATAACAAGGTTGCCATAAGAAGAAAGGCTAGAGCGGCCCATAAACAGCCTTCGAGACCATACAGCTGATACATCGCACCCGATAAGACCGTTCCGGCTAATCGACCACCTGCGTTGGCCATGTAGTAAAAGCCAACATTCATCGCGACCTTATCCGCATCCGAATACGCCAAGATCAAATACGAATGTACCGCCGAATTAACAGCGAAAACTGCGCCAAAAATTGCCAGGCCGATAATCAATATCCACATCGGCGATTCGGTTGAAGCCAAAGCTACTGGCAGTAGCGCCGTAATCAGTGTCAGCAATAACGCCCAAAGAGTTGCAAGGCCACCCGATTCAGCACCGGCAAAACGTTTTTTAAGCAGCCTAGGCGCCGAGGCTTGTACAAATCCATACGCAATGACCCATAACGCCAAGAAAGCCCCCACTTGGCTAAATGACCAATTGAGCACCTCATAAAGATAAACCGGCAAACCAACGACAAACCAGACATCCCTCGCACCAAACAAAAAGAAACGCGCACTCGCGAGCCAGTTTATTGAGGGGATCTGAGAAAAGACTTGTGTGAACTTCGGCTTGGCTGTCATCTTGCCGACTTCGCTAGGCAGGATCACCATGGTAATCAACATGACGACGGCCAATGATCCAGCAAGCACATACAAAGCACCTCTAAAACCAAGCGACTCAAGCAAGCCCGCACCTAAGAAAAAGCCAACACCCTTAAGCGCATTCTTAGAGCCGGTAAGAATAGCAACCCATTTGAACAAGCCCTGCTGGTTATCACCAGTTGCGAACTGCTTAACACTCGCTTTAGCCGACATCTTATTCAGGTCTTTCGCGATACCAGAGAGTGCCTGCGCGATCATTACGTAAATAACACTTAGCCAAGCATCGGGGACCGTGAGCATTAATAAAGCCCCCACTTGCAACAACATACCCAGATGCATGGTTCGATTTAGACCGAAACGAGCTCCTAACCAGCCGCCGACTAAATTCGTCACGATGCCAAAGAATTCGTAAAACAAAAACAGCATCGCCACTTCGAAAGGCGAATAACCCAAGGTATGGAAATACAGCACAACCAACATACGGATTGCACCGTCTGTTAAGGTAAACGCCCAATAGCCGCCAGTAACCACTAGGTAATTTTTTAACGCTTGCTGCATATGAATCAACGCATCATTTTTATCGCTGTTTTACTACTTTTGATTGTACTGGTTGCCGCAAATCAAGAGCATGTCAATTTCGAGTCAATTCGCCAAACCATTGAGCATGCGGGAATCTATGCGCCCCTGATCTTCATGCTTGCTTATGCCATGGGTACCGTATTGTTTTTACCTGGCCTTGCGATGACCTTGCTCGGTGGAGCCTTATTTGGCCCCTTCTTCGGCACTTTATACAGTCTTAGTGGAGCGACACTAGGCGCCACATTCAGTTTTTTGATTGCACGCTATCTAGCGCATGACTGGGTTGAAAAGAAAGCTAATCAGTTCACCCAGAAGCTCATCAAAGGTGTCTCTGACGAAGGATGGCGATTTGTTGCCCTAACGCGATTGGTTCCATTATTCCCTTTCAATTTATTGAACTACGCCTTAGGCCTAAGCAACATCAGAGCGCTACCCTATGTCATAGCGAGCTTTATCTTTATGGCGCCGGGCGCATTTGCCTATAGCTGGCTGGGCTTTGCGGGGAAATCTCTTGCAAGCGGCGATGCGGATACCGTTAAGCACGGATTAATCGCGGTGGCGCTGATCGCCAGCGTGATATTGATTACTCGATTGGTAAAGCAGTTTAAACGTTAAAGATCGTTGAACCGGTTGTTTCACGTGCTTCTAAGGCACGATGTGCTTCGGCAGCTTCTTTTAACAGATACTGCTGATTAATTTTGATATCCACATCGCCATTAATCACCTTCTTAAAAAGATCATTCGCCGATTTACGCATCTCGCCTGAATCAGCGGTATAGGTCATCAATGTCGGACGGGTTACATACAAAGAACCCATGCCACTAAGACGATTAATGTCAAAAGGCGGCACCTTCCCCGAGGCATTACCAAAAGTCACCATCAAACCACGCGGCGCCAAACTCGCTAGCGACATTTCCCAAGCATCTTTACCGATACCGTCAAACACCACTGGCACACCCTTTCCATCGGTAAGCTCCTTAACGCGTGCTGGCACATCCTCATGACGGTAATAGATCACATCACTACAGCCGGCAGCTTTTGCTATCTCACCTTTCTCTTCGCTACCCACAGTGCCGATCACTCGCGCACCAATTGATTTAGCCCACTGACAAAATAACAAACCGACGCCACCCGCTGCCGCTTGGAACAAAACAGTATCTCCAGACTTAAGCTGGTAGGTGCGTTGCAGTAGATATTCAACCGTCATACCCTGAAGCATCATGGCGGCACCTTGGTCATAGCTAATCTCATCCGGTAAAAGCACAACGCGATCTGATGCAATATTTCGTGCCTCTGAATACGCACCTAACGGCTGTGATGCATACGCCACGCGATCACCAACCTTAATATCTTTCACATCACCACCAACCGCTTCAACAATGCCTGCGGCTTCCATACCAATACCACAAGGGGTCTCTGGCGTTGGATAGATACCTGAGCGGTGATACACATCAATGTAGTTCAAACCCACCGCATGATGACGCACCTGAACTTCGTTAGCCGCTGGCGCTGGAAGATCCACGCTTTGCCACTGCAATACATCAGGGCCACCATGCTCAGTCAGTCGAATCGCACCTACTTCCATTTTTCCATCCTCATTGTTTGATACGGGCATGTACCTGCCCTGTAAATTTTGCGGCGAGCACACCTTCATGCTCCACCTGAATCTCAACATCGAGGCGTGATCGCCCCTGCTCATTCACCGCTGTCAAAAACTGATCGAAATCTTGCTTAGGTATCTCGCCTCGCGCACAGATATCGCCCACCACAGGAGACAAATAATCAATGTGCCCCGAAGCTAGTACCAAACTTGCTTCTTCCGGCAAACGAGAATTAACCAGTCCCCACGCAGCCAACACACAGGTTGTATAAAGGGAGCCAGCAAACGCCGTTCCATGAACGTTAACGTTTTCCTCACCACCGGTCATAACAACAATCGATGTATCCGTTAGCTCAGTGATATCAAAAGCCATCGCCTGCGTCAGCGGAATGCCCTGATGAATTTTTTTTGTTAACTCATTAGCCGTCATGAAGCGTAGCTATCCTGATATTGATCGCGAAGTTGTGCTTTCTGCACCTTACCCATCGTATTACGGGGCAACTCATCAACGATATACACACGCTTAGGTTGTTTAAACCGCGCAAGCTTACCGTCGAGCGCCGACACAATAAGTGACTCACTGATATCCGCTGAACCGTCAGCAACAACAACTGCCGTTACGCCTTCACCAAAGTCTTTGTGTGGCACGCCAATTACAGCCGACTCTTTAACGCCTGGGATGAGGTCAATCTCGCCCTCAATTTCTTTTGGATAGATGTTGTAACCGCCAGAGATAATTAAATCTTTCGCGCGGCCAACAATACTGACACGTCCTTCTTCATCCATGGTTGATAGATCGCCAGTGATAAACCAGCCATCCTTGCGGAACTCAGCGGCTGTTTTTTCCGGCATCTGCCAATAGCCTTTGAACACATTAGGCCCAATCACTTCGAGCACGCCCGTCTCACCAGAAGAGAGAACATTACCCTCATCATCTGCTACACGAACCTGTACACCAGGGAGCGCAAAACCAACCGTGCCTGGTACACGATCACCGTCATAAGGATTTGAGGTAATCATTCCAGCTTCGGTCATACCGTAACGTTCCAAAATGGATAAGCCCGTACGCTCGGTGAATTGATAATGCGTTTCAGCCAACATTGGAGCAGAACCCGAAATAAACAGGCGCATATTGCTGACCAGTGACTTATCAAAACCATCTTCGTCCAACAGGCGTGTGTAGAAGGTAGGCACGCCCATCATGACCGTACTCTCTGGAATCAAACGCATGATTTCATTCACTTCATACTTCGGCAGGAAGTGAACGGTCGAGGCACCTAATAAAGCGCAGTGCAGAGCAACAAATAAGCCATGCACATGAAAAATTGGTAAGGCATGAAGTAGCACATCTTTACCGTCTTCCCATTGCCAGTAATCATGCAGCACTTGTGCATTTGAACGAAGATTCTCATGGCTCAACATGGCACCCTTAGACCGGCCAGTTGTACCCGAGGTATAAAGGATCGCAGCCAAGTCGTCACCAGATACTTCAACAACCTCAGCCTCGCTCGACTGAGCAGCAACACCCTCAAGAAGACTACCCTCACCTTTCTCACTCAACGTGAGCAAATGTGGCACCTGCAACTTATCAGCCACTGGCTTTAGGGCTTCAAAGCATCTTGGATCACACACCACGACCTGAGGGGTGGCATCTCCCATAAAGTAGTCAACTTCAGCCGCGGTGTAAGCGGTATTCAACGGGATATAAATCGCACCCGCGCGTAAGCAAGCAAGGTATAAGGTCAGCGCTTCGTAGGACTTACCCACCTGCACCATTACGCGATCACCTTTTTTCACACCTAACTCAACAAGGCGATGTTGCAACTGCGCAGTTAAGCCATCTAACTGGTTATACAAAAGCGGCTCACGGCCAGGTGTTTGCAAAAAGATGCGGTCACCCGCATGGCTGAAGCTCTGTTGCGCAAAAGTGAGATAAAGATTCGCATTAGTCATTAGATGAACACCATGTCATAGGCCATCTTGCTCGCAAGAACGAACAAAAAGGCAGCAAAAATTCGTTTAATTAATTTATCTGGTAACACTTGCGTGAGCTTGGCACCGAGTGGTGCAAAAACAATGCTAGAAGCCACAACACCAATAAAGGCCGGGAGATTCACATAACCCAAACTGTGCGGTGGCAGATTCGCCTCATCTAAGCCCATTACAATAAAACCGAGTGTGGATGAAGCCGCCAAGGGCAAGCCAATGGCAGCAGCTGTCGCAACTGCGATCTTAACTGTCACGCCACAAAACGTGAAAAACGGTACATGCAGCGCACCACCACCAATGCCAAACATCGCCGAGAGCGTGCCAACACCTGACGACACACCTCTCAATGCCATCGTAGATGGCAATGATCGACCTGGAGGCACAACACCCAACGCCATCTGCGTTGAAACCGAATAAAGAAACACAATAAAAGCGACGGTTAAGGCATGTGCATCCATCATGTCAGCAATCACTGAACCCACAAAGGATCCCAATACCACCGTTGGGGTCATCACCTTAAAAAGATCCCAACGCACATTGCCATGTCGATGATGTGCAATCACAGATGAGATCGCAGTCACCACAATGGTCGCCAGTGAGGTTCCAACCGCTATTTTAATGATCAACTCTGGATCAACATGCTGGCCCACAAAGACCAGTGAGAGAACGGGCACAATCACCACGCCACCACCAATACCCAACAGACCTGCTGCTGTACCAGCGATTGCACCTGCAATTAATAAGGTCAGCAGCTCCATGTTTAGCTCGCCTTCTTAGACGGTGAGCTTGAGTCATCAAACAAACGGTCAAGTTGCGCCTGTGGCTCCTCACCTAACGCAATTTCACCTTCTGTCAGGTAATATTCGTGATTAGAAATCATGCTCTCGATGTCATAGCGATAGTTCACCATGCAACCCCAAGACTCTTTCAAGCCATGCTTTGCTTTATTCGCCAGTGGATTAACCAAGTACAACTCAGCACCATTGGATAAATGAAAATGTGCCACAGGATCTAATGCATGCTCACCACGTTTGAGTTGCGTGAGATACAGCAAAGAAAGATCCTGCAGAAGCTCTGACAAGAAAACCTGATGCGCATTCGACTCAATCAGAGCATCCATCGCTTCAGCTAATGACGTTTTATTGGCTAAACGACAACACTCAGCAATACGCACATTGAGAAACTTATCAATCGCCATCCATTGCTCATTGGGTTCACGCGACAACTGATCTACAAAACGCCTAAAGGTGGGCATTGGCGACAGTGTTGAGAATGTCTCTAATCCCTCAAACTCACGCTGCAGCTCGGTGACAACCTGCTTAATCAAGAAATTACCAAAGCTAATACCACGCAAACCATCGAGCGCGTTATTGATCGAATAAAAAATAGCTGTATTTGCCTGCTGAAGTGCATTCACAGGCAAATCCGGGTTTATTACCTCGTGAATTGATCTCGATACTGATTGCGTCAGCGCGACTTCAACAAAGATCAAGGGATCATCAGGAATCGCAGGATGGAAAAAGGCATAACAACGCCGATCCTCACTCAGACGACGACGCATATCATCCCAGCCACTCATCGGATGCACAGCTTCGTATTGCATCAACTTCTCAAGCACTGCAGCAGGCGAGTGCCAATCAATACGTTTAAGAATCAGGAAGCCACGATTAAACCAAGACGATAACAACGCCTTAAAATCATAATCAACATTACGTAGACGAGGATGCTCTTTAAGCACCCTCAATAAAAAAGAACGCATCTCGATTAAATGTGCAGTGCCTTCAGGTGCCATGTTCAAGCGACGAATAAGTTCTTGTCTTGGCGGCTCTACCGCTTCTATCAAACGACGTAAAGCGTCAGGGTCTTCCACTCGATAGGCTTGTGAAGCTGCCTTAATCGCTGCAGGAGAAGGATCAAAATCGACTGACATCTGATACAAGAAATCAATCTTGTCTTCATCCGACTTCTCCAGCCACCGTAACCAGAAGTCACGCGCTAAAGCGATGCTCGATGCCTCACCTTTACC
>Ga0255780_10003578_pt1 | contig 13533 bp, 10 predicted proteins | sample 071ome_32_FD_179978 | JGI IMG/M metagenome (GOLD analysis project Ga0255780, IMG submission 179978) | Coastal salt marsh microbial communities from the Groves Creek Marsh, Skidaway Island, Georgia - 071405AT metaG (version 2) | ecosystem: Environmental > Aquatic > Marine > Intertidal zone >... | reverse complement strand
CTGATCGTCCGCCGCACCAACACAAAGCAAAGTCGGCTTCGCTTGCATGCGCGCCTAAGCTTCCGTGACAACGCCCCAACGCCCCAACGCCCTAACTTCGCACCCCCAAATTGCCAGAAAGTCAGAAGGTGAGAAAGTCAGACAGTCGGAAAGACGGAAAGACGGAAAGACGGAAAGACGGAAAGACGGAAAGCCGGAAAGCCCCAGAGCCCGAGAGTCACAAAGCGAAGTCGGCTGCTCGCTCTACTGCGTACCCTGAAGCATTACCGGGACGTTCCAGAATCGAGGGATACTTCATACCCTTGGGGTGTTCGAAGTTCGCTCCGTCGTGCTTCGACGATAGAGCCCAAATTAAGGCGAGATTCAGCCTAGTAGTACCCAGATGAGGCCTTGAGAGTGGAACGGACCTCGCCTGATACGATTCGGGGCCGTTCAGATGACCTTGCCCGGATTGAGAATGCCCTTAGGATCAAGAGCGGTCTTCAGCGTGCGCATTAACGCGAGCTCTGCTTTCGATCGAACCAGATGCAAATAAGGTTTCTTTTCGAGACCAATACCGTGCTCGGCAGAGACGGATCCTCCGATGTCCTTGAGTGGGAGATAAACGGCTTCCTCCACCCCTCGGCGCGCCGATTCATCATCAGCGCCTGCAGCGATGGCAAAATGCAGATTGCCATCACCCACGTGCCCTAAAGTGTAGTTATGAAAACTGCCAAACCTGGCTTCAAGTCCTGCGTTCACGGACTGAACGTAAGCTTCCATATCGGGTAGTCGCAGGCTCACATCGAACAGGTACACCGTGCCATGCCGGAAAGTTTGTGCGACATCATCGCGCAGTGCCCAAAGCGATTGTCGCTGTGCCTCTGACTGCGCGATGACAGCATCTCCAATCAAGCCTTGCTCAAGCGACGACTCAAGCAGCGTGAGTGCGACTTCTGTGTCGGCGCCCATAGCTTCGACCAGAACATAGTAGGGATAGTCTTGGGACAGTGGCGCTTGGTTGCCGGCAACATCGTCGGTCACCAATTGATAATAGTTTTGCCACATCACTTCGAATGCTGAGAGATGCCCGCTGAAGGTGCGATCGGCGTGTTTGAGAAACTGCATCAGCTGCTCGAAGGAATGAATGCCCACCAGCAATGTGGGTGCGCTCCCAAGCGCTTCCCGACACCGCAAAACGGCCCGAGTTACGACACCGAGCGTCCCTTCAGTACCAATAAACCATTGCTTTAGATCGTAGCCCGCATTGTTTTTAATCATGTGATTCATTGCGGAAATGATGGTTCCGTCGGCCAGCACAGCCTCAAGCCCGAGCACCATGTCGCGCATCATGCCGTAGCGAATCACCCGGTTGCCACCTGCGTTGGTGGAAATGTTGCCACCGATAGTGCATGAGCCTCGACCTCCCAAGTCGAGCGGGAACATGAGCCCTGCATCGCTCGCTGTCTCTTGCAGCGTTTGGAGCACCACACCGGCCTGTGCAGTGATGGTGCGCTCGAGCGCCGAGACCTCTTCTATTTGGTTCATCCGCTCTGTTGAGAGCACTAAGTCGCTGGATTCCGTGATCGCGCCTTCCACGAGGCCGGTTAATCCGCCATGGGTCACCACCGATTGGCCATGGGCGTGACAAATCTTGAGGATCGCACTGACTTCCGCCGTGGTTTTTGGTCGTAGCAGCACGCCGGCTGCGATGGTGTCCTGACGCCAAATGCCGGCCATTCTCGACTGCACATCATCGCCAAACAAGAACGTGTCCGCTGGCAGCGCAGCCTTTAAGTCGTTGATGAGTTCGGGTGTTGGGGGCATGTTGATGACCGATTCAATCTAAGTTAAGCCGCGCGCTCGAAAATAGCCGCAATGCCTTGACCCCCTCCAATACACATGGTCTCAAGTGCGTAACGGCCCTGGCGGCGATGCAATTCGGCCAGCATGTCCGCTAGAATCCGGCCGCCTGTTGCGCCAATCGGGTGCCCAAGCGAGATCCCTGAACCGTTGACGTTCAACTTATCCGGGTCATGCCAACCCCAGCCTTTAAGCACGGCCAGAACTTGGCAGGCGAAGGCCTCGTTGAGTTCAACGAGGTCCATGTCTGAAAAAGACAACCCGGTGCGATCGAACAACTTTTTTACCGCAGGCACGGGGCCGATGCCCATGGTCGCGGGGTGGCAGCCGCTTGCCGCCCAACCGACGAGAAAGGCGCTCGGCGTGAGGCCTAAAGCTTCCAGCTGATCCTCTGCAACCACAAGGCAGGCGGCGGCTGCGTCATTTTGTTGAGAGGCGTTTCCGGCCGTGACAACACCGTCGCCCATGATGGGGCGAAGCATCGCTAGCGATGCCATGCTCGTATCGCCGCGCACGCCTTCATCCTGGGCAAAGGGGATGGGGTCGCCCTTTCTTTGCGGAATATCGATTGGGACCAAGTGATTATTGAACTTGCCTTCAGACCAGGCAGCTGCCGCACGTTGTTGTGACTGGCAGGCGAAGCCGTCGGCGTCTTCTCGACTGATTTGATACTCAGTGGCAAGGTTTTCAGCTGTTTCGATCATGCCGCTGATATGACCAAACCGAGATTCAGGTTGCGAGCGAACCCGGCCTCGCTCTAAGCGGTCGTGAAGCGTCACGGCGCCGCCTTTTTGGCCTTGGCGCATGCTGGTGGTGTAGTACTCCACGTTGCTCATGCTCTCGGCGCCCCCAGCGATCACCACATCAGCAACCCCGGTTTGCACCATCATGGCGGCATTGGCGATGGCTTGAACGCCGCTTCCGCAGCGTCGATCCACTTGCGTGCCGGAGACCTCAAGCGGCAAATCTGCCGCGAGGGCGGCCCATCGGCCAATGCAGGGAGCCTCGCCGCTGGGGTAGCCCTGAGCGAATACCACTTCCTCGATTCTGGAAGGATCAACTCCCGTGCGTTCGATGAGGGATTTGATGACCAGCGCGCCCAGATCTTCCGCATTGAAAGCGGATAGGGCGCCTAAGTATTTACCAACACCGGTTCGAATGGGGGAGACAATGGCGGCTCGTCGCATAGGTTTAGTTCCTATAGATTCTAGACTTCGTGAGTGTATGAGTAGGCGTAAGGATGTGAGCTTGCCCGAGTAGCGCTGAAGTCGCTTTGCCGGACCGTGAGCCCGTTCGCCCGTTGGGGGGCGCACCCAGTTTTTGGTCTTGGGTGCGGGCGCTGACAGGGCGACTCTCGTTCTGGCTGCGGCTCTGGTCCTGCGGCCCAGGCCGAGCAGGGATCGATGGGGGTTTTGCGAACGTCGTTGACCGCGGCGCATGACTCGCGAGCGAGGTCGAATGCTCCTCGATTGAATTTAGCGCCTTTCTTAACCTTTGCCAGCCGGGTTTTGGCCCTCGTAGGGGAGGCATCGAGATCTCTAGCGGCGGATGCCGGCTCCCGCAAGTCGTCGGGCCAAGGGGGAAAAGGGTAGGGTAAGCGCTGATCATGGGAGCTGGCGAACAATGCCTTCTCGGCGCTTGTCAGCTGCGCCATCGAGTCTGGATTCGTTGATGTGGATGAGGTGCAGGCCGGAATTTTCGCCCTCGCGCGCTTGGACGAGGTAGCCTTTGGCATTCAAACCATCAGCAATGGCTTGACCGCCGGGTTCGCCCACCTCGACACGCACCTTTTCACCGCGGGCAATGATGTTGGGTGCGTCGGCTGCTGCCTGAGCGGTCATGCCCCAGTCAAGAACGCCAAGCAACGTCTTGGCGACATATGCTGGAATCGAGTTGCCGCCGGGTGAGCCCGTTACCAGCACCAGGTCATTCGCATCGTTCACCACCATGGTTGGCGACATGCTGGATCGAGGTCTTCGATTTGGGGCGACCGCGTTGGCGAGGCGTTCGCCCTTTTCAGGTACGGCCCGAGCAAAATCGGTCATCTCGTTGTTGAGTACAAAACCTTTGGCCCATCGCTGTGAACCAAAAGGGCCCTCCACCGTGGCTGTCATCGATACCGCATTGCCTTCTTGATCAATGATGGAGAGGTGGGTGGTCCCTGCGATTTCCTCGGTAGTGTCCCGCCCAAACTGAGACACGGTGTCTTGATTTGCAGCAAACGGCGAAGGGTCACCTGGGGTGGGCAGCGCGTCTGGCGCGAATCGCTCAAGCGCTCTGGCTCTTAGGTAGTTGGGGTTCATCAGCGCATCGAGCGGAATATCGACTTCGTCTGGATCGCCGAAGTAGTGATCGCGGTCGGCATAAGCGAGACGCTGGGCATCAACAAACGCTTGAATCCGATCCATCTGGGAGGGCTCAGGGGGGAGCAAGTGATCATAGAGATTGGCGATCATGATTTGCGCCCCACCTGAAGATGGCGGCGTCGTTGTACAAATGCGCAGATCACGGAAAGGACCACAAATGACAGGTCGCTCTACGGCCTCATATTGCGCAAGGTCCTCAAGGGTCAACGTGCCGGGCCGCGGCGCGAGGGAAGCTGCTTCTACGATCGCCTGGGCGATCGCGCCTTCGTAGAAGGCATCAGCCCCTTCCGTGGCTAAGCGCTCGAGTGTTTCGGCATATTCTGGATTGGTGAGCAGCGCGCCAGCCGTTAGGGCTTCACCCCCTGGGAAAAAGTAATCTTTCACCCCCGGGTTGATGGCCAAGCGAGTGCGCTCGGCCATGAAGGGCAAGTAGCCCGCTAGGCGCGGCGACACAATGAATCCCTCACGTGCAAGAGTGAGCGCTGGCTGGAATAGTGCAGCCCAAGGTAAACGGCCGTGGCGTGCGTGCACCATCTCATAAAGGCGCACGGCGCCTGGAGTGCCAATGGCGTGACCTGACTGCACGGCCTCGAAGAAACCGAGCACGCCATCCTCTCCCATGAACATATCAATTTTGGCCCCGGCGGGTGCCGTCTCGCGACCGTCGTAGAACGCCATGTCTTTGGAGGCGTAATCAAAATGAAGTAAAAAAGCGCCGCCCCCTAGGCCAGAACTTTGAGGTTCAACGAGGCCGAGCACCAAGTGCGTGGCAATGGCTGCATCGACGGCGGTGCCGCCCGCTTTGAGAATCTCAATGCCTGCGTTTACTGCGTAAGGGTTGGCGGCAGTCACCATCGCGCCCTTCGTCCATTGAGCCTGGGTCACTTGGGCCTGGGTGGCTGTCTCCTCGATTTTCTCGCCACAAGCGGTCAGGGCGAGTAATAGCGTGAGTGTCAAAGTGATGGGTCGGTAGCGCATGCCAAGTCGATGAGTTGGGTGGATCTCGATGATAACCGAACTCCCCTTTAAGAGCATGATGCTTGAAATGCAGGGGGCTGTTGCTTGCAAGTCTTGCCAAACTGACGCACGCTCATTCGCTCAGTCAACAAATGGTGACCATGATGCGCGCGAACCCCCAAGTTCTGATCAAAGCTCTACCGGATGATAAATTGACCCCGGATCACTATGAATTGGTGGAGGGCACCATTCATGATCCCGAGGCTAGCGAGGTGCTGGTGGAGACCTCTGCGTTCGCGATCACTGCCGGTACACGAGCCGGGCTTCAAGGGTCTGCCAGTTATGCGGGCGCACCAAAGACTGGGATCGTGATGAATGGCACGGGTGTGGGGCGCGTGGTGGCCTCTCAGGACCCAGCATTCAAAGAAGGCGATGCCGTTCTTGGTCCCACGGGTTGGCAGCAATTCTCCCTGCATCAGGGCAGTGCACTGCAGTTGATTGATCCTGCGGATGACCCCATTCACTACCTTGGGCCACTGGGGGTGAACGGGCTCACGGCTTACTTTGGGCTTTTTAATGTCGGTGCGCCCGTGGCGGGGGAGACCGTGATGGTCTCAGCTGCTGCAGGCTCTGTCGGTCACTTGGTGGGTCAGATGGCTCGCGTTCATGGTTGCCAGGTGGTGGGTGTTGCCGGCAGTGATGCCAAGAATCAAGAACTCGTGAGCCGATTGGGTTTTCACCAAGCGGTTAATTACAAGTCTCCAGATTTCCGGGCGCTGCTGAAAGAAGCGACCCCCAACGGCGTGGATGTCTATTTCGACAACACGGGCGGTGCGGTCTTGGGTGCTGCGCTGTTTCGGCTGAACGTGAATGGGCGGATTGCGTGTTGCGGGGTGGTGTCACAATACGACACCAGTCGCCCAGAGCCTGGGCCAAAGGGTATTCCAGGCTTGCTCGTGAATAAACGAATCACCATGCGTGGCTTCCTGGTGTTTGATTTCGCCTCGGAATACGCCTCGGCGCGTGAGACCATCCGAGGGTGGCTTGCCTCGGGCGACCTTGTGAGTTTGACCGATGAGGTGTCAGGGCTCGATGCAGCGCCTCGTGCGTTTGTTGATCTCCTCGCCGGTGGCAACATTGGCACGCGGGTGGTACGACTCTAGCCTCTGCGCTCACAACCCAAAGCGTGCTGATGCGGGCTTCAAACCGTGTATCCAATGATTGTTGGCAGGCCTTGACCCGCCCGTTCTCTGCTTTATCTGGGTTTTGCGCCACCGCCCACGCGGATGATTTCACCAGATACCCAGCTTGCTGCTTCCGAGGCGAGGTAGACGCAGACGCTGCCGATGTCCTCGGGCGTGCCGAGACGGCCGAGCGGAATCCGCCATTCCTCAAGAAGTTCATCGAGTTGCTCCTCGGTTTTATTCACGGCTTTAAGCATCACCTCTGTTGGGATGGCGCCTGGCATCACACCATTGACCCGAATGTTGGGTGCAAACTCAGCAGACAGGGTCCACGTGAGTGAGTTCACTCCCGCTTTCGCGGCACCGTAGTGCCCACTCCCTGGGACGGGCCCAGTGCCCGCGCCTGATGAGATGTTGATGATCGAGCCTCGATTCATGTGGCGCGCCGCAACCATGCAGCCATCGTAAACGGCGGTCAAATTGAGATGTAGGGTCCGCAGCCACTCGTCCCGCGGTAATTGCGTCATGGGCACCCGCATGGGCGAGCCGCCTGCGTTATTGACCCAACACGTGATAGGACCCAATTGTTCGCTCGTGGTCCTGGCCAACTGTTCGAGCTGATCTGGGTCCATGACGTCGGTGGTGACCGCGATTGCCTCACCGCCCAAATCACGAATGCGGGCTGCCACACGCTCGATTTCTTCTGTGCGCCTTGCGGCAAGCGCTACCTTCGCGCCGGACTCGGCGAAATCAATGGCGATGCCCTCACCAATGCCTCGACCAGCGCCCGTGATCACGGCAACTTGGCCCTTGAGTGAAAATCGATCGGTGATAGATGTCATGAAATGTCCTCTGTTGGTTGGCTGCCCTAAGTCGCGCATGACTGCACGGTTGTGGTTTTCGACAAGGTTCGTCTCGGTCCGTTACGAACGGCCAGAACCGCACTATAAAAAGATCAGTGCCAAAGATCGAGACGAGGCTCGTGAAGGGCGCGGTGAAGGGTTCGGTCGATCGTGAGGCGAGTCGGAAGCACTGCGTGTCAGGGTCGGCGCAGGGCGGCGTTGCCAATGCGGGCGTTGAGGCTTGCACATCAGAGAACATCAGCCTAAAAAGGGGGCTGTCAACAGGAAGGAAGGGATCTATGGGTGCTCTGGTTCTGCAATCAGCCTCCGAGTTTACGACGGAGATCGCCAATCAAACTTTGGCTGATTGGGCGGGTGAAGCAATCACCAAGGTTGATGTATCGCCGCTAGGCGAGGGCGTCGGTCTCATGTCATCGATTGCCCGGGCTGATCTCACTCTCGCGTCTGGTGCCAGTCGCTCTGTCATCGTTAAAGTGATTGCGCAGACGGAGAACGTGGGCATTTCAAAAGAGCTCAATTTTTACAGTAACGAAGTCAACTTTTATCGCTATTTGGCAGCGTCCTGCCCGGTGCCCGTACCCGCTTGTCTCTTCGCGGACATTGATGCGGATACCCAGGACTTTTTGCTGATCCTCGAGGACATGGGGGATGCGGCGGCCGGTGATCAAATTGCTGGCTGCGACGAGGCGCTGATGAAGCAAGCCTTCTTTAGAGCCGGGCAACTGCACGGACGGTATTGGGACAAAACAGAGCAGTTCGATTGGCTGCGATATCAGAATGTACCAGCGCTCAATCAATTCCGGCGTGACGCGATCTTCATCCCTGGCGTTAAGCCCACCATCGACATGTTTCCGCATCATTTTCGTGGCAATTTGGCCGAGGTGGTCGAGAAGATTGGCGATCAATTTGTGCAGATTTTTGAACGCGCCATGAGTGGGCCCCAGACTGTGATCCATGGCGACTATCGCATCGACAATATGCTACTCCCCGAGCGCAATGGGCAGGTAGAGATCGTGGCCGTAGACTGGCAAAACACCACAGGCGGCAAGGGGCCGCATGACCTCGCGTATTTCGCGTCTCAAAGCTGCGAGCCTGCCGTTCGCCGTGCCCAAGAAATGAGTGCGTTGCGGGACTATCACCAAATCCTGATTGATGAGGGGGCAAAGAACTACAGCTTTGATCAGTGCTTGGAGGATTATCGCCTGAACCTTCTGATTACCATGATTACCCCCATCGCGATCTGCGGTACCTTAGATGCTGGCAATGATCGAGGGATGTCATTGGGTGAGGTGATTTTGGTGCGATCGCTCGATGCGTTGGAAGTCATGGAATGTGCTGACTTGTTGGCCTAGCGTTCCCCAAAATTGAAACGGCCAAAGGCCACGATGGGTGCGCGGGACAAAGGCGGTCAGTTAGAGATAGAGAAGCTGCGCGAGGCAAGTAAAGCTTTTAGAGATAAAGGCGACTGTGAGGGATAAAGACATCTGCTAGAGAAAAAGACGGCTGTTAGAGATACAGACAGCTCTTAGAGATAAACAGGCTGTAAGAGACCCAGCAGGCTGCGCCGAGTCTAGGGGATTACCTTGAACGAAAGGTCAAGTGCCAGCGTGATAGGAAGGTCCTCGATTGAGTAGAGTGGCTCAGGTAGCGGGCACCCTCAGCGAGCCAAGGTGCAGTGAGCAAAGCACGGGGGCTATCGGGCGCGGCCGGGCGGACGAACGCTGAGTCGCGCAAAAAGACGTGCCATAATCCAATCCGAAGTCGATCAATCTAACCGGGATAGAGAGTAAGTGATGGCAAACAGACGGGGAACAAAAGTGAGATACGCGCAGAGTGAACCCAATCACCCGTCTTCGATGGCGTCGAGTAGCAGCGTTGTTTCTCGGGGATTGAAGAGGGTCCGTCGAGCGATCATGACCTTCACCGTCTGGGTGGGCATCTTCGCTCTAGGGGCTTGCTCCGAATCGAACACCACGTCAGTTCCAGCGGGGGTTGCGAACGCTGCACAGGCCCCGAATGCACAGTATGAGTCCGAGCTTCAGAACCAATTGATCGCCGCTCAGCCGGGCGATGTCATCGAGATTCCTGCCGGTCGCCATACCTTTCGTCGAGGTCTGTCGCTCGCGGTTGATGGCGTCACGATTCGTGGTGCCGGTATGGACGAGACGATCTTGGACTTCAAGGGTCAGCTCGTGGGTGCGGAGGGCCTTTTGGTCACGGGCAGTGATTTCGTCATCGAGGACCTGGCCATCGAGGACGCCAAAGGCGATGCGTTGAAGATTAATGAAGCCAAGAACGTGGTGATTCGTCGTGTCCGAACCGAGTGGACGGGCGGCCCTAAAACCGAGAACGGCGCATACGGCATCTACCCGGTTCAAACAGAAAACACGCTCATCGACTCCGTCGTCGCAATCGGTGCCTCGGATGCAGGGATTTACGTGGGTCAATCCAAGAATGTGGTGGTCCGCAACTCGCGCGCGGAATTTAACGTTGCCGGCATTGAGATCGAGAACACCGTGGATGCGGATGTGTTCGATAACATCGCTCGGAACAACACGGGCGGCATTCTGGTGTTCAATATGCCGAACCTGCCACAAGAGGGCGCCCGTACCCGGGTGTTCCGTAACCAGATCTTGAACAACAACACAGAGAATTTTGCCCTCCCAGGTGGCGCGGTCGCCGGTGTCCCGGCGGGGTCAGGGATCGTGATCAATTCCAACGATGACGTGGAGATCTTCGATAACGATCTGTCAGAAAACGACACGGCGCACATCATCATCTCGAGTGTGTTTTCTACTAACTATGTGAGCCGAGAGACAGCAGAAGGATTCGACCCCTACCCAGAGCGAATCTATATCCACGGCAATCGCTACCAGGGTGGCGGCACCTCGCCGGACATGCTCGAGCTCAAAGTTCTGAAAACCGCGATGTTTGGGTTGACCGGCGCCTTCCCGCATGTGGTGTGGGATGGCTACTTGAACCCGGAATTTGCAGTGGCAGGGGAACTCGCGCCTGATCGAAACATTTGCATCAACCAAGAGCCAGCAACTGAACTCTTAAATGTGGACGGCCCAGGCGAATATGGTAATCCAAGAGTCGAGCGAGAACGCTATCTCTGCCAACATGAACGCCTTGCGGCGGTCACGCTCGCGTTAGAGTAAGGCCGATGAAGGTGTTGTTTAAGCGAGCGTCCCGACTCGCGGTGGCTTCAATGCTGCTTGCGCTGATGGTCGGTTGCGGGAAGGCGGGGCTGCCTCAGTTTCATTATGCCGATGCTGTCCCCGAGCGATTATCCGCCTGGGGCGTTTTGGCGGTTGATCAAGGCATCATTCAAGCGCCGGCTGACGCAATGGCCTACACGCTTGCGAGCCCGCTCTTTTCGGATCAAGCACTTAAGTTTCGAACCCTTCACTTGCCTGATGGAGGACAAGTTAGGGTTACCGAAACGGGCCGCTTCGATTACCCCGTGGGCACGGTCATCTCAAAAACCTTTTTTTATTTGAAGGCAGACAACCAAGCCGCTGGGCCTTCGTTCCTCAGCGTTTCACATCTTGAGACGGAGTTTCCAGATGATTTACGAGGGCAGTCCATACAGGATCTAGCCCTTATAGAAACGCGTCTGCTGGTGCGACGAGTCGCAGGCTGGCAGGCATTGCCCTACCGATGGTTGCCTGATCAGCAGGATGCCGTCCTGATGCCGGCCGGCGATTTATTTGTTGCGGACATGGTGAGCGGCGAAGCTGCATTAGGTGGCGCTCAAAAAACGTCGTTCGCTTATCAGGCGCCCAATCAGAATCAGTGTGCGGGCTGTCATGTTTTGAATCAGAGCACGAAAGCGCTCGAGCCCATTGGGCCCCATCAAAAGCACCTAGCGTCTGCTGGGTCGGGGCGCCAGCTTGAAGCCTGGGAGCAGCGGGGCTGGCTCACGAAGACCGATCTCCGCGCGGATCTTCCTTGGCAGCAAGTGGATTACAAAGACGAAAGTGCTTCGCTCGAGGCGCGCGCTCGGAGTTATCTTGATATCAACTGCGGCCATTGCCACAGTCCCACTGGACCAGCGGATACGTCCGGGCTGTATTTGAATGGCGAAACAGTTGATCGTGTGCGTTTGGGTTGGTGTAAGGCGCCCATCGCCGCAGGTCAGGGCACAGGTGGTCGACAATTTGGCATTGTGCCCGGGCACCCCGAGGATTCGATTTTGGTGTACCGCATGCGAAGTGAGGACCCGGGCGCCATGATGCCCGAACTCGGGCGAAGCTTATTGCATCAAGAGGGGATCCAGCTGGTGGCAGATTGGGTTGCCGCCATGCCGGATACGGGCTGTTATGAAGCGAACCCAAGCCGCCGCGAATTGATGGCACACGAGGTGGCGTCGCTCAGCGTACAGAGCCAAGCTCGGCATCAGCACCCAAGTCAGTAAGAGGTCAGTAAGAGGTCAGTAAGAGGTCAGTAAGAGGCCAGTAAGAGGACGGTATGGTTACGATTTTAGACGGTGGCATGGGGGGTGAAATTCAAAAGCATTTGGAAGGTGCGAACCATGGCCTCTGGTCAGCGAAAGCACTGATCGAAGCACCGGACCTCGTCCGAAGCATTCACCAAGCCTATGTGGATGCCGGCGCAAGGATCATCATCACCAATACCTATTCAACCATTCCTTCGTACTTGGGCAAGGAAGGCCAGGCAGAGGCCTACTTGGATTACTGCCAGCTTGCGGGTGAGATTGCGCGCGGTGTGGCGGACCAAACTGTGGGTGTTCAGGTCGCGGGGAGCCTACCGCCGTTGTCAGAGAGCTACCGCCCAGACCTCGTGCCCGATGCCGCTTTATCGGTCCCTATTTATGAATCGATGGTCCAAACGTTGAATCCGTTTGTTGATCTTTATATGTGCGAAACCATGTCCACTGCTGATGAGGCGTTCAATGCCGCGAGTGCGGCCAAACGATGCGGCGAAGGGCGCCCGGTCTTTGTGGCTTGGACGTTGAATGAAACGCCCGGTGTTGGATTAAGAAGTCTCGAGACCGTGGAGGTCGCGTTTCAGCGCGTGGCCGAGCTCAATCTTGATGGATTCCTCTTCAATTGCACGACGCCAGAAGCCGTGCTGCCTGCCTTAGAGACCTTGAGAGGGCTGACGGAGAAGCCTATTGGCTGTTATGTAAACCGAATCGAAAAGGTGCCAGAGGCTTGGACGCTTGATAACGAGGAACAAACAGGCCGGCGCACGGATCTCACCCAGCAGTACTATGTTGAGCTTAGCTTAGCTGCGATTGCGGCAGGCGCTGATATTGTCGGTGGGTGCTGCGGCATTGGACCCGAAGACATTGCGGCGCTTGCGCGGGCGGTGGGCGTAGAGCCGGCGGCCTAAACCATCGTTCCAATGCCTGGCGAGGTCGGTTCGCGCTGGAGGAATCCAGAGCAGGCGATTCAGGTAGGCATCTGAACCTTCAGCATCTGAGGGATATCGATTCAGTGCTATTGGCTATCAAAACGCGCGACTCTTTCACGTGCAACACTCACCCACCCAAAAGGAGCCAGCCATGAACGACGACCCCTTTGGCTTTGACACGAGGCAACTGCATGCCGGTCAACGCCCTGATCCGGCGACCGGCGCACGCGCAACCCCTATCTATCAATCGGCCTCATTCGTCTTTGACTCGGCAGAGGATGCGGTGGGGCTTTTTAATATTGAACGCGCCGGTCATGTGTATTCTCGGCTGTCGAACCCGACCAATGCCGTGCTCGAAGAGCGGATCGCGGTGCTCGACCAAGGCGTTGGAGCGATCGCTGTAGCGAGTGGTCAAGCTGCATTGCATTTGGCGATTTCCACGCTCATGGGGGCGGGCGATCATATCGTGGCATCCCAAAGCCTCTATGGTGGCAGCCACAACCTGCTGGCTTATACGCTCCCTCGGTTCGGCATTACCACCACCTTCGTCGACCCAAGAAACCCCGAGGCCTTTCGCCAAGCGATTCGACCCGAGACCAAGCTCGTTTTTGGTGAGGTTGTCGGGAACCCGGGGATGGAGGTGCTGGACATTCCAGCGATCGCTGAGGTTGCGCATGCCGCAGCGATTCCGCTCATGGTCGATGCCACTTTCGTCACCCCTTACCTCTGCCAGCCTGTCGCGTTAGGCGCTGACTTGGTCATGCACTCGGCGACTAAATTTCTGTCTGGGCATGGTGTGGTTATTGGCGGGTTGCTTGTTGATGGCGGCGTATTCGATTGGTTGGACTCGGGTCGGTTCCCTACCTTAAGCGAGACGTATGAAGGCTTTCACGGATTGAACTTCGCCGAAGAGTTTGGTCCGGCTGCCATGATCACACG
>Ga0255780_10003574_pt1 | contig 13545 bp, 13 predicted proteins | sample 071ome_32_FD_179978 | JGI IMG/M metagenome (GOLD analysis project Ga0255780, IMG submission 179978) | Coastal salt marsh microbial communities from the Groves Creek Marsh, Skidaway Island, Georgia - 071405AT metaG (version 2) | ecosystem: Environmental > Aquatic > Marine > Intertidal zone >... | reverse complement strand
GCCGCAACGCAATGTCCGGCGGGAGCCGAGATGCAAGAACTGGATGCTACTGGTTGCCGGGTGATGCCTGGCATGATCGACAGCCACTGCCATATCAGCTTTGATCAACCCAATAGCAACGATGAGCTGTTCTTCCATCGGCGCTATGGGCTCGCTGCGCTGGTAGCGGGCGTCAACGCCCAAAAGGTGCTTCGAGCCGGATTCACCAGTTTTTTCGATGCCGACTGCGTGTTCGATGTGGGAGTCGACCTGCGTGACGCGATCGAGGGCGGGGTGATTGAGGGGCCGCGCATGACGACCGGGGGTAACGTCCTGATCAACTGTATCGGCGGTACCGCAGCCAGGCTGCTTCCCGATGAAGGCACGCGCGGATACGCACGAATCGTTCATACCCCCGATGAAATCGTCAAGGAAATCCATAAGCAAATTAAAATGGGGGTCGATTGGATCAAGGTGCATGTCAGCGGCCTGCCGATTCGCCCGGGCAAAACCGGCGGAGAAATCTCCACGTGGACACCGGATGAACTCAAACTGGTCTGCGACACCGCCCACCAATTCGGTATTCCCGTCGTAGGCCATTGCCGCGACGCCATCAGCACACGTGATGCCGCCCTCGCCGGCTTCGACATGATCCTCCATGCTACCTACATGGATGACGCGGCATTAAAGGCCGTTGTCGACAGGAAGGTCCCACTGGTGCCCACGTTTACCTTTCAGGCCAATCTCGCTGACTTCGGCGGGGCCATCGGTTCGGATGAACATCTCAGGGAAGTGTTCCGTGCCGAAATTACTGAAAGTGCCGGGGCGCTCCGCGCCGCTTTCGATGCCGGTGTGCCGCTGCTGACGGGGAGCGAGAGTGGATTCAGTCTGACACCCTACGGTGACTGGCACTACCGCGAGCTGCAGGTTTTTGTTGAGGACCTTGGCATGACGCCGCTCCAAGCGATTAACAGCGCCACTGAGCAAGGTGCTCGGGCACTCAAACTAGAGGGAGAGCTTGGGTGCATCGCACCTGGTTATCTGGCAGACATACTGATCTTCAATGGAGAGCCTGAGAAGACCATCACACAATTGGGCGAGCAAGAACGATTCCGGTACATCATCAAAGATGGGGGAGTCGTGAATACGGAGACTCCCCTTCCGAGCGACTGGCAACTTCCGGGCTGGCGTGTCAGCGAATATTCCGAACAAGTGCTGACCAAAAACCTCGTGAAATCTATGGGACTGGCAACATAAAAAGTGCTGGGCCAGACCATACAGGCTCAAAGCTCTCATTAGGCAGCGGGTTCCCGGTGGCGGGATAAATTGTTGGCGGACGCGTAAAGAAGATAACCAGAAAAAAGGAAGAGTATTGTGAGAACAGCAGTCGTTACCGGAGGCGCCGCCGGCCTGGGCGCCGATGTTGCACGCCGGTTGAGCGAGGCAGGCTATCGTGTGGGCCTCTTTGACATCGGAGCCGAGCGCGTGGCCCAGGCGGCGGCCGCCATTGATAACGCGGTCGGCATAGAAGCCGACGTCACGTCACCCGAACAAATTGCCTCTGCTTTCGAGGCTTTTGGTGAAACCCCCGACTTGCTGGTCAATAACGCCGGTATCGTCCGATTTGGGCCGATGGAGGAGCAATCCATTCAGGACTATATCGACGTCGTGAATGTCAATCTGCTGGGGGGATGTTTTTGCGCCCGCGCCGTCGCGCCCGGCATGATCAAACGCGGATCAGGGCACATCATCAATTTCACCTCGATCAATGGCATCCATCCTGCCCCCGGAGTAGGTCTCTATGGGCCTACGAAAGCAGCCATGGCGAATATGACGCAGGCGATGGCCATCGAGTGGGGGCCCAAGGGCATCCGCGTCAACGCAATCGCGCCGGGGATGATCGACGCCGGCATGTCCAAGCCCATTTTTGAAAATCCCAAGGTGCGCGCAGTACGCGGCGGTGGCGTGCCATTGAGATGCCTGGGAGAAGCGGCTGATATTGCCGAGGCGGTGCTCTTCCTCGATTCGGAGGGCGCCAAGTACATTTCAGGTCATGAATTGGTCGTTGACGGCGGTGTCTCAACCAGTGTTATGGCGCACCTCCCCAGAGAATGAGTCGCAGAAACCTCATTCTCGTTGGAGGCATCTTCCACGATTTCCGCACGTCGGCAGAAGCACTCGCTGATGTGCTGGAACCTCTGGGTATAGAATCTCGTATCGAAGCAGACATCGACGCGGGCCTGGCCAGTCTCGAAGAGGAACCAGTCGATCTGTTGACGGTGAACGCGTTGCGCTGGGAGATGATCGGTGAAAAATATGATCCTTATCGTGAGACGGAAGCTTACTCTCCGCCGACTCAAACCCGAACAGCGCTTGAGCAACACTTGCAATCCGGAGGCGCCCTACTGGGCCTGCACACTGCGAGCATTTGCTTCTCGGATTGGCCCCAGTGGGGGTCGCTCTTAGGCGGTCGCTGGGTTTGGGGCACTAGTTGGCATCCGCAGCCGGAGGCCGTCAGCGTCGTACCGGATAAAGATGCGGCGCTGGCGCACTTACCTGCCTTTGAAGTACACGACGAGCTCTACACTGATTTGTCGTTGGAACCGGGAGTTCAGGTACTGGCTCATGCCCACAGCCTAGCGATGCCGAAGCCACAACCCATCGTGTGGTCGCACAGCGTTGGCCCTGGCAGAGTCATCTACGATGCATTGGGACACGACAGCGAATCCCTGTGCCACCCAGTTCACGCCCAACTACTTCGAGAAAGTGTGGAGTGGGCACTCGCGGAGGGTAAGCCAAGGTGAAACCACTTAAGGGTATGTCGATACTGATCACCGGCGGAGGCTCGGGGATTGGACTGGGAACCGCTCGATATTGCATTGAGCGCGGCGCCAAGGTCACGATCTGCGGTCGGCGGGAAGACAAAATTCAGGCAGCCGCTGCTGAGCTCGGACCCCAGTGTCGCGGCATTGCGGCAGACATCACCGTGGCGGAAGACCGCGCCAAGCTGCTTGAAACGGCGATTAATCATGGGGGACAACTCGATGCCCTGATTAACAACGCGGGCAATATGTATCGCGGGTCGATCACAGAACTCGAAGAACAAGAGTTACAAAGCGTCTTTCACACCAACGTCATCGCCGCAATGATGCTCACGGGGCTGTGCACCCCACATCTGGCGCTGCAAGAAGGTGCCGTTATCTTTGTCGGCTCTATTCATACACGGCGTGCTTTCCCCGGTGCCTCACCCTACGCCGCGACCAAAGCTGCCGTTCAGGGTCTGACGCGCGTACTGGCGGCGGAACTGGGGGAAAAGAAAATCCGGGTCAATTGCCTGCTGCCCGGAGCAGTATTCACTGAAATCAATCAGCGCGCGGGGCTGATGGACGACGAAACTGCATTGCAAAGACTGCAGGGGATGTCAGACTTGCACGCCCTTGGGCGCATTGGTACCACTGAGGAGATCGCCGAGGCCATGGCGTATCTCATTTGTGCCGAGTGGGTAACCGGCGCCATGATTGATATTGATGGCGGATTGGGGCTCGGCATAACGGCAGATCCCGCCATCACCAACAGGAAGGAGAACAGTAACCATGAGTGAACCCATCAGTGTGAACGTCACCACTCGCGAGGGTGAGCATCGAACTGTCACACAGGGAGCAGGCCATCAAACACTGATGCAGGTGCTCTATGACGAGGATATCGGCGTCGAGGCCATCTGCGGCGGCTGTACCTCCTGCGCCACGTGCCACGTTTTTGTAGACCCAAGCTGGATGAGCAAACTCCCCGAGCGTGATCAGGCCGAACTCATGTTGCTGCAATATGCGGAGCACTACGACCCTGAGCGCTCCCGCCTGAGCTGCCAGTTACAACTGGGGCCAGAGCTCGACGGCATGCCCCTCACCATTGCGCCCGAGGAATGAGCGCCGCGCTTATGAACCTCGTACTGCTAACGTCCAGGGATCTGCTGTGACTGATCGCGCCGCATTGGCAAGAGCCGAATCAATCGATATTCATGCCCATGCGGTACTGGCCGGGTCGATGGGCACCGCGGGAGCGCATGGCCCCGAGATTGGCTATACCGAAGCGGGAGCGCCTTGGTTTCGCGTCGGTGACTATCGGCTAGACGGCGTCCGCTACGAGGGCAGCCCGTTTATGGAGGCCGACGTTCGTATTGCGAATATGGATGTAGCGGGGATCGAGTTTCAGGTTTTATCACCCAATCCATTAACCTATTTCCACCACATTGGCCCAGCCGATGCGGTGACCTTCTGCCAGGAACATAACAACGCCCTCGCCGAAATCGTTGCGCGCCATCCTACACGTCTCGCCGGATTTGCCGCGCTGCCCATGCAGGATATTGGGGCTGCCTGCGAGGAGCTGGTGCGCGCCGTGACTGAGCTCGACTTACTGGGCGCCTACATCGGCACAGATATTGGTCGCCCGTTAAATGATCCAGAAATGGACCGGTTCTATGAACAGGTAACCAAATTAGATGTCCCCCTAATGATGCATCCGGCACCGGCTGGCATAGACGGTCCAGCGGGAGACCCCAATCTCAAGCAATTCGACCTCGATCTGTTAACAGGCTTCGCGGCGCAAGAATCTATCGCTGTCGCCACACTCATCTTTGGCGGCGTTTTGCACCGGCATCCAGACATCGATATCTGCCTGAGCCACGCCGGGGGCACCATGACCTCGCTGATTGGACGCTTTAACCGCGCCTGCACGAAAAGACCCTGGGTCCCGGGGCATCTTCAGTATGAGGGCGCATTCGAGGAGTCTTTGAAGCGCTTGTGGTTTGATACACACGTCCACGACTCAAGAGTGTTGAGCTGGGTCATCGACATCATGGGGACCGACAAGTTATTGCTCGGGACCAACTTCGCCGGTTGGGATCAGCACGCGATGACTCAAGATATCGACACAGCGTTGGCCGAGAAGATGGCAGCAAACGCCAAACGATTGCTGAGGGTCGGCAACTGACATGACAAGCCAGACGGAAAACGAACTGGCGCAACGCTGGCCACTGATCATGGCCACCTGCATGGGCATCGTTAGCAGCTCTTTTGTGCTTCCGTATTATTCCATCGGTGCACTGGTAGCGCCGGTAACCGAGGAGTTTGGCTGGAGCCGTGCGCAGTTTCAGGCCGCGATACTCTTCAGTTCTGGTCTGGGTGCACTCACCTCACCGCTCATCGGCTGGCTAAACGATAAATACGGCCCGCGTCGATTGGCCCTGCCATCGATGATCGGCCTCTCTCTCGGGCTGCTGACAGCATCTCAGATTCAGGGCGATCTCTGGATGCTGTTTGCTGCCTACGGCATGATGGCCTTGCTGGGCGCCGGCACCATTCCCGTCACATGGACACGGGCTATCGCCACCAGCTTTTTTAAACGGCGAGGCCTGGCACTCGGTTTGGCGCTGACGGGCACGGGTATTTGCGCTTCTGTGGCCCCCCACTACACCGTATGGCTCACCGACCATTATGGCTGGCGAGGGGCCTACATTGGCCTGGCAATGGTACCGATGCTACTCGCGTGGCCGACCCTGTATTTTTTGTTTAAGCCGCTCGATGCACATACCAGAGCCGTGTCGCCCGAGTCTGACATCTCAGCCTCCCTCGAGAGTGGCCTAACCTTGGGTGAGGCAATACGGGGATACCGATTCTGGGTACTGCTGCTGTCCATTTTATTTGCCTATCAGGGCTTCTCTGGTATCGGCCCCAATCTGCTACCTTCGCTCACCGACGATGGCTTCAGTCGCGAGCAAGCAGCATCCGTTCAAAGCGTATTCGGCATGTCGATCATTATCGGACGCGTTGTAGTGGGTTACTTGGTAGACCGGCTGTGGGCTCCCGGAGTAGCAGCTTTTTGTCTGGCTATTCCTGCAGCCGGTGCAGCGATGCTGCATGGCCAGCAAAGCTTGGAAGCCGCTGCGTTGGCTGCATTCCTCATCGGCTTTGCCGCCGGCGCCGAACTTGATTTGATGGCCTTCCTCGCTGCACGCTACTTTGGTCTGGCGCATTATGCGAAGATTTATTCCATTCTCTACGCCACGCTAGCTCTCTGCTCCGGCACAGCGCCGATGATTTTTGCCTCGGTTTACGACGCAACGGGAAGCTATGACTTGGGTTATGCCATAGCGAGCGGCTTATTCCTCGTCTCAGTAATCCTTATCTTGCTACTCGGCCGCTATCCGAAAGAATATGCTCAGGCGCACTAAGCCAATACTTTAGCAACCGTTAGCACCAACGTAGGCTTGATCACCTCACTCAAGCCTTCCCAATCGGTGCCCAGGCCAGCAGACTGCTGTCATCGGTGAAGGTATTGGCCACTAATTTCGCACCTCCCGCCTCTGCCAAGGCTACATATTCCATCCAACTCAGCACCGCGACAACCGGCGTGCCCGGCCCTGTATCAAAGGTCAGCGGTCCATAGATATTCGCGGTATAAATCAAATCGTCATCAGAGACGCGCTGCGTCGCGTCATGGCGGGCACCGGAAGGTTCATAAAACCAAGTGCCGGGCCCATAGCCCTCGGGCGGACCCGCTCGCACACCCAGCGCGCCCTCCAAGACCAGAAAATCCGCACCACCAATATGATTGTGCGGCGCAGCCACGCCGTTATGGCGCACCATCACCGAGATGTAACCGGTCTCCTGGCTCACCCTCAGGACCTTGAGGCCGATATCGGGCAGATCGGGATTCACCACCCAAGGCACTGCCCGGCAGTCGATAAAATAAGGGTGCTGAAACGTGTCCGCTGAGGCAGTCGTCACGCTCGCAACGAGATGCCCCGAGTTTTTTCCGGCAATAGCCAAGGACGTCCCGTCACCCGTGTAGGCATCGCGCTCTACCATGCACTCTGCCAGTGTATTGGGGACCATGCTTATGCCAGCCTTGAGCGCCATATGTCGGATATCTGCGCTCGTGACCAGGCGGCTTACCTGATTGTCAGCCGTGAGCATGGCGAAAGCGCCGTAACAGTTCACCAGTAATTCGGTGTCCTCTGCCGCGGAGAGACGCGCCATGCAGGTATTCGCGGATAGATAACCCCAAATCCCTGGCTCCAAATGACTTTCTCCAGCGTCATCCGAGTAGTCGAGCGCGCCAGAGAGCACCAGAAGATCCATGCCCGAGAGGGAAAGCAAGCGCTCCAGTACCGTGCCCTTTTCCAGTCGGACGATCAGGTTAAACATGCCACTCTCCATACTGGCACGCAGCGGTTTCAAAGAGAAACCCGTCACACCGCTGAGCGGCAACCAAGGCAGTAGGTTGGTATCAACGCCACCCTCCGCGCCGTCGGGATCAAAATCGGGGTTAAATGCTAGAGATCCTTCGCTCATGGTCTGTGCTCCCTCCTCGGTTACAGCGCTAAGCTAACGTATTCGGTCTCCGGTAAAAAGGTGCAGGCGGCAACCACCTCAGCATTTTCCTTAACGGCAAGAACGCCTTGCACCGTCAGCAAAACTGATACTTGTCATACCCGCGTTCGGGGCTTAGTTTGGGCGCTCGACAGTCTTCGGGGAACAAACCATGACAAAGCAAACCGCTGAAACCCAAGGTTTTGTCCTCAATCAGACAATGATGCGAGTTCGGGACCCCGCTATATCACTCGATTTTTATGAGCGTGTTCTCGGCATGACGCTCTATCAACGCGTTGATTTCGCTGAAATGTCGTTTTCCCTTTATTTCTTGGGCTATCCCTCCAATCACCCAGATCACGCCCTACCCGAAGAGCCTGTAGCGCGCTCGCAATTCACCTTCGAGCAGAGCGCACTGCTTGAATTAACCCATAATTGGGGTACCGAAAACGATGACGCCTTTGCGGGATACCACGACGGCAACAGTGATCCCCGGGGCTTTGGCCATATTGGCATTACGGTCCCGGATGTCAGTGCCGCCTGCGAACGCTTTGAGCAACTGGGCGTTGAGTTTGTCAAAAGGCCTGATGACGGCACAATGAAAGGCCTTGCCTTTATCAAAGACCCAGACGGTTACTGGATAGAAATCCTGAATGCCGACTCGATCACGGCGCTGATCGGTGAGCACGGAACCCTGAGCCACTGAAGGCGCTGTGGCGGCTTAACAGTCTGCAAACACCGCTCGCTGCCGCGTTTCAGTTGGGGACTCTCCATATCGGGCTCGATAACGCTTGCTGAAATGGGAGATATTTGAAAAACCCCACGCGTAGGCAATCTGGCCTACCTGCTGGCAGCCACCATTCAAACGCGTCAAGTCTTTTTTGCAACCCGCCAACCGCTTGAGAATAATCAATTCGTTAACCGTTTCCGGTTCATCACGAAACAGCCAGTGCAGGTAACGCTTGGAAATTCGGTGCACATTGGCAATCTGAGTGACGCTCAAGGCGGGATCCGATAGATGCTGATCAATGTACCGCGTGATCATGTGCCGCTGTCTTGTCCGCAGACTATTATCGGCATGAGATTCTGCCGGCGCGGCACCCAAAAGGAATGCATTAACCGCATCGAGAATGGTCTCCGCCTCAACCTCGGCATCATCAAAATCGCGATCAGCGACGGCCCTGATCAGGTTGTTCAATAGGAACCGACTTCCCGACGAAGGGTCGAACTTGCGGGGCATCTGATTCAAGGCCACGAGTGTGCTGTGATTGAGCAGTCGCGCTGGCATCGCAAGGGCCACTTTATGGAGCGACTCATACACCTCAAATGTTGTGGCTTTTGAGCTGTCCCATACGAAGGTGTCGCCCGCGCCAACCGTATAGCGCTCACCGCCAAATTCAATATGCTCACCCCCTTCGAGGTAGCTCAGCAAGATCACCGAAGGCTCTTCAACCAACGCTGCATGCTTATCGGTGCGATACCCAGAACACGGGTCGCAACGACTCTCTATAACGTTGATATCGCCTATCACCTTGTGGCGAAGCGAGGCACTGAACGTACCGCTAGGGGTTTTGCCGGGACACCAATCTGAGCCTTGCGCGGACATCAGCTTATCCACCCAAGCCTCATAGGCATCGGTATCTCGGACACTGCTAGATTCCCAGGATTCTTTCAGTAAACAGTTCATTTATCAGTCTTATTCGCACTGCTTCTCACAAACACTATCAAGTAACTGGCGCCCGTCAAGTCAATTTAAAAGAGCAATCAGGCGCTCATCCTTTCACGCTGAGAAAAATCGGCTGTCCCTCTAAACACAAGGAGCCAGACCCTGCGCGCCTATACTGGCTCCCAAAGCCACCAAATCTGTCTGGCCATCCAGACGGCTTGCCGTGTTAACAAAAAAAAGAGGATCGATCATGCCCGCACACCCACACCACCTTAAAAATCGCCTCTCTATGGCTATCTGTGCCCTGGCATTGGGCGCCGGCGTGGATGGCGTTCCCTTGGCCAATGCACAAACAAGTGCGCTGGAGGAAGTCATCGTCACGGCCAGAAAACGCGATGAGAATCTTATGGACATCCCTGAATCGGTCTCTGCTATTGGGGCGTTCGAAGTGGAGCGCCGAAATATCAAAGGCCTAAATAAAATCGGATTGGCAGTCCCCAACCTTAATCTCTCTATGCGAACAGATGGCTACCCAAATGTCACGATCCGTGGGCTTGGCGCATTCGGCATGACACAGGGCGTCGGGTTTTACCTCGATGATGTGCAGCTTTTTAGTGACGCCTCATCGAGGTTTGGAGACATTGAGCGCATCGAGGTCCTCAAAGGTCCGCAGGGTGTTTTATATGGGGGCAGCAACATTGGTGGCGCGGTCAAATATGTGAGCAAAACTCCCTCCACCGAGGAACTTGGCGGTAGGCTCAAAGTGATGGCTGGCGAACAAGGCATATGGGATATCGAGGGTGACATCAACATCCCACTATCCGATAAATGGGCATTGCGTGCCTTTGCATTCACCCGCGAAGACGACGGCTTCATGACCAATCCTGGGTCGCTCTCTCCTGTTTTCGGCGTGGACTCGAATCAACCCGAGGATGTCGGCGCCTATGAACAGTCCGGCGGCAGGTTGGTTCTGCACGGAGATATCACTGACCGAGTGAGCATCACGGCGTCTGCCAGATATAACGAGTATGACGGCCCCGTTAATAATTGGGCGAGAGAGATGGGTACGCCGGGGAATATGCAGTACCCGTTTACGCTGGACACTAACCTCAACCCGACCCACGAGCGAGAAACGTTCGGTGCGCGCTTTGAGATTAACGTCGCATTCGATAATTTCGACTTCAAGAGCATCACCTCATACACCGACACAGAGAGTGATCGCCACACCGATGTCGATCTCACACAGCTCTGGTTTTTCAATACTTTCCGGCCCGAAACCATGGAGGTCTTTACTCAGGAGTTCCGCTTCTCCTCCAACTCCGATGGGCCACTGCAATGGGTTGGCGGGGTTTATCTCATGGATTTCGAAGAAACCATGAATTCCTTCCTCGATTTTGGCTGGATCATTCTCGAGGCAGACGATCCGTCGGTTCACTTTGAAGTACCCTTCGAAACACGGCGCGAGGAAAAAGGCAATCTGGCAGCCTTCGGTAACGTCACCTATGAAACGGGCGCTTGGGAGTGGGGCCTGGGCTTGAGGATTGATCGCTGGGAGTCTGACGAAGAAGCGGTCGACATCGGTCACTCCGCATCAAAAGATGATGTGGAAATTCTTCCAAAACTCTCGCTGACCCGGCGCTTCGGCAACGACTCAATGGCCTATGCAACCATCTCAAAGGGCTTTGAGCCCGGTGGTTGGGTGGGTATTGCCGACGGCGCACCCCCCGTATATGGGCCAAACGGTGAAAAAACCCTGGCCGGATTTGATCCTGAAGAAGCTATCCAGTACGAGCTAGGCTGGAAGGGGTCTCTGGCGGACGGTCGTGTTCAGGCCACCGCCGCGCTCTTTTTCATTGACTATGATAATCGCCAGTTCGAATTCATTATTCCCAATCCAAGCGGCGATGGCACACTCATTGACGGAATTGAGAATATTGGAGATTCGGAGCAAACGGGCATTGAGCTCGGCCTGACATGGCAAGCCAACGATTACTTACAAATTGCTGCGGCGTATGGATACATCGATGCCGAGTGGGATGGTAATACCGTGCTGCCAGACGGCAGCGCCAATATCGGTGGACAGACGCCTCCACAGATCGTCGAGCACAGCACGACCGTCACCGCGAACTTTCAGATGCCCGCATTTGGAGATTTTGACCTAATTGCCAACCTGCAACTCAGCCATAACGGCACGATGGAGGGCGGCAAACCTTCCGGCGGCACGGTAGAGAATCCCGAATTTACCGTCGTGGACATTCAAGTTGGCCTCACATCAGGTAACTGGGAGCTGATGCTAAACCTCGACAATGCCTTTGATGAGCGCTACTACACCGATCTCGAGCCATTTCCCAACTTTGGATTCGGAGGTTTGATCGGCACGGAGCCAGCCGAGATCATCATTGGCACCCACGGTCATCCAAGATTGTTCACAGCGAGCGCCACTTATCGGTTCTGATACAGTACCCCTTTAGGCTATTGCTACGGGCGAACTATGTCTGACACGCTGGAACTCGCATCACGCGCGCTTCAACACTTTAACGAGGGCACCACGGATCAGGCACCCTCGCAGATGCGCATTCCGCTCACCGCCTACACAGATGAGACACGGTTTCACGCGGAGCGGCGCGCGGTGTTTTTTGAGTCACCGATCGCCATAGCGCTCTCACTCGAGGTGCCCACAGCAGGTGACTTTCAAACACAAAGCGTTATGGGGGTGCCGCTGCTCATCACCCGCGACAGCAACGAGAAAGTGCATTGCTTTATCAACGTCTGTCGGCATAGGGGTGCGAAAGTCTGCCTGAAAGACAAAGGACATCAGACGCGCTTTAGCTGCCCCTATCACGCATGGACCTACAGCAATCAAGGCGAGCTGATTGGCGTTTATGGCGAGGATAGCTTTGGCGAGGTCGACCGCGCGACCATGGGACTCACAGAACTCAGCTGCGAGGAGCGCTCCGGTGTGATCTTTGTCTGTTTAACACCGGGCAGATCCTTCGACATCGATGACTGGCTGGGTGAGTTTGCGGAAAAACTGGCGGATCAACAACTGACCGACTGGCATCTTTATACGGAGCGTTTCCTCGACGGTTCGGGTTGGAAAGTCACGCTGGATGGCTATCTGGAGGTCTATCACCATGACAGCGTACACGGCAAAACGGTGGGGCCCCATACGGTGGGCAATTTGCTCGTTCACGACTGCTGGGGTGCACACCAGCGCATGGCTTTCGCGCGAAAAAATATCAGCGAATTGAACGACACACCACCCGAATCCTGGGACAGCCCTGAGTCTTTCATTCGCGTGGTGCACTCCGTTTTTCCCAACCTATCGATCTCCGCCATTCTGGGCGGACAATGCCTCGTGGGCTTTATCTACCCCGGCGAGACCAGCACGACAACGGTGACCCGCCAACTGATTCTCAGTGCTAAAGCACCCGAGACGGAGGAGGAAACCAGTGCGGTTGAAACATTTAGTCAGATGACGCTTCAGGCCGTACGAGATGAGGACTACGCGCTGGTCGCAACGGTGCAAGGGGCTCTCAACTCAGGCGCCAATGACAGTTTTCTGATCGGTCGCAACGAGCCTGCGGTGCAGCACTACCACCGAATGATCGCCGAGGTCGCCAGCAACTCGCCGTAAGGGCCCTCAGCGCGGCATCGAGACTACTGGTGGCCTTACAGCCAGCCCGCTATGCTCATCAGTTAGCAGAGCGAGGTAACTGGCTTGGGTATCATCGACTATCACAGTCCACTTAACATTTTGGTCTCCGTGAAAGGCCACCCCTACGAGCGGGATGCCTTTGCCGCGGTGTTTGAGTCCTTCGAAGGCATCCGGCATACCTTTGTAGAGCAACCGGCAGCGCAATCTTTTCTGAGCCCTGAGGCCGCCGCACCCTGGGATGTCTTGGTCTTTTACGACATGCCCGGCATCGACTTCAGTAGCCAGCCCCCAGAACTGATCTCACCTCCGAAAGCGATGAAAAAAGGCTTCATGGACCTTTTATCGGCCGGCAAGGGAATGGTGTTTCTGCATCACGCCATCGCTGGCTGGCCTTTGTGGCCCGAATATGGGGAAGTGATTGGCGGCCGGTTCTTCTATCGGCCCGCGAAGTGCCATGATGCTGACGTGCTCGACTCAGGGTATCGACATGATGTCGCGCACAACGTGAGCGTATTGGACACACAACACCCCATCGCTGCGGGTCTGGGCGAGGGATTCCCGCTGACCGACGAGCTCTATCTGTACGAGGTTTTTGAGAACGACATTACTCCGTTGCTGAGTAGCGACTATTCCTTTGACCTAGATCACTTTTACTCCGCCTATCATGCGGTTACCGGGAAGATGTTTTGCAACGAAGATTGGCCCCATCCACAGGGCTCTTCGCTCATCGGTTGGACCAAGACGCATGACCAAAGCCGGATTGCTTACCTACAACCCGGCGACGGGCCAGCGACATACGCGTCAGAGCACTACCGGCGCTTGCTAGAGAACGCTATACGATGGGTTGCCGCAGAAGGAGATACCTAGCAAAGGTC
>Ga0255780_10003556_pt1 | contig 13576 bp, 22 predicted proteins | sample 071ome_32_FD_179978 | JGI IMG/M metagenome (GOLD analysis project Ga0255780, IMG submission 179978) | Coastal salt marsh microbial communities from the Groves Creek Marsh, Skidaway Island, Georgia - 071405AT metaG (version 2) | ecosystem: Environmental > Aquatic > Marine > Intertidal zone >... | reverse complement strand
CGCACAGGCGGAAGAACTGTTGTTGTAGACAGCAATCTGTTTTTATATATGAATAAACATAATCCAGGAAATTATTTGCGTTATAGTTTTGACGGGGTATTTCCTACAACAGCAGAGTACTGTTGGGATAATCCTGATCCTGCACGTTGGCAGAAAATATCTAGAGATTTAGGGTTAGTAATTAAACCATGGAGAACAACAGGTAGTCATATTTTAATATGTATGCAACGCAACGGTGGTTGGAGCATGAAGGGGAAAGATGCTTGGGAATGGCTATCAGAAACTGTTAAAGACATAAGACGATATAGTGATCGTCCTATTATTGTTCGAGGTCACCCTGGCGATGCAAAGACAAAACGAGTTATACAACAACGTAGATATCCTGGAAATATTCCAATGGATAATTTATATTTTAGTGATTTAGATAAACGTGAATTAAAAGAAGATCTACGTAATTGCTGGGCAACAGTTGTATATAATAGTTCGCCAGCAGTAGCAAGTGCAATAGAAGGTGTGCCTGTATTTGTTTATGATAAGGACGATTGTCAAGCAGGTGATGTTGCAAACACAAACTTAAATAACCTAGAATCACCAGAAATGTTTGATAGAGTTCCGTGGTTGCAAAAAATATCTATGTGTCATTGGAACTTTGATGATTTACGTAGTGGTGCTTGTTGGAAGCATATGAAAGGATATGTATGAAACTAGAATTTGGTAGTGGAGAAACTCCAACAAAGGAAGGATTTCTTACAGTAGATGTTAGAGACCTACCTGGAGTAGATTACGTTTGTAATGCTTGGGAAATAGATAAACACGTAAGTGAAAATAGTGTAGATGAAATTTTTTCAAGACATTTTTTTGAACACTTAACTTTTGAACAAGGTGAAAGACAATTACAAGTGTGGCATAAAATATTAAAGCCGGGTGGTCGATGCGAAATGATGTTACCGAACATGGTTCATCATGTACATCAATGGATACATCTTAGAAACGATCCACATGCTTTAAAACGTGCCCAAGAAGGATTTTGGGGTAGACAAAGAGAAAGTTTAACAGAAACTTGGGATATTCATAAGAGCGGGTATGATGAAGAAACTCTTACTGCACTAGTAAAACGTTTTAATTATGTAGATATAAAACCTTTAAGTAAACACACTATTAAACATAAACATTTACACCTAGAGTTTTACAAAGCATAAACCGTTATTTTTTACAAATGCTTTTCTGCTAAATTTATTTTTCTTTGCATTTAGTGTAGTTACTTCTCGGATTTGCCTTGTCATGTTTGCATCATATTGAAAGCCATAATTTTTAAACACGTCTTTCCAATATTCGTCTGTTTGACAATTTACATGATGATGTCCTGGTGTTCCTGGAGGAGCAAAAGTCATTATTACAAAATTTCCTCGTTGAAAGTCTTTCATATAGTTGTCTTGGTATTCTTCATATACATGCTCTACAAATTCTACACTCCAAATTAAATCAACCTTTAAATCTAAACTGCTAGGACCAGTTGTGTAGTCATGTAGTGTTAACCAACTATCTTCAATACCGGGTCTTTCTACTTTAAAATCACCATCAATACCGTGTGCAGTTATACCCATTTCATTGGCTAATTTTACCATACCTGCAGGACCACATCCAATATCAAGCATTGATTTTACATTTAGATTCTTTTTCATAAACGCAAGCGACCCTTGATCTAAATGCGTTTTATTCATGTGTCCGCCTAGGTGCTTAGGTAATTTATCCATCTAACTCTCCAATAACTCCTGTATTTGTGTTTTAGTAATATATACTGTATTAGGCTTCATGCCTCTAATTTGATTTGATCTTTTAATTAGATATGGATTAAACCATTTTTCTAATTCTTTATCTCCCCAAAAACTTTTTTGATCATCTGGTAAATTTCTATATCTTTTATCTAATTTACTTCCGCTATTACACGCAAGATATAAAGCACCATCTTCATTTAAATGATCATCCATATCTTTTAAAAAGAATTTCCATTCTTCTTTTGACCATGCTTGTGGGCGTTGTCCTAAAAATGAACGCATGGTTGTAATATAATCAAACTTACCATCTAGGTTCATTTTTTGCATAGGATACGTGAGTTCACCTAAAATATCTATACCTAAAAAATTATATCCTGCATCATATTCAGGCCGATCTAAAATATCAGTTCCGTAGCATTCGTGTCCTAATTTTCTAGCAACATACACAAACCAACCAGCACCCGTGCCTAAATCTAAAATACGTTTTTTAGGTGCAGTATCTAACCCCATCCATAATGCTACTGATAACTTTTCCTGTATCCAACGAAGTATATTGCCTTTAAAATATCTATTTGTTTTTAACTCTTCTCCGCCTTCATAATTTTCAAACTCTTGTTTTCCAATTGCACGAATATTTTTTTCGCCTAATTCAGCAATAATTTTTTCTACTTCTTTATTAATGTTAATATCTAAATTTTTATTCATTGAATACCACCGGTTGGATATGTTTTGAACTTTTGTGAGGCATAAAACTTACACAGGGTTTAGGAGCATCAAACGCTTCGTCCCACGGGTACTCGGTAAGTTTTTCTTTTTTTATTAGTTCATCAACAAACTGTTTTACACCTTCTGTTTGATAATCGTCAAACACTATTACTTTACTACCACTTACTTTGTAATAGTCATGTTTAACAGTTTCATAACTGTGTCCGCCATCAATATATACAAAATCATATGATGCTTGTGTAAGTGTATCTTGTGTCAAACCTTTTACAAGTTTAAACTTAAACTTTTTATGATGGTGTTGTCTATGTTTTAGATTGTTTTTTGCTACACGCATTTTACCTGCGCCTTTACCATTTATTTCTTTTTCGTGAAATTTATCATTGTCTTGAACATCATCAAATACGTCAAAACCAACGTATGACAGTTTTGGATTTAGTTTAATACAATAATCAACAAATTGTATTGCACTCTTGCCGTCGTGTGTTCCTATTTCACAGATAACATTGGGTTTAATATAATCAAATATTTGATGAAATGGAGGAAGCATTGTAGGTTTCATCGTATGTTATTCCAATACGATTCTGTACGTTCACGTTTAAGATCTTTTCTATTGCTATGACCTTGACGTTTACGGTCTCCCTTCATATGATCAATATAAGCACCTAGTTCACTGTTAATGATAGGATGCCCTTCTTTTTCAACAATGCCTGCCGAATAGTTTTTGTTTGTTACTCCAAATTTATTTTCATGCCATACACGAACAACATCATAGATATAACTGTCGTGCCATTCTTTTTCTAAAAAGATACCGTTTTCTGCATCATCATACATACGTTGGAATTCGTTAAAGAACTCTTTAGCATGAGGGTGTTTTAAGTTCATACTATACCAGCCACATTCTGTGTATTTGTTTGCTCTACCGGCGTAACAAGTAAATGCATCTTCTGGAATAAACTTTTCTAAAAAGTCTATAGACATAGGTGTGTGAACATAACTGTCTGCGTCCATCCATATAAGAATATCTGCATCTACTTTACGTGCCGCGGCGCACACTACATATACTTTGTTAGAAAATTTAATAGCGTCCCATTTAAATGCTTTTTTAGCATCTAAACGTTTTTTATCTGGTCCCATACCGTTTGCTCTAGGATCTTGTTTGTATTTCTTTTTAAATTCAAAAACTTCTGGAACATTTTGTTCTTGATCAAGTGCATATATTTTTGCTTTAGATTTTGGTACTTGCGGTCTACATCTTTCGCCATACGCATAAAGATCAACTTCCGCGGGCATATTTTGTGCAAAGGAATTAATGAAACGCTGTCCATATAACTGTAATCCTTGCTGATTAAACGTTGTTACAACCGCAAATTTTCGGGCCATTCTAAATCTCCATAAATAGTATTAACTACGTATATTTAGTGTTAAGGGGTATTCAATAAATGATCTTCGGAATGTTCAATGAGTTTGGAGCACAAAACTCTACACCTGTATTTGGTGCTTTTCAGCAGAGTTTAGATGTTGCAGGTATACCTTGGACAAAAAATCTAGATATGTGCAATGTTGCTGTAATATGGTCAGTATTATGGAACGGGAGAATGGCACAAAACAAACGTATATGGGATCATTGTCAGCAACTCAAAAAGCCTGTTATTGTACTCGAAGTTGGTGGAATACTACGCAATCAAAGTTGGAAAGTGGCTATTGGTGGTATTAACAATGAAGCATACTTTGGACAGCAATCAAGTAGTAGTATAAACAATTGGCTTAGAAATTCAAGTCAACATAGACAAAAAAGATTTGGTATTGAATTACAACCATGGCAAGAAACTGCACAAAACAAATATATACTAATATGTACACAGCACAACAAAAGTCATCAATGGCGTGATATGCCAACTGTAGATACTTGGTTAGAAGAAACAATTAAAAAAATTAGAAAGCACACATCTAGAGAAATACGCATCAGGCCTCACCCTCGCAGTCCGATTAGTCCGAGTATTATTAGAACACTAAACTTTGAATACAAGAATGTAGAATTACAGTATCCTGTAAGGTATGCTCAAACATATGATGAATTTGATTATGACACCGCACTCAACGGTGCTCACTGTGTAATCAGTCATAGCAGTAATCCTGGACTACAAGCAATTATTGCAGGAGTACCAGCATTTGTTGGACCCGAAAGTCTAGCACTTCCTGTAGCAAATACAGACTATAGCAAAATAGAAAATCCAAAAAGACCCGATAGAACACGCTGGTTTAATGACTTGCTATACACAGAATACTTTGTAGATGAAATCCAAAATGGTTTACCATTGGTAAGATTACTTCCAAAATTAGAAAAATTAGTTCTTGCTCAAAACACAAAATAGTGCTATAATACACTATACAATTGAGGTTCAAGAGAATGCAACACACCATCGATCCTAGCGAACAAAATATTGAAGATTGCGTAATGTTTCTTGCAGGTGAAGGCAACTTTATTTTTCAAGAAACTGTATCCATCGACAAGTTTGATCTTAGCATTGTTAAAAGTTTAGGTAGACAGTTAGCACAAGGAAATGCTTTTACACAAAAGCAAAGCCTAATTGGGTTACGATTAACGAACAAGTATAGCAAACTGCTAGAGGAAAAAGGATTTGAAGTGGAGAAAATTTTACAGGATAAAGTTTTCAAATGGCCCTTTAGAACAATTGACAGAACAAAAAGTTTATACATTGATGGCGAAAAAATTGTACTCAAAAGTCCATTTATCGCTGACATAGTAAACAAAGTTAAAAAACGTAAAAACCCTAGTTACTATAAAGGTGAATATCAAGGCGAAACAAAAGAATGGGCATTTGATTACAACGAACCTAATGTAGAATTCCTAGTTAATCTTACTAAAGGTATGAACTTTAATATTGATCAAAAGATCAAAGAGGACTACGAAAAAATTATAAAACTTAAACGTAATGCACTAGAACATTATCCAATGCTTACACGCAAAATGGGCGGATATGTTTACAATGACATTGTTATAGAACAAGAAGATCCACGACGTGCTGTTATGAAAGCACGACTACAAGGTTGCACAGTGTTCGATGACAGTGTTGTGAACAGCATGAAACCCCTACAGCCTATGGACAAAATCCTTTTAGGTGACAGTAGAAAATGGTTTATTAATTCTAATATTCATCACAGTTTGGAGATATTTTCATTGCTCAATACCGTAGATACGTGTATAATTATGTGTAGTAGTGATAGTATAGAAAAATTACAAAGTATTGTTGAAAACCTATTAGGTAGTGGATACAGTGCAGATGACATCAGTGTGATGTTTAGATTTAAAAACAACAAAGAATGGTTTGAAGGAAACAAGTATATTAAAAATACAGGCGTGAATAAATTTGATCCTAACAAGAAAATTTTCATTATTAACGAAAAGATTCCTAAGCCTTTGATTGCAAGCAACATTAATCCTCAGTTGATTATATGTACACTAGCAACACAGCCTAGTCATTACAAGACACAGGCTTGGTTAGAAAACAAACCAAATGTAATATACTATGCGAGTTCAAAACCTAGTGGAGTAGAAAATTGTGCCGACTTGTAAACTAATAATTAAAGACGAAGTTAACGTTAAGTTTGAAGGACTTGATTTAGAAATGCGTAAAGCATTGACTAACAAATTCAAGTACGACATTCCGTATGCACGTTACTTGCCGGCATACAAACTAGGACGCTGGGACGGCAAGGTTAGTTTCTTTGGACTAGGTGGTACAACTTATATTAGTATGCTCGAAGATGCACTTCCTTTTTTAGAACAAAAAGGTTGGTACGTTGAAGTAGAAGATCATAGAGAAACTAGAGAATTACAATTTACAAACATCACAGAAAACTATTGGAAGGATCAAGGTGCTGTATGGCCTAAAGGACACGTAGCAGAAGGTCAACCAATTGTACTACGTGACTATCAAGTAGAAGTTATCAATAACTTTATTAGCAATCCTCAGAGTCTACAAGAGGTTGCTACCGGCGCTGGTAAGACTATCATAACGGCCACATTGAGTAAGATATGTGAGCCGTATGGTAGCACAATCGTTATTGTACCTAACAAGAGTCTTGTTACACAAACTGAAGAAGATTATGTAAATGTAGGACTTGATGTCGGAGTATACTTTGGTGACAGAAAAGAACTAGGTCACAAACACACTATTGTTACTTGGCAAAGTCTTAATGTGCTAGACAAGAAATCAAAGAATCACGAAGCCGCACATACACTAACAGAATTCTTACAAGATGTACGCACAGTTATTGTTGACGAAGTACACCAAGCAAAAGCCGATGTACTTAAAAACTTGCTTACACAAAACTTTGCACACGTTCCTATTCGTTGGGGACTAACAGGTACTATTCCAAAAGAACAGTTTGAGTTTCAAGGAATCAAGGCAGGACTAGGTGAAGTAATTAATCATATTTCAGCAAACGACTTGCAGAAGAAAGGTGTACTAGCAGACTGTCATGTTAACATTGTACAAACAGATGATGTACAAGAGTTTTCAAATTATCAAGAAGAACTAAAGTATTTGGTTACAAGCGAACATCGCATTGATTGGATCGCTAAACTAATGAACACAGTAAAAGACTCCGGCAATACATTAATTCTAGTTGATCGTATTTCAGCAGGTAAGATGCTAGAAGAACGACTAGAAGGTTCCGTGTTTGTATCAGGAGAAACCAAAGGAACCGACAGAAAGGAACATTATGATTCCATTAAGGATAGTACCAATAAAGTTATTATTGCTACTTATGGAGTTGCCGCGGTTGGTATTAATATCCCTCGCATTTTTAACTTGGTTCTTATTGAGCCTGGTAAGTCTTTTGTTCGCGTTATTCAGTCTATCGGCAGAGGAGTTAGAAAGGCTGAAGACAAAGATTTCGTCCAAATATGGGATATAACAAGTAGATGTAAATTCGCGAAACGACACCTAACACAACGTAAGAAATACTATAAAGAAGCGAACTATCCTTTCACTATAGAAAAGATAGCAATCGACTAGGAGAAAATATGCAAATACTTACATTAGAAAATGAACACTTTGATCTAAACACACTACCTAAAGAAATAGATAAGGATATACGATACAGCGTACTAGATAATTCAGATCCTAAAGATCCTGATTACTTTTTTGTTCCTCTTATCTATTTAGAAAGTTTTAGTTCACCAGCAGTAGTGCTACAAATAGGTCCGCATCAAGTACAGATGCCACTTGAATGGAGCATGGTAGTTGGTAATAGTGAAGTAGGTGACCTTGAAGTATTACCGTTAACAAGTTTAAACGACAGAGGCTTCGAAGCATTTATTTTCAATCCATTAACAAGCAATAGACCAGAATTTTTGCCTGTTGATGTTATTAACGTATATCAAGATGTAAAATTTTATTTTCCTAAACTTAAAAATGGACAGTTGCTAACAACGCCTATAACAAAAGGCAGTAAGCCACCTTGTGCATTTTTTGTAAAGGAAGTAAGTAGACAAAGTGAAACACTAGATTTTAGTTTAGTTTGGTAATAGGAGTAGAAAGGAATGACAATGAAAGCAGGAAAAATTTGGGGTCAGACAGAATTGATCCACGCAAACGGTGTATTAGAATTTCATCGTATAGAATTCAAGAAGGGTTTTAAATGTAGTGAACACGAACATCGCTACAAGTGGAATGGTTTCTTTGTTGAATCAGGAAAGATGATTGTGCGTGTTTGGCAAGACGCAGATCAAGAAGGTTTAGTAGATGAAACTATTTTAAGACCAGGAGAGTTTACACAAGTTAAGCCAGGCAAGATCCATCAGTTTGAAGGTGTAGAAGATGGCGTAGCATTTGAATTGTATTGGGCAGAATTTAATCACGATGATATTGTAAGAAGAACAGTAGGTACAAAAGTAAAATGATTTCATTTAACTTAGGCAAAAAACACAAACCGCAAATTACATTTTGGAGTGAATTTCCAGGACTAGAAGAAGTAGTACCTGTTGAACCTGCTGTAAAATATTTGCCAAGTTGGTGGAAAGCAATGCCTAGGTTTATGGATGTCCCAGTTCCGCCTGAAGGTGTAAACAAAGGGACAGCAAAGAACTGTCCTGCATTTGTTGATTTCTTTAAGTCAGCATATGTAGTGCCATTATGGTGCGATGTTGAACTAGACATTAAACCCGATGGATATACTGTAAGAACAAGTTATAATAAATTTACATTTGGTCACCATAATCCATTGCAGTTTAAAGATCATTTACCTGACAACATTAAAAGAAATGTAGCAATGGTGTTAAAGCCTAACTGCCCATGGCGTGTTAAAACAAGTCCAGGTTATAGTGTTATGCAATTACCTATGATGTTTGAATTTAATGATACGTTTGAAACCATGCCCGGCACTATATGGAGTGATAAGTTTCATGAAATGAATCAACAAATGATCATTAAAAAATATGGACAAGTTACATTAACAAGAGGAACACCCATTGCTATGTACGTTCCGTTTAAAAGAGAAGAGTTTGATTTTAAATGCAGTGAACGCACACCTGAACTTGAAAAATTAGAAGAAACAAGTAGACTAACAATACTATCAAAGTTTATTGGCGGCTATAAAGAAATGCAGGCAAAAGAAAGAAAAGATGACTAAAATATACGAATCGCCAGACGGAGGAGAAACTGTGTACGAACGAGATACAGAAACCGGAGAGCGAATATGTATAGAAAAGCCTGTACATCCTGATTGGTATATTGATCCATATGATTTTGATTTGATAACTGAAATGGCCAAAGATGGCAATAAGACCTTGCAAAATTTACTAAAAGAAGTTAAACTAGTATTTGAGTTGAGTTACAAAGATGACTAGAAAATTAAAAAATGGAACTAAAGTGGAAGAACTAGATACACCTGTAGCATTAGAAGTTTACACAAAATGTCCGAGCAAATGGAAACTTATTGATATGGAAACCGGCGAAGAATATATAGGACAGGAACCGGACTTTGATAAGAATGGTCAATGTTGGAAAAGGGTAAACTAATGGCAGAAAAGAAAAAGTTTTTAGATCTTAAAGCAATGCTAAGTGCTGTGGATCGCCGTGATAAAGATTGGTATAACAAACTAAGCGATGATGATAAGAAACTGTTTGCTCCATTTATTGCTATGCGTTATGTTAGCAATGTTAAGGGCGACACATTCTTTCAAGAACATTACTTAGAAATGTGTAATGAATTTGTTAATAAGCATCACTGGAGCCTAAGTAAAAATCACAAAGGCTTGCTATGGAAACTAATGGCAATGTGTGGTGCGTATGAAAACTTTTTTCATCAGTATTTGGCGGCACCCAAGAAGCAAACAAAGAACAAATTTACCCAAGCACTACTAGACAAGAACCCTAACATGAAGTTTGAAGATGCAGAATTATTATCAAGTATTATGTCAAAAAAGGAACAAAGCGAATACATTAAAGACCATGATCCAAACTCTTGAACAACCATTTAACTGTGTACACTGCGGCAAAGCGTTTCAAAAAGAAAAGACGCTTATGGCCCATATGTGTGAACCTAAACGCAGATATCTACAAAAGGATGAAAAGCGTGTACAGGTAGGTTTCCTTGCGTTCAACAAGTTTTACACAATGGTACAACGTAGTAAATCTAAAACTTATGAAGAATTTTGTAAGAGCAGTTACTATAATGCGTTTGTAAAGTTTGGTAGTTTTGTAACTAACATTAATCCGCTGTATCCAGAAAAATTTATTGACTTTGTGATCAAGTCAAACGTTAAATTAGATCACTGGTGTCGTGATGAACTATATGACACATATATGTTTGAAATGCTCAAAGTAGAGCCAACAGAAGCCGCACTAGAACGCAGTGTTAAAACTATGTTAGAATGGGCAGACAAACAACAAGCACAGTACAATGATTATTTTAGATATTGTAACCTAAATCGTGCAGTAAATGATATTAGAAACGGACTTATTAGTCCTTGGTTATTATTGAATTCAAAAACAGGCAAGATTATGTTAAGTAATTTCAACGATGAACAACTTGCTATTGTTGAACCTGTATTGGATATTCCGTATTGGAATCGACAGTTTAAAGCGAAACCTGCGGATGTTGAATTAACAAAAGAAATAATCAAGGAGGCACACATTGACTGACACAGAAAGATATACAATAGTAAGCAATATGCGTAATGGTGAACCTATCGATCGTATATACGGTGGAGCCGCAGGATCACCAAAAATACGATTAGTCCAAAAAGATGGTACAGAGTATCAAGGCAAGATTACCAAAAAGACCATACTAGTAGAAAGTCCACTAGACGGTACTAAATTTAAATCATACATTTATGTCACAGAGGACAAAAGAACATTTGACAGGATGGGTCTTCCAGTGTATAATGTAGACGTAACTGAAACATTAGATGAGGAGAATGAAGATGCTACACAAGATCAGTCAGATGTGTGACAAAATTGATTCTATTAAACAAATGTCCGACAAGTTGCGGAAAATGAAATATGAGATGCCAAAAGCAAACGACAGTGAAATTGACAACATGATTGCTCAAATTCAAGCAGATTGTTATTTGATATCTCAGGATAGGACTGCATATGCCAAGAGTACCGAGAAAAACAACTCATAAAAATTATACACAATACGATCCTAAGATACATACCAAAACTAAAGGAGGCCACGGGTTCGGCATGAAAAAAGGTGTAAAAACAAAAGACTACGAAAGCAGTGGACTACATTTGATTGAAGTATTCAAATGGGAAGTACCTAAACATCTAAAAGAAGAATACGAAAAATTTAAACAAGCAAATGCCTGATATTGATTTAGACTTTTTTGATCGTGATAGTGTGTTAGAAAAATTCAAACACATTAAAGCCTCACGTGAAGAAAAAGATGAATTGAAAAAACACAACACAGGTGTTTACTTTCACGATGCTCCAATTGATCCATTTACAGAACGTTGCACACTGGATCATAAACTAGCAGACGACCGTGGATACTTTAAGATCGATATGTTAAATGTTCACATATATGAACATGTGAAAAGCGAAGAACACTTAAATACACTTTTACAGAAGGAACCATTATGGGAACTGCTCACTCACGAAGAATTCAGCAACAACTTATTTCACGTCGCAGAACACAGCACTATACTAAAAGAAATGAAACCGCAGAGTATAGAACAACTGGCGGCAGTACTAGCGATTATTCGTCCAGCGAAGAGACATCTACTTGGACAACCGTGGGATATGGTGATGAAGGAAGTGTGGTCGAAACCGACTGACGGGAGTTACTATTTTAAAAAGGCACACGCAGTAGCATATGCTCATGCGATTGTGGTACATATGAATTTAATTTGCGAAGGATTATATGAACACAAATGACGAACAATTTGTTTTTAACAACGACACATTTGAAGAACAAGAACTAGCACAGATTAGTTCTTTGATGGAGAACGAAGCGGCTCTACGCAAGGCAAGAGAAGAATTTGCTAAAAAGCAATCGCAACCTAGTCTTAGTGAGTGTGAAGCATGTGGAGAAGATATTCCTGTAGCACGACAAAAAGCAGTACCAGGTGTAAGGCTGTGTTTAGAATGTGCTACACTTAACGAGAAACCTTGGTAACTATTTAATTTTTCTTACAAGTTGAATACTTTTACGTTTGATGCGTTTTTCAGTAATATCATTTAAACGGACCATAGGACCAAATACTAATTCAACATCTTTTGTCGCAAAAGTCTTAATAAGATTTCTGAACGGGATCATATCTGATTTCATAAAGATGTTGATTGGTATTTTTCTATTCGATTCCCACCACCAACTATCGCCGCATTCTAGTAGGCGCATTTTTTGTGCATCATCAATACAACTGCTATAATCGTAGATGCTTGTAACAGCAGAATCTTGGTTAATAATGATTCCTACATATTCGATTTCACCGTGCTTAATACAACTTAAGAACGGAAATTTCTCTTGTAAATCTTCTTGTAATGTTGTCATAGTTTTCCAATAAATACTTGTATAGGATGAACTCAATATGCATAAGTTACCCATATATATTTATGAAACCGGTTATACCTTGTTCAGTGATTTGGACGGGGCCGTAAAACAAGGATATACGCCAATGTACCAGAAAGATATTCAGGTGGTTAAAGGTGTCACTAACACCATTAAATTCACCGTTAAAAACCAAGATCAGAAGCCGTTAGATATAAACGGCGAAACACTAACCTTTAACTTAGTGAACAAAGAAACAGGTGCTGTACACCTACAAAAATCGTGTACAACACTAGATGATGGTAGCACAGTTGCTACAAAGGGTGTTGCTACACTTACACTAAGCGAAAGCGATACAGCAAGTCTAGTAAGCAAATTTTACAAGTTTTCAGTTACAAGAACAATTGGCGGTTCTGGTAATCACGTAACTTATGCTAACACATACTACGAAGTTGCTGGTACATTAGAATTAGTTGATCATGTTTATCCTGCATTTACAGATTCAGTTGAACTACCAAACAGTGATTTTGTAAGACCAACAACTACTAACTTTTATAGACCTGGTGGACAGATTACAGAATACTTTAGCAGTCTAGTAGATGCACAGGCTGAATACAAACGCAACGGTGCTTTACATACTTTTACATATTATCCAAATACCTATACAGGCGATTTAACTATTCAAGGAACACTAGATAGCCAAGTTACAGCAGATACAAGTTGGGTTGATTTACAAACCATCAGTATTACTAGCAGTGATACAATAGGATATCATAACGAAACTGGAGTGTTCAATTACTTTAGATTGAAGCATTTACCTGACAATTCGAACACAGGAACACTTGACAAAGTACTAGTTAGAAGTTAAACTAGTATTATGAATTCGATACAATCTAGCATTACGACTGCCTTGCCTTCAAAAAGAAAGCAAACTCCTAGTGGGTGGATTTCTTTTGATGCTCCCTGCTGTGTTCATAATGGCGAAGGAGCAGACAAGCGTAAGCGTGGTGGAATGATGTTTAATGGCGACGGTACAGTGAGTTATCACTGT